>JAABUP010000498.1_pt1 | contig 86198 bp, 84 predicted proteins | sample 5559201 | NCBI WGS metagenome assembly JAABUP01 (sample SAMN10711887, study PRJNA513373) | rock metagenome | isolation source: Antarctica rocks | place: Antarctica
TTACATTGTTGTTTGACATGTTCACATTCAATTTAGCAACAATTTGTTGTAGTCAAGGTCTGAATTTCACTCTCTTTTCTTCAAATCTGAGTGAATCAAAAAGACATCATTTTGAGTGTCAACTCATACTCATTGCTGCAATGAGCTGCTTTAAGGTGAGACTGTTTGTATGATTGACTGATTCTTGAGAAGAAGGTGATGTTGCAACAGCTGATGTTGAGATAGCTGTATCTACTGATGTAGCTGATGTGAGGTTGTCTCAATTCATCACAAAGATGTAAAGAAGATCTGTACAAGCCTTCATGTTCTGCATGTTCTCTTTTGTATGACTCTTCATGCTGTGTAGTTCTGTCATAAGTATTTGCGCTCAAGAAGGAATCTTCTCAGCAACAGTCTTTATTTCATCTGTCATAGAGGTTTTTGCGCTCATTCTGCACTGATTTCAACAATTGTACAGCAAGGCCTTTAGTGTAGGTCAGGTTTAAATGAGAATAGTATTTTAATGTCACAGGTTTGCAATGAGATCAACGCTCAATTGATAATTTCTAAATACAAGAAGAATACTATGAAGAGAAAAAGAAAAGCTTCATACAGAAGTGAAAAGATAATGTGCTTTAGTCTTAGGGTCTTAGTAAGCAACTAGACCATAAGACCTTAGTATGGGTTCAACTCATGACAACAACATGAACTTGATTTGACTAATGTACTTAAAAGAAAGCAAATGTTAAAGACATGCTAAATTGATGATTTATGAACACTTAAGTCCTCATTGAATTTTTGTCAATGATGTTTTTGAGCTCATTAAAATCAAGACTCTTACTGTTATTATTCTGAGAATTGAAATGAAGAGTCTGATATCTCTTTTCTTTCATTTCAAATACAAGTTAACTCAATTTATTCATCTCATTTTCAACATTCTCATAAACCATACCTCACAGCTTCTCTCACTTCATTGCAAGCTTAACTTGATTATGTATATCTTTAAGGCCTTTACACACTCTTTTTCAGTTCTTTAAAGTTGTTTTCATTTGCTCAACAACACTCTGTAGCTTGTCTGTTTCTACATCATTGATATTTAAATGAGTCTGTAGTTCTTCAATCATCTGTACATAAACTAGAATGAGGTGCTTAAACCTGTCAACATATTGATTTAAATCATTCAGATCATCTCTATCAGCAGCTGTAGCTCAATTTATGTCATCATCTGCATTCAGATCTTTCAATACTTTGCTGATCACATCTGTTCACATTTGAATCTGTTCAGCATCTGTTACTAGTGTCTTGATGGTCTTTGATGCAGTGAGTATAGCAATAATGCTTGTTACTAAAGACTCTGATTAAAGAAGAGTAATTGATGTAAGGCTTGAGAGTTGGCTACTGAACAAGGCTCAAAAGAAGAAGAATGTGAAGATGATGCAGATGAGACTGTCAGATGTGAAGATAGGTTCTTTATTGTTAAAGATAACACTGTTAAAGACTGAAGAGTTCTTTGCAGATACAGATGAAGTTACATCTTCAGAAACCAATGTGTTTAAATATTGTTGTGACTTTGTCTCATTAGTTAAACTCATCATCATCTGACTCATGTAAGTGTGGTTCATGTCAGAGCTGATGAGTTAAATGACAGACAGCAAAAGCACAGCTGGTTTAAGCATTCTCTTTACACTGATCTAGTGTGCAGTCTGTTTCAGTTTGATGTGGCTGCTCACAGTATCACGTCACTGATTCAGGCTTAATGTGACTGCATTTAAGCTAGCCTGTCAATCTCTGACATTCTCTGTTGCTTTTGTTAAATGACTTGTTGACTGCTACATATAAAGCCATGTTTGTTCTCATTCTTTATGCACACACAATTCTTGTTCTTTCACAACACACATCATTTGATTGTGTGCTTGTTAGCTGTGCTGTTTCATTTGCAATTTTGCCTCATTGTTGATGCTGTTGATACCCTGTGCCCACTCAGACACTTGCTTGATCTTAATAGTGTTATATCATGACACATATTAGATCAACACTTTTCATTCTTCTGTGCATTCACCCTCTCTGTGGCTTACTGTTATCTTAACTGCACTGTTCATTTGATGTGCTCTGTGGTTGTCTTTCTTTTGTTAACTAGTGTTCACTTTTCCTCTATGCTCAGGTTTACTTCTTTCTACAATGCTGATGAACTTTTCTACATCACTTAAACTGCAATTAAAGACCTTGCTGATGTGTAGGTGTCTTGTCACAGACTTGTGAATTGAGACATTGTTGCTGAATGATAACACATTATCACATACAGTCAGTGTTGTTTTATTTAAACAACACTATGTGATGAGCTGACACAGCTTCTCACAGTTGACTGCAACATTGAAGTGAGTCAATGATGAAAATGCCTTACAGTTGCTAGCTGATGTCAAGAAACACCTTGTCTTTCTGTTGCTTTCATTTCAGACAGCTTGAGTCTGCATGACCTGTTCTATGACAGACTAGTGCAGAGTGCTCAGACAATGACTTGTTGTGATGTGTTCAGTGACTTACACATGACAGAGAGATGAGAATGAATTTTCTCATCATATCTGACTAAGATTGTTGCTAGTCAGCAATCTGCAAAGACAATTAAAAAGTTGACTCACATAAGTGTCAGACTATTCTACATCATAAAAGCTGAGATGAGACTTTAAGAACATCATCTTTATGCTCACATTGAGGCAAAGATACTCAATTACTGCATGATGACAATCAGTAGTGAATACAACACTCTTAAACTCTTAATTTAAGAAACTCAGTCAAGCATTCTTTTCTTCTCTGATTGATCAGATTTGAGTCAAAGTGTGAGCAATTTGAATAAAATTAACTAGCTTAAGCAATATTGCAAATAACAACATGGTCAATAATATGAAGAGTCACCAAATCTCTGTCATCACAAAAGATAGTCAATCATTACTTTCAACAATTCACTGCTCAGCTTGTGTCTGTGCAATGCTCTGACATTATCTGTGTTGTTTACAATCATCAGTCATGCACATTAATCTTTTTTACCTTTTCTGTCTGCTGTCACAATTAACTGAGTCTTGAGAGAGAAATCAATATTCTTAAAAACAAGGTCAAAAGATAAAAGAAAATGATCACTGACCATGATATAATTATTGCTTGTCACTCTATAACAATTTTTTTCAATCATGACTTAGCTGATGTCAATTGTCAGAGTGAATACAGACATAGTTCATGTAACTAAGCATGCTAAGCAAGAACCCATATAAGAAGAGCTTCTTTACACATGAAGACTCTTCAGAGTTAGTCTTGATATCAATTAAGATATATGGTTTCACTCTATCATCAAATAGTCTGTGCATTGTCATATCTCACACTGTCATAAACCTGTTCTGATACCTATCTGAGATGAATAAATGTGAAACCTTACAATTCTAACTCTCAAATCTCTTTTAATTGACAGTTTGTTGTGTGACAATATGCAGACAAGAAGTTGACATCATCAAAGTGACAGTCACATATTGAGTTCATCTCATTAAACTCAAAGTTGTGCAGAATCTGATGATCTTCTTGAAGAAAATCCATCTTTAGCTGATTCATTGCAAACAATGCAACATGAGACTGATGATTTTGTGTCTACAATACAAGATTTAAACAATGAGTTGAAACAGACAGAAAAGAAAAGAGATCTGCTTTTAAAGAAACATTATTTTGCATCTGTTCAGAGAAAGATTTAAGCACTGCAAAGTCAAGATGTTGATGAGTCACTTGTTGATGACTCTTTTGACTCAAAGACTGATTATATCTCTTCTATATTGAAGCACATTCAATTCATAGTCTTTATTAAGCAGTCTGCAGAGAATTACCTCAGCACAATGATGTTGAAGAGAAACATTTGCTCAGAGCATTTGAACATCTATACTGAGAAGACAGTACAAAAGCATCTCAACTTTGTATGCAGTGCAGAGACAGCATTTTGTCTGATGCTCAAAAACTTTCTTAAGAATGAAGCAAAGATTCTATACATCATGCAGTTTCTGATGAGAAAACCATGAGATGCATGATATCAACATCAGAAAACTGTTTCTTTTGAGAATATCTCATGAAAGTACTTCATCAATTATCTTCTCAATTTTGTTGAAGACTCAGTGAATTGTCAGTTGCATAATGCACAGACATACATCAAGACTGTACAGAAGCTGAGTCAAAGTGTGCACACTTTAACAGCCTATCTCAGCACTCTGAAAGTGCAGTTGATGTCATACAATAAGAAACAGCTGATAATGCATTTCTTCACAAAGCTGCAATTAAAAATCAAAAAGATTTTGTTAAATTATTAAGATCTTTCAGACAAGCAAGACAGCTTAATAACTCTGACTGTGCAGCTGAAGAGCAATCTTCATGCATCTGATGCTACAGAGTCAAAGAAGACTTTTGATGATTCTTGTTCAAGAAATACTTTGAGTCAGGCATTTTCTTCTATTGATCAAAGATTATTTGAGCAGACACTATTAAGACAATAAGATAACACTGATGTGACATTAAAATCATCTTTCTTTCACTCAAGAACAAGACTGAATGTAATCTGTTACTGCTGTCAAGAAAAAGACCATTACTCAAATGATTGCACAAAGTCAATGAACAACTTAAATAAGATTCACATATTCTCAGTGACTTCATCAAAAAAAGAGAATGTCATGTTAAGACCTCAATGTTGATGCAATAAAGAGCGAAAGTAAAGACTGTGCTCAGCATTATAGCTGAAGAAACTGTTGTCATGAAGGTCAGTTAAGCACTGTGCATCTTTCTTCTGAATATTGATGTTGAATTCAATGTGATTAGTCAGTGTTTCACTGTCACAAATGAGATGATCAAATTGAATGCAAAGATATCACACTTTCTTCTTCTGAGCAGCCACTTCATTTATTGCTATAGGGTATATCTGATGAAGTATCAACTAAGAGACAGCTGAAATCAGAAATGCAACTGTGAACATGTCTTCTATGCCTTGAAAAAGAATGAACCTGACCTGATAATGAGTCTATCAGCTTTAGAGAAGAAACAAGTTCATATTGACTGTGAGTTGTGCAGCTGACACTTTGACATCAATTTGCAGATGTTGAGCCTGAAAAACCTGAACAAATTTGAAGAAACAGCTGAGAAGCCAGTAATCTGCACTTTTCTCTGAGCTGTACTCAAATTGCTGGCAGTATGCCTGCAAGGCATTGCTACAGTGTCATCTATACCTCAGACATATGCCAACTATGTTAATGTTTTCTCAGAGTCTGAAGCAGAATGTCTTTCTGCACACAAGAAGCACAATTATGTCATTGACAATAATGAGAAGAACCCTTCACACAGCCCTCTATACAATTTGTCAGATAAGAAACTTCAAGTTCTACAGAGCTATTTAAATAACATCTTAGTGAAGGGTTGAATTCAGCATTTCATTAGTTTGACAGAGGCGTCAGTGTTATTCACCTCAAAGAAAGACAGTAGTTTGCAACTGTGTGTCAACTACTATGAATTAAACAATATCACTGTGAAGAATTGTCACTCATTGCTGTTGATCAGTGAAACTTTAAATTGACTAAGCAATGCTAAGATCTTCATCAAGTTGAATCTTAAAGATGTTTATCATTGTATTTGCATACACATTGACAATGAGTGAAAGACGGCGTTTTACACGCGCTATGATCACTTCAAATATCTGATTATGTCATTTGAGCTAGCTAATGCATCTGCAACCTTTCAAGTCTATATCAATTGAGCACTTGCAGAACATATGAACTTTATTTGTGTTGTGTATTTGAATGACATTCTCATATACTCACAATTGAAAGAAGAACATGAACATCATGTATGTGAAATACTTGAGTAACTGCAACACTACAAGCTGTTTGTCAACTTAAGAAAATGTGTTTTCTTTATTGACACTGTAGAGTTTCTGAAATTTATAGTGTCAATCATTGAGATGACAATGAATTTGCAACAAATTGACACTATTAAAACCTGATCAACCCTCAAGATCTTTCAGAAAGTACAAGTCTTTTTAAAGTTTGTCAACTTTTATAGACACTTTATTAAAGCCTATTTGCAAATTACAAGCTCACTTACAAGTCTATTGAAAGACAGTAAGAATGAGAAGAAGACAGAGCCCTTTGAGTGACTGAAAGATGCTGCAAAAATGTTTGTCTATTTCAAGAAAGTCTTTATGACAGCACTCATTCTTGTTCACTTTAATTCAGAGCTCAAGAACTGAATGAAGACTGATGCTTCTGAATACACAGTAACAAGAATTTACTCTCAGTTGCAGATGTCAGAGCAGTGACACCCTGTTGCTTACTGGTTGCAGAAGCTGTTCTCAGCAGAAGAAAGTTATGAGACACATGATCTTGAGCTTTTAGTCATTGTTGAGACATTTAAACAGTGACATCACTACCTTGAGAGAAGTACTTACTCAGTGAAAGTTCTGACAGATCACAATAATCTATGTGGGTTCATGAACATTAAAATGTTGAATGAATGACAGACACAATGAGCTGTAAGGCTTGCTGCCTTTGATTTTGTGATTAAGCACAGACTGAGCAAGACAAACCTCACAGATGCGCTGTCAAGGTGCTCAGACTATGTTGAGGCCATCAGTGAAAACATTGGTAAACTCTTGTCAATGTTACAAAGAAAGTTAGCAGCTATGCCTGCAACTATGTTTAAGTTCTCAGCAATTATCAGTCATCTTAAAACAGTTTGTCAAGCTTGTGAAGAGCAGATTAACATGAGGTCTAGAAAACCTCAACTCAGTTAACATATACTGAGAGAACTAAAAGACAGTCAACTGTCAGTCTGTTGTGAATGCAGCATAGTGAGATCACTTAACCCTGCTGCTGAAACTGTTGACTGCAGACAACTCATTTCACATGCACTAGCCTCAGAATTGACTAGTCACAAAACAGTATATGATGACAGTAGTGAATTCTTTCTATTGTTAGTATGTTCTTTACAAATGAATAATTTCTTTGTTCAAGCACAAAAAGTGACAATAGCAAAGAATAAGTGAAGTTGAAACACTGAAGGCCTGAGATGAGCGTTCAATATGACTGAATTGCTTTGATATGAGAGAAGATTATATATACCCCCTGAAGCATCAGTTCAAACAGAACTACTGAAGTGTCATCATGATGATGAGTTGACAAGACACTTCAGTATTGAGTGAACACTAGAATTAGTGTCATGCAAATATTACTGACTGAAATTAGTCAAAGATGTCAAAGAGTATGTCTTCTCATGCAACATATGTCAGAGGGTGAAGGTGTTTAGACATCATTCATATGATGAAATGTAGACACTACCTCATTCAAATAGTCTCTGAGAGAAGGTAATCATGAACATAATTACTGGCTTGCCTTTAAGCAAGCACAGTGATAGTGTTTATGATGCAATTCTGATGATAGTAGATTGCTATATCAAGATGACTCAATACATTTCTATCAGTAAGACACTCATTGCTATGCAACTAGCTGATATATTCTTTGAGAAGATAGTATGCTGCTACAAAACTCTTAAAGAAATATTGTCTGATAGAGGTTCAATCTTCACAAGCAGCTATTAATTTGAAGTATGCTATCAGGTGAAGATAAAGCGTCGACTTAACACCGCATTTTACTCACAGATGAATGAACAAACTGAACATCAAAATCAAATCTTAAAACACTACCTTCAATGCTATTGCAATGAAGAGCAAAGCAATTGAATCAAGCTTCTCTCTCTTGTGAAATTTGCATATATAAATGCAAAGCAGTCTACACTAAGATATAGCTTCTTCTACACAATGACAGGGTATAATGCTTTCATTCATTACAACATTGAGAACAACATCTGAGAAAAAGAGGTGCCTGCAGCTAAGAACAGAGTCAAGCAACTACACAAAGCTCATAAAAAGCTATTAAAGCAATGAGAAAGCACTGTAGCATCATAAGTCAAAGCTTACAATTAAAGACACAAATCTAAGACATACAACAAGAGCAATCTAGTTCTGTTGTCAATGAAAAATCTGAGTCAGAAACACTCAAATAAGAAACTCTCACATAAGTTTGCTGAATCATTCTGCATACAAGATCTTGTTAAAAAGCAAGCATATTGCCTATATCTATCTACTCACTATTGAATTTATAATGTGTTTCATGTCTCATACCTTGAACCTTACAATTGACGTCTAAATGATGAGATAATGCAGGTGTTACCCTCTTCAAAACTGATCAATGAGAAAGAAGAATATAAGGTTGAGGAAATTTTAAGAAAGCAATGCAGAAAAGGTGAGCTATGATATAAGATTAAATGAATAGACTATTCTTCAGAGTATGATCAGTAAATTCTCAAACAAGACCTTGATGATGCATCAGAGTTACATGAAATGTACAATGTCAGAATAAAGAAAAGACACTGAAGATAAAACACTGCAAAGACAAAGGCAAGAAGCTGTATTCAGCTCATATAGAGCAATTGCACCTAAAAGTACACTAGGGATCTGAAAGAATAACTGTCAACTAAATCAAAGAAAAGTGTCAGCAAAGCGTGAACAAAGCATCTTCTACAACAAGACTGATTTGTTGTTGTCTTTTTTCTTCACAGACTCAGCAGGTGCAATGACAATGTGCTTTAAAGCAGAAAGATTGTTCTGAAAAATGTCAGTAAAAGCATGTATAGTGAGCGAAAAGCAACAGCATACCACAGCACAATATGAATTAAGCATGTCTTCAAAGAGATGAGTTTGACAACATGACTTCTCAAGCTGCAGAAGCTTTATTTCTATCATTGACATTGATTTCTTTCTGAGATCATGATGGTCTGCAACATGTAAGTGAGTCTCAATCACTTTGATATAGCTTGTCTGCTGCTGAATCAGCTCTTTGCTTGTGTTCTTCTTCTTAGGTATGATGATGACAGCAGTGAATAATTCATTGACTTGAGCATTGAACTCAGTTAAGATCTAGTAAAATCATTAGTCAAACATAATGTTTCACTGACATCTTACATATGCTGTCACAGGCCTTGCAGTTCTTGAAACAACTGACTGCATTGAACATTCTTCATCACTTTGCATTTGTGGTTGAGTAGAGCAACAATGACTTTGCTGCATTAAAGACAGCAGAAATAAATGAGCACAATCAGAGAATCATGAAAATAAAAGGTCAATGATGTTGTGACAACAGAGAAGAAAATAAAGCCAGCAGAAGTATGTGAAGAGTTGACTTCTTCAGACAACAAAGACAATGATGCAGCAGTGACAACACAAGCACATTTTGTCAAAGTAACAGACACATTAAATGAAGCAACACATTTTTCACAGTCATAAGCATCACTGTGAGAACAACTCTGAAGTCAGTGTCAGTACTGCACACAAAAGATGTGTATGAAACTCACAGAAGTCATGATAGAGATCTGACTTTGATAGATGTTATAATATGTCTTTCAAAGCAGAAACAATGCAACAAGATAGTGACAGTGAGGCAGTTGATGTTGATGTTGTGTAAAAGAGAGGTTGAAAGAAAGTAAAAGAAAAAAGAGAAATATATTCTTGTGCTCTTTAACAGTGAATAACATTGTCAGTGCAACAAGCACACTAAGCCTGAATGAGCTTAATCAAAACAAACAACAGAAATTCACTCACACAAGCATGACACAATAACAGAAATTCACTCTCATAAGCACAATGTGATGATGGTCTCATGATACCTCAGCTCTATGAAGACATCAAAGAACCTGCGCTTAAGAGAGAAGACAATTGTCAGAGTGAATACAGACATAGTTCATGTGACTAAGCATGCTAAGTGAGAACCCATATAAGAAGAGCTTCTTTGCACATGAAGACTCTTTAGAGTTAGTCTTGACATTAATTAAGATATATGGTTTCACTCTATCATCAAATAGCCTGTGCATTGTCATACCTCACACTGTCATAAACCTGTTCTGATACCTATCTGAGATGAATAGGTGTGAAACCTTACATCAATACTACAGCATCTTAAGAGCCTACACTGTAGATGAGATGTGACTTGCTGTAGCTGTACAAATATTGAGTCAACAATTTGTTTAAGATTCTACATTGACTGACTGTAGTAACTGTCATTAACATTTTCTACAGTGACACTCAGAATGCACTTCTCTTGTCAGCTATACAAGCATTGAAACATGCATTGTGTTTTGCAGCTGTATGCAGTATAACAGACACTGAATTGATGAGCATGTTACAGAAACAGCAATTGCAATTGATTCAGCAGTATTGATCAGCTACAGAGATTTTGCTTTTCAGAGCAGACCTGTTCTGAAATTCAGACTTGACTGTGCTTCAAGCTTTCATTATCTATTTGATTGAACTTCACTATTGTGTGAGCATTGCATCAACTTAAACCCTGCTGACAGTTGCTGTGAAGGTGTCATGGCTGAATTAAGATGCTTTTCTTGAAGATGTCAACAGCTTGCCTGGTATGGAAATTGCCAACCCAGCAGTCTCAATACAGCTGGGCAGAGAAAGGCAGAGTCCGTGCATCCTACATCGATCCATGCCACTAGTCGCGCCTGTACTGCTACACTGGTCAAGTGATATGTACACCGAGCTGAACAGGCGTCGGTGTTGTTGCACAATGTCTTGACGAGATAAAAGCAGTGTCAGATTCAAGTGCGGTGCGTGAAGGTGAAGGTGCTGATGATGATGATGATGTATTCATTAAAGTCCTATGCAAACTGCGTAAGATGAGGTTATGAGGACTGTAAGGTGAAGGTGCCGACATGCCGAATTGCCAGAAGCTTGGGCCACCGAATCAACCTAGCTCTGTACTTTCCCTTATTTCGGCCGTACAGCGCATCCTTCAATCAATCACAACTCCAGAACTTTGCTGCTTCGGGACTCCGTTAGGAAACCATCACTGAACCGATTGGTGTGCGGTACATTGCGCGTCTTCTCGGATATTCCCGGCATATTTCCGCGTCAAGAACAAGACCCTTAATCGCGCAGATCGTTGCGGAGATCAGGCCTCTGTTATAGGAAGCTGCTGCGGAACATTCCGCTTACTTTAGAACCTCAGACGCTCCATATGCACCGTCCACAGCGGCCGCCACCTGCCATTGGGAACGTATCCGCAAGGATGACCGTCCATCATTCATTCATTCCACCACCTCTCGGACGCAGCAGACCCCTGTGTATGAGTAGGTCCTTGATGCCTCGGTCTCCAGGAGGCGAACTTGTTCAGAGTATTCATCTGACTTCTGGCCTTCTCCGAGCTCTGAGGAATGAACCTTCTCATTGCGCACCATGACATGTTTGCCCTTCTCCATTCTCACCACAGGTCAAAAGTATTTAAACTCGTCCCAGTGTCACATTGCCCCCCCTCTCATCTCATGATTTCCCTTTGCGAGACGAATCCATCATTAATCTCGCAAGACCAGTCAACTTAAAGTCAGGCCCGCATCGTCCAATCGACAGCGCAATAGTTTGAGCATATCAGCCATTCATCATGGCAACATTCCCAGATCGGCTAAACGAGGACTTCAAGCTCCCTCCCAAGCTCAGCCACGAACAATGCGGCCATATCAGGCACATTCACAATCTGGCATCGCAGATCGACGGAGAGTGGGCTCTTATGGCATCCGAAGAACCTGGACAAGAATGGGACTTTGCTCGTCGATATCAGCTGGGACATATGGCGTACGCCGCCGGCGCAGCTCATTATCATCATTTACCTGCTATGAGATCTATGTTCAAAACACTGTTAGAGAGGCTGATCAAGAAGATGCTGCTTAAGGAGGTCTGGGACTACTGGTATCTCAGCAGTCAATCAGGAATCAAGTTGGATCCAGATCTGAAGGAGCTAAGGAAGCCTTGGGCTGATCCTGTTTGCAAGGAGAACATCATGGTAAGCCATTATCTGAGAGCTTTGGAGGTGACTATGGCGTACTGACTCTCCCACTCAGTACTCCGGGCACTTGCTATTGATGATATCGCTCTATACCATGCTTTTCCAAGATCAAAAATACGACGAAAAGGACAGCATTCTCTTCGACTGGAACCCTGTCTTCTTCGGAATGGGCCGTGAAACGTATAGCTATACACGCATGTCACTTCAAGAGGCTATCCTGAAAGAAATGGAGCGTGAGAAATGGATGGGCGTCTGTTGTGAGCCGAATATGATCTTCATCCAATGCAACCAATTTCCGGCATGTTATCTCCACGCCATACTCATTCCGCTCGGGAGCTAACAATCAGCAGATCCTGGCCTTCAGGTACAACGACGCCGTCAACGAGACCCATATTGTTGACGAGGTGCTGGAGAAATACAAGGCTGCGTGGGCGAGGCACGGTTTTATTGGTGAGAATGGCCTCTTTCGACGGAACTACTATCCGAACCAAGCCAAGTTTGTTGCCAACGAGGAGGTTAATCACACAACCTGGTAAGCTTCTCGTGGAATGGTGCAAGATGCTCGTGTCAAACCTATGGTCGTGCTGACTGGATGCGCACAGGGCAATGGCGTTCATGCCTTGGAACTACGAGATGACGGAACCATTGTACCCCTCAATAGCCAACGGCTTTCTCGAAAAGATCGATGATCGCACAAACATCCGTCCATCGCCCATCGCACACGCAATCAGAGGAATCGTAGCGAAAGAAGGCGGCAACCACGATGACCCTTCAGTCATCGCACGAGCGCGCGAGAACGTCAAGGAGCAGGATATAGCGAAGAAGCGCTTCGACGCACCCACGTTCGGCCATGTCGCTTTGTGGGTATCTGAATACGGCAGTACTTCCGATACGGATTCTCTTCTGCGACATGCGGATGCATACTTGAATCCTTCATGGCGTGAGGGTGGGCTGTACTATCGAAGACACGACACTACTTGGGATGAACAGGGCAATTACACCAAGGTGGACCCTGTCACGGGCAATTCGGCTATCGCCTACGCGAGACTGAATGTGAGACATGGTCAGAAGAAGATGTGGGATGAGCCATGGACGAAGGAACGGTTAGAGAGTCTTCCATACCTCGATGGCGTTGGGCTCGACCAAGGTGTTGATTGTCTTCGGGGCTGCTGGGACGAGGACAGGAAAGCCATGATCGCAACATTTCGGAGCTGGAATGACTCGCATGTCTCAATCAAGCCTACCGTCAAGAACATGCCTGCTGGGACGTACGGCATTTACGTCAATGGCTGCTTGAAGGATTTGGCAGAGATATCGGGCGCTGGTAGTGAGATCGCAATGGAGCTTGAGGTTGCAGGAGAAGAAGTTGATCTAGTTGTACTGCTTGACCATGTCACTTGATACGGTCAAGTAGCGAGTCATGTTCTAGAAAAACCAACCATGCCGAGAAAATTATAAGCTTGCTTGCGAACTTGCCTATCACTATAATCGTAGATGGGAGCGGGAGTAGCCGACAACAAGTGACTGCGCTATATCGCGTTCAATGGCCAAGTCTTGCTCTCCCTCAGTGGACACTGTGAGAGTCTGGAGTCTGGACAGAACTTTATCTTGAAGATTCCCCTAGGTATGAGGTTGCCACCGGTAAATACGTCGCGTGGCCTCATGTTTGTAAACATGCTGCTCTGTTACAAGCAAGAATAAATATCCGCAGCAGCACTTCATACCGGTCAATCCCAGAATCCCTTTTGTACTCTATCATACCATGACTGACCGAGAACGCGAAATTCGGCGGGTCGCACGCAAAGCAAAGCAAAGTAAGGACCTGCCGACCTCTATCACAACCACAGTGCGATCCGATGAATGGACTTTGGTACAAGGTCATCCTGTTGTCCCGACTTGAATTCTCCCACATCGACCTTGATATCTATACTTATCTCAAACATATTAATATATATTGACAGAAGCAATAGCTCGATTGGCATACATATGTTACCAGCTTGCGGACAATTCTCTGATGACCCTGCTCTTGTGAGCTGCGTTGCATACAATTTTAAGCATGGCCAACGCTGTACGAGTCTGAATAGAGGCGGAGAGTTAAATAGATCAATGTAAGAAATGCGATTGCGGGTGGAGTGAACACACAGGAGGATTATGGAAAAAAGCAAAAAAAAAAACATTATTTCTCCCAGGCGGGGAATCGAACTTTGAGATTGTTAGTACAAGTCTAACTGATTCGGAACGGCGACTGACCCCCGGTCTCCCGCGCTTTTGTCACGATGACAAGCGGACTGGAAAAATCAGTAAATCTTTAAGAGATTTCCAATCAGTTTGATACTAACAATCATGACCACTAGACCACCTAGGAATGTTAATTAAGATCTCTTGTAAAAGCATATATATACACTGCAAAAGAATGTAAAAAATAAACTCTTTCAAAAACGCTAGGCGTTTAAGTGACAGATATCTGTGGTGGTAGTTTCGGTAGTATTATAGGTAGCCGTTTTACATGACCACCACTTTTAGATGAATTACATACAGACCTTGTAAAACAGCATTGAGACTATTCAAAATCGGATGCCTTCTCACCTGCACACAAAAATACTGCGTCTTGTGAACTGTGAACTGCACCATTCACTGAATTGAGTTTTCAGCATATTTTACCAGTAATAGAACTGTAGAAGCTGAGGTCAGAACCTTTGATTGGTCAAACAGTTGTACTACACACATGGATCTCAAGAAAAAGACCTTCAGAAGACTGTCATTGAGATGCTTCTTCATCAAGCATGACAGGCTGGCTTAGGGCTTAGTGCAGCAGAGCATTGACAAGATTGCACAAAAGAAGACAGAATCAGGCATCTGAAGGTGATCTGACCATGAGGCTTGGCTCAATCAGACAGGCAGGGCTGAGCCATTTCTAACTGTATGGGTGTGGTCTGTCATTTCCTTGTATAGTAGTAATAGAATCAATATCACAAGATACTCTACTAAGCATGGACACGGGTTTGCGACAGACATAATGTTTATTTACTATGCGCGTGTCTTACTAAGGTAATGGAATCCACTTCGTTGCTTACCTTAAGGTTCCTTAGGTGCAGATGTTAGTGTGGTTTGGGTGATGAAGCCGATGGATTCATACAATAAGGTACCAGGTAAGACCTAGGGCTGAACGCCTTATGGCTAATGCAATGTTCAGCTAAGGCGTACATCGGCCGCTCCCACATGTTCTTGTTTTGACCTAAGCTCTCTCAAACCTGCAGTGACTTCTATCAAACAAGTGGCGTCTTGAGGTACACGTGCTGAAGGATACAGCATCCGCACCATACAAGTACTCACTCATGCTATGTAGTCTTCTAGGCCCCGTTGATCGAGTGCGCGACATGATACCCCAGGGCTGAAAAGCAAAGAGTTACCCACTCGGTTACCTTCGAGACAAGCAACGTGCATTGGCCGCGGTCTAGGTAGCACTGTTTCTTTCTAAGCTTTGCGACAATGATCGTAGACGCGTGCCAATGGTTCTCGTGATCTCTGGATGCATGGAGTAACTGCGGGAACTTGCCAACATGGATTGTTCGATACACAAGCTTCTTCGGTCCAGGTTAGGGATCCAGCCATGTTTGAGATATGAACTACACGCGATAAAAACACCGAACCGCAACTTTGAAAGATGGCACTCGTGGCAATAAATGATGACCGCTTGCAAGCGCGCCTCAGACACCCCGAGCTATCAATGCCCCGTTGAGCGCCTGCTGGAAACATTCAATGTGCTCCGGCCTCAAAATCGAGAAGTGATGACCATCCACAGGGTGAAATACAACAGGCGTTGCGCAGTAGAGGTTCCATTCGCCCAAAACCTCATCCACCCAGTATTGATATGAGAAACCAAAGCGGGGGAGGGGGCTTACGCAGAAGATGTCGAATTTGCTGATTTGTCCCTCTGGATAGTAGTCATTGACGACATCCCGCATTGACTGTGTGACACGCTGCCATGATTTGACTCGAGGGAGCGAGAGGTCGAGGCCATCCAATTGTTCGGCAGTAAAGCGGTCCATGACTGCCTGATAGAAATCTTCCTCCGGAACCTGCAAACAGATGATGGATCGGCCCGATGCAGAATGCTGGGATATGGGTCACCCTCTCGTGTGAAATCGCGGACTTACGTTTTTTATCGATGCTTCAAAGTCCATCGCGGCGTCGTAGGTAAGTATGGAGTGGAAATGAAGGAGGTCAACAAGAAATTGCCTTGTGCCTGCCTGCGCTTGTCGATCAATATCCTCAAGTCTACCGGGTTGTCTATTCCCCCGGCAAATGCGACGGTTTCTCCACCTTTTTCGAGCCGCTTGGTGAGCTCGAAGACCAAGTTTCCTCCAAAAGATAGTCCAAGCAGCGCGTAAGGCCCATGCGGCTGAACACGTCGAATTCCTTCAATGTAACAGCTAGGGTAGATGATTAGCCTAGTCCAATGACCAAGCCCGAGCAAGTATTTACTTGAGCATTTCATCCATGGTCTGGAACAAATCCTCGTTTGGCTGCAGTCCTCGGACTCTGAGTGCGTATACAGGGCGATCTGGTATATACTTCAATAGGTTCAGCCATATAAGGAACTCACCCCCACCAGGATGCGCCAGAATGAGTGGAGTCTTTGATCCAGTCGGCACAAGAGGAATGATTGGATCATACTCAAGCGACTTGATACCCAGGTCGTGCACATATCTCCCAAGTTCAGAAATTGTCTTGGATCGAATCAACACTGGCATTGGTATCGTCTCTTGCAGATTCAGTGTTTTCTCGAGCTGTCTCTCCACACGAATGTAACCCAAACTATCCAGACCGAAGCTGGAAAGCCCGTCAGAAGCATGCATCGACGATCGAGGGATGCCAGTCTCGGCGGCTATTACATCTGCAATTGTGAACTGCGTCAGCGAATTGAGCGGCTTATGTAGCTTTGGATCTTCGATACTGGCCACACAATACTCTGTAAATGCACCCGCTTCATATCTTTCTTTGAGCTTAGTGCGTGACAGCTTGCCCAGCGATGACTTAGGTAGTTGGTCTTTCGGCAGTGATATGATTTCATGTGGACGCTGTGAGCAGACTTCGACCACTACTCTGTTGATGTTCTGAATGGCTTCTTGCAGAGCTAGAGGGCTTTCTGAGACCTCTTCTGCTGGATTGAAGAGAATGACAATGCCCTCACCTTCGCTGTAGTTGCGAATGTCGAAAAAGAGGCGGTGTAAGAAGGCGTGACGGCTTGCGGTGCTCCAGATTCAATCGCAGCCTCCAACTCGAATGAAGCATACTTGAGCCCGTTGATGATGATGGTTTCTTTCGACCTCCCGAGAATCCTTAGAGCTCCAGTATCATCGATGGATCCTAGATCTCCGGTGTCAAACCAGCCGCTTGTTGTCATGGCAGCGTTTGAAGCCTTTTCATTGTTATAATATCGCCTGAAAATTGTGCCGCCGCGCAACTGTATTCGTCCCGATTGTCCAGGTGGCAAATTCACATCAGTTTCATTGACAATACGGAGTTCAACATCTTTCGATAAACGTTTGCCTGCTGAGGCAAATGTGTAGCCTCGCTCTAGATCGTAGGATGGCGCCTGACTACTATAAAAGATTGCAGCACAGGTCTGCCAGTCCGGTATTAGTGTTCATACCCTGCATATCGTCTAATAGTGGTTTGCTTACCTCCGATAGACCGTAAGCTGTCTTCAATGTATGGCTTGGTCCACCCAAAGACGTAATGATAGTGTCAGCTTCCTTGATTGTGGATACTCGATTCGCTTCGCCTGCGCACATGATTACCCTGAGGTAGCGCAGGTCCCATTCTGGTATCTTCTCAAGCTTTTCGAAAGCTCTGACAACGGCTCTCAGAAAGAAGTTAGGGGCGAACGTGTAACCAATCCTGTAACGAGCTAGAAGATAGAGGAATCCAGTAGGCTCATTGATGACGTCTGCTGTCAACACATGTACTTGACAGGAGCCGTTGAACATAGCGTTGAGATGGATCTCGGCGAGGTTTGCGCTGTGATCAAGCCCTTGAACAATCAGAGTCAGCCTTCGTGTTATGAGCAGGTCCAGCATTATCGACTGACCGACCCATGTTAGATAATTTGTATCTATGCCAGTCTTATGGAGTTCGTTCTTTCCTTTGACGGCGAGCAACAGTTGAGAGTGGTTGAATTCAACGGCCTTGGCATTGCCTGTGCTTCCAGACGTAAAGAGCAACGCCGCAGGTTCATTGACTCGGATGCAATCACCAGATGGCTCGATCGCGTCTGCTGGAAGAGCAAGGAGACCAATATCCTCCACCGGAGTCACCCGAAGTTCTGGCACCAAATTGAAATAGTCGGCCAGCTTCCGTGTCGTGAGGACTCTAGGCTGTTTGAATAGAGCATTGATATGGGTGAGATGTGCCTTCAAGGTCTCTAAGTTATTTGAGAGTGGGTTGCAGATGGCAGGGATTCCACCGAAAGCTATCACGGACCAGAACCATTCGATATTGAGTCGAGGAGTGTCAAAGTAGATGAGAATGATATCTCCCAGGGTAAATAGACTGGTCTCATGCATGCGCATTGCATTAATCTAGAAAACCATTAGCAACTTGGGTTTGACCTGCTCAAGACGTGGAAAGAATGATACCGTCGCTTTCTGGTGAAGCTGAGAGTACGATACCCTAGTGGCCTCAGACTGAATTCCTTTCTCAAGTAGTAAGAGGCCATTGTCAGGGGAAAGCCGCGAGGCGCGGCAAAGCAAGTCCCAAATCGTCGTGCACGTAGTACTTTGAGATTGCTTCCTTTTCAATACTGCAGTGCCACTGTCGTTAGCAGCGATGTGTTCATTGACGTTATGGGTGGGCGAAGAGTAAGGCGCTGCTTGCTCTGGGAAGGGTGACATTATGGGTGTTTCCAAAACAAGGAGCTTCTTCAGCTCTGCAGTCGAGTATTCCATGCTGTCTGGTGAGGGGCTTGGGAAGTTGGTAATTCCAATTAGTTCCGCAAAACTAACGATCGATGAGGATAATTAAGAAGCAGGTTTGACAACGACGATAGAGTGCTGAACAATGGCTGGCGACAGTCCATAAAGATGATGACTCTAGTAAAGGAGCAGTATAATGTACTGGGGTTATCTGGTCTGAGGGACGAGAGATAGGACGTTTTGGGCTTCCCCACCCCAACTCTGGTATTGAGAACGTACACGGTACTGACAATAATACAGCAGCCTTTGACAGAAGTCATCAGAAATCATGAGAAAGTTTGAGAAGAGTCAAATGAAGGCAATTTCCTACATGAGCAGACGATAGGGCCGCATCCAGAAAAGTACAGGAAGACTGTGGGCGTTGTCGTACCGTGAGATGGAAAGGAGAATCATCATCTGCGGCATCAGGGGTTCTGCATGTGGGGCTGCGCGTGACTGTTGTGCAGAGAGTTATTTTCAAGGCCACCACAATTGCCACTGACTTCTTGAAAAGAGCCTTGCAGATAGCGCGTTGCGGCCGAAGCCAAGGCAGGGTTATGGTGTATCTCAATTGGCAAACAAAAGTCGAAGTCCTTATCAACTTCGAACGCTTGGGAGCCTGAAATTTCCACACCAGTAGAACATTCTCTCAATACCTCAGCATCCTCACATTTGCTACGTAAGGCTGAATCTGTTGTTCTCCCAATCTTAGTATTGGGGGCCGTCCTGCCGCTGATGCTGGTTGCATTTGCGTGTGCGTGGGTACTGTATGCACGCAAGTGTCTTATTCATACCTTGGCGAGTGATCCAGGCTAAGCTGAGCCTCAACTATAAATAGTGCATGCAATAACACTTGCTATATCGTTTCATACCCGTAATTAAGAGTCAGAGCTATACACATCCCAACCTGAGCTGCGAGATTTTGTGATACGCTGCTAGCGGATCTGCTGGCTTGAGAAACGGCAGGATCTGTTACTAAGAATTCCTCAGTCCCGCTCCAATTGCGTTTGGAACCGACTTAGATTTCCCCTTGCTTGTCCCTGCCCAATGATTAAGATGGAGGATCCTGTTCTCTGTAGCGGTGTTGCGGCGCATGACCGGCCGAAAGACGGAAGTTCCATCTCAATGTCAGAGGGGCCTCGTATGGATTTTCTCCTTACCCTTCCACGCCTGGTGAAACTTATTGTGACAATGCGCGTCTAGCTCATGGCCCACGTTGTTTTGTCCATCCGTCTGCTTGAGTCTGCTGAGAGATGGTTTTGGAGCCCTAGAAGCTTTAATGTTTCACTTCCGGTTTCTTCATCTTATGAACCGGCTTTAGTGCCTCAATCACTATGACGACCAAGAAACCTCTTGAGGTGCTTATCTTTGGTGCAGGGGGTGAAGGAGGTCAGTATTCCCATCTTTGTCGAGTCAACTTGGTAAGCCCACTGACCGTTTGCCTACAACAGCTGTCGGTGCCATTTTCGGCTGGCGAATAGCGCAGCATCCTAACACACGGGTATCAGTTGTCTGCCGCTCTAATTATGATACTGTAAAGAGGAATGGCTTCCGTATGGAGACGTTCATGTGGGGAACTGGGGCGTTCGTTCCTCGGCGAGTCACGAAGTCGACTCGAGACGTTCAGCACATCGCTTTTGATTATGTGGTATGCGCGAACCGACTTATCACGCAGAATCCGGACGTACTGGTGCAAAGCATTGCACCAGTAATACGACCGAGTACAGTGATAGTCATGACTCAAAATGGTGTCGGAGTTGAGCGACCACTTCGGCAAGCCTTCATGGCCAATCCAATCCTATCTGCGATATGCTATGTGAATTGCCATCAAGTTTCACCGGGTGCGGTGCGACAATCATCGGCTCTTGGTTCCTTAGGTTTCAAGATCGGCAATTTTGATTCCGATATTACGATCAGAGATAGCGGGAAGCTCAAGGTTGACGCGCTTGTTACGTTAGACCCAAAGTTCGGGCTGATTGAGGACCTGGAGGTAGAGCGATGGACGAAAGCCGTGATCAACGGATCATGGAACCCCGTGACCGCCATTCTGGGACTCGAGACTCACGAGCTCATCGCTACTTCTGACCTTGGCCTCGCCCTTGTCCAACGGCTTTCCGAAGAAATATTTCACGTCGCCGTTGCCTGCGGTGTTCCACTCCCATCGGATCTTCGTTCTAGAGTCATAGCTTCTGTACGAAACACCCGTTCTATGGCGACATCCATGCTGCGTGACGCTCGAAAGAAGCGACAAATGGAGATAGAAACGTTGTGTGGTACGTCGGGCTGGGATCTATTTGACTCTGCTAACGTTTTCCAAGGCAACATTTCGAGGCACGCAGAAAGTATCGGCGCCGCTGCACCAACCGTGAAAGCGGTATATCAAATTCTTGCTTTGATGAACGAGATATTTCGTCAGCGTGTATCGCCATCTACCGATCCCGACTTGATCGAAATCGTCCACCCCCCATTGCACTTCATCCTTGCATTCCTGGCCCTCTGCGACCATCACTATCTCTTTAAATCAATTGAAGGACCACCTACTCAAATATTTAGTTAGCACCCATATTCCGACCTTAGGTATCTTGCATACAATGGTCTTCCCGGAAGATCTACGTGACATTAATAGGCCTTCGCGAAACCGGTCCGTGACAACGTGGTCATAGCATGCAGAAAACTAGCGAAACCAGAGTCCCAAGAGTAGTTCAGCGGCTGCAGATCATGTCAATTCATGCTCGAAAGATGCCACATCCTTTAGCATCGTCTAAGATATGTGACTAACCTTTAAGATAATAGGGCTAAGTGTTCACTGGATGGATGTCCATATGCTGTAGAAACACAGCGCAATAACCACCGCTACAAGACCACTCTCAAGTCCCAGAATCCTTCTCATCGCATTCCTGATGCCCAGAATTCCAAAACAGCGTCAAAACCTCCGTCCTCTTGTCCGATTTGGACATTGTTGCACCGGAAAAGAGTGTTGTGGTTGAATATACAGCTCAAACAAGGGTTGCAGGGAAATCTGCCTCCAACAATTGATGATTTAGCCGCCAATGTAAGCTACACTTTTCCTCAAAAGCCAGCCATCCTTGCCCACTACTAAAGCAACTTTGAAAATATCTATATCTCTTGGAGGACGCTCAGGCGACTGAAGAGCTCGAACTCCATCCTTTTTGCAGCCATCGGACCATCCAGTATTTCACCAATCATATCTGAACCAGGCGGGAAGTCATGCTCAAAGATGGGCTCACCCGCACCTCTCATGTTAGCCAGGACTGACTGTCTGAAATGCCATTGAAGAAGCTCATCAACAGGTCGGTCTGGATTGTTCAAGAATCTCTGATCAAGATGTCTGCCAGCAATATTCATATCATCTCGCACAAAGAACATGACCTTATAGTTGTCCTACAATAATCATTAGCTACTACAACTTTTTAAAAGATGAAATACATACATCAGGATTAATTGTGACACCATAGATGTCAAATAACTGATGAATATCAGATTTGAGCAACAGACCGTTCTGCACAGAGTTGATTGATCCTCCATTAGCTGGTGATTTTGTGATCCATTGACTGAAACCTTTATCAATCCAGTAACTCTCATGTGCCAGTGGAAAGATATGTGCTGCCTTAAATCCCGTCCACAAGCCCATATCAATATTGAGTGCCTCTCGACCTGATATGATGCATCGCTGGTCTCGTGAACGAACAGCATTGCGAAAAGCGCGAGTGCGTGTTCCAGTAGAGTGTGAAACTGTCCGGATAAGCCATGACTCATTATTGAGTGTGACTGAACCTGTTTATAACTTAGCTACTGAATCATAAAAGGATCATTGATAGAAACTTACCTGTAGTCACAATGTAGTAATTGCCAGGCTGAAGAGGAGCATCGTCTTCTGGGACTATAGTATCGCTGCTGTTATGTCGCAGAGAGTAGGGGCCGTCTATCATGACTATGATGTTTATCATGGCGTAGAGATTCTTGTTTGTGACACCATTTGTCAAAACGAGACCACCCAGCTCCTCCTCACTTGGTTTTTCGGCATCATAGACATGTACGTTTCGGGCTGCTGAACGGTTGTTGGCAGGCATAGTGAGAAGTGAGTGAAGAGCGCAGTGGGAGGTTTGAGAGAATGAGAGGGATGAAGAAAGATTGCCGATGTGAAGAGCTTCTTGGTATGACTGACGTGGGTTCGTGAAGGAAGATTGCCGATGTGAAGAGCTTCTTGATATGACTGACGTGGGTTCGTGAAGGAAGATTGCTGATGTGAAGGGCTCCTTGGTATGACTAATGTGGGTTCGCGAAGCAAGAACTGATTGGATAGGCTGGAGTTTGGCTATAAGAGTGGATGGCCAGGAAGACTATTTGACCGGCCAAGCCGCTACTTACGTAAGCTGGCAGACCCAAGACGGGATTGATCTAAACCCGATGCAGATTTCCCGTCAACGACTTTACAAATACAAGAAAGTCGAGCCTGCAAATGCCCTAGTATGAACAGGGCATAGTGGCTCGCTTGTGCACAGAAGCGCCGTAGGGCTAGCCCAACTTTCATTGCTCGTTTACGCCGCCCGTCCTTCCATTCAACCTTACCTCTGAGCATCAAAAGCTCCCTGAATTATCTCCCCGTCTTTCTATAGTGGTCATCACAGTTGTTCTGTTACTTGCATTGCTCGTTTCCGGTGGCTCGGTTTAGCATTGCTTTCGGATGACTCATCCTGAGGTATTGATCACCTCTGCATTGAGGTACTGGTCGTTGAATGTAAGGTCTCACTCACCCGCCGTCAACTCAATCTAGGATATTGTACTGGATTCAGCCTGGATTGAACTTTTCACCTGCTAAGCAGGCCCAAGAGTCAGGTTTTAGGACCATGAATAACATTTACAGAACAGGGGCAACTAGCCGATTAGGCGCAGCGAAGACCAGAGTGGTAAAGGATGCAAGCGGCGCAACAATCGTGCTTCGAAGCGAGCAGCTATCTAAGGGTGAACCGCCTGCATGGGCGGCGTTGACGGACGTGGATACTAGGGCATGCTCCATGCTCTGTTTTGCTGACTTGGTGCGATTCGTAGATGGATCCTGTCCCTACCTTGATATTTGTTGTACCTGCACGCAATAGTGTGAGTCATGCTCAAAGTCTTGATCTCATGTTTAGCCTTGCTTTTGTGGTGCGCAGGAAGGCGGCAGGCGGAGTTAAAAGCAAAAAGTGTACGATTCAAGCCTACTCCGAGTGAACGAGCACTATGTATTTAGGTCTGTAGTTATTACATGACGAATACAGAAACTCATCGTGGTATTATCTTGACACAACAAGCACATGGATCGGCTCTATGTGCAACTCCTCATCCTCAATATTCTCCCAGTGAAAGTTTCTCGCCGAGGTGCCCAACAACCCTCTGATCGGCTCCACGAAATCTTCGGTCAAAACCTGTATGAAACTCTTGTCCCATTTCACCAATAGACGTCGGTCCGGTAGTGGCTGGATGACCTTCAGCCTGCCCTGCTTTCCCAACGAGAACTCACAGTTGCTTTTTATTTCCGAAGTACTCTCCAGCGTTCCGGGTATGGCCCTCTACGGGTTTTCTTCTTCGTTAGGGCCCGCGGTATCAATCGTTCATTGATGCATGACTTAGTCGTGAAGAAAGATGGTCCTCTCTTTTCATCCCACGATGTGTGATTTGGACCCAGACAGCGCCTTCCGTAGTCGGTCAACGACCCGGTCAATTCGAGGCAAGAGTCCAAGAGGACCGCGAAGGTGCAGCAATCGATGGAGTCTTTGAGCATAGGCGTCCAGCTATGTACTGCCCGTTCAAGCGTTGCAAGCCATTCGCAACCTGGCCGAGGTATCCAAAGAACGAGGAGGTTCCCGTCGTCGTCAACTCCAGTATGTCTCAAAGCCTTCAGACATTGAAATATCGCCGTGCCAATAATCTTCTGCCAGTCTTCGTCCTCATCGTATAAATGCTGAAGGGCCGCCATTGCATCTGGCTTCTCGAGCGCCTCCAGAAATTTTCCCCTGAGTTCGAGCTTCGATAGCCTCATACCCTTCATATAGTTGAGCATGGTGGGTGTGCTCAATAATTCTCCTAACGTTACTCGTTGAGTGTGTTTTGTGCAGATCGACACTCCAACTGCGAAAAACGATTGAAGAAGAGCTTCACGGTTACGATCTTCTGGGCTGAGTTGCCATACTTCAATGAACGCCTCCTTCAAAGCAATACCCCTATCGTGTGCGAAGGTTCTCAAATGGCCTACCCGGAAACCGTAGCCGCCAGCGTCAAACTGAGTGGAAATCTGGTCGCTGGCAACGCTTATTGTCGGGGGGCTGTTCTATTGCAGCGACGGCAACCAGTTTCTTTTAAGAGACGCTCAAATCGCGCGATCTCGCAGTGGCAATTGGGGTTCAATCGAAGCTCTGGAATTTCATCTGCACCGATTAGGAGTGCCTCTGTGCCACTAAATGTTGTTCAATGGGCAGAATGTGCTGAGATTGTTTGAATGTCGTCTTGGTCTTGAGGCACCCAATGACAGGGAACCTCAGGTCCTCTATCTGTGTCTTCAGGGGCCAGTTTTGGGGTTGAGTTGGGATCCACATGCCAACAACTGATCGCACCATTTCTGACGTGATAACAGGATATTTCTTCAGGTCTGCTTGCTGGACAAGACTTCCAGAGAGGATCCCATATCTCAGCTAGCAAATCAGCTGACGTAGAAAGGCAGAGCCGCTCATTACTAAGGTCATTTCTGCATTGGAATACCCAGACCTCTTTGCGCCTAAGGAAACCGTCAAGGCATCTCAGGGAACGACGTCGCAGGGAGACCGGGATAACCGAGTCGCCCACATGTTGAGCATGAATCATGAATTGATCGAGTGTCCGCCCAAGGCAAAATTTATCAAATGGCTCCAGGTGTGCTCCAGCGTTTGAGCAGCGTAGCGCCACAGAAGCTCAGGAGTCCAGAGCGCTCGATTTGAGTTGTTCATCAAGCCCAAGAAATTCAGGATATCTAGACAGCTTTGAGTAAGATCGCTCGCAGGATCCGGTGTGCTGATATTGGGACGAGAACCTTACTTCGAACTCCTCTTTGAGAGTTGCTTCGAAGTCCGCTGCGAATTCCTCTACTCTCTGAAGTTGAGAGGAACAAGTCTTGCCACATTGGGTCGACCTTGTTCCTCAACCAGTAGACTGGAACGGTCTTGGCGGAAGCCTCCAATTTTCAGGGTGGAGATATTTTCGCAGACCTTGAAGAGTAGGTTGCGGCACTCAAGTAGGTGGAAAAGACGCCTTGCAGTGGTTTGCGCTCCAGCAAGGTCACAAAAGCTGTGCACGTCAGAGTCTCTCCGATCTGGATTTAGCACGCTGCTGTCTGCGGGAGACGAGACGCGCCGCGGCCATTTCTAGGAGGTCTCGTCCCATTGCCACGGTTAAGGCTAGCCAATCAGTTAATCGTAGAATTGTAACCCAGACCGCTGATATACTTCGTTTTTCATCTCTTCAAGCTCTTGAAAATATCTCTTCGGGTTCAGAAATATCCTGTCTTTATCATTTTCAGGGAGCAATGCTCTTTTTCCATTCCTGCCGTCTGAGACAGACTCAACATCTCATTGCTGAATTCTGGAACGCTGTTATCACTCCTGCTGCTTTCTGTTTCCTCCGAGGCCAGGCTTGATATTACTGCTGAATGGTTAGGGATGGGCGGATTTAGAAGAATCTGGGAACTCGTAGACGATGAGGACTCAGTCGATGCAGCCTTCAGACACCCATGAGTTGCAGCCCGTGCCTCATCATGGTTTGAGTATGTTTGGACCCATTTGTCAGTATCTACATCGCATTTGGAGTCGGCAGCTGATGAGCGGTAGTTAGTTATATTGATCTCGGCAGTTTCAGCCGCACTGATGGCCATATCATGTTTCTTGCTCTGCTCCAGAAGTAGCTGTATTGTACCGGATTCGTCCCTTTTGATCTCACTCCTCCCCTTTAGCAGGAGAGGTAGTGATGTTTTCTGTTCGTCATTCACGGACGCGCGGTTCTCCAGCAACAGCCGCACAGCTGTGTCACATCCACGGACTGAAGCTGCCTGTAGTGCATTACTGTAGAGCCCTCCTTGAGCATTGATGTCAGCTCCTTTCTCAAGAAGCAGCCGCACAACTGTGTCATGTCCACAGGCTGAAGCTGCCTGTAGCGCATTGCTGTAGAACCCTCCTTGAGCATTGACGTCAGCCCCATTCTCAAGAAGCAAGCGCGTCACAGCCTCGTGCCTGTTGGTAACCGCCCGGTACAGTGCAGTCTCTCCCGACCCAGTCTTCGCCTCAACGTTAGCCCCATTTGCGAGCAATAGCCTGCATATCACCTCTAAGCCAAAATATGCAGCAACCCATAGTTGAGTGACAGGTTTCCGGGCTCTCCGACTATGCTTTTCACGTTCCAGTTCCGGCAGAAGCTGGATCGAGGATGATAGGTTAGATTCTTGTTCGAGGAACTTCAGAACCAACTCCTTGAGGATCCGTTCTGGCTCTCCGCGTACGTGATTCCCCCAAAAATCGAGCTGCGTAACGGAAAAGAGGGTATTCCTGCACTTGATTTTCCGTTTCCTGGACGCTACCGTGGTAGTCTTCTGCAAATACATCAAATGAAAGATACGTGAGACAAGTCGTTGCGATTTCTATCTGAGCAGTCGGAAACCAATGCATCAGGGTGCGCTCAACGTACTCCTGGTAAGTGTGGTGGGCGAAGCGTAATGTCTCGATACTGACTAGTCCAGCACACACAGAAAGTAGGAGTCCTTCGTCAATCAAAGCATCTTTATCAATGTTGGTGCTACCAGGGACAACAGCTAGGGCGTGTTGAATTCCAAGGACGGTCATCGGTCTTTGAGCACATGATAGCCAAGCCAGAACTCGTTTGGCTAATTCGACATTGTCCCTGTCTTGGCTCCAAATCCAAATAATATACATGTATACATATCCGCTCTTGGGGATTTTCTATGCCGATGTCTCCTTTCCTACCAGGCCGCCGCCACTCCGATGCTCAATACGCACGAGCTTGCATTCCCGTGAGGTAGGGCTCTCCTTGGGACCGTCTTCGATTACAGCACCTCCTCATTCCTCGAGCTGCTCGGCTTCACTCCCCAATTCCTCTTCCACCAAATCCCCTTCCCCACCTCCTCCATCTGCACCATCTTCTTCACTACTGGTTCCACTACCCTCACTCTCCCCCTCACTTCCCGGATCATAATCCTCCCCTTCCTCCTCCTCCTCATCTTCCACATCCTGCGCCTCCCTCTCCGCTTTCGCCAACTCCCCCTCCCTATCCGCTCCATCGTCCTCTCCCGTCTGAACACCATTGACGCCATTAACGTTAACTTTCTTCGCCCTCCTCTGCTCCGCCATACTAGCGTCCTGCAAACCGTGACGCTTGACGTACGCGTCGATGCCAGGGAAGTCCGCTTGGTCGAGCATGGAGAATTCGAATTCTTGCTTGTCGTCTGATGATGAGGTTGAGGTGCGAGTTGTGATGTTGAGGTTGAACGTGCGCTGGAGGACGGAGGTGTAGGAGACGGAATCGATGGTGTCGAAGGCGAAGAAGGACAGGGGTTTTTTGAAGGCCCATACTATTCCTGTGGAGAGGAAGAATAGGAAGCCTGCCGCGAACCAGGAGTGTCAACCAGGAGGCTCGAAGCTGTGATGGGACTGCGTGGGGGATTAGGGAACGTACCGTCTTTACTCCCCCGGAATGCTTTGACGTGATACGCCTTCTCCCCTTTCCTATGCGCCTGCACGAGCGTACTAGCAAACTCCCTCTCCTCTGGCTCGACAATCTTCTTCCGCACATGCCCTAGACTATTATTCAAAAACCTCTGCGTCAGAACCTTATACGTTTCTTCAGAATGCCCTCCATCCACAACCGCTTGCCCATTCCTCTCACTCCCCAGAATCGCATTCTTAGGAACCGTATCCGGCACCGTCCACACCATCGGCTCCGCAGCACGGACACCCTCCGGGGCTACCGTAACGCCGTCACCGTGGGTAGGGAAGACGCAAAAGGTATACTGGCGCTGCACTTTCTCCGGCATGGGAAGGCAGACGGCATGTTGGACATCTCTCCACTCTATCCCGAACTCCACGGTCCCAGTCGTTGGGTTCTTCGCTCGTAGACCCTCGTCTGTGACGGGGCTTACTTCGAGGGTGAGTTTTTTGCGCTGGGCGACTAGGAAGGACATGTCGGGCACGGTATAGTATCCGGGCTTCCATTCTGACGGCGAGGGGTGAGAGGCGCCGTTGATGTCGCTGCTGTTGTCTTCGAGCTTTCGTTTCTTGGAGGGTGGAGGGTCGCCGTTGGTAGATGAGATGATTGGCGACGTTCGTAGCGTTTGTGTGTAGGTAGCTATGTCCTCGAGCAGGGTTGTGTGTTGTGGGGATTGCGCTGCGTAGCATCAGTCTACCGGCCCTTCCCAGGAAGCTCCGCGCGTTTGGCAGGGAGTGGTATGACCATCGTACCTATGGCATCATAGGTGCGTTTCTTCAGGTCCGGTCGTTCGGCGAACGCCTTCTCGACGATGGAGCTCGTGACCATGATGGAAAATAGCTAGTCAGAATGTAAAAGGAACCGTCCGAGTGCTCGCCGGCAACTAAGGGGTATGAAGTTGGTGACGCTGGTAGCGAGTTCGAGCGAGGATGGGTAACCCCTCCCTGACGTTTCGCAACGTGAAACAAACAATACAGTGATCCAAATAGTTGTGGAGAATATCTATCAGGAGCAAGGGAACATCTCCAGCGATTTTTGAGAGTCGAACCACTGGATGCTGGCTACGATATGCTTCAGCTGCAATTCACCTTCTACAACTACTATAGAGTGAAACTGATGTGATACATCGTCTTCATAATTACAGTCGCTGGTCTAATCCTAGTCTTCCCCTTGCAAAGTACATGCCCTACTCTTCCACACCCCTGAAGACTGCGCTATCCCACATCGAACCTGATGGGTCTTAGCCGCCAATAGACATTGACATAACAAGGAAAATATGGCTGATGAGCCGTGATTCTTTGAGGGTATATCCCAACCGTAGGGTTTTTCGCGCCTGACGTGCTTCGCTGGAGAACACCAATGCTCAGCTCCGCTGTCTCAAAGAAATTCGTGGTTTTCCTCCAGGGAACCAAATCAATACAAAGGAGAAATGAGGGAATGACAGATGGATCGCCGCTAAGAACGCCAGACAGCGTTATATCGTTATCGTGATGTCGTAAGGTAATTGTACATCGAGCCTAGGGCGTAAACCAAGGCCTTGAGGTCGAGAATCTAAGATGACCTTTCCCCTGATGATCGTCCAAAAATAACACTGGTAGGTATTACTCCGCGCAGAAACTTCCAGAAGGCAGCTTTCCTCGATGGGCGGCCTGGAAACTGGGACGCGATTTGCACCATAGGTCCGACAATGTCCTCGTCGCCCAGCTTCGGGAACTTGCCGTCGCTTCGTGGATCGTTCAACGACGGCATCTTCAACAGTGAGGCGGGCTCAATGGTGCTTTGACCGATTGCCACGGCCAGCTCGTCGCTTTCCCCCGCCTTTGCAATGAGTAGCTCGCTGTTCTTTTTCCACTGCATGTCTACATCCGCCCATTTCTCCTCCGTAAGCTTGTAGATCTTAGATGTCACTCCATAATGCTCGCCGGTGCGCACATGATGCTTCATGTAGTTACATCGCGCCATGTCCCAGTCGGCCCGCATCTGCATACAGGCTTCAGTGTCGAATACATCAGGGATATATGGTTGTGGATAGATGTTGAAGTTGGCATGGCCGAGTTTGTTAGCCCATCCGTCAGTAGGGACTCCGATTATCATTGGATGGAGGTCCGACGATGTTGCTGGTTGGCGAACCCTTTGCCGGTGGAAAGATGATACAGAAGGCCTCGATGAGAGTGGCGGAGACGGAAGCCCTGAAAGCTGAAGGTTGTCTGTCGGAGTGTTCGTTGTGGAAAATGGGTCGGACGCATCGGCAACGGTTGGTGACTGCAGCGGTGACTGTACGGGGACATCCTTGACATGGGCAGGGAAGTCGACCATCAAGGGAGGTAGAAGCGGCGTTGTCGCCAGGTTGTCGGAATCCTCCTCTTGACTATTGCGATTCGCCTTCTCGATATCGATAGAGGCTGGCGCCACACTATGTTCCTCATGCTCGTCGAAGGTGCTCTTCGTCGGAGTAGGGGGAAATTGGCAATCGCGCCTTTCAGACGGGTGGATGATCGAACCGGCCATGGATGACGATCGCGATCGAATTGAAGTTGTCCCGGAGAGGTCGGCCTCATGAAACCCTTCCGTCACTGAAATAGTGGTGCCTGTCTTCCTAACCTTCCACTTCCTGGAGAAGGACGGAAACCTAGTGCCGAGTCGAGATGCCATTCCCATGAGGGGAGAGTCACCTGCGCGTCGTTTCTTTGCGGGCGGATTTGTCGCGAATTCTCCATCTCTGTGCGATCCGTCGGTGAGATCGTATTCGGGGGACATAGGCAAAAGCGCGGAAGGGCGGGTAATCGCGTTGTCTCCTTGCCGATACTCCAGGGCATCACCTAGCAGACCATGTCAGTCAACGAACGGTGGTGTAGCCCCGCACAGGGTCCTGCGCGCGTTGAATTGCCGTGTGAAACTTACAGAAGCAATCCAGCGGAGCATTGGGGTTATCAAGCATCTCGAACCCTTCATCGCGCTCATGCGGTTCTTCTTTGACGTCGGTCAACGGTCTCTTACCAGAGCCGTAAGTATCCATGGTGTCGCACAAGACTGGCGACGAAGCCAATGACGAAGTCGAGCTCGGAAAGCGCGAATGACCTCGCAAAGAGAAGGTCGGTGTCACCGGCGACGGATAGTCGGAGGACGTCGATGACTGGGACAAGTGCAGCGCGTTGACCGAGCCTCCAAACTCTGGTGAATCCATCCTCGCATCCAAATCTTCCTTCTTCCTCGCCTCCACCAGCTGAGGTAACTTGAGCTGTCGCAACTCGCGCATAATTCTTCCGATGATGCTATTGAGACGCGTGTTTTTGTCGATATTGTTATCGTTGGTGTCAAAGTAACAGTATCGGATGGTCGACAGATATATCAGGTCGCAGCCATCGCCCCTGTATGATGACTTGCTGGCTAGGATGAAGCTTGATAGTACGTGGCTACGGAACGACGGTACCAGCAGTGTATCGCGACGGTCAATGGTCAATGGCTCCACGTATTTTCGGATGCAGGTACCAGCTGTCATAAACAAATTATCTACCAGTTAGCACTCGCGTGTCCAGAAATCCAAAAATCGGATGGTTCGCACCACTCAAACCTTGAACAGGACAGAATTAAATGCTCCGAAGTACTCACAGGATCATCGATCAGTTGATGGAAGGAGAATTGTTATGGAGAAATTCTTTTCGAAACTGGGGAAGGCGGAAGAGGTTTGGATTTTGTGGCCGTTGGAGAACTTAAACCTGAGGCGCGGTGCCTTTTCTTCTTCGCGCGGTGTAGTGATGGGTGCGGGCATAGCACATTCGCATACTGTCCACCGATGGAGAATAGAGGGAAAGTAAAGTAATGGCCATGCAGTGTGCCCCCGTTTTTCCCAAGAGGCAGCGGGCGGGCCGCTGTTCCTCCCAGACTGCCAGCGTCGCATCCCACCCATCAGCCCCCGGTAAAAGGCTTCAAGCTCACCTCGCAGAAGACAGACCGGAGCGCCGGGAGTGACAGGGCACGATGACACGATGGCGTCAGTGGCTAGTGTGGATTTGTAATAGGTATGGCTCAGATCCCTGACCTCGGTTCCTCTGTCCCGCTAATCCGTACCGTAAGGTACTTGCCAGACGCAAGGTCTTCTTGAGCTAAGGCAGTGTGGCTTGAACCTTACAAGACCTATCACAGAGTCAAACGGCCCATCGCTTTCGTCGGCACTGTCTCGCGTATCTACAGCGTTGCCGTGTTTGATGTTTGAGTGCTCTTCAGATGATGCTGCATCATCGGTACCTGAGGGATTCCAGTGCTGGTGCTATCCGTCGGCTTTCCGGTACCATACTATGTCAGTATTGTGGAACTGCCATCACCAAGCTTCCATGGTGGGGGAGACGAAAAAGTCAAACAGCGGCAGTCAGTACTAAGGTAGTACCACTGTATGTAAGGTAAGGAATCAAAAGTCGGAGACCGACAAGACATCGGCTACCGTAAGTACTAGAACTATACAAGCAAGCAGGTGATTTGCAACAGGGCTGACTAGGCCGTCGCGGCAGAGTACAGGCAAGATCCCTGGTACTGGAAAAACTTTGTCCGATGAGATTGCAGCGCTAATAGGATGCACACATTGCTTCCAGTCTTCATGCGCACAGGGCTATTCATATTCCTGCGCCGATGTCTTGCTTCTTGTACAATAAAGTACTGTTTCTTTGTGCTACAGTTGTCCTTGTGTACAGGGAACCGGACTTTGAAATGATCGGATGGAATGAAGGCGAAATCCATCAGAATTATTATACCCCGAAGTAAGCTGAGTCAGGCAGAACCAGGGCTAGTATTGCATCCCCGAAAGTCAACTCATAGTTCAGACGGTGGTGGACTTTGCCTGATCCAGGCGGGAAATTCCGCAACGCGGAAGAAAGCGGCCTGGTGGAACCCCGTCGGTAAGCCTGGCTCCACAGTAGCCATTATTATTAATTATTGTTGATATCCGTATTACTCAAGTGTAACGCACGGCATCGGTCTTTACAATCAGTAGTGAAGGACGTAAGCTGACCGCGCAAGGGGTCCGATGATAACATGTTGACGTTACTGCGAAGCACAAATGTCTCTGCTGCAGTTTGTAAATAGAGCAAGCTATACAACATATGGTCAATCAACCAATGAAGTCTATTTCTTCGGCATTTGCACAGCATCAATGCACTACACATCGATGTTGTGCATCGAAGCGATCATGAGCCCTGCAAGTTTTGCAGCAGTGGAAGCCTTTCGGCATGGTTGGCATATCCAGCACCCCAATCCCAAATCATCTGCCGACGGATGCACAAGCCCTGCGCCTTGACGTACTCGTACTGTAAGGAATGAATTACTAAGTCTTGTGCTGCACACCGATGCAACGAATCAGAACCTTGAGAGGGCCTTTGATGACCTGATGTAGCTTTGGTCGAGATGCAAACTGACTGGCGCCCCAATTGACCTGCCTCATCAGGTCGACATCTTCTGCGAAGATCAAGTCTTGCATGTTGTCGAATGAAGGGCAAAAGCTCAAACCCAGTATCGACTCCATATCTTTCCTTGTTCATCATTCCCCTCAAACTGGAAAAGGTGTTATTTATTCACATCGGTCAAAGGTTCACCCTGCCATCGACGCAGGGCCTCCGAGTCATGTCAAGTCTGGGAAAGCATACCTGGAATTCGACTTTAGTAATGTCCTGGAATCCTTCCTTTAGCGCCGGCTCCCTGAACCTGGAAGCAAAGCCTGTGAAAGCCACTCTTGGCAGTATCTTTCGCTGCTCTGGATTCATCAGAGCACCATTCAAAGCTCTCACGGTGTCATTGTGTTCGCACAACTTCGGAGAGGCAGTGAGGTAAACACAACGTATAGCGACTCCCAGCTTCCTAGCCAGTTGGATCCATTTACCTCGTGTTTCGGGGTCAGCGTTGGTGTTGTCTAGGTTGTAAGCGTGAGGTGGACAAGAACATTTTCCGTATCATGGAGTTGCATGAGACATACCTACGGCGACGGCTTTGCCCTCAGAAATGTACTGGGAAGCAAGCTGGACGCATCGATCTCGCTAATGCACATGTCATTGATATCTTCGTTCGGTCTCGTGCAGCATCGGTTAGATGCAGAAGACGAGACGACTTACTGTTTTTAATTGATCCTGATTGACACGCTCGTAACCGAGCGGTCCTAAGTGATTCCAGTAAAAGGTGGATTTACCGGCACCAGGGCTGCCGCATAGAAGTACAAGATCGGGTATGTTATATTTGGTGAAGAGTACAGGCGCTAGTGGCTCGTCAGCAGGTGCATCATAGCCCACAAGTGAAGCTTACTGGTGTCAGCGGATCTGCTGGTATTACTGTCAAAGTATGTCGTTGGATCGAAATCTCTGGTGAAGGGTCGTGGCTCCTGATCGAGAAAGAACTCTTCTGGAGTCTTGAAGGCTATACCGACGTTGGTGGCGAAGTCGCTGCATAGAATGAGTGGAGGGGTATCACGAGATGAACCCAGTGAACGCATACCGGTCTGAACAGGAATGATCATTGCCTGCCTCTTCTACACCCGAGCGTCCTCCTGCATCACCCACGAATAATGAGCCTTCCAAATTTAGACCTCCGGCTACCTCAACGTCATAGTCTTCAAGCATTTCGCTCCACATGCCAGTCCGAGGTTTTCTGTACTGATCTCGTGCACTCGCCGCGTAAACACTGATCGGAAGCCTTAGCTGGTTGAAGACTGAGGTGACCTTGTCTTTAAAGTCTGCAAGCCGCTTCTGGTCACTCTTGACAGACTTTGGATCGCTCTTCAGACTTATGCCGCCTTGATTGCTGAGGATGACCACCTGATAACTGACCCAGTGTAGCGGAGAGGCTGTCAGTGAGGTACAGAACCCTAAGTGTGGCCGTCACGGTAGCCACGGTAGAGAACCTACCCTTCCGCATGAAGGGCCCTCAACCTTCCGGGCACACTTGCATGCCACCACCTCCAATCTGTTGCGTCTTTCCCAAATTTGTTTCCAGAGGCAGACCGTATTAGTGTAGAATCCTAGAGCATGTGTACGGTTGGCTAGGTCTACTTGAGTACGAAGATAGTCTGTACTTACGAAGTCGAACGCCGCAATCCGACAACGCTTTGATGGAGGCCGTTCTCGTGGGTCATTGTCATCAGTTCTATACCGGCCGATCAGGAGGCTGTTGTTCACGATGCGCCAGCTTGTTTTCTCGGGCTCTTTTTGTGAGGCCGGGGTGAAGAAGCTTGCAACCGCACTTTCTGCTTGACAAATTAGCACCAGTTCGCTACACTGAGATCTCATCATCCAGAACGTTTTTCATCGCCTCACTTGTTGTGGTTGACTCGAATTTCCTCTTCACTGGCGGGGGTGAAAGTGAGCCATCATGGGCGCTCGAAGGCCTCTTCGATTTCCTAGTGTCGTTCATATTGGAAAAGCTGCACCTAACTCGGAGCTGAGGATGCCAAGAGCACTGAAAAGTGGTAAGGACAGCGCCGATATGCAGTACTCCACAGATACATTGTAGAGTACATGAGGTAATCTGGAGTGCAAACCGGAAGCTAGCCAATCTTATCACCAAGTGACGCTAGAAAGACCGCGCCTTGACGCGAAATCACATGTAGATTAGGACCTTAGCAGATGCAAAAGATGTTTTCTCTGATTATCTCTGGCACCCGTCAAATAAGGCCATGTGTATTTTGGGCAATCTCCATCGATACCTAGTCCGCTTACAAAAGCTGCATGAGGCCTCTTTTCAGATTGCAGCCTTCGCTCCTAAGCATTAGGAATCTCGTAACATGGACTTTATGACTATGAAGACTACCATTGAACGTGCCCTCGTCCGCCGTGAGGATACACTCTACTTGAACCTCGTGTCAAGGGCGAGCCTATCCCCAACATTTAAGTCTACTACACCTCTCATCATCTCCTTGAAGACCTTGAGCTCGTTGATCCCTACGGAGATACTTTCGGGCTTGCTACCATCCTGTATGCGTATTGACGCTTGCAGTACATATGCACCACTCGGATCCAGTGGCATGAGGCTCTCGAACTTGGGAAAGCCCTTCGGTGGAGAGCTGTGAGCTTCCCCGCTCGCTGGGGACCGCATGACGCGGTGCAACAAAAGGATGAGATTCTGGTGGATGAACCTGTGGCCTTCGACTACGTACTCTGACGCGTACCTGTACCCCATCAGCCCGGCTTCGGTGGTGCTAGGTCCGTTCGATGAACATACCAGTAACCCAATGAATCCATGAACGCAGCTGCGTCTCCTTCAACGATATCAACACTCGACATCATCCTCGACGTAACGGGTCTCCGTCCTGCAACTTCAGGTAGATCTCTAAATTGCAATGACCACGTCTGCTTTGCTTGCTGGTATTTGTGTCTGTTCAGTTGCTTGCTTGCTTCGTCCTCTCCATCATCATCCGCTTCCCTCATGTCCAGATCCTCATGTTCGGGATCTTTGGCATCAGCAGCCGTTCGGCTACCGAAGATGCTTTCGCTCGCTTCGCCAACTAGTTGTAGGTAGAATAGCTCGTTGTGCAGCTGTCCTTGCAGAGCTTGTGTCTGGGAATTTTGCACTCCTTGGCTTCCGCCCACTTGTGCCCAACTTTGCCCGGGTGAGCGGCTTGGTTTGAAAATCAAATGCCTCTCAACCACTTTTAAGGGTTGCATGCCAGCAACACCGGCCAGTATTTTCAGTAGCTGGTCCTGCTGTGGAGGAGGTACTTGAGCAAACAGCAATAGCTCATGCATAATGAGAATACGGGTAGGGAGCTTGCGTATGGTTCCCCTGACAGTCGACTGGAAAAGATGTGGTGGGCAGCTGAGGTATTGTCGCGAGCTTCAGAACTATGCTACCGGCGGAGTCGCGTTACTGCGTCCCCGAACACGACACTGCTGAGTTCATTGCTCTGAGTACACGACATTTGTTCCAGTTTGAGGAATATCGTACAGTCTCTAGTGAGTGACCAAGTTGTTGTGTTCACTTGAAGTTGTAGGGATTTGTTGTAAGATCGACTCGGCTTTGGATACTACCCGTTATCGATAAAGTAACGTGATCCACCTCATTGGGCCAGCGGCTGAAACTCCATCATGTGTGCGAATCCTTCAAGCCGGCTCAGTGCACGACTGAATCATACTGCATGATTCCACCCGCAAGTGATACAACTGGATCTCAATCGACCCTAGTGTTTCAGTCGGATTAGCCGAGGCAATCGGGAGCTCGTCCCAGAGCCCGGAGCTTTTCTTATGGGGATACAAGTCAACTGTACAGAGATATCCGTTTCCGATTGAACGACGAGCATCTCTCCTGAGACCTGCTATGAATGCTACGAGGGTGTTGCGGCAGGCGGCAGCTGCACAACACAGAACACCACTGATCAAGTTCCTGGGCAAGCGATCCACGCCGAGTAAGTCCGGACTCTTGACTGAGAGAGACGGCGCGAGGACTGATTTTATGTTTAGAGACCATGGATCACACCCCTCATGTTCATCCCGCCTCGCCAACGGAGAACCTCCCAGATTCCTTCGCATCGTACCGCTCGAAAGCACAGCAGCATGGTCCACTGACTCATCGATCCTCGGTCTCCTCATCCCCAATGGCGTACGGAGCGATAGGAGGTCACCCAGGTAGCTCTCTAGGCTCGGTCCAGCCTCCCAAGGGCCAGTATTTCGATCGAAGCGAGCTGCCTGCACGGTTTAGACGGACACCATGGACGCAGGCTGAGATTGATGCGATTGAGACGGGCGGTGCAAGCATATTTGCCTGAGGGATCAGATTGAACTTGGGGCTGGTGCATTCGTGCCGTTTGCTGTGACCTGACATGAACCCTCAGAGGCTGGAGAGACGGAAAATGGAAGCGGCCTGGAACAAGCACTTTGCTTGCCAACATTAAGACCTTACAATAAGACAATAATCTCGCCTCTGGGCAGCTTTCGGTCACAACGACGAACCTTAGCACCTCTTTGGCAGATGCTTAGGCTTCCAGACTACCCCGGGTGTTCAACATCCAGATTCTATTATATACCCTTTAGACCTTTTCTCAGCCATGACAACTTTTATATAGCACTAAACTAAGTATAAACGTGTGAAATACATGCTTGATCCGCTCTCCAGTGCGGCTGGGGGGATCAACACGGTGTTCCCTTGTAGCCTACAAACTCTGGTCGTGCTGATATGGACGTGGCAATTATCAAAATAATCGATACGTGATCTAGCGCGATTTTCAATCACCTGAATGTTCGTGACTGCGTGATTGAATGATCTGTGCTCATCGTGGCAATCGCCGACTCCCAGTGACGCTACTCTGTAGAAATATGACGACCACAGAACTCATCGTAGAAGAGCAAGACGAAGGAGGTAACCTTACGGCAACTTATGTCCAGTCTTCAACAATTACAAAGGAGAATAGCAGTAGGATCGATACCATTGTAGGTCTTCAACTGCTCGTTTACTGTCCTCCTTGTCCTCCTACTGACAAGCTTGGTGCAGCTCCCTACAGCGAAGAGCAGTAGGTTTGGGAACGTCCTGAAAGTCTTCCTACCAGCAGGATATCCTCATAGTGTCACAAAAGATTACCTAGAGTCCGCCAAACCCTATTTGCTACTTCTGAGACTCAGGCTTCGAGTCTCTGTTAGCCTAAGGGCAGGAGCACTGTGCTGACATATTGGTGGTCACGATCTAGATATCAGATTTATGTAAGGCCGTTGACAAAAGACCAACGCGAAATAACGTCTAATAGATAGGCTAGGATTCTCTCCAGGCATTTTCGAGCTCCATCGCGGGGCTTCTATCATCCCGTGCAGTCCTTCAAGGTAGCAAACGTGGTCCCTTGAGCATCAGTTTATCTCCAAAGGCTGACTTGGAATGAACAGGCGTTGGGGTCGGAGATGCCTCGGCGTCACCCACCGCAGCCTTGCTGCTTTCGGTCCTTCAGGACAGCATGGGCCGAATTGCGACCATCCTCTTCGCACACAAGCTCGGAACCTCCCTCGAACCGGAGTGCAAGATGTATAGACTAGCTGCCGACATATTCAACGATACTGCAATGATTCTTGACTGCCTGTCTCCGGCATTTCCGAAAGTGCCCAGGGTAGCCCTACTTAGCTTCTCCAGCGTTTTGAGAGCCCTGTGTGGAGTGTGTGCTGGAAGCTCGAAAGCGAGTCTAAGTGCTCACTTTGCAAGATGGGGGAACTTGGGCGAGCTAAATGCTGTAAGTTCACATCGTTCACCTGCAAGAAATCGTCGAGTTAGGCTTTGATACTCTCCGTGAGACAAGACTATGAGCTCCCTCCCTTTCTACTATTACACATGCGAACGGTACAGCTAGTATGAAGTTGGCAGAGAATCTCACTGATGGTATCCAATAGAAAGACTCCAGCCAGGAGACCATTATATCTCTCCTGGGAATGCTAGTGAGTATGCCGAATATCCGCTAATGCAAATACAGCGGCTCACTAATCTGCATTGACAGGCTGGCAGTATCGTTGTCTCACGGGTATCATCAACTGTTGCGACTTGGTCATCATTGATCTTGCTGCTATCGATTCATCTTGCTATGAATCATGCAGCTGTGCGAGCTGTAAGCATGCGTACGTTGAATCGGCAACGAGCTAACACCGTTTTCTCCACACTTTTTGATGAAGACATGGTCCTATCTCCTGAAGAGGTTTCAAAACGAGAACGCATCTTTGAACGGGACGGGGTGCTCCGCTGGAAAGGATGGCATGTTTTAGGATACTGCAAGATTGGCCTTCCGCTGCGGCTTGTTCTTCGATCCTTGGTAATAAGGACTGAACCGACAGGATCGGTCCGTAATCCTGCAATTGGATTGTCGAGAATCTGGGACTTGTATCATGATGAGGACTATCTGTTGTGGTATGACTCTTCGAAGAGGAAGGCGATGATCGTTCTGAAAGACGAGGCATCACCTACCTCTCAGCTCAAGGCCTGGGCTCAGGCATTGTTAGTGGCCCAAAGGCGTCATCGCCATGTGGAGACAGAACGGAAGGTTTCAGTTGACGAAGACACTTTCACAGTCTTGAGGGCTACATTGACGGACGTTTCCAGGACTTTCGAAAACCATCTGCAAAGGCTCAGGACAGCGGGCTGGGATGTCGACACTGCGGCGCTAGAGACATCGTCAGGTCGCAGGATAATGATCAAGCAAATGACCTGAAGCACGGAAGAAAAGTAACTTGCTAGAACCGATTGTCAAGTTATCTCTCGACTTCATCCATACGAGTGCCGATTTCGATAAAAAATCAAATCTCCATGCAAGACTCTGTCAGAGCACTTACGAGCTCTGATCACCCTGGGTTCCGAGAGTTCAGTGGATGATGTGACCATGAAAGAATACTCGTGCTGGGTACTTAGTCGGTATCGTATTGAGAAATAGAAGATCGTTGGACGGACAAACCCGGTTAAATCTGGCTAAAATGCGTATGAGACAGATCGGGGCTTATCTGAGCACTACCACCCCTGATGATAATCCCAGGATACTGGTTCATGATACTCCGTAGAGTCATAGACCGGTAATGATTCGCATTCCAAGCTTCCGGTTTGGTCAGAGCTGGAATATGTTATGCTCAGGTGGCCACTGGCGTAAGTTTGGGGTAGCACCAAAATAGGGATATGGAATATTGATAGCAATGATTCAAGTACATCCGTACCTACCTACCCTGTACGTATCATACACGAGCTTGGAAAGGCACGTTCTGCAATTGGACTGTTGGCGTTCAAGGTGCATTAGCGATTACATAAGCTTAAAATAGCGTGTTCCTTTAGAAGCTGTCATCGACGTCCTCGCCGAAAGAAGCCCTGGATGGGCTCATGAACATCAATATATCACACTACAACTCCGCCACTCCTTCATTCGCCGAATTGATGGGGACCCCGGAAAGGTCCTCATCTCTGTACCAAGCAAGTCTCGGCTGCATCTCCAACAGACCAGCCACCTACCTCAATGTCTATCAGCTGCTCATCCATTGTGGCGCGAACTCAACTCTGGGCTTACTCGCAGAGTCATGGTACAATTAATCGATCGGTGCAGCTGTCATTGCCAGCAGCCCGATTCTTCTTCACACCCTCAGCATGGAGCATGCATTCTCTATATAATCGGCTCACAGCCCTCCGCCGAGATGGCTTTTAAGGGATTTTGTTGACAATACTTCGTTTCGTCGCCATGCTTACACTCGTTGTTCTCCTATTTGGATTTGGCCCCCTTGGTCTTTGCCAAGACCGTTCACTACAACTGGGATATCACTTAGGTCACTGCGGCTCCAGATGATTTCTCCAGGCCAGTCATCGGTATCAACGGCAAATGGCCATGTCCGCAGGTAGATGTTGACGTTGGCGATCGCATGATCGTCCATATGTACAATGGCCGAACTTTCTCTGCATCCTGATTGATGATATTGCGAGCGAAGCGAGCCGTGACACTGGTGCACTATCGTTATCAATAATTACAACAGCAATCTGCATCCGTGGCACCTTCATGGACACCAGTTCCAGGTCCTTGAAAGAACACTTCCTAACACCGGAGCTTACCCCGGCACATATTCGAATTATACCAGTACTCCTGTAAAGCGAGACACGGTCAGGCTTCAGCCCAATGCTTATGCAGTCATACGATTTAGGGCTGACAATCCAGATAAGTTCTTTCTTCCATCTCAATAGGAAATGCTGACAGCATGTACGCGTTTGGCTGTTCCGTTGTCACGTCGAATTCCATGTCAGGTCTGGATTCTCGACCACCATCATTGAAGCTCCTGAAAAACTCGCCATTTCAGGCTTGAAAATACCACATGACCATCTGGCAGCCTGCAAAGCTTACCCATGGACAATGCCGGTAACGCTGCTGGCAATACGCGAAATCCTCTCGATCTACAAGGCTCCGTTACTGTTGTGTCGGCGAACGACTATGGGTACGTCGTGCATCTTTTAGGGGCTGAATTTGTACTGAAAACACTCCTAGTGCCAAATATCCACCCACAAGTCCAGTCAATTCCCGCAGCCGCGTACTTTTTCGCTCCTAGTCCCCTCGTTCCCACCACCCTCCTGGCCCTCATACGGATATCGCCCGGTGAGGCTGTGAATACTCGCTCTCATCCCTCATCAGGGATGAGACATGGTTGTGAATAGTTCTGGTCCTTGGCATATATTTTAGGTCTAGTGCGCGGTATGGAAAGCGATGGCGTTGACCTACTCGGGCTAATGTTAATTACCTGTCACTTCGAGTTCAAGACTCAATAATCAATGACCTCAACACTCGCCACATCAATGGCCTCTGTAAATCATCCATATGGCTGCTGGATATCTTCGCCTTCGATTGAGTACTCAGATAAGACGTGGTACGGCCAATTCCTCCCCTGCGCGGCTCCCCCTCCTCGGTATTTGCCCTTTCTCCCACCGGTGGTGAAGAGTACGAAGTGTTCTTCATACTGGTATTCGCCAAACTCTTTGCCTCCAATTTCGTTTGGTCTGACGATGCATCGCACGCGACCCTTAGGGCGGCGGGAGCTAGCGCGTGATTGTGGGGCCGGTCGAAGACAAAGGAAGGGGCCAACAGACTTCCATTCCAACGCCCTACGCTATCAGTGGCCACACCAAATAATAATCCGATCCAATCATATGTCTTTGCTGAGCAGATCATAAAAGTGGGGTCGAAGATGCGGTAGATTTCAACTAGGTATTTCTTGCGAGCAAAGGATTCTTGGTGCAGAAAAAGTGGACATTGCTAATTACCTAGCTTGGGGTTGGTCTCATGGTACCTAGTTGAGTTTGAAGACCGACTTCAAGGTTATTCATGGAAGATGGACCCATCATCATCCATGTACTCTACATCTACCTTGGCGACCAGAAGTAAAAAGTAAAACTGTGCGATTACCTCACAGCATAGCAAGTCAGCTGTCGCACGGCTTGCCGCTAGAAGGAAAGATGCTTCGCTGTGGCCAGGATACGCCATCCTAGCGCCTCGGCGTCGACAAAGCGTTTAGTCGCATCTGGTCAAGCGTTCAATCATGGCCCAGGATTCCGCAGGGCAGAAGGGCGTTGATTGGCAATCGATTCGATCTGACGCCTTCTGGAAGCGCTAGTGCCTTCTTCTGTGCTAAACCGTTCTACGATAATTCCTGCGCCAGAGAAGGCCGCAGCGCGTTTGGCAGATCCCTTGGGTCTGGCTGCTCCACCATCACGACATAGTTAACTTGGCTTTCTTTCGGCCAGGTCAGAAGCGTAGCCGCCTGCAGCACCATCACTGGGTGTGCTTTATCGCCCTTCATCTTACACTCAGCTTTCGTCGCTCCATCCTTGGACAGAGGTTTGATTGATACGTTTTAGATCTGTACTGTACCGGCATAACCAGGCCTCACATCTACTAGGAGCAATCTCAGCGTCTTGCCACAGTCGTCTATAACAGCAAGGATTCCTTCTCTCGAGATCTCTGAACCGCCTCGAGCTGTGCAACCATCCGTGCATTCCGTGCGACGGCCTCATCAGAGCATTGACGCTCGGACAACTCTTTCTCGTTCGAGAAGGAAGCATTCTTTCGCGGCGGCTGTCGACACGTCTCGGGTGCCTGCTTAGTCTGATAAGCACAAACACTGTCTGCTATACCCAGTCGACTCCATTCAAGCTCTTCAAGTCAGGTGCCAGAGAGCAAACATCGACGTCCTTTCATCTATTTGCCCACCACCAGTCTTTAAGATCGGCTCCACCTTCTTAGGAGCATCCACAAATGCAGCGAGCATCGGTCCAACAGTGAATAACTCGGCCGGTCATTGTTGTTCCAGCAAGCTGGCTCTATCAGATACTGCCGTCCGGCACTCCTTCAGCCCCAACGTCAACACGAGGAATAGGCTCGGAGCGAGGTGGGAAGGGAAAGGTACCAAACTTAGGAGGATCGCCATGATCGGTCGGACATCACCCCCTCCGTCCTTACTTCTCTCAACTCCATCACCAGAGCTGTCGCCTTGGTGCTCATCTGCGTTCTCGGACTGCGACGCCGACGACGAAGGGGCCATGTCTGCGGAAGAGCTTATACCTTCACGACCATTGAGTGTCGTCATCCCTCAGGAAGTAGCTCAAGGTCCGTACTGTCCGAGAAGACCGACGTTGACGGAGGTCTTGTCGAATACGGCACCTCCACCATGGACCCTGAGTGCTTTCACGGCATACCTTTCCCAAAACCACTGCTTAGAGACGCTGGAGTTCACCATGGACGCAGACAGGTATCGGAAACATTTCGACAAGATGGCAGCGCAAATGGCAGGCATGCCCATGTCACCAGAGAACGACGATTGCGAGTATGTGGTGATGTTGTGGCGGCGGCTACTAAACGCCTATATTGTTCCGAACGGACCTCGAGAGGTCAATCTTCCTAGCGACGTTCGAGATGAGCTTCTCTCACTGCCGAACTCTGTCCGCCCACCTTCACCCGAGTCACTTGACTCAGCAGTCAAGATAGTATACGAGCTCATGGACGAGTCTGTGCTTGTTCCGTTCCTGAATGAGGTTTCATGCTTGAGGGGACCGCAGACGTCCATGTCACCGTGGAACGAATCAGGTGAGAACATCCACATAAGAGGCAGTCTTGACGAGCGAGGCTTCCATCGGAGTCGAGCACGACGGCGTCCTTCACCAATATCATCAGCCATGGATTTGACATCGCCATCATACATCCCATCAAGCGGAGGTCATACTCGTGCCGCCACTACTTCCAACCTCAGCGCCGCACTTGGTCGAGGCACCAAGCTAGCGGCGAACATCAACCACAGCTCAAGTGCCAGTGGTGACGCCAGCCTGACCGACGACTCTGCAAGCGGTTCAAGTCCAGGTAGGGAACCAATGACCCCACCAACGACACCACCCTCTAGTGAGATGGTAGGAGGTAGTCCGCGATCCAGACAAGACAACACATGGAAAAAGATGACCGGAAGGCTTGGCTGGAAGAAAAAGTCCGGAGGAGGATTGAGAGATAGCCGGTTTCATTCTATTGAGGATGAGGGAAACATTTGAATTGGGCACGTGACACTGCCTCTCGATTCCTCAATACCGTGATGACTTTTCAAAGTAATGACTTCACAGCGGGCGAGTTTCTGCCTAGAAACATGCATTTGGTCTCACAACCTTTATCGTCGTCACAACAGCATTGTTAGTCTATCTTGCTGGCGTTTTGATGAGAACCTCCTCTCTCTCACACTATGGATTAGGGTTGGACCCTTTGGGCTGACTATCGCTATTACTGTCCTGCGTCGATACGAATCTCCTACTGTCACACCGGAGGGGAGGCAACAAGGCCTTGTCTACAGTCTTTTGCGATATCGGCGTGTGCAAGTCATGATTGTACATAGTGATGTTAGTTGCCACTGTAACGATAACCATCATTCCTGTCAAATGCTCACCAACTCCGTAAAATGTTGTGCTGAGCTATCAAAGGGCTTGACTTCGGTGTTCTAGAAGCTCCCTACAAGCCAGAAATCTGCATGCCAGCAATTCATGCATTCGTGGAGCAGCACTTGGTGGCGTTGCTGCTGACACCAATGCGGGGTCGATCATCGTCAGTACTAGCGCCGAGCTTCGTCCAACGTGTTTGAACTCAATCGACACCCCACCCAACATCACCAAACTCTAATAAGAATCAGGAACTTACCTTGCTTTAGATACTTGGTACGATACATGTAATGATACTACTACTCCAGCATGGGCCCAAGCCAAGCGCACCAGCTCATGGATGGCCTCACTGACACGCCAATTTGATACATCTACGCTCGTTCAAGAACTAACGGAGACAGCTTCACTCACTTCAAAGTTGTTTACAAGCACAGCAATCCTCAGAAAAGCCGAAGGCGAGGACAGCAGGACATATCGGAGTCGAAAATGCCAAACCGTTACTCCCACGCCTTCGTCCTGAATAACTACGAAAAGCGTGGCCTTATGGAGGCCACATACCAAGAGCAGACCTACAGATACCAAACCGTACATCATCCGCAGTCGGCAACCTCGTCCTCCTCTCCCTCCATCTCGAAACCGTCATCTGCCCGCACCGCCCTGTCTTCAAGCTGCTGCGTACCCTCGCCATCAACATCAAAAGCGTCTCCGTCACGGCCTCCCTCCTCAGTGGGACCACAGGCCTACAATCTCGGGAACCCTTCCCCACTCAACCTCGATTCTCGCTCCACCACCGCTTCACCGTCATCGCGCACTCTCTCCTCCGTAATAACGCAAATCTACAACCCCCAAACTCCTCGTTCGTACTTTGAGTCAGACTCTTCCCAAGCCTTACAAGTTACAGTGGCACGACCTCCCTCAGCAACCACAGAGCTCTACGCCCCACTCGCCCCCATTCCAACCTCTTTCCAATATCTCGACCCAGACTACTCACTAGGTTCAGGGAATACAATGCCACGAACATCTTTAGACGAGGTCGTTTTGCGCGATAAGCTCCTCGACGCCATCCCATTCTCAGTACGAGGGATTCCCAGTGATCGCTTACACGAAGACTTGGAAGATTCAGATGACGATGCGGACGGCGCGATCCCTCCTCCAATCATGCGGCGGAGACGAGACAGTTCCTACACCTCCCCCTCAATCTCTAACCTACGTCCCGCGGGCCTCATATTCGAGCAAAGATCTATTTTTCGCGGTACACAAGACTTGATTCCACGCCCAAGCCCAGCAACCGCCCAAGACCCACCACCACCACCACAGCCACAGCCAGAAACACAAAAGCAGAAACTCAAAAAAGGAGGAGACAAAAGGAGCGGGCACACCCACCCAGGCCCACCCCCACTCCAACCGTCGCGGACAGACTTGAACCACGAGGAGCTGCAGCGGTGGAAGAATGAGGTGCAGCAGGCGAATTGGAGGAGAGGCAACTGGGTAGGTGCGTTGGTGGGGACTACTCATGGTGGGTGGAGGGAGAGGAGAAGGTATCAGTGATGGAGAGACAGTGCTGGGGGATCAGTCGGTGTATATATCTACGGGTGAAAGGGAGACGAGTAGGTGAGATATATTGGGACCGTGATGTGGTTGCTTCTGCGCTTGCTTGGGCAGTTGCTTAGCTTAGCTTGCTCAGGGCACGGGACGCCTTCGCGGCGGCCCTACAGTGGGAATTGAAACTGGCTTCTGCTACCTGGCATTCTACTTCACAATATCCGAAAAACACAAGCTATATACTCACCTTCAGCGCTCAATGTTGCACACATGCACCATCTTACCATCAACGCCCATCCATCCCCTTTGACCCCGAGGAAATGGCAGTTGTGGTTACTTGTTTGAAGAAATCCGATTACCAACTCCAAATCGGAGTCTTCTGTCCACACGGCATCTCTCCGAACATCTCTCGAGATGATATAAAACACCCCCTTTACCCCCCTTCAGAACAACACTCAACACTCAACACTCGGAGTCTCACCCTCCCATCTCACCTTCTCTTGCACTTCCCCATCCCCAATTACATCTACATCTACACTCTATGATCAATCTACGAAAATTCCCTTCGACACAACATACGTAAAACCCTTTCCTTTCGGAATCTGCTCAGGAGTGAATGCGCTGAGGGCGAGGGTGAAGTGAAGTGAAGTGAAGTGAAGTGAAGCGGACGGTGGGTGGGTGGGTGTAGCTAGGGTAGAGTATATGAGTGTGTGAGAATATGAAAGGTCAGGTAAGGCAAGGTAGTTGATGGTTGTGTTGTGATGGATCTATCTATTGGTTGTGTTTAGTCAGTTGGTGGTGGTGGTGGTGGTGGTGGTGAAAGTGAGAGAGTAAGGGAGGAAGGAGAAGGGAGGGGGAGAAAGGGGGGATTGCGATGGTTGGTTTTGTTGAGAGGCGAGAAGAGGAGAGGAGAGGAGAGGAGGAGAGGGGAGGGGACAGGGAGGGGCTTTGTCGAGCATACTCCATCTGTTTATACTCTACTACAAAACACACACGCGGAATCAAGGCACAATAGCTAGCAAGTACAGTATATTTCATCGAGCTTGAGCTTGAGTTTGAGCTTGAGCTTGAATTCAAGCTTGGATGTGAATGTGTGATCAAACGCGGATTGGTGGAAGATAAAGATGTACTTATACTATGAGGAGGGAATAGGCAGTACGCTTGAGTGAGTGATGATGCTGATCATTTCTAGTCTGAGCAACGGGCTCGACGAGTATGGAGGCGGAGGTTAAGGAGAGAGGGATGATGACAAGTCTCTCGCACAATAATGACGAGGGTTGGTCGCGGTGTATGTGGACAGGTTACAAGGGACGCAGAGTACACGTTGGTTGTACGAGACTAAATCTTTATCTAGAGTTGTTGCAGAACACTGTATGCCGAAGATGAAAAGACGCCTGTTCTCCAGTACCACGCAAGTCATCATGATATCGTTGAGGCCGTCATGCATTAGATCCCTTGGGAAGAGGTTTACGTATAATGGCCGGCGTCGACGCTCTCGGTAGGTCATGGGTGTGGTTATTGCCCCGCTGCTCAGCCTCAAGAGCGGCTGTCGTTGGCGTGTCCGTCGTGGGACCATCAGAGAAGGGATGCAACTGTGAAGCATCGACCGGCCTGTCGATAATCGTGGAGTACCGAGGAGGCACTTCCAGCGGCGGGGCAGGTTTCCTCCTCACCACAGACGTGCCGGGCTCCTCTCCTTGTTCAAAAGCTCGAGTCCGAGGTCTTGGAGGGAGCGGCGGCCTTGAGTCCTCCGTATCGCTTGTGTCGTTGTCGTTGTCCACAAGCGTGATGCCATATTTCTGCGCGTGAAAAGACTCCGTTTGAGACGTCCGCATTGCCGTACTTGCCGGATCCTCCTCGAGGGGATCTTCGTAATCTTCGACGGCAGACGGCACGCGCACTGATTCCTCGAAAGCGAAATAGTCCATATGACAGATTGGCGCTAAAGTGGTCTTCCAATTCGCCACTGCTGCCTCGAGTACTCTGGAGACTATCGAAGCCATCTTGGCATCCTCAATGGGGTCGGGTCCACATAGCATCGAAGGAGCAAGGCAGGTCGCCAAGTTGTAGGATGTCATCTGGTTCCAACTCTGAAAATCCGCGACCCTTGAAAGCAGCGGAAGGAGGTGCTTAGTAAGTATAAGTCTGGATGTCTCGGTGAGCAGAGACCACTCCGAGTCGATAGACACAAGCTCAACCAGTCGAGTACGATCGATCGGCTTCTCCGAGTCACCAAACAGGTCGTTCAACTGTCTGTAGCTTGATTGGGGAATGATGGGATGTCGGAGCTCTCTGTACCACAACTTGATAAGACCTGCTGCGGCATGAACGCCATAACCCTCTGTTTGGCTCATGCTATCACTGAGGACTTGTCTACGCTCAGAACGGTAGAAGATCACCGCTACATCTCTCTCATGCCACATGATGAACTTTTGCCCTCGATCATAAGCCTCCCGAAGTATGTCAACCGTGACAGCCAGGGGTGGTATTCGAAATAGCCCTTCCGTCTTGATGTTTTCATCCATTAGAATAAAGCTCGTGGCCTCCCGTAATACTCTAGGAAGCCTGTGCCCGCCATTTGAGGAAAGTGGCAGAGGTTGTTTGATTGCAAAAGCTCGCTGGCCGCTAACGTAAGGTGCGTGGACATCCGGGGAAATGCGTCGGTCACAGAGGTAAGCAGACGGTGGTATCAAGAGGTCTTCTATAGGTATATGAAGTGCGAGGCCAGTCAAAGTAGAAACTGTGTCCTCGAAGAGGCTAATTAGCAAAGGCCTTGCCCTGCACGAGAGCACAACGTTGTGACTTACCATGCACAATCTTCTTCCGAAACTTTGGGCTCACAATCGTCGAGAACATCTCCACTAGGACTCTGATCCAACTCTTCTCGTGCACAATGTATAGCTTCTGCAACCTCTTCCTCGTTGCCCTTGTCAAGAGATGGTAGGCTTGCAAGAACCACCCCAGTCCTGGCCTGCCCTTCTTGATGGCAGTGACTCCATCTCCACCACCTCCGGCAAAGAACACGATTTCATAGCCTTGACCTCCTATTAGCTCCTCTTCACCCGGTAATCTGGCCAGAACATAGGGTAGTAGCGTATCGTAGTCAACGTCCTTGGAATCTGGGAAAGCTGCAGCGTTGAGGATGAAAACAGGTAAATCGTTCTGTGAGGGAAGCGGCGAGCGGTAGAGAACACGGACTGCGAGTTTTTCAAGGGTAGTGGAATACTCCGAGGATGTCTGAGGAGGGGGGACTGAGCTCAGGGATGAGCTTCGTAGTCGCTGAGCAAGTTGTGAGCGCATCGAGATATTGGCGTATCATGGCTCTGATTGAACCTCGAGGTTAATTTAGATGTTGAGAACGCTTCCACGCCAGAAATCTGCGTAATATACTTACAACAGCAACTGTTCTTCGAAAATACAAGACTGTAAGTTTGTAATCGATTCCTTCATCTCCCAATTGATTACTAGTGGAACAAAGTGTTGACTCGAACGTTTGTTCTTGATAGTGTAGACATTTGGACGAAGTTAACATGCAACAGTCCCAACTTATGAACCGCCACTCATCAGTACGTTCCAATTTAACACTTGTGATAGATTTTGCAGTAGTTACAGTTCCGACTTGGGTTGTTCCTTATCATCATAAAGGATGATATTTGGGCTACAATATAGCAGTTTAGATTGGAGTGAGGTGCATTACAGTACCGACCTACCAGTCCTTGATCAGTATGGATTTACAATAGGCTACACCATCATGTTGGCTAATACAGGGAGATCTTTCCGACTCGCCCCTCGGTCGAGTGTCAAACGTGGTGTGCTTATACCTACATTCTGCCTTTCCTTTAACTTCTCTTTCCAGTCCGCGATGTGAAGTAGAAGCGCCAATTTAGGGCTCGCCTCTATCGGAATTTCAGCGGTATTTCGTACAAAGCACACAAACCTTACCCGGCGCCGGCTGCGAGAGATACGTTGAATTCGAGGTGACGTGCAGCTCGATGCAGACGCTGTGTGCTCGAAACTCAGTCATGGAAAAGGACTGAGGGGCCGCCATAAGACCACCCTTAGGAAGACACAGAGCCTGACTTGGAGGCGAGAAGTTGAAAGAAGAGAGAAGCCATTGACTGTATAGTCGACTATGCCGCAATGCTGGGACCGGATGCACCGCAACACTATCAATATCACATGCGACAGGCATACTGTAAGACTCGACCATGACTAAAGCGACACCCGCACGTGCAGTTTCTGCCCTGACGTAGCACAAATGGTGCTCATCTAGGTGCAATGCTTTATCTTCTGACGTTCTGATGTTACTCACATAATCATTAATCGACGAAACGAACTTCTAAGACTGATGAAAGAAGAGGTGGCTGTGAGAATAGCTAACCATAATTGACCATTGGAGACTCCTCCAGCAAGACCATAAGTCTTTTGGTTTGAAACACAGGAGAGCTGGACGATGAGACAGAATCCACCACTAGCATACCCAGAAAACATGCCCAGAACAATGGTACCAAAGTCCTTCTCTCCTGCCTCTTGCAGCACATGGTACGTCTATCAAGATAGGAAATAAACTAATACTGGCATGCACGGTCAACGTGCTAAGCTTAGTCTTCTACAATCGACGACGTTATTCACCCCACGCCTCCTTCGCGGCCCTTAGCGCACTCTCTTTTGCTTTGATTTCGTCGATTTGCAGCAGCGCTTGGAAATTCAGGGTAGACTCGCGCATATCCACTGTTGAATATTCACTGAGGTCCCTCAGTGTTTCTGACGTGCTTTGAGGGAATGCTGGCCTAGCCAGCAGATCCGCGCTTCTTGCATCCGCTATCGAAATCTGGTCGGTGTCCTGCGGGTACTGAACACAATCCTCATATAGCTCGGACCAAATGTTGGCACTAAACTCTTGCTGGGGACTCCCAACTGCTTCGTCGCTGTTCATAACACTTTCTTGATTCTTACTTGATTTCTCTGCGTCCGATGCTCCCAACCTCTTGAATGACAGCTCATCCAGTGACAGATAGGGACGAGATGGGGCCGGCAACAGCTCGAGTTCAGGATATTCGAGAATCCCACCCGTGGCGATCGAGGAACGATGACCCCGCGCGAAACGCCTAAAGTCAGTACTTTGTGATTTATATAGTCTACTCCAGGTCCTTAAGATGTTCCTTCGAAACGTCATGCTACGACTCTTCTTCTTCCCCAGCAAAGAAAACCTACGCTTCTCGGGCCCTACCTTCATCGGCTTCATCTCAAGGGCGAAGTCTCGTGCAGTAACCTGATCAAGCTCACCGGCGGGCGAAGACGATCGCTCTGACCTGTCGTGACTGGAAAAGCGACTCCATGAGGCGATAGAGGCCGTTGATTTATTCCTAAGGCCCTCGCGCTTCCTGACCTGCTGCATAAACGGGAACAAGGCATTATCAGGTGGTTTATGTTGTCGACAGTCTTGGGACTCGACCCCCGAAGCCTCTCCGGAAGGATCCGATCTCGTACCCAACCATGTCTGCGAGTTTTGCGGAACCTGTGTCGATCTTGCGCCTTTCTTCCTCCAGTCAAGACTTTCATTGCACACTTCCATGGTCACACTCCCAATCTTGGCTCTCGATATGCTCGCTTGCTCTTCGGCATGGCTCTTCAGCGCCCTCTCCCAAGCCGTTGATGCATCTCCCTCCGATAATTCAGGGACAAGCTCATATCCACACCCCTGCCGCTTGCCGGAAGTATACCATTCTCCGCTACCATCAAGGGTAGCTATACTGTGTCGACGTAGGCAAACGCCACCATCCCGACTGAAAGCTTCCTCGAAATCCTCTCTGAATTTGCTGGCCTTTGGTATGGTGATAGGTCTTTTGGTTGTGGCAAAACGTGTCTCAGCAGCAGCAAGCTCTTTGAGTCTAAAGCTGTCGGTGCTGGAATTGAAGCTGGTAGTGTCCATGGTGTGACGCCTGAGCCGATCCATCTCATTGGGCGTCCACATTGATGTGTTCATGGCCGTCCTCGCCTCCAGAACGCTGTTTGGAACTGAGTGCTCTCCATCGCCACTGGAGTCCTTAGTTTCAATCCTGTCCCTAGCGCTTGGGGAGGCTGTGATACAGATGTTGGAGCTTCCTGGGCTAGACGCAAGACTGCCACTATGTGAAGGATAGACCGATGATGTACTGTCCCTTGGCATATGCTCCCACGATTTTGGCACTTTACCATCCACGAAGCAGGAACTTGATGTTTGACGTTGGTATTGAGTTCTGGGAGCGTAACTTGATAGCGTACTTGCACTAGAATTGCCTCGCTGGTGACCGCGGTAAATTGGCAGTTGCGGAAGCGAAACTGTTGGGAGCAATGTTCGCGAAGCCAGGAGTTGCGGAATGCGCATGTTGTATAAGTGTACCGGCCGATTCTCGCCATCTTGGTTCGAGAATACTTCGGGAGTCTCCTTGTCATCTGTGCCTGCCTTCTCAATCGGGAAATCTTCACCATCATCTACGCCACCGAACCTTTCTTCTTCCGTTGCTGGATCACATGCCAAGGCATGTCCCAAGATCGAGTGCTTATTAGAGTCGTCTTTGAATTCCTTTGAGGTTGGTTGTGCAGCGTCTGCTTCGGGAGCCATCGCGTGCCCGTGCAACCAATAAATAGGCCGGTGGAGGTGGCCGTCAGCGGATTCGACATCCTCAACAACTGCATGCTCGGTTTGTTGGCCCAAAGGTTGCGGTAACGAGCCTTGACGTTGACTGGAGGCGAATGACAAGCGCCAGTCAGCTTGCATTATGGATGCGGAGACGCTCGGCAACCGAATAGGGTGCAAGTCAGGTGCTGGCGGTGCTATTGCCGGCTGCTCATTTCTCGCAGCACTGCTGAAGGGCTGCGATTGCTGCATCGCAGAAAGAGTATCATCTGCTTCTGGCGAACGATACATTGAACGACGCCCTGCAGCGAATGGAGCTGAGACGATTCCTCTTTCAAAGTGAGGTGCACCAATGCGGTCGACGCTGTTGCTGTTGGAAAGAAATACAGCAATAGTGGGTTCATGAGACAATTGGCGCAATCTTGACGAATCTCGGGCTGGGAGCCTTAATCGATCTTTTTCGGGGTATTGAACTGGGTGGTCCGAGGTCCAAGTATGTGAACTCAAGTTACTAGGTTCATTGGTTCTTCCTGCTGTCGTCGGTGATGCTTGCAGCTGACGGAGGGCCTTACTCAGATACTCCGGACTATCCCGTACTGATGGTGAGCCCGGCTCTTTCGTAGTCTTCGGTGTTTCTATGCACGCGGCATCAGTATCGTAGCCGCCCTCGCTAATGGACTTATCAGCCAAGAGCTCTTCCTGCAACCTGCGATGCAAAGCTCGCTTTAGCTCTTTCCTGCGCTCAATATCATCTTCACTTCTCTCATTTCCGAGCTTGCTTCTTGAGCTCCTCTTCGACGTTGCAGACTCTCGTGACAATCTTTTCTTGATTTTAGAGGTAACTTCCTGTAACCGACCACTGCTCTCCTCTCGGCGTAGATGTGGTACGGGGCCAGCGTCCTTCAGGCAAGTGTCTTGATGCGGGGCGAACGGAGTTTCTTCGATCGAGATAGAAGAACCGAAGATTTCCCTCATAGCTCGCAGATCCTCACTACCTTCGGAGGAATATGGAGTCGCAACAGATCCCAATACGTGCGGTGGCTTCGAAGCATCCGGTCGGTATTGGGATGAGTCCACGGATCTGCTATTTGGTAGAGGGGGAGAAGCGGGACGCTGAGAATGACAGCAGAATGGAAGAGGCATCTTCTGGCAGCTGTCAAGCGTGTTGCAAGGACAAAGGCAGCTAGTGAAGTCAGGCTTTTTTTTAGAAAGGAGTGCGTAAAGACCCACCCAGGCTTGGCAGAAACTCAAGCTCGTAAGGTCGACAAGGCTGGAGCAGACCAGTCGAGTGCCACCGCTTTCGTGTACAGAGGAAGCACTGCCGGATTTCCAACGAGCCGGTACGTTCTTCAACAACGGAAGAGAGTATCAGTGATACCACCGGTGATTAACCGAGGTGCTCCTGCCTCAGAGTGTGCCCACACCAGTATGGATAGACAGAAAAGCTATCCGAAGTCTCAAATCACTATAATGATCCAAGACCTCCAGAATGTGTAACGATCTCCTCGTCCAAGAAAATATCCTCCAACACTACGAGGCCCACAATGAGGCGCGATAGGCTAACGATACACGATCCCTTTGCCGAAGCTGTCTTAACTCGGAATGCCTAATCCTGTCGTCCTCGTCTCCAGAGTACTCAAAGAGCCATGATCGTACCCAGGAGATGGACAAGCTTAATGCTTTAGTCGAGTAGTTGATGCAGATGACTGCAGCAGGCCCATGGGGGTCGGCCCTCGCCCAGCAGATTTTGGATCGCGTGCCCGTTTAGTAATGCGTGTAACAGGAACTGTACGACAACCTAACGAAATAAGAGATCGATAGTCAGGTTGGATAAAGCTGAACTGTGTATATCAAAGGTGTCTCGAGGAAAACGCGGACGCAGAGACACGTCCTGAAGCCAGTATGAACAGCGCGCACGACAGGCCAACACCAAACTTGGATCTCAGTAGCTCTTCAGGATTGTGTTCTTATGGACTCATGCTTGTCGCACAGGCTAGAGGTGCTGAAAGACTGAAGCACGAAGTCAGCTGTACATTTCTACCTTGATCACAGTGGACTGAAAGCAAGCATTACCCTTAGTGTGACTAAATCGACTCGCCGCGCTGAGATCAGCCAAGCTCAATGTACAAGTATACAGGTGACCTCGACAGCCGCAGGAGCTACTAGCTTTGACACTGCCAGTCAGAGTGAAGATACCTAATTGATCGGCTGCCGGTTGCACTCTTCGACAATACCAAGAACAAAGTTGGCTTGAGCTTGGGATTTTGCCCACCTTGGCAATGCGAATTGGTTCTCGGAATCAAATGGGAGGGTAGCTCAATGTTACCGTCGAAGACATCTTCGCTGACTCGAGCCGGTGTGAGGGAAGAAGACAAACAAGCTCCCGTACATGCAAAAACACGGTATGACCTGGTGGCCATTGCCTGTTCGGGGGCGATGCCATATTTTCTTGGCCCCCGGCTGCAACCTCCCCCTGAGAGTGCCTTCCATATTGGCTATCTGGTCGCGGGAAGCTGCAGATTGTATGTACTTCATACAGGTGAAGCTGAGGCGTTATCCGTACTCATAGTCTTGGCATTAGATCCCTGCATCTTCGCGCGTCTAACGAGTCATCAATCCATCCCACAATCTTTCTGCTCACAACTCTCACACCGTTCACCCTTTTGCGCTCATCAACCACCAAGGAGCCAAATCTCTGACAGCCCGACTCTGTTTGAGCTCAAGTGGTTCTCACTCTAGATTGATTCTACTGTGTTGACTCCCAACTACATCTGTTGGGAGCTGAGAAGTTGATAGTTGAGATCTAAACCCAGCTTACCCACTTTATCCACCATTGCCCGATTTCGATCCAGCCTCGTCACTGTCAAGATGGTTCAATCGTAAGTTCGGCGTGCTGGCGTCTCCAAATTATCTTGATTCGGTATATCTGACATTGCCATACAGGTCAATTCTCGGGTTCCCTCGCATGGGAGTGAACCGTGATCTCAAGAAAGCGACTGAGGCCTACTGGGGTGGGAAGATTTCGCAAGACCAGCTTCTCGCCGAGGGCAAGAGACTCCGTCAAGAACACTGGAAGCTCCAGAAGGACGCTGGAATCGACGTGATTCCTAGCAATGACTTCTCGTTCTACGACCATGTCTTGGACCACATCCAGCTTTTCGGAGTAAGTCTGCCGCTAGAAAGTCTTTCTGTGCTTAACCTCAGTCCTGCCTTACCTATCAATACGTGCAGGCAATTCCCGAAAGATACTCCAAATACAAGCTCTCACCGATCGATGAATTCTTCGCGATGGGGCGGGGTCTTCAGAGACCTGCAAAGGATGGCGCGCCTGCTGTAGATGTGCCAAGCTTGGTACGTTCTTACGTCCGAGGCGAATCTTTTGCAGACTCCAACGCTGCTAATCGTCAAATAGGAAATGGTGAAATGGTTTGATTCCAATTACCATTATGTTAAACCTACTTTGCTGGATGGACAAACCTTTAAGCTGCAAGCGAACCCAAAGCCAGTCGTTGAATTCCGAGAGGCCAAAGAAGCCGGCATCGTTACACGGCCAGTTCTTGTTGGGCCTGTATCATTCCTCGCCTTAGCCAAAGCCGACCGCGGTCAAAACGTGGAGCCTATAACGCTACTTGAGAAGCTTTTGCCCGTCTACGAGGAGCTATTGGTTAAGCTAAAAGAAGCCGGGGCGGAGGTTGTGCAGGTTGATGAGCCGGCACTGGTCTTTGACCTTCCCCCCAAAGTCAAGGCCGCTTTCAAGCCAGCGTACGAGAAGCTTGCGAGCATGGGCAACAAAATCCCACAGATCGTCTTTGCTACCTACTTTGGTGACATTGTCCACAACATCGACGTTCTCTCGTCCCTTCAGAGTCTTCACGCCATTCATGTCGACCTGGTGCGGAACCCCGAGCAGCTTGAGACTGTCATTGGTGCGCTCGGACCTAAGCAAGCTCTTTCTGTAGGTGTGGTTGATGGGCGTAACATTTGGAAGACAAATCTCAAGAGAGCCATCGAGATAGTTGAAACCGCAATCCAGAAGCTTGGCAAGGATCGCGTGATCGTATCTAGTTCCAGCTCTTTGTTGCACACCCCACATACTCTGGAGAGCGAAAAGAAGCTTGATGCCGAGGTGAAAGACTGGTTTTCCTTCGCCGTCGAGAAGGCTCATGAACTCGCGGTCATTGCCAAAGCAGTGACTGATGGCCCTGCTACCGTCCGCGAGCAGCTTGAGGCCAATGCGAAGTCAGTCAAGGCTCGAGCAGACTCCAAACTAACCAACGATCCGAAAGTCAAAGACCGACAGTCTAAGGTATCTGAAGAGATGTACAATCGAAAATCGCCTTTTCCTACAAGAATCGCTGAACAACAGAAGCTACTCAATCTCCCATTATTCCCCACCACTACCATCGGCTCATTCCCGCAGACCAAAGAAATCCGAGTTCAGAGGAACAGATTTACCAAGGGCGAGATCAACGCGGAAGAATATGAAAAGTTCATCGAAAAGGAGATCCAAGACGTGGTCAAGATTCAAGACGAACTCGACCTCGACGTCTATGTACATGGAGAGCCAGAACGCAACGACATGGTTCAGTACTTCGGTGAACGGCTTACCGGGTATGTTTTTACGACCCATGCTTGGGTGCAAAGCTACGGCTCCAGATGTGTTCGGCCTCCTATAATTGTTGGTGACATCTCCCGTCCTGCTCCGATGTCGGTCAAGGAGTCGAAGTACGCCGCCTCCATCTCAAAAAAGCCAATGAAGGGCATGTTGACAGGTCCCATTACCTGCCTTCGCTGGTCGTTCCCTCGTGATGATGTGCATCAGTCTGTTCAGGCTGAGCAGCTCGCCTTGGCTCTTCGTGATGAGGTAGTGGACTTGGAGTCCGCAGGTATTTACGTCATTCAGGTGGACGAACCGGCTCTCCGAGAAGGTCTGCCGCTACGCGCGGGTCTTGAGAGGGAGAATTACCTCTCTTGGGCTGTCAAGTCTTTCCGTCTTTCGACCGCCGGTGTGAAGGATTCTACCCAGATTCACTCGCATTTCTGTTACTCCGAGTTCCAGGACTTCTTTCACGCCATTGCGGCACTGGACGCCGACGTGCTGAGTATTGAGAACAGCAAGAGTGATGCCAAGCTCTTGAAAGTCTTCGTCGACGAGGCGTACCCGAGACTCATCGGTCCTGGAGTCTATGATATCCACTCACCTCGTGTACCAAGCGAGCAGGAAATCAAGGACAGAATTGAGGAGATGCTTCAGTACCTCAAGCCAGATCAACTCTGGATCGACCCGGATTGCGGTCTCAAGACGCGCCAATGGGCTGAAACTAAGGCCGCCGTTACCAACATGGTGAACGCGGCCAAGTATTACCGTCAGAAGTACACCAAGTCTACCTAATCGCCTCAACGGCTGGAAGTGATGATGCGTAAGGACGGAAATTTCAACAGCATGACTCGATGATGTCAGGTTTAAGGCTGGATCACTGATCTCAACATCGGCGTTTACGGGTGGATTTGGGAGCTTGGTTTCCCGAAAAGTCTCCATCTTTTTTGCAGCGTTCAACATAGCACAGCGGGTCTTGCCATATCGTGGTCCCTTGTTCAACCTGGCACCATATAGCGATAGACGCTTCCATACTGTTTCTCATAGATAGATATCTTAGAAGAAATTAAGAACCCCTCAACTGGTTCAGTAGCAAATGTCTTCAGCTAAGTCATTCCACTCACCACATCGATGATGATTGATTAAGCGTCTTACTGTATTGATGAATCGCCTAGCTTTACCATGAAATCAGTGGTAACATTGCGTGCAATAAAGTGCCACCCAGGAGCTTTCCGGGACTTTAGAACTGAGTACGAATAATGAGTACAAGTTCATGAAACACAGTCTCATGCCCATACTTCACGAATGGTGCTTGTAGTGACGACATATGTAAGCGAAGGCCGAGATTGTTTTCAAAGACCGACTCCGCCTACAGCTCTTGGTGTTTACCTACGTCGAACGATTTTTCTCAGAGACGGATCATCTCCAACAATGGCGCTAATAGAAAGCTGGCTTCCTCCCTCGCGAGAGCACTGGGAGCTTCTGACATGGCTATTCCAATTCTTTCCTCTAGTAGCTGACAACACCATCTCTGACCTACTACGTTTTATTGACTGACGTGTATCCAGTTCACCCTTGTGCAATGGCTCGTAGATTTCTATCCGCAAGGCAAAACCTCTATCGATTCACGCCTTAATGTCCCGGGAAAGATTGGCTGGGCGACAATGGAAGCCCCAGGCTTCCTCATTCTACTATACATTATGTTTACCTTGCCGCAACAGAATGGGGTTGAAAAACTGCCCCAGGCGAATTGGGTCATGGCCATACTCTTCGTAAGGCTTCTCTCCATCTCGCATTGTCTGTAACATTCAGTACCGTGCTGATTACCTAGACCGTCCACTACGTCTACCGCGCTCTCCTCGCTCCTCTGGTCCTCAACCCAAGCATGTCTCCCATTCACATATCCGTCTGGTTCTCCGCTCTCGCCTTTCAATCCATTAACGCCACTTGCATTGGCGGTTGGCTCGCCGGGTACGGTCCAACTACTACAAGCGACTGGAACGGGAGGATATTGTGGATCGAAGTCGGCATGATGATCTTCGCGGCAGGCTTTCTAGGAAATATCTATCACGACGATGAATTACGGGAGATCAGACGCGCAGCGGCCCGGAATCAGAAGAAGAAGGAAATCGCTCAGGACGAGAAGAGCAAGGACCGGAAAGCTGGGAAGGGTGTCGACAAGGTCTACATGATGCCTGAGAACGGGCTGTTCAGAATTATACTGTATCCGCACTACCTTTGTGAGTGGATTGAATGGTGTGGTTTTTGGATGATCGGCGGACTGGAATGCATTCCGGCAAGGAATTTTGTACTCAGTGAGGTCTCGACGATGATGCCCAGGGCTATGCAGGGAAGACGATGGTACATCAAAAGATTTGGGAAGGAAAAGGTCGGAAATAGGAAGGCAGTGATCCCAGGTCTTGTTTGAAATTGACTGTTGCAGAAGATGTGTCACGTATGGGATCACTTTTTGAAGATTTGGCACTTGCTTTCTGGAGTACCTTATGAATCACGACCAGGCCGATTCTCGACAAGAGGCGAGCGACGGTGTTTTGTCTCAGTGCGACACAACCTTATGGCGTCACTCTTTCTCAAGATTTTTCTTTACCCTGCCGAGCCTAGCAGTATCACAAGCCATTGATCAGCATAGGACGGCGAGAAGTAACACAGGAAAACATGTGATTAGATTACGAGATCAACGACTCCCTTATGATTACAGACGTATGGCTCTGCTTGTATCCGAGAGCAGTCCGCAAGCGTTCAAATGTTTGCAGCTCAGTGACCAACATCACTCAGTTTTGCTGCTCCTGTTACTCATCAAGGCCTAGTCTTCTAATACTCTATCTCTCGATGGGTGCGTTCCGTGTAACGCCAGCTACCCAAGATCGCGCCTTGTTATTACCTTGGACAGAACCAGATATCCGTACCCGTTAATGGTATAGGAGCGCATTGTCCGTCATCTTTCATCTACATGTAGCTTTGTTAACATCCAGCATACAATCGGTGTTTTTGGAAGCAGCTGTGGCCATCAGAACAATCGAAAGCCGGTCCGTCCAGCTCACATGTTCTCAAGAGTCTAATCAAAATGGACGAGGCCTCAAAGAGGCAGATGCTTGACGGAATAAGGTAGATCTGTCTTGATCTACCGGATGGCCCAGTGCAGTCGCCAGACGTGGTGGCCAATGTCTTGCACGACAGGCCGAGCATTAGATTGTGTGGTGTTTATTCCTCACAAGGTCACATATGATAAGTCAAAGTGACCGTCCGCTAAGCTCATTCGTGGATCGCAAGCCAACAGCCCTCCCGGCCAGAGCAAGGCTTGGCCTGTGCACGCATCCCCGGCCGTTCGCTTCTACAAAGCTGATCATTGCCGATTTCCAGCGCAAAGCGGGGCCGGAGCGCGATTGGGCTCAACATCAAATCAAAGTATATGGAATGTGGCCCAGGGATCTGGAACTGGCCAACCCCACTAGCACTAGCCTAGTCAGGTACGTCGTGAACTCAACCATGTCCAGGTCAGGTACGAGTACGGAGTTGATTCACTCTCAATAATGATGATAACAATGATAATGGCATCATCCACTATATCGCCTGAGGTGACTGACCGTTACTTTCGCTGTCCCCTCGCCAGCTGCCAATGCCGCTACCTTGGACCAATCCGGTGCTTGCTATCCAGGCTACTACCGACGATTTCCCAATTATTAAACTCTTACCAGCGATGTATCACTTCCCAGTTAGTTCGATCAGTACTGTCCCAGTCTAGCCTTTGCTAACCTTTTGTGGAGCATTGAAGCTTTCCAAGTGGCTAAACGTATGACCGGATCACTCATATCGAGGTAAAGCTACCTTACCATCCACATCGAGACCCATGTACAAGGTCCGCGGGACTTTGCATATCACGAAACCACTGCCGTCAACGAGCCGGATATCCAACCATAATTCCCAAATGGTTTCCCCTCAAAAGCTGACATCTTGAACATAGACCGGTCGGCGATTACAGCGCTTCTTTGCATGATTCAGAGCTAAGGTCAATGCAGGAGGATTCCAGGTCATCGTAACCAGCTATCAACTCGGCGGAGGAGGACCCGAATACGACTTGTCCGTGTAGGGCTATCCGTGGCGCCACCGAACAACGTTCTGGTGGGTTGCTTCGGCCAGTGCTTAGTCAAGCCTCATAGCACCGGGTTTTCACTTGCTTGCTCAGCTCTGTAATTCTGGCAACCATCAACTTCTTGGATATCATAGAGCAGCCTTTGAAAGCCGAGCAATGATGGGTTCTGGGTCGTATGATGGCCGGGTGGTCCACCTGAGCTTTAATCCTGGCTACGTCGTTCTATCCTTCCTGATAAGCTGTATTGGTACAGTTACGACTTTGGAATTGCTGCATCGAAGAACTTCGTTAAGAGGGTGGTATAACTGGTATGCTTAGTCTGAAGAAATGATGGTGGATATCATACACTGACTATGATCTCCCAGGTACCTCCTCATAACCTCATGCATAACCATGGGTGGCATTGCCATATGGTGTATGCACTTCATTGGCAACCGCGCTATCATCATCGGACAGGGCGAACCAGAAATTCAGATCATCTATAACTCTGGTGTCACAGCTGCCTCTTTCTTTGTGCCCATCCTCGCGCTTATCGTCCCTTTTTGCGCCTCCGGAATCAGCGAACATGTGTCAAAGGTCAACACAGTCATCTGTGGAACTCTGACTGGGTTGGCGATCTGCGGCATGCATTACCTTGGTCAAGCCGGAATCGCCAACTACACAGGCATATACCACCCTCCGTACATTGTGGGATCCGCAATAGTTGCTGTCATCGCATGCATTCCAGCGCTTGGCATTTTCTTCGTCCTTCGAGCGGGATGGACAATCAGGTGGTGGAAAAGACTGCTATGCGCAATCATCCTCGCAGGGGGAATCTCCGGCATGCACTGGCTAGCCACCGTTGGCACCGACTATAGGATCAAGGATATGGGCGAAACCACGACCGGCAGCCTGTCAAGGCGGGGGACAATAATAGTGGTCCTCATCCTGGTGAGCTATCTGCTCAAAGTCTGCGTGACTCAAGACTGACTCTCATTAGTCCGTGTCAACCTGCATTCTACTCTTCACAATCGCCACCATTGCCCAGACTCAGGTCCTACGAAACGCGAACCGAGCGAAGCAGGTCGTCCTGGCCTGTGCAACATTTGATACAAACGGAAATCTGATGGTGACGCCAGAGGGCTTGCTGCCCAGTCAGAAAATTACAAACTCTTATCTTGAGCGGGTAAGCCTGTCAAAGCCATGCTCCCCTTATTCAGTCTGTGATTGACCAGAGGTGTCAACTATAGTCTTTCGAGGATGTCTTCAGTAATTCGCATGAAGCTTTCCGTTGGATCTTCCGTGCCACACACAACTGGCGGGGCGTGGCTGATCTAATACCTGGTATGCGGATCCATTCTCGCGCAATCACCGCACCAAAGGGCTCTCGACTCGGGACGCAGATGGCAGACGTTGAAAACATGGAAATCAATGAGGACTATTCCGTGATATTTAAGGAGCTCTTCTGCGTCGCGGCACAAGATTTGGCAGAGCAGATTCATGAGCCTCTGGAAAACATTGGTGTTCTGTACAACGACATCATGAGTACTGGTACAATAGAGAACAAGAAGAAAGCCAAGCTACCTGTTTCCAGTGGAAGTAACGATAGCCCACCCGATATCGAGCTGGGAAGGACGTCTTTTGTTTTCGGCCGTGGCCAGCTTCTATTCGTGGTTCGACTGGCGAACAAAGCGGAGACTACTCGACTGCAGGCTTCGGGATTCCGCTTTGCAGATGTCCAAAATATAGCCGATCCTCTCGCTCGGAGTATGCAAGTAACTCGTGAAGAGCTCATTATGCGAGTCGATGGCATGCGCGAGTACTCCAAGCATGACCGAACCCTAGAACCTGGGGTGCATATGGCATGCTTCGCCATACGTCCCCTGATTAGGGGATTCTTCCACATTCTGGTCTGCAAAAATGCCACGAACCTGCTTCCAACCATTCGTATGCCACTTAACGAACTCGACTCCACCCAGATCGAGGTCCTCCGCCAGATGGACGGTTGGACAGTGGCTGCGTGCTTGAATTGGCTCCGGGCCAAACTCAGCTTCAACAGCAGAGGCGAGCAGCTCTTCGTCACACAACTCTACGACAGCCTTACAGCGCTCGTCCAAGAGGTAGAAGACCCGTTCTTCCTTGCGGCCCGTTTCGTAGGCCGCCCAATCTCCGCCCCTTGTCGGAGTCTTAGAGATGGTCAACCCCCTGGCAAAGCCACTGTTCTTGCATTCCGCATCATGACCGACATCCACACCAGCACATCTAATGCAAGGCTGATGTTTTCGCCATACAATTTCTTCAAGTGTCAACAGCTTGTGTATAAGAACGCGCCAGACCATGGGATCTTCGCCCGTGAGGTTCATCGCGAATTTGCTCCGATCTTGAACGGCAAGGGTTGTCCATACACCACCGCATCTGGCCATTCGAACCTGAGCTCTTCTGACCTTGCTCGAGATGCAATCACCCGCAACCCCACTTCGCCAGGTGTGAACTGGTCTTGGCCTTTCTCAAGCAGAACACCAACCTCGGACCAGGTGACAGGTGACAATTCATCCGAAAAGAGCTTGGTGAACGATGGTGCCAGTCAAGCCTATGGTGGCATAATCGTCAGGAATGAGGTCAGGGTCGATATTAGTGATGTGCCGAGAGACTCAGATGTAGACGTTGAACGCAGGACGCTCGGTACACAGAAATCGGCAAGCGTGACGGTCACGGAGAGTGAGACCTTTGTCGATGAGCTTTTTGCCCTTACCGTTGACAGCAGTCGGCGGTAATCTGTCGCCACTCAAGCCTCGATTTGGGCCTGATCACTGGCGTCTGCTCCCGCAAAAGCGACCAGCAACATTCGGTTGCCTTAGAACAACCATTTATTACAATTCTTAGCCATTTAAAAAGCATTTAGATGGTGGTCTTTGTCTTATGGAATGCGTAACGATAATGAAGGTGGTTTCCTTTGGCTAAAACGTATTCCAAAATACTGGATCTTCCTGATGCTTTTTCTTTTCCATTTATCTATTCATATTGTCATGTAACAAAGTTTAGTCTCTTGGACTTTGGTACAAAAGGGTTGCTGGCGGCTGGTTTCATTCATACAAACGGGAGCGACGCGGTTTGAGGGATAGGAGTATCTATCCTCTTTGTCTGTTCTCTTTCCTTCGCATCAACATGCAGCGTGAAGCGAACGAGTGAGAAGAAGAAACCGTCACATAGAATTAGAGAGGAAGACTAGCACTGTCAAGGTCTATGAGGGCGAGTGCTTCCGCGCGTTATTCAGTCTCGATGTTGGGCCTAGAGAGAAGGCAACAAGCCCAATGAAAGTTCTGCCAGCACAATCTCATTGATCCAGCAACATTATTGGACGTAACACAGGCTCTCAGAGACACTTCCTCCATACAGGTGTTCGGCTCAGATACTTGGTCCAGGGTCATCACTGTGGTGTGATTGCAGCCAGTGATCTACACATGAGGTCTCTTTATCCTGTCATTCATGCGGAGCCACATGTACATTTCCCACGATTGCTACGATCGATCAGTGCACTGTTGTAGTACCACATTGCCTTGAGAGAAATATACCTTTACAAGATGAGGTTTATGAACAAACTGTGGGGAAAGGTGACTGTAATGTCTGCTACGGCGGCCGCGAACCAGCTGCGGTGCAATGATATCACAGCAAGACGAAATTATGAGCACCAACACTGCTTGCCTAGTTGCACATTTGGCCATGCCCTGCAGAGTCTGAAAACATAGATCAGCTTTTTGCTTACAGAGAACTCAAAGTGCAACTAATCGTTGAAGAGACGCACCCCAGCCGTTGCCTGCTATTGAGCGCACCATCGCCAGCGCGCTTCAGCGCTACCTCCAACCATGGCCACTGCCTCCCCCTCTGATGCAGAATCCACCTCCGCCAAATCCACTGGAGCAATTACTCTATTGTCACCGCTCACACCCCCTTCACTCGCTCGTTCCTGGTTCACGGCTCCTCATCCATATTTGCCTCTTCTCGCAACCTGCTCCTCCGACAAAACCGTGCGCATCTACTCCTTAACCTCGTTTACCCTACTTTCCACTATTTCAGGCGGGCATAAACGAAGTGTGCGATCTTGTGCTTGGAAGCCTGGAGTCAAGGGAGAGTCGGTACTTGCGACAGGAAGCTTTGACGCTTCCGTCGGTGTTTGGAGAAGATGGGATAATGGAGAGATGAACCCCAAACCCGCCATGCTAGAAGAGGTTGGAGGTGACGGGAGAGAATTAGACCTGACAAACGGCGTTAATGGCAGCGATTCCCGTGAAAACGACGACGAAGACGAGGATGAGGAATGGCGTTTCGCTGTCGTTCTTGATGGGCATGAAAGCGAAGTCAAGAGCGTAGCGTGGTCGTCTGGTGGCAACTTCCTGGCAACTTGTAGTAGAGATAAGAGTGTGTGGATCTGGGAGGAGATGGAAGACGATAACTTCGAGACGATTGCTGTACTGCAGGAGCATGAAGGGGATGTCAAATGTGTCGTTTGGCACCCTGAGGAGGAATTACTGGCCAGTGCGAGCTATGATGATACGATTCGCCTGTATAGGGAGGATCTGGATGATTGGACTTGTATATCAATATTGAGGGGCCATGACAGTACGGTTTGGGCTGTGGACTTTGAGCCTGTCAATAATCCATTGATGAAGGCGGTGAAGGAGCCTACAGAGCAGCAGTCGTCGTGGCTGAACACGAGGGAGGCATCTGGGCCACGACTCATCTCCTCGTCAGACGATCAGTCAATAAGGGTGTGGCGTAGGAAGCCTCGAGAAAAGCCTGCCCAAGGTGCCGGGCAATCAAGGATGCCGAGTATCATTAAGACCGGAAGCATTGAAGAAGACTGGGTAGAAGAATCGGAATTGCCGAAAAGACACGAGAGGGCCGTGTACAGTGTAACATGGAGCGAAAGGACGGGCAGAGTAGTAAGCACAGGGGGCGATGGGAGGATCGTGGTTTATGAGGAGAGATGGAGAACACCAAGAAGCTCGCCATCAGTAACTCATAGCAATGGCGATACAGAACACATGGAGGGCGTTGAGACTGGAAGCAGTGAGGAAGACAGTGCTACCGAGTGGTTTGTACTGGCTGAGATTGAAGGCGCGCATGGAGTCTTCGAGATCAATCATGTCTGCTGGGCGAGGAGAGCAGACAAGGGTAAGAGATCAGACGAGGAAGAGGTAATTGTGAGTACAGGAGATGATGGTATAGTCAGAGTTTGGACGATGGATCTACGATAGCGAATCCAATCAGCCGTCTAAACGCAACTCCTTGCAGCCGTAGCTACGAATTATTCACATGAGAACCATCCACATCAGGAATGACTGGTCCCCAGCAGTTCAGTGAATAATACAACTCTCAAACATATATACTCTTCAAATTTCCATACGTCTTCCTCAGGACGGCTTCTCGCTGTCACATTCAAGTTCACGGCATTCCTGAATACTTCGCAGGCTCTCACAATCGGCATTGTTCAACCATTCCGAGCATATCTTTGTCTTGACGAACAATAGGCTTTGCAACATAAGACGGCCAGAACCAACTCGAAAAATTGCAAACAACACATATTCTTAGCTGAAAGCTCGTTGATCTTCACATTCTGTGGAAAACAGATATAGAACAATTCAACCTACGCGATACCCCTTGCTTCGAGGTCCAGCATGCAATTTCGACCCCATCTCCTCCTCGTCTTCTGCCCTCTACTCGTCCTGCTCACTACCGCTGTGTCTACACAAGCGATAGAAAATGCACCAAGTTCCGCATCAGTACAATCTCTCAGCACTATCAACACCCCCACAAACATGTCAAGGAACGAAGTCACATCCACCAGCAAATGTATCAAGATTTCCAACGACACAGAGTCTCAATGCAGACCTGGCTCCGACTACGGCTCCCTCAAGAAAGGTGGCTCCGGTCACGGTGGTGGTGGTCGTGGCGCAGGTGCTCGCAGCGGTGGCGGGGGCGTCGTTGGTGGTGGTGGTCATTCCGGGACAGTAGCGCAAAGACCGATGAAGAGTCCCTACCTGGTGGGCTTCTGTGGAGTGATTGCGGTCTGCTGGTGGTTTTGAAAAGCTTGAAGCCGCGTGTGAAGGCCTTTTCTCGCGGGCCTAGAGAGGAACTGGATCTGTGTTATCTGCGGGAGGGATCTGGGGGGTAGAAATACATAGTGAATGGCATCAAGTCTGCAGTAACGTGCCTTTCTTCGAGGCTGTGAAACGGAACCTTATACATGTTCGTCTCCCACCCAACGTCTACTTCACCACGTTCGAGAGAAGTTTTCTACTAATCAAGTTCCCTTAGCCACTCCACCCATCTGGATCTCAACACTTTCCTCAACCACCCCTCTCTACCGAACTCTCATCCCCCTCCCTATTCCCGTCTTCTCCTCGTTACCGGCACCAGCGCCACGGCACAACAACCACTCTACCCCGCTGAAGAACAACCAAAACCATCATCACCCCAAAAACCGTCTCCCACTCAACCAGCCTCTTCCAAACCACCCTCCGGCCCCTTCACCCATCACCCAGTGCCCAACAGCCACGACAACAGTGCTTCTGGAGATGGCTGGATCCTGGGCGGTAGCGTGGGTGGTTCGGTCTGGTGTGGTGTTTACCTGTGCGAGGCTGGGTTTGATCGAGCGATGAGTGAGGAGAGGCGAGGGGGAAAAGAAGGGGTTTGGGAGAGAGACGAACAGCGAGCTTGTGAAATTGTGAGAGTGGGGATTTCATCACGCTTGGTACTTGGGTTTTGTATTGTTGTTTTGCAGCGGGGAATCAGTGGACTCAACTGCTGCCCGTCAATTGCCCTACTTATCTGCCGCTTCCGGTTCCGGAGCTAAGACGCACATTTCTGCCAAAATTCTCTCAAGATCCAACTTCAGTGCACATTTAGCTTTTTCTATCGCATCCCTCGATGGTCTGACTCGGTCGGGCGGTCATTAACGTGGTCTGTCATGTCAGCCTACCGTCCTGTGTAAGCGATGTGAAAACCCTCAACCGCATATTCACTCGGTCATCATCCCTTTCTCTCCATCTTCCTTACGCCTCTCCCTTCTGTCCCATCCCTCTTCTCGTTCAGACCACCGTGACCGACGCCCACACCCATTCTCACTCCGAACTCCTCGCTCCTTCAGGCGCACTTTCTTCGAACGCGTCAAGTAGAAGGACACGTATAAGACTCTTAAAGAACTCCGCACACATACACAGCAACCTCTATGACCAAAGAGAGCAGACACAGAGCACTAGGGAAGAACACCTAAAAACCTTAGAGGACTCCCCAACCAACGAAGTCCATAACGGAAGGGAGCAAACACAGAGCAGTAGGGGAGGAGAGAAAGTACTCGGAAAGGAAGTCAGCCATGCTGCCTAGCAGGACCTCCATACCTTATACAATGACAGGGTGAAGCCGTATGGAGTACTTCCTCACTAGTTCCCCCCAGTCATTCCTTGTAGATCTCTTGAGTCTACTCTCGATCGACGTTGCAATCAACAACGGCAGACCTTTCAGGGTCCAATCATGGGCTCATTTCCTCTATGCCCTAAGCGAATTGAATGGACTACTTAAAAGTCGTTGTCCATCTCTTCAGGCATACCACAGTTCACAAAAGACTTTGGAGCCTTCTCAGAAGTCGCATTGATAGGAGACTTGTTACCCTGGCATCAGAGGACCGACTATTATCATGGAGCGTTAATGCACTGAGACATTCAAAGATCGGGCGATCAACGGGCTCGATATCGCCAGTGATCCAAGATGACTGAGCCATCATGGCTTCTTGATCAACCCGCTGTTGAGCATGACCTCCCAGGACATTCGAACGCAGAGAACCCACAATGGTTTGGTGATCTCTCTCTACGAACCAATAGTGGAACAGATGGCTGCAGTGCAGGAAGTTCTGCACCCTCGATCTATCAAGGCTTAGGAAATATTTCCACTAAGAGTGCTCTCCATCAACCTGCAGGTCCCGGTCCAGGGTACTTCATAACGCTTTGACTTGCGGAGGGAATGACGGAGTGCTCTCCCTTTCGGATGCTGCACTGTTCTGTCTCTTGCTTTTGCGTAGATGAGGCTCAACGTTCAATGAATGACAGCTCAACAGACGTGCACTGCGTTGACGGGCAATCGCGGGTCTCCCTCAGACAAAGGGCGCTTATGAACGATCTCGATGGTCGGGAGCAGGAATGGTAACGCTCCCTATCGTGGATGAGGTCTTGATCTCTCGGGCGAGAAGAGGTCGGAACGGATCGGTCAAAACAGCGGAATGCCTACATATGTTGTACTAACCTAAAGGGTTGCAGTAGCTTCGATAATCCCCGCGTGCATCTTGCTTGACCTTATCTTACCGTGGAGCTAGTTTAACCCAGTCAGCGGAGAGATCCCGCGCGGTAGCTGGCGCATGAAGTCATCGTTGACCGCGAGACATAGGTCGATTATTCCTCTCCGTCAGGATGAAGAGTATAAATATGAGTACATTGGCTTCATCCTCACCCGCTTGACTATACTTTCAGTTCAATTGGCCTCCTCCATAACTCAGCTAGTTCATCGAGCACTCAGCAGTCATGTCTGACCCGAAGAACCCTAACATCGAGAAGAGAAGTACTCCTCAATGGAGTCTATACCAGCGAGAGAACTTCTGGAAACCAAACACCGGGGAGGTACCACCTTTCAACACTGGTACGGCGATAATTTCCAAGAATTCCCTTGTGATCGGACCTGACAATCATACTAGAACCCGGCAAACTCGAAGAACTTGCCAAGGAGAAGCTCACCCAAGGCGGCTGGTACCTCTCTCCCCTCACCTATCCCTCGTCATGACCTCACAACGACTAATACTTTATCCCACAACAGGTACTATGCCTCCTCCAACGCCGGTCAATCCTACACCCACCTCGCCAACCGTCAAGCCTTCTTCCGACACCGAATCATCCCCCGCCAACTCGTCGACACTAACCTTCGCGACACGACGACCACAATCTTCGGCCACAAAGTCTCCGCCCCCATCGGCTTCGCCCCAATCGGCATCAACAAAATCTACCACCCTCTCGGCGAACTGCCCGTCGCAACCGTGGCCAAAGAACTCAACCTCCCCTACTGCCTTAGCACCGCGGGCTCCACGTCCATCGAAGCGGTTGCAGAAGCTAACGGCGCCGGCCCGCGCTTCTTCCAACTCTACATGCCGCACGACGATGAATTGACCATCTCACTCCTGACACGGGCCCACAACTCCGGCTTCACCGCCTGCATCCTCACGACAGACACCTGGCAGCTCGGCTGGCGCCACGATGACGTTGCCACGGGCAACTACGCCTTCTACCGCGGCATCGGCGCGGATTTGGGCCTTTCCGACCCCGTCTTCCAGAAACGCCTCGCGGAGCAGCGTATCGATCCGAAAAAAGACCCGCAGCGCGCGGGCGCGTATTGGATCGACAACGTGTGGCACGGACGCGCGTGGAGCTGGGAGAAGATGCCGTGGCTGATCGAGACATGGAAGCGGATCAGCGGCGGGAAACCATTCTGCATCAAGGGCATCCAGAGCGTGGAGGACGCCAAGAAGTGTGTCGAGATAGGCTGTGACGGCATCGTAGTGTCTAACCACGCTGGTCGGCAAGTCGACGGGGCGATCGCATCCCTCGACGCGCTGGAGAACATCGTCGAGGCCGTGGGCGATAAGACGTACATCATGTACGACTCCGGCGTCCGGGACGGAGCGGATGTCTTCAAAGCTCTAGCGTTGGGGGCAAAGTTCGTGTTTGTGGGACGATTGTGGGTTTGGGGCCTTAGTATCATGGGTGAGGCGGGGGTTAGGCATGTGATGAAGAGTCTGTTGGCGGACTTTGATATTTTGATGAATGTGGGTGGGTTTCAGAATATAGGGCAGATACAGAAGGATGCTATAGGTGAGTGGTGCTCCGTGTTTTTGAAGTTAGAGAAAGTCACCAGAGTTGCTGACGGTGGAAGCAGAGTCGTATCCGAAGGGGTATGCCATGATTGCGGAGAGATCGAAGTTGTGAGCGCGCGTTACGGCCCACGCCCCAACGGTGCAGGGAGTGAAATGGTAGTTACTTAGGCAGACCATTAGAACAATCTTTTCCCGTTTTCGAGTATTGTACATAGCCATCCTACCATCTCACTCAATACCACATCCAAAAGGATCAAAAGCCAAGAAAGTCTCAACATCCCCCACCGACACCGACCCGCACCCACGCGCAAAGCGATCAAAGCATCCCCGGAGAGAAATCCCAACATATTCCAGGTGTTTCCCATTGATTCCTCCTTCCGGTCGTTTCGTACCTACCCTTCGTCACCATATCAGTCGGCGTACCCTGAGACCACACCTGCCGATTGATCATGCCACATTCCGTGAATGTGAGAAGCTGCTCTCGATAATGACGGGGGCCTGGCGCTACGGCCCGCAAATGTGCTGTTGTCATCGACCTGAAATGAAGAGTGCTGGCAGGAGGAGGGAAATTTGCGATTGACGGAGTCTGCGATACCTGTGCTGGGGTCCAAGTGTCAATTCATCATACGGTTGGGAGTACTCCGGGTACTCTTCAAACGCAATTGTTGCGACTTGAGTTGATTTGACTTGACTGAAGAATCTAGCGACTCAGGGGCAGACGACACGTATATACCCGAGCTAGTCTACATTGTACGCATGTGGCCTGTAGGTCCTATCCTTGATGTTCAACAGCAATGACTCTTGAGACGTCCAACGTGATGCCTCAATAACCGAATCCTCACACCACTATGATTGCTTTACTCCGGGAGTACTCCATAGCCATAAAGGTGGGTTTGCCTGTTTGCATGCCTCAGGTTCATATATTTTTGGGATCGCAGCTTAGATGGTCAATGTATTATATTGCAAAGTAACGGAAGTCAGCTAAAATCGGTTGTGTGGTGAACTTCCAATCTGTCGACTAAGAGGGAGTGGCATCAACAACAAAGCCTGGCAGCCGTTGTCTCATGCTTTGAACGACAGCGCGTAAAAACGAGAACGATGACAGTTCCTGCGCGAAGAATTGCCACTTGCCAACAAAATACATTGCCTCCCTCGCCCTGGAGGTGCCCACATTGGCTCGAGACTTGTTGGCCATGAAACCAGCGCCGCCGCCGAATGTCCGCACGGTAGTCAGGATGACAATCTGCTGCTCGGTCCCGTGCCCTGAGTCGACTGTCTTGATCGCAACGCCATCCCAGGTATTCCTCTTTGCCAACTCTTCCAAAAGCTTGAGCTGGCGACGATACCCTGTCAGTACTAGAATATTCGCGGCTGAGATTTGTGGTAGAGCCAGGAGAGACTTGACGAGAGACTGCGTAACCAAGGCCTCCTGCATGTTCGAGCTACTACCACCCTGGACAGATTCTGCTTGACCGTCCGCAACATTAAGGAAATGGGCCCATGACCGGATCTTGAAAGCTCTCCCGTTGTTAATTGGAATGTCGATTGGGAGTAGGCTCAATAGATGTGCAAGAAATGGCCGGGGAGAACTTGTGAGGAAGTACGACTCCACTCTGTCGCCATAGAAGATTTCGTTTGTGTGATGATATAGCTGATCATGCCCCCTGTATTGAATATTGAGGAGCGTGGTAGGCCAACTTTATCGATGGCGTTCGCGAGCGTGGTTGTCCGCCAGATCTGACGTGCGTCTTCACTGAGAATGGTCGGACCGAGCTGGAAGGGATCCCCTGCCAGAAGTAGTCTCTTAATCGTGGGAACAGCTACAATCGGCAGGAATATCTCGTACGGCTTCGCGCAACCTGCCTCCTCGATCAAGCAGACAGAAGCAGGCCATAACCAATTCGGAAGATCACTTATTGCCTTCAGTGCGACTGCAGTACACGTACAAAACACAATCGAGGCTTCTCTCATGAAAATTTGGGTGAGCTCTCTCCGTGACTGGCCATATTTTTTCGCGGTTTCAGGGTCTGCAATTCTGCCGGTGGTTTCGTACAGTCGCTGACCAATGATGAAGTCACGGTACTGATCAGGGTTTCTGGCGGCGAATAGTGCCCTTATGCTCTGTATATGGTAAGGATCTGAGCGGACTCGTTCGTCCCTCTGGATGTACTGCGCCTCGATTTGGGTCTCCGAAAAAACTCGTACAAACTTGCAACTGAGCTTATCCTGGGTGAAGACCGAGACCGCGTTCTTGAAGATCTCATCCACTGCAACATTTGTCGGCGCACAGACCAGGATCTTCGTCTGAGGAGCGTCATGGAGAATCTGTTGCATCAGACGGGCAAGAATATAACTCTTACCAGTGGCAGGTGGGCCGTGAATGATCGAAATCCTCTTCCGATAGAAGTTGACTATCCCAGATTTCTGGGAATCGTTGAGTTGGAACGCCTCAGGGATTTGTATACCATGGTCAAGGAACGGTTCATCGTCAATCAAGGCTGGCTGATTGTCCAGGAAGAGGTTTCTCATCGGTAGAGACGCATTCGATGTGGCAGGCAGACTCAGACTGGGAAGAAGCCTCTGAATGTCTTCTATTTCCTGAGCAACGAACTCTCGCTTGACACTCATCGTCGCTGTACTCCCACGCTCACTTGCAGGATCGTCGAATACGGGAACCAATCGTAAGCCTGCCTCACTCTTGTCCTGCCAAGCCTTGATTTTCAATTGACTTATATAATTGACGACAAGAGCCGTGATCGGAGCGGGAAATCCGGACAGCGGCACGTAGATGGCTTGCCATGTCTCCGTTTTGGGCACGCCAGGAATCGGATCCTCAAGTGCCTCTTCAGGTCGGAACAGAGTAGGACTCGAGATAGTATATCGCTTCGCGAATTGCCGAGCATCCATATCGATATCGATGTCCTCAGGCTTGACGGTAGGCCAGATCTGGAGGAGCAGGGAGCTTCCTCGAAATATGGAAACTTGCACTCGACAGCCTTCATGCACCTTCAGCAGGGCCTCATTTGCTCTCGACTCAGCCGTGATCGCAGTGAGCTGAGCTGTGATGAAGAGAGAATCATCGTTGCTGTATGTGAAGGCAGTCTGACCGCTGAGAAAGGTGAGGGCAACTTCGTACGCCCAGTTCTTGAGTCCTGTTCTCTCGTCGAAGATTATCTGGATCTCATCGAATTGCCCTGAGTGAGTATTGATTGGGAACTCAGAAGCGTCAGCAACGCGGAAACCGTTGTTAGTGGACGTATTCTTGCTGGATGAGATTGCGTGACATTTGATGTGAATTTTGGCGGATTGCCGGTCAGGAGCTCCATTGTCCGTAGGTACATCGTAATGAAGGAAATTCAGCGTCTCATACTGCCCGGGGTCATATCTGATTGTCCACCGTGCAACATCACGTCCATTCGATTTCGGATCAGCGATTTTCTGACTGATAGTGATGCCGCCGTCGAGAACAATGTCCGCGTTAAATGGCTTGGTGCTGGTTCCGGGATTGCCAAGCCTTTGCCAGGCATCCTCTGTTGATCGATAGGTGAGGTGACCGGATCCGGTAAGCTTCTCGACTTTGGTGGGTTTCTGAGCCATGGTGATGTCTTTCAGGGGTAAGTATAACTGGCTTGGGGGAGCCCCAGTGCAAGATGAGGAGCAAGGAAGCAAGAAGCGGAATAAACCTAAGCAGTAGCTAAATGGGTTGGGGGAAGGCCAGACTCCCAGAGGTGTACCGAACAGTGAATACTGATGTGAGAAACGGGGCTGCCCATAGCCTAACACGTGCTGATAGAATTGAATATCTCATAGCAGGTGATCATACAACTTGTTTATAACAGTAGTCCCAAGAGCTACTTGAAGTTATTGTAGCTTGCCCACATGCAAGCTTCTTACACCTGCGTAAAGGTTCTTTGTGGATAGAGATTTCATCTCTATCCACAGACCACATCAACAGTGGTTGTTAACAGCATTTCCTGCAGTAACGTCTCACACAATGAGGGGCATCGTAGCACTCACATACAATCTTGTTACGGTTATCCTGTGACTACAATGTCATAGCATGGTGCAAAAAGGCACCTCGGTACGATGGTGTTTAGTAAGCACGGGGTATATAGTCTTTTTCATGGCTCCACCACCAACATATATAAAGAACCTATGTCATTGAGGACTAGAGGATTGAATTTTAATATTTCACGTTGTTGTAATTGCCTAGTTAGGGAACTAAGGTTGATGTGCTCTGAGTTCGTTAAATAATACTTCGAACTAACAAATCATTCTGACCTAGAACTACACCCCTGAAAGGAATATTTGCGAAGCTATGATCCTGATTTCAAGACATGCAGCTTGCTGAGAAACCTGATCTCATCTTATATATGTTTCTTCGAAGGCGCGGCAACATCACATGTGATTTTTCATGTTTTCTTTGTCACCCTTTACTGGTCTTGTCATCTTGGTTCCCCTCGCTAAGAGCCCTCGGCCGGGTTGCTCTGAGCTCATTTGCAAATATTTGCAAATAGGGGCAGAACAATACAATAGGCAGGTGGTATGGTGAAGCGTGATTGCCCCTTAATAACACACCGTTCCTCCTGACCCCTTTCCTGTTAACACCTTCTTAGGGTATCACGCCTCGTTGTGGATTTGTCCAACCCCGATGCGTCCTGGGTTCGACTCCCAGTACCGCCATTCTTTTGATGTTTTGAACTTTGATATTTTGTCGATCAAGTAGCAAGTTGATTCATTGCTGTGGAACTCATCAAAACATCTGAAGAAAATTGTGCCCTAGTCAAATTTTTACCGCAATACTCTAGAATGTGTGAACAGGAAAGGGGTCAGGAGGAACGGTGTGTTATTAAGGGGCAATCACGCTTCACCATACCACCTGCCTATTGTATTGTTTTGCCTCTATTTGCAAATATTTCGGGCTGCGCCCGAAATTCTCCCCAGAAAATTGCTGAGTCAAGACAAAGACAGGGGGTTGTGGCTTTTGTGGTTAAGCGAGGGGTTTGTGTAGACAATCTAGACTCATGTGACCCACCCGCTATTGAAAAGTGACGGAGGGAGAGTGCTCACAGGCGAATCTCAGGTCCTACGCTGCGGCTGCGGAAGAGATGCGCCTGCTTCGGATGTGCTGAATAAGACAAAGACAGGGGGGTGTAGTTTTTGTGGTTAAGCGAGGAGTTTGTGTACAAGTAGGACAATATAGAAGATTGTATCTGTTATTATTAAGACTAATTGAGCTGTTTAAAAACTCCGAGTTTCCTGAACGTACTCGGTCGATTAGACGAGGGATTAAGCGCCCGGCAACAACAAAATGCCGGGAAACCAACCACCAGCGCTGAACGGGCTGGCTTACTCTACAGACGTCTAGACTATTCTGTCGATGGTTTGCTTCCATCTTGGGAAGAACACGGTGGGTGTCGCGTGCTAAAGCGAACCGGCTCAAAATCTGCATACATGTATGGGAGCAAACGCCACCGCTCTGCAAGTTCCGGGGTGCGAAATCCCTCTACGAGTAAAGAGTACGGACTCAGCCGTTCGACACCCATGCGAAAGCCAGCCACAAGGCTGAGAAGCATTGGTTCACGCATATCTACATCTAGAGAGATTCACTAATTGGTTGTTTTCGAAGCGATGTTACGCTAGATCTGCATCTCAAGCCGATTGAGGGTCGAGAAATCCTTCGGGCTGTACCGCAGCTTGCTCAGTCCTCCTTAAAGATATACTGTTGGGTTTGGCCAAATGTCCTCAACCAACACATATTTCGAGGCATCGATTTCTGAAATACTCATATATCTGTGTTCATATGAGAAACCTATCACTGATTTAGGGTGTGGGCATCACGGCGAGAGAGCGCATACTGACCAAGCAGGGCTACTTCTTTGAATCAACGAGGCTATCCTAGCCTTCACATGGATTTCAATTCGAATTCAGAAGTTCGTCAAGGGCTCCTGAGGAAAGAACCTTCAGGACTGTCTGATAGCAGCATTGGCTCGAGTCCTACAATCGTCGGTTCACCATCTCCTGTTGCTCATCACCGCCCAGGATACAGACGCATGACCTCTGTAGCCAGTGACGATGTACAGTACCATGGCACACCCTCCTACGATGGAGCTGCTGTTGCAGATACGATAGAGGAAAGCTTGGCGGGGCAAGGACTTGGGATTGCGACTGGCTCAGCAGGTCATGGATGATCCCCGATACCCAGAGTACCCGTCGGTAGCAAGAAAACCCACCGCACGCCGGACCCTAACAATAGGATGCACTCCCCGGCAAGTTCTCGTAACGCATCGAGAGATTTTGCGTTCCAGGAAGGCGATGCAACTCAGCTATGGGGAGTGCCGTTAGAAGACCGAAGTGGTTATGGATCGAAACCATCATCCACGCACCAATCCTCTATTAGAAACCATGACACTGACAATCTCCTTAACAAAAGTGTCTCAGCTTCCATAGCGATGTCCAACAATAGTGGGTGGCATGGCATATAAGGACTGATCGACAATAGACTAATGTATGCGGTACTAGACTACAGCTCGAATATACGTTGCCCTTCGAAGAAAAACATTTATGAAGGTCGAGGGAATTGGTTGTCCGTTACGATACTGATACTGGCCATCTATTCAACCATCTTTTCTGGATTCTGGCTAATGATCGCAATTGCAAAGCCTCGTTACGGTCAAGGTATCAAGTTAACAGGAGGTCTGACTCCTTCAACCGCATCTCTTCTCTGTGCTCTCTTCGCTAAAACGATCGAACTGTCATTTGTTACCGTCTTTGTGGCATTCCTAGGTCAGGTACTTAGTCGACGGGCTTTCATCAAGAATTCCAAAGGTATCACCATTGCGGACATGTCCCTAAGATCTTGGATCATGCAACCAGGTACAATGATCACTCATTGGGAAAGCGTTCGTTACGCTGCATGGACCTTCCTTGGCATGATCGCTCTCACAGCGACTTTCATTGCAATGCTTTATACTACTGCTTCTGATGCGTTAGGTGCGTGTGCTGTCATGACTATTCCCAAGCTCTTCAGAGTCTCTACACAAGGGCGATCAGATATCTCCGCAACATATGCCGTCATTTCGACAAGCTTTCGTATCGGTCATGGTCAAGCTGTAAGGATCCTTCGTCGTCATAGCGGAGTGTCCCTTCTACTGTGACAATGACATTTTTTGTCTTCACGTGGACAGCGAATATCATGCCTTGTAGTGCAACATCTTTGCGGTACTCCAAGGTCTAAAGTGGAATGGCTGCTAATTCAGGTCTTAGTCTCCCCGAAGCTAAAGTTTGGTAACGCCCAGGACAAAATTCTATATGGACGAGTATCGACAAAGTTCGCGAATCCAACATATGTTGCATCTAAATGTCAGACTCCCATCCAAATAGGCTCCGATCCCAATGCAGGCACAACATGCTTGGACATCGAGCACGCGGGTCAAGGGTTAGTATGGCGCAGGATAATCTCTTGAACAAGTCACTGTACTGATTTCATATGATAGATTTCACAATTACCAACAATATCTGTCGACGTGGACCGAGCAGATTGCCACCGGTAAAGGTTCCACTGAGCTCAGCCGTCGCCCCTCCGCTGTAGGATTACTTTATGACAATACTACTGTTCAGGGCAGCTGGATCAATGTCCAGAACATGACCGAGCTGTCATCCAAGTATGGTCAAAGAATTGTTAATAATATCTCGATGGCTATGCCTCACTCTGGCGTTTTTACGGCAGCGCGAGATCCTCTCAATAATATCATGCAGCCTGAGACTCTTGACGTTCGTTCTTACCTCCAAAGTCTTAAATTTACGAGCTTGGTATCTAACCATATGTGGCTTCAGGGTCTTGGAGAATATTTCATCACTGCGTCAGTTCCGTCACCAGCCGTCAATGTTCTGTGCGCCAGTATGAGCGAGGACGATTTGAAACCTATGGTCTACACTGCATGGCCGAATGCACTTCGCCCCTTCAATGCGTCACTGTACCCTCCCGAACCCCCATTCAATATCCCATACTACAGTGAAGATGAATGGTTGAACACGACAGACGTGGACGACCTCTTTGGATTCGGAAAGAAGTATGGTCGAAGGCACCCCGTTTTTCCAAAATATCCGCTGCCTTATAATACAGTCCTCAACACAACTGGCTGGTATGCGGACTCGATATATCTTCTTGGAGCGTCCCCAACGTCAGACTACGTGCTCTGTTCTCTTAGAGCGACACAGTACCCGAAGTGCTCGACGGAATACCATGCCAGTTTAAGTGGCGGCTCACTAACCTCCCACTGCGACGATGACACCAATCGTCTTGCGTATAGCAAATCCCAAACAGAGGCTCCTGTGGGTTTCGTCGAAACAGATTGGAAGAACATCGCTTCCGAATGGGCAATCACTCTAAGTTTGAACAATGGCATCAGCGATGGCAAAGCGGCCAACGCCAGGCTGCTGACCCAGCTCATCCCGACCACACCCGCTCTGGACCCATCTCTACCTTCGATAGCAGAAGCACTAGCCGTGTTGGCTGGCTGCACTCTGCTCATAAGCGCTCAAGATGCGCCCTTCATTCACTACTGGAATTATTCCACCACAGTCCCAACCTTGGCCGAGGCCCAACACCAAGCTTTTAATGCAACCCTCCGAACCCAAGACTACGCCTCTGGGGGCGTGCAGCGATGGCAGAGTGTTTTCTACATTGTCCTGGCTCTAGTCTTCGTCACGAACATTTTCTGTCTCGTCTATTTCATCATTAGAGGTGATCTTGTGACCGATTTCATTGAACCGCAGAACTTGTTCTCGCTCTCCATCAATTCGCCCTCGAGTCGGCACTTGGCAGGTAGTTGTGGTGGTGGGCCAGAGAAGGATCAGTTCAAAGTCAATTGGTTTATCAATGTCGACGGTGATCATGTCTTCATTGAAAACGGAAAAAAGCCGAGTGCACGTGATTGGAGGAGGCAGATCTCGAGGCCGTCGCCGTTGCAATTTGAGGCTGAGGGAAGCCCTGTGGCGTCCACGTATGCTAAACTCTCTAATAGGCGGACGAGCTTGTTGTAATGAAAACACGTTCATGATGACTTCGTCAAAATCATAACATAGGCTTTCTCACTACCTGTTGGATATCTGTATCTCTTGCTTTGTGTGTTCGTATCTCAGGACCTTTTTGGTAAGTGAGGAATATTTCATTACATTGGAGCCCTCCACTCCGACCGACCCCCAAACACATCGTGCCGTGGACTCATCAAGCTTGAGCTGACTTGATCAAGGTATATATCACTTTACAAGGTTATAGCCTAGGCTTAGGCCTCCATTTCGCATATGGATGATTGACAGTCATCGGGATTAAATGATCCACATCGAGCGTATTGACTAACCCCGGGTGCACCTGCGAAAGGTTTGTAACTCCCACCATGCGCATACTCGTTTCCAACTCATCTCTCAGCACTGCAATCACATCACCGTCAGCCGCCATGCCACAACCACTAGCGTCAATCAACAATCCAGAAGAGAAAAGGGGAGAAACTCACGGTCAATCGCATGCTCCACACCGTCCTGCCCATAATTCAACGCGTACAAAAACGACCTCCCAATTCCCACAGCCGTGGCGCCAAGACACAACGCTTTCAAAACGTCCGTCCCTCGCCTCACGCCTCCATCTACATACACCTCCATAAGCTCAAACACCTCCGGACAACACCGCTGCAATTCTAACAGTATCAATATCGCCGGCGGACTCGTATCCAGACTCCGCCCTCCGTGGTTGCTCAACATCACGCCTTGCAGCCCCTCGTGCATGGCCCGCTGCGCGTCCGCAGCCCCTTGCACACCCTTCAGCACAATCGGTCCGCCCCAGTGTCGTCGCAACCACGCTAGATCGTCCCAGCTGAGCGAAGCGTCGATGTAACTCCCCATGATCCTGCCCAGTCCTCCTCCGCGCTTGTCGTTGCTGGCTTTGGACCCACTCATGGGCGTGCTGAGTGTCTCGTCAGCGCGAACGCGCTCGTCGGCTTCGCGCTTACCGGCGACAGGGGCATCGACGGTGACGAAGATGGCCGCGATGTTATTGAGCAAGCGGAGCTGTGCGAGTAAAACCTCTGTTTTCGCGCGGTCTTTGTTGACGTAGAGTTGGAAGAAGAAAGGGTGGGAGGGTGCAGAGGCGATGATTTCCTCGATTGGATAGCTTGCGTTCGTGGAGACCTGTTACCCACTCACTCATCAGCCCGGCCATATCCCGTCCTCCGGATTCTGTCCTGATTCTAGCCGGCCAACGTACGCATTGAATAATCCCCTTCTCCCGACAACCCCTCGCAATCCCCTTCTCGCCCTCCGGATGCACCAACTTCGCCAACGCAGCCGGACTCACAAAAACCGGCATCTCACTCCCCACTCCCAACAACCTCGTCCTCGTATCCACATCCCTCACATTCCGCATCACCCTCGGCCGAAACCAGATCCGGTCAAACGTCGACCTATTCGCATCCCGCGTTATCAAATCCGTCGCCGCGGACGAGTAGAACGCCCATGTCTTGGCCGACAGAGTGTTTGAAGCGACGGTTTCGAAATCGTGTAGCGAGAGGAGCGTGTGGAGAGGGGGTTTGGTCTTGTCGATGATTAATGTGGGGTTGGTGGCTGGGCGCGGCTTGGACCAGGAGGTGGAGATGGTGGTGGTGTCGAGCGTGCCTTTGTAAGCGGAGGGGGAAAGGTTGTTGGGGAGGAGGGAGGGCGCGTGGATGCTGGTGTAGGAAGCTGTTGCGTCGCGGCCGGCGTGTTCGTATATTACTTTCATGATCGAGCTTAATTAGCTCGTGTCCATGGGCTAAAAGGAGAGGGGACAGGAGGGGTCGGGTGTTGTACTATCGGCGCCCCCGGGATGCTCAGGCGCGAACTCAGTCATGTCCCAGACCTGGTTATCAACGACGATCCAACAATCGTCGGGCGTGTTGTGCGCAGATATCTGCGCACAGGAGAGGAGGGGGGCTCCCGCTTCCGTCATTTTTGATGCTGATGATATGATGATACCCCACGCAAATAGAATCTTGATATTGGTCTATGGTACAGAATCAAGTCAGAGTGCAAAGCAGAATTGAGAAGCAAGAGGTGACGAACGGAATGCAGGAAAGATATCCACAGTAAAGACCGGAATCCATGCCTGATCTGATCTGATCGACTGGATGGCTTCGTACTGTATATCTAAGGTAATCTGCGGAGAGTCTTCGCTGCCCAATCACCCGAACCCCTCGGTGAAATAAGGCGGGAAAAACGGTCGGAGCGCACGCACGCACGCACCAAAGAGACGCACAGGAAAGGGCCATTCTCTCCGAACGAAACGAATCATCGAGTGAAGTGAGAAAGTTGAGATGGGAGAGATAATTGTGGCCGATATGAGTTTTGCAGTGTGTTTTGTAATGGCGTGGTGGTGATATGGTGATATGGTGGTACGTTGTGGGTATGTATGTATGTATGTATACTAGCTTGAATGATGGTGGATTTGATCTGATCTGATCTGATCTGATCTGATCTGATCTGACAAGGTAACTTAGGTAGGTTAGGTGTGTTTGTTGATCGTTTCCGTCCCGGTCCTCCTCATTTTGACAAAGGAAAGGAAAGGAAAAGAAAAGAAAAGAGGATGGTGGGGTTTTTGATTGATGAGTGAGTGGGAGAGTTGGGTTGGGAGTTACGTACTCTGTCACATTCGGACGACTCTTTCTCTATTCATCATCATCACCACCACCATCACCATGCATGATCAAGAAAGAAAGAAAATAAGAAACATCACTCATCTTCATCTTCATCTTCATCTTCATCTTCATCTCCATCCTTGTTCAGATACGGGACATCCTTGTACGATGCTTGAATATCTATCGGACAGATTCCAATCGTCCATACTAGGTACTCAACACAGAGCAGGAGAGAGAGTAGAGTGTGGAGAGGTAGAGAGAGGGAGTAGAAAGTAGAAAGCAGAGCAGAGCAGAGCAGAACAAACTCCGGACAGCGGACTGCCAAAGGCAAAGGCAGATATCGTGTCAAGTCGAGTTTGAAAAAAGTCGGGTCTGGTGTCTGGGACTGTATGTAGGCTGTCAGTGTCAGTGTTGGAGTTGGAGCTTTGAAGAAAGTGTACACGGGGGCGGGTCGGGTTTTCAAAAGCTGGCGTTGAGAAAGAGGTTTTGTGAGTTGTGATGTGGATGTAGATGTAGATGTAGATGTTTACTTCACGGTACATTGGTTGATATGTAGATAGCTGAGCTTGATTGGGACGGTTTGAGGATTGAAAAGGATGAGAGAAAGTCTTGGGCGGTGGTGAAGGATGGGTATTGCTCTTCACACTTTATAGATATAGAAGCGTTGATTCTGGCTCGCAGCGGAGGCTTTGTCACATGGAGACGGCCCGAGTGATCTATCTTCTAGCAGCAGATAGGTTGATGGTAATTTTGCATTGCAGATATTGACATGACCACGAATGCAGATGTACACTACCGCGATGAACATCATTGCCAACCCGGCAATCCACTACCACAGATCGGTGACCGATTGCCGTACACCTAAGAACCACCATATCCCAATCAATGCAGCCTATCTAACATTCCCAAACGTCCTGACTAGAACGTCCTAAAGCCATAAAAGAATAGCAAAGAAATCATGAAGCACCCGCTTCATCCCTCCCCACAGCTTCGGCCACTTCATCATACCACGTCCCATGAGCCGCGCGATCGACTTCACCCACCTTCATCAGCTCATCGACAAGGGCCCCGATCTGGGAGGAGAACTCTGGCAATCCGCTGGCGGCGAGACTCGAGCTGGCAGTGGTAGTTGCGCGGACTCTTTCGCTGGCGCTTGAGGCTGAGCAGCGAGTGAGGATGTGGGTTTTTAGTCTTTGATGGAGGAGTTTCATCACGGGGTCAGTGAGTTGTTGTGTGGTGAATTGGTGGAGTGCTCGTCGGATTGTACTAGCGAGTTGGGTCTTGGTCGTCGGAGGCATTGCGTGGGCGGATTCAATAGTTGAGAGTATCTTTGGTGTAAGGTCGTCATTAGTGACTGGGGAGTTTGAGGATCGCTCGATAGTAGGTTTCTTTCCAAGCTTGCTCAACTGCTGTCCTTGCTCGAGCAAACCTCCCACCATATCCCCTGGTTGAGTACTAGAAACTTCAGAAGATGGCCCGATCATCGAAGATTCTACCGTCGGGATCGATATATTAAGGCTTGCACCAATCATAGGATTGTGCTTTGCTATGGCGTTGTCGCAGCCCTTCAAGATATCCCAAATCCGAGTTGCTTCGGAATTCCATTGAGATCGAACATCCCTTTTGAGCAGGTTCTTGGCGGTAAGCAAAATGGTGCCTATAGTGACGATCTTTTGGGTGTCATCTCTGATCCGAAGTAGTCTGGTCCTATCGAGTTCGAGTGTTTCGGGAACGTCGATAACGCGAAGCTCCCCGAAAGCAATGGAAAGATCAATCAAACCCTGAGCGTATATTTTTCCCGGAGTTGGTCTGTTGGCGGACATATTGACACCTTCAG
>JAABUP010000499.1_pt1 | contig 86182 bp, 132 predicted proteins | sample 5559201 | NCBI WGS metagenome assembly JAABUP01 (sample SAMN10711887, study PRJNA513373) | rock metagenome | isolation source: Antarctica rocks | place: Antarctica
TATGTGGTCTGGGCAGAGCAGGTGTACCTGAAAGGGAGCTGGTGAGGGCTTGCCCTTCCTGGGCGTGAACATCAATCACTCCTTTGTTTTTAGCCTGGCCACCATTCTTCTTCTGCCCATGTGCCTTCATGGCCTACATATCAAGAACTGCCAACCTTCAACAAAGCAATCATAACACTTGCTGAGGTGACAGGCCTCTGCCATGTGGTGTAGATGCAGGGCTATTGTAGTGAACACAGATGAGCAAAAGGCTATCATGCATGTGGACCGGTCAAATTGCAACCATGTGCAGTGCAGGGCAACAGCTTCTGAAGCACCAATCAAAGGCCTCTGCTGAACAGCAAAGCAGACAAACGACAAAGAGACTGAGTCTGGCGTACATTCAGCTTAGTGACTTGCTCGTGCTTGGCAGTCTTCTTGTCGACTTGGCAGGCAGTGGCAAAGTCCAGGGTCTCGTGCACTGTCAGGTTGGCGATGTGCTCATCATACTGGTCCACCAAACCAGCAGTTCTCTGGATGACAAACTCTTTCTTGTCTTTGCCGTTGTACTTGACGTCACCGGTCACTCGGCAGAAGGCTGTGTTCTTGAAGTGGCCAGCCAGCAACTGAAGAAGAACGGACTTGCCGGCGCCTGGTGGTCCCACAAGAAGAGTGGTGCGGCCCTGCATGCACGAAACAGTGAGAAGGAATCTTGATGAGAACAAGAGAAATTTGAAGCTGTGTTTGCTGTTCATAGCTCTGGGGATACTCTGAGGGAATTGTACACACAGGGTAGCAACATTGTGCCGGCAACAATGTTCACCACTCTAGGCAACAGTATCTACCGTTGTGTGCAAGCTCAGACAGTCATGCACAAGGCACAGAGCTTGCGTTGTCTGGTCACATCAGCAACTCTGCAAAAGCTGTCTATGCTGTGAACCATGGCTGGTCAGACTCATTAAAGCAATCTACATCTGGACTTGATTGCTTTAAGCTGCGAGGAGCAATAGATGTTGCATATGTCAGCTGAGCATGGCTACTTCAGCAATGAAAATAGACAAAAAGCTGAATGGGCCAGATAAAGTGAACACCCTACCGGCTTGAGGACACCCGACACATTCTTGAGTGCATGGAGCTTGCTAGTCTTCAGGCCACCAAGGCCAATGGAGCGCTGCATTCAAAGCAGGCTTCAGCTCAATACTGCAGGTGGTGTCAAGTACAGGCTACAAGCAAACAGCTGAACTGGCAAGAACAGAGTGCAATCCACCAGCTGTTGCTGTGTTGCCTCTAGTTGCCTGTAGACCAGTACTGACCTTGAGGATGCCCAAAGCTACATTGCTCAGACTGGGGATGCTGGCTGAGCCAACCAGAGCATCTGCCTCAACATTGATATTGTCGTACTCGACAGTGACTTCCGGAAGCTGCACCCCTGGAGACACAATCGTGCGACCGTGTCAACCTTTCTATCGAGCCGGGAGGTCAATGCATGGAGACAACACTTATCGCAACAACGCTTACCAGACTCTCGAATGCGGCGTCCCAAGTGCTCGTAGAAAGGCTCCTTCCCATCGTTTCCCATCTTGACAATCTTGCTGGCATAACGCTCCAGCTCGTACCTTGTCTTCTTAGGCTTTTTCTTCTTGGACTCCTCGATAACAGCCTCAGCCAACTGCGCCTCATCAACCTTAGCTGGCTCAGGATTGGGGCCGCAGGTTTCGTCCGGGGCCCACCACTCTCGTGCTTTTCCGCCATGTTTCTCCTCAAAACCAGCGTTGCCATGGATGTCCCCCTGGAACATCCTGGCAAGGCTGAGGATCCTTGCAGGCAATACAACGTGACTACGTGTTGGCCACCTCTTTCGCTGCCTGTGCCATTGTTATTGCGCAGTGTTGCTTGCGAAGTCATGATTATATAATTGTATGAATGACGGCGTAAGCGTGAGCGTAAGCTATCTCTACGGCTCATGATACGGTGAGCGGCAAGTTGTAGTCGAGTCAGGAAATCGCCTGCTTGCGCAAACTCTTCGGCGGGGCGATCCGATCCACGCCGCGAAGATGATGTCCTTTGGCATTTCGTTTGTTTTGTGGTGAGCATTTGCGGCGGCTTTCTGCGAATATAGCTTGATCTAAAAGTTGCTGACGACTGAGATGTGTGCTGCAGCTACATCGTCGGCACTTTGTACCCCCTGTAAGCCTGCTGCGGTGTCCATAGTCCGCGTACTGTATCTGCAGATAGACGTACCAACCATCACCGTAGAATGTGGTGTGACGTTGTGGCGTGCTCTGTGTAGGTATGCTAGCTACAAGGCACTGTCGACGCGGGGAACCAAAGATGATGCTCAGGTAGCTGCAGCTGTATTTTGTCCGACATTGATTGCAGACACACACCGCTTGCTCGAGGCACAAAGTGTTGACTGCAGTGGCTCACTTATTGGGTGGCATATGGAGGATTGACAAGTCTGGAGGGTATTATTCAGAGCGTATTTATGTAGTGAGTAGCTCTACACAAAGTCTGAGCTGTCTTTTTATGAATATGCCATTTGGCTAAGAAATGTTCCTGAACTACCTAGCACTCACACTCATTTTTCACCTTTCAGCTTTCCTTTGTATTACGAACTAAAGCTGGTAGGCCTGATCTGGCTGATGGCGCCTCAGACCAAAGGCGCTCAGCTTCTTTATGATACATTCATCAATCCTTTCTTGACTCAGCATGCAGCCAAATTTGATCCAATATTTGCCACTACTAAGCTGGTGAGTCACAGTCTATTTGAATGTGTCGCCCAAACGTGGATTGACATCTGCAACTTGCTGCAGGATATATCTGCACTCGAGTGTTGTGTGACTGATTTGTAAGCTTTTTTGCAGGCTATCGACAACGCACAGGTCGACAAGCTGGTAGCCATGGCGCAACAATATGGCCCTGAGATTACAAGAACAGCCATCAGCCAGGTATGAGTCACAACTTCTCTGGAGCATCTGCAGTGGCAGCGTTTGCACCATCTCAAAGTATGCAGCATTTGTGTTCTGTTTGGCAGCTAGACACAGCAATGTTTGTGTGTGTTGCAGGCTGCTGTGCAGCTGCAGAGGCAGTCAGAGTCTGGAGAGTTTGGTCAGAAGATGGCACAGTCTGCGCCTTTCACCCAGAAAGCACAGCAGCCTGCCAACTTCAATCAGAGATCCCCACAGCCTGCTGGCTACAATCAGAATGCGCGTGCTATGAGAATTTGATGCTGAAAAATATATGGTCACAGTGTATGAACCCTGAGGTTGCTCTGGCTGACACCCAACACATGAAGCCTCACCCAACTGTTCCTGCAGAATGCAATAGCATGCCTGCGATGTGCACATTGCAAAGCTGGCATAGAGCATCTATTACTCTGGTGTTCTGGCCCAACTGCACCTGCACAACCAGTTTTCAAGTACTTGAAGTTGCACATGCACTGAGTGCTTTCCTTGCTAAATCGGATCTTTCATGCAATTGCCTTGAATCATAGAGACTGTGATGCAGCATGCAGTCAAGCAAGATTGTGTCAGTTTGTGCGACGCATGTCTATGCACTGCCATGGGGACAGCCTGAAACGTTTGTGAACATCCCCACTTTCGCCCAGAAAAAGGAGTGGCAATACGGTAGCAAGCAGTCACTCAGGCGTGTAAATGCATTGCAAGACATAGCCTGCATATCACATTCAAAACCCGAACAAGAAGTCAACATGAAAGACGTCAAGCAAATCAACATGCAGAGACTGTACATGCAAAGCGCAATGTGCATACAACTTTTAGAAATGTACAAAACAAACCTATGAACTGTGACAAGCAAGGAAGTCCCATAGGCATGCAGCACCAGCTGAATGCCGGTCGATGATGCGCTGATGACATGTGTGGTATTGATGATTTCAATGACACCTGGCATTGAGTCTGAAAGCACTGATCAGGCAGGGATAGTGCAAGAAGTCCGTAAAGGACTAGTCATCAAGCTAAGACATTGCTCACAAGAGCAGATAATGGGACAACCTGACAGTTTAGTATGGAGTAGACCCGTCATTTTGCAGAATCATGCAAGTGAAATACTGTAATGTCCAAACAAAGAGTGCCAATCAGACGAGTCTGGGTAGACCATGACCCTTTGTGGCAATGGCAAGGAAGAGGTCAGGTCCTTCCAGCTTGTTGGCACCGGCCTGTGTTGCTCCAACTCTCTGCAGAGGCATACAGCCTCAACAGCTTGTATCAACACAACTGGTAAAGCTGCACCTGCTTTTTTACAATGGTTGCAGATGTCAATTGCAAGGACCTGAAGCAAAGGAAGGCATGCAGCAAAGTGGCAGGGCTGAAGAAATGCACAGGTGGGCTGCAGCGATACACATGATGAAGCAGCCCTCAGGTTGAGACGTGGCAGTAAAATGCCATAGCATCGTTGCTCAAGACACAGACAAGGTACTGAACCTATAGACACCTCTGCAAATTGAGTTACTCCTTCTTTAGTACAGTTCTCATTGATAAATAGGGGTTCATGCTGTTCATGTGCATACCTGACCACTGGCAGGAGCTTTCTTGGGAGGAACACAGCTTGTATGAGCAATCTCCCACCTAAGCTGCCCCTACAACAATGAGTTGTTCCTCGTCTGAATCTGCTTTTGTTGCTGCAACAAACTGCTTGCCGTCCGACTCTTGTTGGTGCACATGCACAAGTACGCATGGCTGATGAGATTTTGCAGACAGACAGTGAAAGCAGAACACCGCCAGACATAAGCTGTGTTGCAGCACTCATGGACAACCAGCAGGTCGCATGTACAGTGCATGTCCTCTGATACTTTTACACAGTACTGATGACTGCTTTGCTAGCTTCTGCTTACCTTGACTGGATCCAGCATTCCAGCGGTTGAACTGTCTGATTTGGGAATGAACAGAGAGTCCACCAGGCGATTCAAACTGTCTGACATGCCCTGAAGCAAAAGTCAAACAAAACTGGCTGGTAGCTGCAATGCTTTGGCCAAACACAATCTAGCTATGACAGTCAAAGCTTGGAAGATACTCACTCTGATTTGTTGGCACGTTGTACGTGCTATGTAGCCAAGAAGGACATGCATGCATACAAAATCAGTACTGAATGTGTCACCCTAGACTGAGACATCTTGACAAACCTGAGATCAGCTGGTGCACCCCGAATACCTTTGCAAATTAGCTACGATGTGCATAGTGGGCAAAGTGCAGACACGGCACAAAGGCTGATGCATTTCGTCAGCAAATGACAATGCCCGTGAAACTCAGCAGAACAATGTCAAAGAGCAGAAGTCAAATGCTCAATGCTAGCATGTTAAGATATATATAGTCAACCCTTTCACAGGCAGCTTGTACCAGAACAAATGCAGCCAGTAACTGACCACACACAAAAGTTGTACATCAAAACGTGCAGCTTGTACCTGGACATATGCAGCTTGTTGCCTGCCAGCAGAGGGAGCCTGCAGTTGCTGCAGATCTTGGAGCTGTTTGGTCTGCTGCTCGTCCTGCTCAGGAAGAAGCTTGGAGGCCAGCATGATTGGCAGGACTGCAGGCCAGAATAGACAACTCACAGGAACACCACGCAAATGTCTGTCATCCTCTGCTGCAGATGTACAGGTGATGTCTACCTGGAGCTGTCTGCTGATCTACAGCCTGTACCAACAAGGTTGTGTGACTGCACTGAGGCTTATATGTCAGGCAGCAGGAGCTTGGGAACCGTTTATGAACACATGGCGGCTCATATCATTATGCAACAGTCACCTTTGGATGCACCACATAATGCTCCATCAGGGGGACCATCTGGCTAGTGATGCTGTGCAGTTGAGCATTCATGACCGCAAACCTTTCCAGTACGTTTGGCCTGCAGGCATATGACAGGTTTGTACAAGCCCTTTGCCAGTTCAACAACGAAAGGATCCTGCCGAGACTGTCAGGGCTGTCAGGGTACGCACCAGTCATATCGCTCTGGAGCAATTTCAAGGTCAAAGATAGCCTGCATGACGGTCTTTTGCAAATCTTGTGCTCTAACACGAACCTGTGAGATACCATAGGCCTCATACAGATTACAACGCATGCTGTCAGCTGCAATTGAAGATAAGTGGTGAAGAGTAGCACCGATGCCAGGTTCATCCGGTCACGTGTCATCAGCAAACGGTGTTGCTCGCTGTGCACATTGCTGGTACCTTCGTTCGTTGGAGCACCTGTGTTGCCAGGACAATTGCCTAGTTTGATTTGAACTCTCTGATCTAGTGAGGCGATGAAGGAGACCGCATGCCCAGCGTGCAGGCTTACCAGCTGCTGGCGTTTCCTGGCCACCGATTGATGCTTCCATGTAGTCTGTACTACCTTTCTATTTCTTGTCCACGACTCAGTGTTCGAAGTCAACAGGCACCGAGCTGCTATGCCGTGCTGATCATTCTCGAATCACATATTTTTGCACGATGTGGTCGACTTCGTTATGTCGGAAAAACGAGGTGTTATAATGCGAGCGAACAGAATGGCTTCACAGAATGGATTCACAGAACTGCATCACTAGCGTATAACGCTTGTGCACAGCTGCTAAGCCAACATGCATCGAAGAAGAAGCTTGCCATAAATGCAACGCCATTGTGGAACCTCGGCAAGTGCTCGAAGCTTCACGGGCATCACAAGCTATCGGAATGCTGCACAAACAGTGAAGAGTTTCCACCAGCGAAAATTCGTTGATCAGCATACGCACACCAGTCTCAATCACCATGAGCACGACCTACGCTGCCTTGTGCGGCCTGTTGCTGCTGTTAGCCTCGTCCGTGCACGCGGACAGCGTAGTCGCAGTGTCAGGATCCAAGCATTTTGATAAAGTGTTGTCTGAGAATGACTTTGTAGTAGCCGAGTTCTACGCTCCCTGGTACGATACGCTCTATCGAAGACCTACCCGGCAGATCACAGCCGCTGCTGATCTGACGGCCCTGCCGCACGCAGGTGTGGGCACTGTAAGCGATTAGAGCCAGAATATGCAAAGGCTTCAGGGCCTCTGCAGGAGGAGGGAATCACCTTGGCTAAGGTGGACGCCACCGAGGAACCTAACAAGGAACTCGCTGAGGAGTTCGGAGTGAAAGGCTTCCCAACAATCAAGGTCTGATATTCCTGGTGAATCTCCTGATTTCAAGCAGTGGGACCTACATATAACTTGATGGGTTGCTCTGCAGATCTTCAAGAACAACAACAGGGCAAAGCCCACTGATTATGAGGGCCCACGAGAAGCAGACGGCATTGTCAGTAAGTTTGCATGATGCCCTTGCAAGCGGCTCAAGTGCCCATGCAGCTTTGCAGCATGTTGCTCTGGCATGTGGATACAGCACAGCCTCATACAGCATGCCTAAGTATACATGCTAACCCTTTCATGGCCAGAACCAGCTGATATCAACTGCAACTCTCTGCATCCTGCTGCTGCAGTGTAAGACGATGTGTGCAGTTCTGCTTTACCTCTCAGTACATGCAGCCTTTGACACATTGCTATACTATGCTTCTATAGGCTATCTCAAGAAGCAGGCAGGCCCAGCGACCACTCACATCACCACAAAGGCCTCCATCAAATCTTTCTACGAGAAGGATGTCGGCATCGTCGGCGTGTTCAAAAGCAACACCACAAAGGACTTCAAGGCTTTCCAGGAGGTTGCCGACGCCCTCCGGTCAGATTTTGAGTTTGGCCATGTGACTGAGCCTGAGTTGGTTGAGGGCGTGAGCAAGACACCAAGTGTGTTGCTATTTAAGAACTATGATGATCAGAGCACGTCATACACTGGAAAGTTCTCAGCAGTAGCTCTGACCGAGTGGATCGAGGAGACTTCAACTCCCAAGCTCATCGAAATGGACCAGTGAGACACTTTCTGATGCAAGCTGTTGCATCCAGTTTGCGCTGCCTTTTGCAACTCACGCTTGCTGTTGCTTGTTGTGCCGACTGCTGCATATTGTACTTGCTCTTGCTTCTCATGATGTTGCTTGTGAATGATCAGGCCCCAAAATTCTGCTAGAAATGCCACTGATAGCTGGTCTGCTCTTTATTATAGCTCAGCTCTGACGTGATTGCACCGCACTGACACACATTCAGGATGTGACAGCTGCAGCGTACTTCAGACAGCTGTACATTCGCCAAGCAGCTGCTAGTGCATGTACTTTACTGAACAGACATTGACCTGCACACAAATAGATGTCGGCTTAGCCCTTGGCTCATTGCATCACAGCAATGGGAGAAATGCAATTGCGCTAGCGTGCACTAACCACGCTGTGCAAGGATTAGCATAGACCATATTTGCATGTGGTACAGCGCATCAGTCAGCTGCTGACCTCTATTTCTGCGTTTGTGTAGGCAGCCACACAACCGCAAAGCTCTTCAGAAGGTGTTTGGTGGCTCAGAGCCCAAGCTTATTGGCTTTGCTGCTAAGGTACTGCATCTCTGCAACAAGCCTGTTGCACAGCACAGCTAATTTGGATGCTTTGTTTCATGAACAGCTTTGTGCCTTGCTTCAGAATATGACTTTTTTGTGCATATGGCTTTGTGGCACCAACATTTGTATCACAAATAGTCTATGTTGTGCTCAGCTTTCTGTTCATACTGGATGCCAGACAACAATAGGGCAACTATCAATTTGAGCCCTTCCTGTGGTGTGTTCAGCTTGCACAACATGTTGTAAATCCAGACACTGCAGATGCAGACAGGCCCTGTGCAATTATACTGATCTTGTCAGCGTCCTCTTTTCAGCAGCCCTGATTATTTGCCTGCATGTCACTGATGACTGCATGCAGAATCACCCATAACTGAGGAACTACCAAAGTACTTGGCAACCTGTTTTCATGTCACTAAATCCGATCATGTTACTGAGTCAGATAACCTTGATACAGGACTACCCAGAACTGAGCAAGTTCAAGGATGCTCTAAGGCAGGCAGCAGAGACCATCACAACAGTCAAGACTGTTTTCTCTGATGCGTCAGCCAACTCTGGTGAGCAATAGCTACTGATGCAGCATCCCTTCCTGCTTACACCCTGACTCCTCTTCTTCATTTGCCAGACACATGAGGCTGGTGCAAACCAATCCTGCTACATTTTTTTGCGTCCAACATGCCCAACATTTTCCTGCATTACACTGCGCATGCTCATTGTATGCGCAGAGACAGACAGGAGCATACACGAAGTATATGCATGTCTAGCACACAATCGTAAAGTGCTGTACGACTGTGCCTGTATGTGATAACTAAAATCCAGCCAGCTACAATGCACCCACCAGCATATGCAACTTGTGAGGCTGCCAGGGATTGGCTTGGCAATCACTCCAGTTGCTGTGCAAGGCAGATGCGGTGTGTTGACACGAAGGATCTCAGACACACCAGCCTACAAGATTATGACACACCTGGAAGCGATCAACTGATCTGGATAGACAGCTGTTGATGTTGTTGTGCAGGGAAGATGCAGTGTGTTGGTATGAAGCAGCAAAGACACACCAGCAAACAAGATCGTGATGCAGCAGTCACCTGATAGTGACATTTCTTGCTGTTGCTGTGCAGGGGCGATGCAATACTTTGGAATCAAGGACACAGATACGCCGGCATATGCCATTCATGATGCAGGCACTAACAGCAAGTACCTGTTGGCCAATGCATCTCCTGAAGACCTCACCTCCTTTGTTGCCGAGTTTGAGGTGAGCTTCAACTCACCTCTCCAAATGTAGAAACCATGCACTGATACTTGTCCCCAGGCATTGTTGTGATGCTAGATTGGTCTTCTTGTTTAGATTGGTGCGCCATAGTTTATCGCTGCAAAGCATTCTTTGAGTCGTTTTGTTCAAGCATCCATACTGGTTTGCTTGCTTGGCATCTCCCAAGCTATCCTTGCAGGGCGTTTCCAAGAGTGCTTTGACAGGGCGTTCCCAACAGGGTTGCAAGAGGGCATCCCCAATTGGTATTCTTGCAGATCATGTCTAACTCTGTCATTGTAGAGCATGGCTCTGATAGCACTTCTGCATGACTACATATGGTTGTAGCTGAGTTCTTGAATGAAGCTACAACTAGTATTCATCACTGCACGCCATAGCTAGACCAGATTCAGGGAAGAGACAGTCTTTCCTAAACCCCAGCAAGAGATTTCTGCAAGCCATTCCCCAATTCTGTTGTGTCAATGGACCTAAGACTTGCCCTGTGTTTACCTAGCTCACCATGCGTTGGGATAATGTAAACAGTATCATTGGTATTATGACTATCTTCTCTTATCATTATTGGTAATACTTTTCTTGCGCTTGTCTGCAGGCTGGAAAGCTTGAAAAGGTCGTCAAGTCTGAAGACCCCCCAGCTGACAACTCTGGACCTGTCAAGGTGGTCACGGCCAAGACCTTTGACGAGATTGTCTTTTCAGGCAACGATGTGCTTATAGAGTTCTATGCCCCCTGGTGTGGACACTGCAAGTCGCTTGCACCCACCTATGAGAAGGTAAGCTTTTCAAAACTCATGAGAAACGTTTATTTCACAGTGTAATTCTCAAGAACAGAAAGGCCTTGGAACGGTGAAAACCACACTACACATTGGGGAGATGTCTTAGCTGTGTACCGCAGCCTGTGCATTTTTCAGAGGTACTCTTTACACGGTGTGAAATTGAGTGTGATCTACACTGTTGTCATTTGTGTAAGTGTGTCTTCATTTTCTTGTGTGGTGTAGCAAGTGTTGCAAAGAAGTGATGCTTTGACAGCCAGCTGCCATGTGCAGCTGCCTGCATCGGTAGTGTTTCCAGATCATCAAAGAATGAGCACAGGTGGTACTGTCATCTGCTGCAGCTGTCCATTGTTTTGGGCTGAACAGATGCTGTACACAGGCAGAGACACAGAGAAGAGAGGGGCAATGCTACATGCCAACTGTAAGAAGCAATCTATAACCAGGCTTGGCCAAATAGCTGCATGCAATGCAGGTTGGGGAGGCATTTGCAGAGAACAAGACAGTGACTGTGGCCAAGATGGACGCCACAGCCAATGATGTGCCCAGCTCAAAGTTCTCAGTAAGTGGTGTGAAGTACCAGTAGTGGTTAACAGAAAGGAGTAGTGTGAAGTGAAAGTAGTGAAGTGAAAGCAGAGATTGAAAATGCATACCCCTGCGCCACATTGTGCTTTTGTGAGGCAACAGATCACAATGATGAGTGCTCTGTGTGTGATTCCTGGCGTCTGCCTTCCTACCGGTGCCTGCTATGCCTGCTGGTGCTTGTGCTAAGGGGCACAATGCTGGCACAGGGTGCCCAGAGTATATTCAGCTGCTAGAGCTGGTCAAGCAGCTACAAGATACAAAACATGTCCTGATGAAACTGCTTCAAATGCTGCAGGTGTCTGGTTTCCCAACCATCATGTTTGTGTCAGGCAAGGATGGCTCCGTCATCTCATATGATGGCAACCGACAACAGGAAGACATGATCAAGTTTATCAATGAACATAGCAGCGGTTTGTCTCACAAATCTGCCAGCAAAGACGAGTTGTAGCTGACAAGCCAGGTGGCTGCAGCCCCCAGTGTCCCTGGTAACTGTTGAATTTTTTGCCCAACACTAGTGTACTGCTGCAATTGAGTTCAGCAGCTTAGGGTTTTATGTAACAACTGAAAGAGTCTACAAGCGCTAGCATTGCAAAGTGTGTATTATCACCCTGGTTTCATGGGATCACTGCCTCGGGTCACTTCTCGAAACGGCATGCTCACTTCTTTTGCACACGAAGCTGCATCTGCTTGCTACACAATATTGCAGTGATGTGACAGGCACGGTATGGCACAGTGCAATGCCTTGCTACCACATGCACACCAATATAAAATATGCGGCAGTACAATAGTGTTGCAGGAGGTTCAAACGCTGTGACCTGATATGGCTGGGCAATCCAAAACAAAATACGGCTCGTCCTGCACGCAGTCCAACGACTTGCACGTTACGGTTGTCTGTGCAAACCCGTCTGTCCCGTCTGCCCAAGGGCATCAGTGACACATGGTTGCACATAGGGATCACTGAGGTGCCTGAACGGATGAAGCCGCGAGTGTTCTGCATAATATGACATGCAGGAGTTCTGGCATGATTCCACAAAGGCAAACTGAGTCCGGCAATATCAACGCCTCCAGGCAAACCAATATTATTTGGAGCACAATATGTATGCATCAAAAAGTGGGCTGTTCTGCTGTAGACTTCTGATGTCAAAATCGTTTACAATCAAGAGTGCAGACGCGAGCATGCAATACCTTGCATAACCCATGAGCTGTCAAGCATCAAAACAGTGTACCAGTTCCAAGTGTGGCAGGTGCTACAACATAAAATGAACTGCTGCCTAGATAAGATATGAAGACACACTCGTGCGTATTCTTGTTATAACAAGAAGATTAAAATGTGCAGAACAGTAACTTTGACTTCAGCCGTTGCAAGACCATTGAAAAATACAAAAAACATCGTGATACACAGCACACAGCAGTCTACTTGCTGGGTGCGTTCATCTTCTCTTGAGCACTCTTGATCTTTGGGTCCTGTCCAACCTGCTCAAAGAACTGCTTGACCTTGGGGTAGCTGTCAAGATTGATACCCACATAGCCAGACCATGACAGCACAATGTACAAGTAGATGGTGGCAATGGAAGGCTGCTTGGGGTTCAAAAACTCATCCTTGCCAATGTAGTTCTTCTCCAGGAAAGCCAGTTTGGTGTTGATGATCTCCTTGAATTTGGACTTGGTAGCCTCGTCCCACGACGGGCTGCAAGCACATTGTGAAAGTTCAGCTCTCACTGCGGACTACCAATTTTGCAGCATCACAGCGGCGCTGGGTGTAGCTCACCACGCCGCACGACGTAACGTGAAACGTCAAAAGCATGGCTGGCTACACAACACGATCGGAACCACTTACTTGAACAGAGGGCCATACGATTTGTGGAGCTCTGATCCAACCCAGTTGAAAGTGTCAATCAGATGATACCGCTCAAAGCTGCCAAAGGCGGGTGCAAGCTTTGACTGCGGTGCCTGATCTGCTATGTACTGGAGGATGGCTGGTCCCTCACTCAAGGTGCCCTTTGGTGTGACCAGCGTTGGCACATTGCCCTTAGGGTTGATCTGATAGAAATCCTGGCCTGATGCAGTCTTGTGGGACTTCAAGTCAACCACCTCACTGTCGAACTGAAGACCAGCATATGATGCCGCGATGTAGGAGGCGGCACCGCAGGAACTTGGCGTGTAATAGATCTTGCCGATCGACATGGTGCTTAGACTTGTGGTTGCGAATACAAAATTGGATGCTAGAATGGATGTGCGAACCCAAAGTGCCGAGTAACACACTGATGCTGATTACGAGGCTTGATGAAGTGCGTGTGGTAATTTTAGGTTTGACTGAACCAGGATGCTAAAGCTCGACAACCTTGAGTCAAACATTTCAGTTGACTGCCCTGTGTGTGGGCTGCCCTTGCTGTGCTTGTCCTGTGCGTGCTGCGGTCCGTCGGTATCTAGCGGTGAACAAGAGCCTCGCTACTCAGGAAGACCAACACACTGCAACGTTGCTCGTCTCACGAAGTACCGACTTGTGCCTGATCGTACGGACGCATGCCTGGACGAATGCATATTATGGACGGCAACAGCCTCCGACGGAGGGTCGGTCATGTCATATAGCCCATCTAGAGTGTTGCATATGGATACCAGCATCCCATTGACTGTGCGAGCTCAGCTTGTATGAAATCGAGGTTGACAAAATTTATCTCGCAGCTAATCATCTCACCCTTGTGCCCGGCCACATGAAACTCGGACGTCTGTCCGCAATTTGTGGCTGCAAAAGAGGCCTGGCCTGTGGTGCATAAAGTCAAATTGAGCTACTTTTGGTCACAGCTACAAGCTCTAAGATATGGCCCAACAGTGACAGGCTCAGCTAAGTTTCAAGCTAGCATTGCATGCACACTGCTGCCAGGCTCAAGGTGTGTGTCAAGCTTGAGTCTGAGCTTGCTGATCACCCTGATTACAGCAGGCAGTTCCAGCCTAAAGAAAGTTTCCTGGATGTCACCCCACGTTTCTGTCTGCATCTGGCCTTGTGCCAGCTGCTGAAAACAGCACATGACCTCAAACTTACTCTGCACATGTATGTATGTCAAAGAAATATGCTGCTGTACCAACTTGAATGAGGCTGCCAAGCCCCTGGCTGAGGGTAAGCTTGTTGAACACACTTCAGGAATTGTATTGAATGCATGCGCCCAGAGCTGGAGTGGCGCCACCAGCAGCCGCGTCTAGTGCAAGAAAGTTGGTTTGCACTTCCTTTTCTACCTGTGCAGAGCATGCTACCATGCCTGTCCACGTGGCTGCCTGTATTGCAGGATTGCAACATGCATGTGACTTCATTGAATGGGAGGACAACGTTGTTAACACTGGCTGGCATATGCATGTAAACGTCTATATGTCATGCGTCGCATTGAGCTGCACGTAGCATGGCTGCCAAGTTTGGCTCTGGCATGCAACACGCTAATTAGCTGTAAACCTGCAATGTTGCCTGCAACATGGCTTTGTACACACTCCTAGGCAATGCCAGCTGCATGCGCAGCAGCGGCAAAGCTCTTTTAAAGAAGCAGAAGAAGGCATCATTGTGCAGAAAGACACTCCCATAGGCATGCCCAACTGCCTGGCAGCCTAATTGTACACATGTGCACACACTAGTGCGTATTAGTACGGTGTACATGTGTATACACTAGTGCTGCCTGACGCACCAAACTGCTAAAAGCAGACGTAATTCCGTCAAGGGCTTACTGTGTGTGTGACATTGGCGCTGAGACCTGATGCAACATGTAAACCGCCAAGTTGAAGACATAACAGAGCTGCCATACTCCGTGGCATTTGTATGTATTGTATTGAAATTTGAGGTATTGCCGTGATGGAACATTTAATTTAAGTTAATTTAAGAAACAAGTTCCTGTACACCATCAAAGTGATATTCTAAGCTTAAGATGCTGCTATTAGCTTAGGTGAGGTAGGCATTCACTTCATTGTGCTCGCGTCATGTGCACGCAAACGGAGATACTGTACATGCACACAACGAGATGCCGCTGCAGATTCGCAAGTTTGAGAACCTTCTTCTTCGATATATATCCGAATGACAACATGGACGTTGACATTTAGTGTTCTTGACATAATCCGAAGTAATTTCATTTGTCGCAAAGAGCGACGCTTGCCTCACAGCGCTGCTTGTGACGACACGCACTGCAAGTTTAAAGCGCGGACTTCTTAGCTATGCATCTTTCACAGGAGTCAAGCGACCTCGTTTAGCTCTCGTGGCTAAGCTGACATGGCTCAACAACAGGGCCTCGCTTTCACCTCGGGAGGGGATGCTCAAGAAGCACTCGGGAACCCTGTTGAGCCAGCGCAGCACCAACAATATGTCAATGGCAACAGTAGACCTAACAGTGGCAAGGCGTTCGAGTCGCTGCGACGATTTAGCTCTCAGCAGCAGCACAAAAAGGCTGCTGAGATTGGGGGTGTCACTTCTCGACAGGCCATATTCCCTTCCCAGGTCCTTCTTGACGCTGCGATGTAGCATTCTGTGATCACTTGTTTCATGCTATTGCTTTCTCAAGCCATAGCTCGTCCAGCTTTGCTGAGTTCGTCTCGAGTGGCAGCCATCAAGATATATATCAAGCTAAAAGGGTGTTGCTTTCCTGCAGTCGCCTAAAGATGGAGAAGCAAGCAAAGGCCCGAATGACGTCAAAATCGTTCAGCTTGACAAGGAGCTGACCCTTGAGGAGCGTCAGCTCATAGTCAAACATGCTTTGGCCACAGAGGACCAGGATGCTGAGGGCTTGTTGAGCAAAATAAGAGCGCGCATGGAGCGGTAAGACCCCCCACAGCAGCAGACTCTTTGCAGAAAGCAGATCGCATCATCAAGCAATCTCATCAAGCATTGTCCAGCACAGTGAATTGCTCTCACTCCTGTGAGCTGTCCAGTATGCCTCATTTGGTTTGCTGAAGTGCAGAGTTGGCATCAGACCTCCTGGCATAGAAGTGCGGTTTCAGGACATCTTCATTGAGACGTCTGTGTACACCAATGTCAGCCGTAACTTGCCATCCATTCTCAATGCCTACCGAGGCTTCTTTGAGGTGAGCCAGCACTGACCTTGGCTGTGTCATCTATGTTGTGGCTACACAAATACATTGTGTCTATAATGCAGTGTTTGTGTCAGCAGTCATCAGTACCGCTCACTTACAAAAGGGCGTCTGGCAACATGCAAGCATCTCAACATAGCTGCCTTGCTGTTTGGAACCAGTTGGCTTCCTGCCCTTGCTGATTGCTGATTGCTTGTGCTGCAGTATATCCTGGTGCAGCTGCGGTTGCTGCGTCCTGAGAAGCGCAAGATCACCATCCTCAACAAAGTCAGCAGTATCCTGACTCCAGGCCGCACAACTCTGTTGCTGGGACCCCCAGGAGGTGGAAAGGTATGAAAGTGCTCAGCACATGCTCTGTCACACCCTTCCGTGGATACTGCGGGCTGCTGCCTTAGGAGGCTCCCATCATGATTGCTGAAAAGCATCAACTTTTGTTGTCTTTTCCCTTCTGTAGATGCACACAACTCTTGTATATCCATCTGGAAGCTGTCTTGTCAGCAAATTTTGCATTTCCACTGCACCTTTCAGCATGTAGTTGGATTGCTTTCACACGCTGCGTGTGTGGTCTGCATGCTCTCTTGCTCCCACGCAAAGGTGAGACCATTGCAGGAGGGCTCAACTGCTTTCTGACCTTGGTGTCTCTCTGATACTGACTTTGACATTGATCCAAGAAGCTTCTGCATCAGTCCCTCTTCTGACCCTGGTGTCTCGCTTTTTGCAGTCCACCCTTCTGAAGGCTCTAGCTGGCAAGCTGGGCCACAGCGGCCTCCAGGTTCACGGCAACATCATGTACAACGGCACCCCCCTCACAGAGTTCCTGCCTCAGAGGACTGCCGTCTACGTGGAGCAGGAGGATCAGCACTTGCCTGAGCTGACAGTCAGAGAGACCTTTGACTTTGCAGCTCGCTGCCAAGGAGTCGGCACCAAGGCTGGTAAGCCTCCACCCAAAATTGTTTTCTGAAGACAGTATGAAGAAAAACCTTACAAAAATGTGCAAGATGATGCCTGGCTGTACTGTTGTTTCTGAGCTGCTTCCCATTCTGTCTATGCTTTGTTTGGAAATTGCGTACCATGATTTTGCATGTGCATGCCAAGCCATTGTCGTTTGATGTTGAAAGATTTCTGTCCAGCGCATCAAAAGCTTGTGCTCACAGCCAGTGCGTAGGCTCACTGGGGGCTTCACAAGCCTGGCTGAAGCATTTGGACCTGAAACACAATCTGTCAGTACACTGCTCATTGTCATGCCAGTGCTACAGCAATGCATCCTTCTGCTTGCTGCTGAAACCAAGTGGTGGTGCAGACTTGTTGGCCCAGATGCGCAAGTATGCGAAGGAGCATGACAATGAGCCTGACTGTCAATACACTGCCCATCGCTACAGCAATGCATTATACTGCTTGCTGCTGAAACATAGTGTGGTGCTGCAGATTTGTTGGCTCAGATGCGCAAGTATGAGAAGGAGCACGACATTGAGCCCGACTGGAGCGTGCACGCCTTCATGAAGGCCCAGTCCATTCAGGGCCAGCAGTCCAGTGTGGCAACAGAGTATGTGATCAGGATGCTGGGCCTGGACATCTGTGCTGACACCATCTGTGGGAACCACATGATGAGGGGTATCTCGGGTGGCCAGAAGAAGCGTGTCACATCAGGCATGCTCCCAGTCTGCTGATTGTTGACGTTCTGTACTGCAATTCAGCTGTTCTGTATTGCATTTCAACCATTCTGTACTGCAATCCAGCTATTGTGTAAGGGGCGTCTTGGCCATTCTGTACTGCAATCCAGCTATTGTGTAAGGGGTGTCTTGGCTTGGAAGACTTTGTTAGAACACATCACCTGCAGCGAGAGTTTTGGTGTTGCTGTCACTTTGAAAGTCATATGTACTGCAACACTGGCGTACTGAACTGCTGCTTGGGTTGTGTGGTGGCAAAAGCAGGCATGCTGAAAGCAGTCTGGCTTAACTTCCTGGTGCGTCAATGTCTTACTTGCAAGAGACGCTTTGCTGCTATCAAAATGCTTCTGGTGTCAGCACCTCACATGAAGCACATCACTAGATAATGTCATTATTAAGTACTGCATTTTACTAATCATGTCATGCTGTAGTACATCATTATCACATCACTCCTCTGAAGCCCTGTCAGCTTTAACTGCAAAAGCGCTCCTGAAGCTTGCAGTCGTCCCCAGACAAGAGTCATGATGCAAAGAGCATGGATCTGTGTCTGAGCTGTGAAACTTGTCTGTGCCATGTGCTTCTGAAGGTTGCAACACGCTGCAGGTGAAATGATGGTGGGCTCCAAGCAAGTCTTCTTCATGGATGAGATCAGCACTGGCCTGGACAGCAGCACCACCTACGCCATAGTCAAGTTCCTCAGGGATCAGACGCACGCTCTCAACTACACCACCATGATCTCGCTGCTGCAGCCTGCTCCAGAGTCTTATGACCTCTTTGATGACATCCTGCTGATGGCAGAAGGTGGGACATCACCCCCTGGTTGTAGTTCAGTTGCAAACAGAACTGCCGCATGCAGGCTGATAGGCCTGTTTTGCAACGTTTTCGCTGCATTACTTCGCATCACTTTGCCCTTTTTGTGCATCGTATTTGTTTGTGTTTGCTCGTTCATGCTGCGCAGAGCTATCTGTTCAAGCTACAACAGGGTACAGTGTGACCCCTGGGTAGCCCCGCACAGCTTGCCTGCTCATGTGAGGCTGCATATGACAGCTGTTGTGGCTCAGGAGTGCTGAGCTGGCATTCAGTCCTTACTGTACGTGGAGCACTGCTTAGGTGGAGTGCAATTGCTCTTGACCATGCTATGGATAAGTCATCACCAGCTAAGAAAAGTCTGGGGCGTCGTGAGAACTCTGACTTGTGCTGGCTCTCACAAACACTGGCTCAATCAGTATCCTCAACACTTCCTCAATGAACCCCAGTCTCAGCTGACATCTCCTGCCAGGCAATTCACAATGTCACTCCACTGCCTTTTTGCATAAGGCGGTATTGGGCGCTCTGATTCAATATTTGGCCTCTCAAGAAATTGACGCTGAAAGGTGTAGTCTTGAAAGGTGTCATCTTGAAAGGTGTAGTCTTCGAAATTTCATCAGCTTGAAAGGTGTAGTCTTCGAAACTTCATCAGCTTTTCCATAAGGTGGTGGCTTCTTCTGTGTAGGTTTCCTGGTGTACCACGGGCCCCGAGAGCAAGTGATGGACTTCTTTGAGAGCTGTGGCTTCGCCTGCCCAGAGCGCAAAGGCATTGCAGACTTCTTGCAGGAGGTCACGTCCAGGAAGGACCAAAAGGTGTGACCACTCTCCAAAATGTCAGCTTGCTCAGGGCCTGCTGCTGCCTTCTACACATGTTGCTAGACTGTGCGCGACATCTCTGTGTTGCGGTATCCATTGTGTGTTTTCCTGTGACAGCTGCTGCTCACTTCCGACTGTCCATGTGCTGGTATTTGTTTCGTGTCATGTGAAATACAAGCTAGTTCTGAACAGGGTACAGTGGCGCTCGTTCATCATCATCCAGACACTGTTTCCCCAACAGCTTTCTTCTGTCCCACAATAACATACTTGATCTTTGCTCAGGGCAGTTTTCAGGGTGATAATCCTATTTATGCATGATTGCAACAAGCTGGGTTTTGCAGTCAGCGTCAAAAAGTCGCTCAGCCGCACCAATACATCTCAGCACAGGCTTCCTTCAAGCTTTTCAACCACCTTAATGTCGGCCAGCAAATCGCTGCACACCCCACTAGCTCAAGTTGCTGCAACCCCCTTGAGCACAGATTGCTGCACACCCCACTGGCACTGAGGGACATGACTTTGTGCTTGCAGCAATACTGGAACAGCAGCCAGCCCTACAAGCACATCTCAGTGCCAGCCTTTGCTGAGCTGTTCAAGCACCACAAGGTGGGTCAGGAGACAACGGCCCGCCTGGCACAGGGGGTCGACAAGGCGGCCCTGGAGAAGCAGGGGGACACCAGTGCCCTGCTGATCAAGAAGAAGTATGCACTCAGCAATGGAGCGCTCTTCCATGCCTGCTGGCAGGTGAGGGTGACGTCTGTCTGTGGCTGTGTGCTGTGCATTGTGCCACGGTCTCAGCATCCCAGGATTCTCCCCATCCTGTGATCTGCTGACATGTCTCTGTATAGGAACCAGTGTTTTACAGAACATGATTCCTATCAGCGTTTGTCGTCATCACATCTTCTGTGTGTCAGCAAGCACAGGCTCCTACAGCAGATCCCTACAGCTACTGGGTTACGTGGTGCCAAGCGTGACCAAAACAAGATTTGTCTGTACGTTATTCCCTACACAGGTGTGGACACAAAACTGCCCCACCGCAAGATCCCTTTGCAGCTACCACCGCGCTATCTTGTGGCTTGATGCAGCAAGAGTTTGTGCTGGTGAAGAGGAACTCCTTCCTCTACATCTTCCCTTTCTTGCAAGTCCTCTGACACTATCTTGGTCTTCTGATGCAGCGAGAGTTTGTGCTGGTGAAGAGGAACTCCTTCCTCTACATCTTCCAATTCTTTTGCAGCTGCCCTCACACTGTTTTGTCTCTTGATGCAGCGAGAGTTTGTGCTGGTAAAGAGGAACTCCTTCCTCTACATCTTACGATTCCTACTCACTTGTGGTCACAAAACTCCTCTCACACTAGTTTGTCTTCTGATGCAGCGAGAGTTTGTGTTGGTGAAGAGGAACTCCTTCCTCTACATCTTCCGCTTCTTCTTGACCATGTTTATGGCGGTCGTCACGGCCACCCTGTTCCTGCGCACCCAGCTGCACCCCAACTCCCTCTCCCAGGGCCAGCTCTACTTCGGCGTGGTCTTCTTCTCCCTCATCATGCTCATGTTCGACGGCTTCGCGGAGATGACCTTCACCATCTTGCGCCTGCCGGGATTCTACAAACAGCGAGGTGGGGCTCTTCTTCTCTCCCTGTGCTGTGCACCATGCGAATTTGTCCTCCTCTGGCAAATTTGTCTTCCTCTGGCAAATTCGTTGTGCCAGATCTGCATCTTGACAGACCATATCAAGTGTTCACTCTCATGTATTGTATCTGGTGACTGTGTGTTGTGCTCAGACCACGACGTGTAGTCATCCCGTTTGATGCTACATGAGACGATTTGAGCGTACTACACAGTTGTTGGATATGGTACATTGTCCTGTGATGTGGTTTGTTTGTTTGCATGCAGTTCATTGTGCTGCTCAGTGTTCTGACTGGTTGGTTCAGCAATGTTTACCAGAGCCTGTCACCTTACTTGAATTGCTGTGTTGTTTGAACACCAAAGCCTGGTAGACTAGCTTGCCATATGCCCAGCAATGCCGAAGCCTGCGTGCTTGCACCCGGCAAACTTCAGCACTCATCTTGTCATGTTGCAATCGCCCAACCAGGCTTTGTGTTCAAGCAACACAGCAATTCACCGCTGGTTATCAGTGTAATCCACAACACATTACCCTATGTGATTGTTGCTTTGGCCATTGTCAAAGTAGGAACCCCACACAGGGAGCTGCTCAGATCTGTATATCCTGAGGCAGACCAGTCTTTGAGCACAAGCTCACAATTGTCAGTCATAAGTCTTCTGCACTGTATACACATCATGTGTTGTTCTTGCATTGCAACGCTGTCTAGCATGCAGGCAGAGTCCAGCTTTCACGCAGCTGCTGACTCCATCTAATCTCTGAAACGCTGTTACTGCTGCTGCAGACAACTACTTCTATCCTGCCTGGGCGTATGTCTTCCCCACCACCGTCCTGCGTCTGCCCTACAGTCTACTACTTGCCACCCTCTGGGCGTGTGTGGTGTACTACGAAGTGGACCTGGCTCCTGAGGCCAGCAGGTACATGTCAGCTGTCAGCATGCTGTCCAGTTGTGTGTGTCTGTGCATGCGTGTGTGAGTAAGTCTGTGCGTGCATGTGTGTGTGAAAGTGAAGCAATGCACTCCTGCACACCAAAGGGCCACTTTGTGCTGCGACTCACACAGCAGAAAACGTCTAGGTCTGCAAGCAACAGAGCAGTGTGCATCAGCTTTGCAGCCAACATGGCACGGGCTTTGTTTTGGTCTTTTGGCAATGCACAGCCAGGTCCAACACGCCTTTCTGTCTGCTCAGGTTCTTCACTTTCATCCTGCTGCTGTTCCTGGTGCACAGCAGTCTTTTGGCAATGCACAGCCAGGTCTAACACGCCTTTCTGTCTGCTCAGGTTCTTCACTTTCATCCTGCTGCTGTTCCTGGTGCACAGCATGGGCATCGCTCTCTTCAGATTCATCGGTGGACTGGCAAGGAATGAGGTCATTGCCAGCACTGGCGGCAGCTTCTTCTTCCTGATCCTGCTGCTTGTGGGTGGATTCCTGCTGGCCAAGAACCGCATCCCCGATTGGTGGATCTGGGCATACTGGTGAGACCACACTTTGCCTTTTTAGAGTCCACACCCTATCTGCTTAGCCTGGGTGAGAGTAGGCGTGTGTGTGTGTAGCGCAGCCCTCAATGTTGCATTGTCTCATACTTTGGTGGAGCTGGTGCGCTGCATGTAGCTGCAAGGCTTATGCCTACCCACTTTTTTGCACAAGGTCCATGGGGTTTGGGTGTTTTCTCACCTGTCTTCTTCAACCTTCATGCTGGAGTTGATTTCAGACTCATTGCACTTTAGAGCATACAATGGCTGAGGCAGCATCAATATGAGGTGACTGTGATTCCCACTGGCTTGTAAAGACATTTTGGCAATCAGAGATTTCACAAGACCTGACATGCATGGTCATTGTGTGGTGCAGGATTGATCCCATTGCATACGTGCAAACAGCACTGGCACTGAACGAGTTCCTGGCTCCTCGCTGGAAGAACCTGATCATTGATGGCTCAAGCGCTTCCAGCCAGATCCTGGAGGGCCGTGCCCTGCCACAGAAGGGTGAGTGCTGCTAGGTCTCAGAAGTGATGATCCTTGCACAGACACAGTCTCAAATTCGTATCAGGGCAAAACCAACATGTTTGTATCTGTTCCAGCAGGCTGCTGAAAGTGTATATCTGAGTGTGCATGAGTCTGAGTGTACTTGAGATGCTGAGAATGTGTGTGTGTGCGTCTGCAGCCTGGTGGATATGGTTGGGTGTGGCTGTGCTGGTCTTCTCCTGGTTTGTCTTCAACATCGCCTGCTGGGTCTGCCACGCATACCTCAGCCGTGAGTCTTCTTCTCAGTTCTCTGCCAACATGCATACGACAGCTGTTGCGAGTCGCGCTGCCGAGACTTGCTTGAGCATATGCACTATCTGCGCTTATAGCATGCATTGCATACTGTGTTGACTGCAACGTGCCAGTCAGCAGCATCTGAGAGCAATGCACTCCTTGAAAGTTTTACATGCAAACCTCAGCCATAAGTCTTCTTCACAGTCTGGTCCCCATGCGTGTTTCAACTACAGGCATTCATCACCATGGTTTGCTGCCTTTGCCATGCATATTGCACCCCACAATTCCCCTCGCATGGTACATAGGACTGTGTCTGCCTGTTGCTGGGTAGGTCTACCAACATAGCATGTTGCTATGGTGATAATGCTGATGCATGCTCATGCTGGTACAACATGCAAAGCAATCTCCCCTTCTTTACTGTTGGCAGGCTTGATTCGCATCCAGGACTCAATGTAAACATCTCATGCATTTGCAGCTCTTGAGAGGCATGTGGCCACCTTGCCTGAGGAAGAGGTAGAGGAGGAAGCAGAGCTGCGTCAGGAGAAGGAGAACGGGTCAGTTTCCATCAAGGTGCCAACCACCGGCGGCGATTTCACCACCAACAGCGGCATGACTAAGCCCAACGGCATGACTAACGGCAACGGCGTAGTAAACGGCCACTACTCAGATGAGGTGGTGCCTCTGGCCAATGGCGATGACCCCCACGTGGACCGGAACGACCCCAACTTCCTGATCCCCCCCAGATTCAACCCCCAGGGCGCCAACCCCCCTCTGGAGAACGGCCTACCCATCGCCGGCATCACCCACCCTGGTGCTGCAGTGGTGCCTGCCCACATCCATGCCGCCACGGACACGACTCACCTCCCAGGGCTGACTCAGCAGCAGAGTCAGCCTCGCCTGAGCATGGATGCCATCAACAGGATGTCTCAGGACGGCACCAGCAGGTCTAGGAAGAGCCTGGATGAGGGTCAGGGCTCCAAGAGGAACATGCAGATGGGGGGGTCGTCCAGGAAGAAGGTGGGGCGGGGCGTCAGCCTGTCCCAGATGATGTCCCAGAAGAGCATGCAGGCAGGCAAAGGGCAGGTTGCTGGTGGCAGCAAGGGCATGGTGTTGCCCTTTGAGCCCCTCTGCCTCACCTTCAGTGACCTCAACTACTACGTGGACCTCCCCAAGGTGGGATGTTTACTCTGCCTAGCTAGCTCTTTTCCATCCCGAAACTTCTATTTTGATACAGAAACGTCATCCCTATACTGAAAATTCAAACTCAGACACGTCTGGGGACAGTAAAAATGCGTTTCTACATTGTGGAGATGGTTTAGGTCGCCTTTGCAGTGCCATTCTCCGATGGCTGTTGCACATATGCAGCTTTGTACAGCTGACCCTTTATGTGTCAGGCATGTGACATATACCATGCGTACCCTGCAATACAAGCGGCTACTAAGTCACAGAGTGCACTTGCACAGGTGTCTACACCACCATCAAACAGGGTTGACATGTCAGGTTGCAAAGATCTATGCACAAAGTGGGTTGCTATCACTACGGCTATGTGAAGACATCTGCATGCCACATGTCTCAGAGTATCCCCAATGTCATGCATGGCACATTGATCATCTGCTACTCCGGATGCACGGACTGTCTACCAACATGTCTACTGATACCTTACAGGGTGTGTCTACTGACCCTGAGAAGCTGGGCCCCAAGGCAGCTGTGGTCAACGGCAAGAATGTGCTGCAGCTGCTGAACCACTGCAATGGCAGCTTCAGGCCGGGGATTTTGACCGCCCTGGTGGGCAGCAGTGGTGCAGGCAAGACCACCCTCATGGATGTGCTGGCAGGCCGTAAGACAAGTAAGCCCACCTGTGCCTTTCGTTACCTCAAGCTGTGCCTTTCGTGCATCAGACTGTGCCTTTCCTGCATCAGACTGTGCCTTTCCTGCATCAGACTGTGCCTTTCCTGCATCACAATGTGCCTTTCCTGCCCTACATCACATTGTGTCTTTCCTGCATCAGACTGTGCCTTTCCCTACATCAAGCTGTGCCTTGCCTGCATCAGGCTGTGCCTTCAGCCATTGGTCGCAAGATACAATCTTTGTCTTTCCTATTGGAAGAGTCTGCATTACAACAGAACAGAGCTTGGCTAGCTGTGGTGTTTGTACCCTTGTATACATTCATGTGTAGATGCTCAGGTAAGCCTTCACCAGGTGCAAGGACCCAGCTGCTGTCAGAATCTAATGTGCTCACATCCTCCTTGCATCCAAGTGCATGTCATGACATCATAATGTTTATTTTGTTGCCTGATGATCATGATCTGATCTGACCTTTGTCTACAGCTGTGTACACATCAGTAAGCTACTCTCAGGTCATCTTCACCCCTGAAAACATGTGTGGTGTATTGCATGGTGTGGTGACCACAGCATCTCATGGTACCGTTGTCTAATGCTGTGGTCTTACTTGCTTGCAGCCGGCAAGATTGAGGGGGATGTGCAAGTGAGTGGGCACCCCAAAGTGCAGGCTACCTTTGCCCGTGTCATGGGCTACGTGGAGCAGACTGACATCCACTCTCCCAACGTGAGTCGCTGCTCCATCTTCTTCAAACAACCAGCTTTGCTGTTGCTGCATACTCAATCAGCCAACAGTGCTGTTTTGTTGGTGCTGCTCTGCATCTATGCCGTTGCCTTGCTGTTGTTTGGAGCCTGTCTGAGAATCCAATAAGATGCTCGCTGCTGCTCGTTGTCTCATGCTGATTCCCCCTTTCATCTGAGATGCCTTATCACAGGATTTATCTGAGCCCACGCCTCACTGTGCAAAAGCTTGCGCTGCACTCCTCTGAACAAACTCACCAATACACCAGATCATGCATCATCCCCGCTAAGTCTGCAATCTATAACAACACGTCATCCAAAAGATTGTGCCCTTGCTCACTGCAAGCGCAGTGTGTTTTCTGTTGACTCGAGATCATCACAACTGCAGAATGGGACTGCCTTGTTCGTATTGGTGTTGGCAGGGACTCGCCCATCAGCAAAGGCTTAGCCAACACGCAAAGGCTCAGCCCATAAGCAATTCAAGTCAACAGGCTTGCTATTGTGCATTTCAGTGTGTGTGGTGTACTTCTCACTGATTGTCAGACACACTCAGATGGATCTAGTCCAAGTTCAAGCATGTCTTGTTCTTGCTGCAGTTGACAGTGTACGAGTCGCTCATCTTCAGCGCCCGCCTGCGTTTCAACAAGGACGTGGAGATCAACACCGTGTACGCCTTTGTACAAGAAGTCATGGAGCTGGTGGAGCTGGAACCCCTAGCTGAGTCCCTGGTGGGTGCCCCAGGGGTGACTGGTCTGTCCGTTGAGCAGAGGAAGCGGCTGACCATTGCCGTGGAGCTGGTGGCTAACCCCTCCATTGTTTTCATGGACGAGCCCACCTCAGGTTAGTAACCCTTCTGTTGTCTTCATGGATGAGCCCACCTCAGGTTAGTAACCCCTCCATTAGTTTCATGGACGAGCCCACCTCAGTTGAATTGCATGATCCTCAATACAGGCTTGATTGTAAGTTTGGTGTTTTCTATACTACGTCTGTCTCAGATGGTGGAGTCTGCTTTGGTCATCCCCCCTTTGTTGTTCAGACCACTCACTGAAAGCTGACAGCAAGATGTGGTCACTGTCTGGACTTCTGTAGAAGCACAGGCTGCATGCTTTGGCCTGTGGTGTGACCAGCCATAAACATACATGGCTGGTTCCACATGCTGTATGTCAGCGCAGCATGGGCTGCACCTTAAACCTGCCACATCAGCTTCTACCACCCTTTCAAGCAGTTCTGAAGCTGATGATGCAACTGCAGGCCTGGATGCCAGAGCAGCAGCCATTGTCATGAGGTGTGTGCGTAACACTGTGAACACTGGGCGCACTGTGGTGTGCACCATCCACCAGCCCAGCATTGACATCTTTGAGGCCTTTGATGACCTGCTGCTGATGAAGTCTGGGGGGTACGTCACCTACCATGGCAGCCTGGGCAAGCAGTCCACCAAGCTCATTGCCTACTTTGAGGTGAGCATCTGACAACAACCACTACATAGTCATGGCACATCAGCAATCTGTCCTATCTGTACATTTGTGTTGCTAGCCATAGATTGGCTGAGGCACAGGCTGCCAGCAGAACCAGCATGGGAATTACCCACACATGTGATGCTTTGCTTGCACAACTTGCACATCCCGTGTCATGAGACCTTTTGTAGCCATGCTAATGATGTTCTGTCATGCTGTCTGTTGGGCATTCTTGAGGTCCACCCGCCATCACAGATTTCACATCCTGCTTGTTCCTGTGTCCTGTGCTGCACTCATTGTGTACAGACAGCTGACAACGGGTTAGGGTTTAGGGTTTATTGTAATCTGCTGCTGCCTGCAGGCCATCAATGGGGTCCCCCGCCTGACAGAGGGGCTCAACCCCGCCACCTGGATGCTCCAGGTGTCTACCCCTGGCATGGAGGCCAACATTGGTGTCAACTTTGCAGACATCTACAAGGGCAGCGGCCTCTTCCAGTGAGTGCTTTTTGCCTTTGCCACTGGCTTTGCCTTTTGCTTTGCCTATTGCCTGTGCCTTTGTTTTTGCCTTTGCCACTGGCTTTGCCTTTAGCTTTGCCTTCTGCCTGTGCCTCTGACTTTGCCTACTGCCTGTGCCTTTCCCTACTGCCTGTGCCTTTCCCTACTGCCTGTGCCTTTCCCTACTGCCTGTGCCTTTCCCCACTGCCTGTGCCTTTCCCCATCACATCTTGTACTAACCTTGTGCAGTCAGCTGATATGACTCATCATGACTGGCCCTCTTCTTCCTGTGCAGGCAGAATGAGCAGCTGATCCAGGAGCTGAGCATCCCCAAGGAGGGATCCCAGCCCCTGGCATTCAAGGACAAGTACCCCCAGGGCTACCTCACCCAGTTCAGGATGATCTTCTGGAAGTTCTGGATCAGCTACTGGCGTAACAGCGCCTACAACGGCACGCGTTTCATCTTTGCTGCCATCATGGGAGTGCTCATGGGCTCCATCCTGTACAAGGTCAACCACCACAAGTGAGTCACAACCTCGCCCTCCACCTACCTCCTTTGCATGGGCCAAAACTTTTATGGTGCATGGCTGCATCTTGTTCAAAGCCATATATCACATGTAGGTTTACCACTGGCTTGACTTGTTTACCATGCCCCATGCTGAAGATGTGATGCTGGTGAGAAACACACAAGTGTGATGGCATACAATAAGGGCAAGTGACATTGTCCAGAAACAATAGCTTGCATGACCTTCGTCACAAAACACTGTGTTGTACCTTTGCAGTTACTGTCAGGTGGTACACACACCACCACTTCTTGACTGTGTACAGTACCTTTGCACCCACCGTCAGGTGTTACACAAACCACCAGTTTCTGACTGTGTGTTGTTCCTTTGCAGGGAGTCTGCTCAGGACCTGGGCAACATCCTGGGTAGCCTCTACCTGGCCATGCTTTTCTTGGGCATCATCAACTCCATGACTGTCCAGCCTGTGGCCTTCACAGAGCGTGGCGTCATGTACAGAGAGCGTGCCAGCGGCATGTACCACGAGCTTCCTTTCGCCTTGGCTCAGTGCTTCATTGAGCTGCCCTACAACCTGATACAGACGCTGCTGTTTGGTGCCATCTCGTACTACATGATGGGCTTTGCTGGGACTCCTGCAAAGTTCTTCTGGTGGGTTTTGTTTTTGCCTGCCCAGACTTGGTCCTTATCTGCCTGCTTTTGTTCTTCTTCTGGTGGGTGTTGTATTTGCCCAGACTTGGTTCTTGCCAGCCTGCTTTTGTTCTGCTTTTTGTCGTGAAATCATGAGATGCAAGCAAGTGATTTAGGCTTTCACTGGGGCTGTGTGCTAGGCGCTGGTCAGGCCTGAACAATGTGTCATGCTTTGTCAAATATCTGTTACTTGACATGCAACCGTGACATCAGCACATCATGCGACATTATGCAGTTGTGCAATGCTGTCTACACATACAGCGGACTTCACAGTCATGTTGCAATGTCACGCGGTGATTATGAGCACTTCTGGATTTTGCCTTGGACAGGCTCTCCTCAGATTGTGGACCAAGCCTGTGCATACACAGGCCTACTAGTTTGTGTCACTCATGTTAACAACATGTGTGTTGTTGCATGCAGGTACCTGTTCATCATTGACTGCACACTCAACCTGATGGTCTTCTACGGTATCATGGGGGTGTACGTCACCGCTGATCTCAGTCTGGCAAATGTGCTGTCCAGCTTCTTCTATGGGTTGTGGAATCTGTTCACCGGTTTCCTGATTGGTGTGAGCCAAATGGCCGGCTGGTGGAAGTGGTTGTAAGTACCTCAACCTGCTGTGATACATGCTGTGCCATGCTGCGTTCTGTTCTGCTACGCAGGCCTTTCCTGTCTACATGCTGCTTTGTTGCACTGTCTCTGTTGTCTCACACAGGCTGTTCTTCTTGCCTGCTGCCTTGATGCAAGGCTGTAGAGGTTGTCATTCTCGCATTTCTCCCACAATGCTGTCCTGTGGCACTGCCTCATTTCCCCTGTGCACGCATTTTTAAGTTCCCACTAGAAACTTAAAGTTGGTGTCTACGTATAGCTGCCACGGCTTGCTATTTCGTTGCTTTGTTACCAGCCGAATGTGTACTGCCTTGTTGCACCAGCTCAGCAGCAGACAGTGCCTGAACCGGAGTGTACTTTGTATGTGTTGGCAATGTCATTGGCAAGATGCTCTGGCTGGCTGGTTGGTTGGCTGGTTGGCTGGCTGGCTGGCTGGTTGCTCTGGCAGTGCATGTGCAGTCATCTGCAGCAAGTTTCTTACATGTTTTATGTTCATGTGCAGCTACTACATCAATCCGCTTTCCTGGACGCTGTATGGCATCATTGTGACTCAGCTTGGAGACGAGACCAATCTGGTGAGTGCCGGCAACCAGCCAGAACCTGCTGTCTGCATGCATCTCTTGCCATCGTGCCCTCTTCTGTTGCATGCATCGTCCATAAGTCATAGAGCTTTGCCAGCTGGCTCTACTTTCCCTGTGTCATGTGTGAGGTAAAGATTGCATCAATGCCCATGGTCATAGTCCTTGCACAGAGCCTGGCAGCTGTCATGTTTATACACAGAACAATACCCAATGCCATGCTGTTCAGCTCATGATGAGCTAGGTATGTGCAGGACAAGTCTTGTCTCTCCAGAGCAGCCTGTTATTTTTGTGCACCTGTGTCTGTGCTGCCAATGACTTGCTTTGGCCCTGCAGATCACAGTGCCAGGGTCAGACCCCATATCAATCCAGGACTACTTGGCCGAGAACTATGGCTACCACTACAGCTTCATTGGGCCTGTTGTTGGCATCCTGTTGGGGTTCACAGTGTTCTTTGCTGGCCTGGCCATTGTAGTCTTGATGACCATGAACTACCAGAAGCGGTAGTCTTGCAGTAATGCTTTTGCTTTGAGTTATTCATTGGCTTTTCTTTTTCAGGCTCGGGAGTTTATGCTTCCTGTAGTACTACTGTGCACCCCAAGATCAAGTTGATAGGGGCACAGCCTGCTTAATAAATATCAAGACTACCTATGCTGCATTTGGTCTGTTTTGTATATTTGATTTCATAGGGGTGATGTATTGGGAAGCAAATGATCATTGACATTGCACAGGCAGTGAAGTTCATATCTGAGCCTTCAAAATTTGCTTTCACACTGTACACACTTTATATGCTTTTACTATTTGTAAAACAGCAAGTGAGCTGTTATGCAACGACTGGTCACGCAACTGTTGTTACAAATGGTTTGTGGCCCCTGCATAGCACTCAACTCCTTCGTAGATTACGAGATGACTTTCCTTGTTGCAATGTTGCGCTAATGACAGCAATGAAAAGTTGACTGTTCCATGGATTATATGAATGATTATTTACTGTTGGCCAGTATATTGAGTGTACGTACCACTGTACGTACACTGGCACCAGTCCTTGGCTTAGCTTGTGCACTGCAATGATGCGCCAGTTATTGCGCCAATCACACGCGGTGTGCTGATTCAAAAAGCGACTTGCCTAATTTGTGCAGTAGAGGAAGCGGAGTCCGCAAGTACGTGATCAGGTATCTCATCAGTGCCCCTCAAGCCGCAACACACGCGGGGATGTTGTTTGCTACATAACTTTACTCGGCTCGGTGTCGCTCTCTGCCTTCAAATTACAGCTCTGGGTTAGTGCTGCAGGTACATAGTTGTGCACCACCTCCTCATTTCACTGGTCCGAAGTACCATAGTTGCAAATACTCAAGGCAAACATGGTAAGTATGCCGATATGTGTATGCACTGCTGGTCAATGTGCTGAATGTAACGACTTGCTGGCTTGCTTGCTGTGCGCATCAATCAGGTCTGCAGCCCAATAAGTTGTCAAGCTGCAGCAGTGAGATTGCTGTCTTGCTGTTGCAGATGCCTTGAGCTCAGAAGTCTTCGTTCCTTCACCCTTCAACCTTACCATCCTATTCACAGTCACAGCACAGCTTGCCATGCGTGTCTTGATCAGTGGAGCAGGCATCGTTGGGCCTACATTGGCATGGTTTCTGGCAAAGGCTGGAGCACGCGTCACTGTTTTGGAGAAGAGCCAGTCTCTCCTTTCCCATGGGCAGAATGTTGATATCAGTGACAGCGCCATCACAGTGATCAAGAAGATGGGGCTGATAGATGAGGTTCGGCGTTTGAACACAACAGAGAAGGGCACCCAGTTCGTAGACTCAAATGGCCAACCCTTTGCACGCTTCCCCGTCAAGGCGGGATCCACTGCTAGTCCCACCTCAGAGTTTGAGATTCTGCGTGGCGACTTGGCAGCAAAACTTTATGACGCCAGCAAGGACCACCCAAACGTCAGCTACCTGTTTGGTAAAACAATCATGGAAGTCGTCTCAAATGATGACAAGGCTGTCAAGGTTCAATTGAGCAGTGGGGAGGTGCAAGAGTATGACCTTGGTTGCAGCAGACGGCCAGTGGTCAAGAGTGCGCAAGCAGTGCTTCCCTCCAGAGTGTGTTGGTGTGGTTGACAAGGGATTGTACGTTTCCTACTGGACCGCTCCACGCTTGCCAAGTGACAATGACTGGTGGAACCTCTACTTGGCCCTTGAGTCAAGGGTCATTAGCCTAAGGCCTGACCCACATGGCACCATCAGGGCAAGCTTCAGTCTCATGCCATGCAATGATGCCCAGAAACAAGCATGGCAGGAGGCATCCAAGGGTGGCAAAGAAATGCAGGAAAAGCTGTTGAGAAAGGAATTTGCGGATGTAGGTTGGCAAGCGCCAAGACTCTTGGAGACTGTAGGTCAAAGCCCTGACTTCTACTTTCAAGCAGTCCAGCAGATCAGGATGTCCACATGGTCCAGCTCTCGCGTTGTCTGCTTAGGGGATGCCGCCCATGCCCCAACACCACTCACAGGGATGGGCACTTCCCTGGCCATCATCGGGGCCTACATCCTTGCAGGCGAGCTAAGCAAGCTTGGAGACAGCGAGCATCCTTCCAAGGCGCTTCAGGCTTACGATATCGCCTTACGCCCACTTGTCGAGCGCATACAAAACATCCCTTTCTTTGTTCCAGCCATTGTGCATCCTAAGATGGCGTGGAAGAGGTGGTTGCTCCAAACTGCTGTGTGGGCAGTCTCCAAAGCCGTGGCAATCCCATGGTTGGTGAGCAGATTTGAGTCAAGCAGCAAAGATCCTTTTGCATTGCCTCAGTACCCCAACTTGGACAACAAAATTGCTTAGAACACCACATCGTGCAGCTTTTATAAGTATAGAGGTATATGTTGAATGTTTCTGCTAGGACTGTCTGATGTTTAACCTACCACATGGTGCACTTCTATATAGTATCGTCATATATGTGCAATTTTTCTGCTGGGAATGTGTGATAACATGGGGGTTCATAGGATAACCTTGGTTTTGTGATTGTGTCACATGCTTGTCCTTGAATAATCTTGTTTTCAGCTTTCTTTGCGAACTGTGCATTGTTCAGAATGACAATGACAGAAAATATTGATCTCGGCAGCACTATATATACACTGATCATAAGTAAAATTTTCAGGATTTCTGAGATTCAAGTAATTCAAGCTTAGGTAGACACTCCAGGCACTGTGTAGGCGACTTTTCCAATGCGTTGTTACACTGACGCCATCTTGGCAGCTCTGTAGACAAATTGACTGATTTGCTGATGATGTGCCCATACGTCTGCATTCCAGCTAGTCAGATTATCCTTTTTACACATACATATGCACATTTTATGCACTGTGCGAAAGTGGTTGTGTCCGGCGTGGCTGGGAGAGAGAGTGTTGACCATTTCAATCTGACTTTTTACTCCGAAACCATTACCACTTTTACAACTGCCCACCTTGAGCGCTTCCAAGATGCCACTGATCACACGGGTGGGGGCGTGCTCTGTCATGTATACAGGATGCGTGGTCATGTCGTCCTTTCTACAATCTTTGACAACAGACGCGACGTGACAACCTTTGAGTCAGGATCAGGCCGGTCATAACCGCGGCAACGGTGCCTGGCCCCATGCATATTCTGGTGTGGCGTCGTGCAACAGTGACACACAAATTTGTACACCAAGTGCAACGAAGCTTCCGCACGTGTGAGGCGAAGCATTTTAACGACGAAAGCCTGAAATCAGGATGTGTCGCTGGAGAAGTGCTCAGGAATCGAAGCGAACCGCTCCGTAGCGTGAAAGGTAAGGCTCACCTGTTTGCGTTGCTAGCTTGTTTTGTGTGCTGTCAAAAGCCATTGGGCTCTGTGCAGAAGCAGTGTCCAAGCCACCCAGTATCTCGGTTACCTTCGAGGTGACAGGTTGCAGCGATCTACTCAGAGCCCTGGCTCGACTGTACCATCCACGCGCGGCCACTCCTTCCCGGCCAGGAGTCAGAGGCCCAAGCCCATCACTGTTTGAGACTCACGCTGACGTCAATCAACAGTCAAGTGAGTTTCTGTTCTACTTGCAAGCTGTGTTGCCATGCAGCAAATAGGTACACAAGCCTCATTATCAAATGTGGGTTGAGCCAACCAGATATAGTGCCTGTTGTGCTTACAAAAGTGCCATCTAGCAAGCATGTCCAGTACTCAACAAACGTCGTCTAGCATTAGTCACTCTGCACACCCCTCAGCCAGGCAGTGTATGCTCCCAAGACGAACCCGGCAAACATATCTTCACCAGTGCGTCTCTGAGTTTACTTTGCCCTTAAAATTCAAGGCATTTTCTTGGCTCTTTTCTGCAGGAGGCAGTATGGATAAATCTGCCTCGGTCTCAGCCATGCCAGAAACCAGCAGCGCAGAGATTCTGCCTGATTTCAATCTGCCGGTAAGACTCTTCCACAACTGCTAGGTGTGACTAGCAGCGGTAGGAGAACAAGTGTATCTAGCTACTGCTGGCCTGCAACCTTTTCAACATGACCCGGAACTTGACTACAAAAGGCTGTACTAACACCAGCAGAACACTGGCAGGCACACACATGCGTGCCTGCAGTGGTGACTAAGGTTCGTGTACGTAAGGTACGTATGCGTACTTTAGTCACCGCTGCAGGCACGCATGACACCTGCAGTACATGCAAAGCAGAACAGGTAAAAATTCAAGCCACTTGTTTGCAGTACATGGTTGTATCTACCTTTCTTCTATGCCTAGAGGGCAAAACAGCCTGCCATGCTGCACTCTGGCAGCAACAATAAGCAAGGTGTGCTTGTTTCAGAATAAGGCGTATTGGCACGTGTGAGGATCTGCTGATTGCACTTGCCATGCTTCAACATAAATCCCCAGCCCTGAACCCTGAAGCCTAAGCTGTGTGACCTGTGTGCTGCAGGCACATGCAAAGCCTCCTGGATGGACTCCACGTGAGCAGCTGACAGAGGGGTCTCAGCCATTGTCCACCAAGGACAACACCACTATCCCCCACACTGAACATTATTTCAAGCAGAGTCAACCAGCATTGCAGAATGTGACGGCTTCATCTGAGGTCAGTATTTGCTGCCTTGATGCACTGCCAACATATATACTTGCAACAAGTCAAATGCTGTGGACACTGATGGCTGTGGCCCTCTTTGTTGCAAACACCTTGATTCTTGACGATGCCAAGTTTCTCTGCTGTGCTGAGTTGTTGCTGCAAGTATGGGTTGCATTAGTCAGGCAAGGCACCTATGTATGCCTGACATGAAGCAAAGGTAGACACCAAAGGTAGACACCATGAGTAGACACTAAAGGCAGACACCATGAGTAGACCTTCAAGGTAGACACCAAAGGTAGAGACTGAAGGTAGAGACCAAAGGTAGAGACCAAAGGTAGACACCAAATATACACACCACAGGTAGACACTGTGAGTAGACACCCAAAGGAAGACACCGTGCGTAGACACTGAAGGTAGACACCAAAGGTAGACACCAACGGTAGACATCCTCCCTGCAGCAAGGACTGTGGTGCATCAGATAATACTGTTGCAGGCTTTGTTACCTTAACCTTTGCCGTCAGGAACAGACGGACATGTTAGACATGGCAAGTCTACATACATCATGTGTATGTGTGTCTCTGTGTTTGCAGGTTGTCCAGCTGGAGGGACAAAGGGCATGTGCCCCTCAGGCACTGCTGAGAGACTCAGAAGATGCCAACCACCTCAAAGCTCAGAGCACTGCATGGGAGTCTGCGCTTACCGCCGAGTCACGTCACATGAGTGAGCCAGGCTGCTACTCTCAGGCCATCACTGACCAGCATCAAAGCACGCTCGCAGAGCTCAGGCACCAGCATGAGATCCAGCTCAACGAGGCCAAGGATCAGCTCAGCAGACGGATGACTCAGCATCAGAGTGTTCTCAGTGAGCTCAGTGACGGCATGACTCAGACACTCAGCACACTCAATGCACAGCACCAGGTTGAGCTGAGCAAGCTGAGGGCCCAGCTACAGACAGCCCGCTCAGACAAGCTGAGCATCGCCACAGAGCTCGACTCTCTGCTCAGTGAGCATGAAAGCCTCATGACTAAGGAGGAGCACACCCATGCTGACTTCACAGAGCTTCGGCAGCAGCATCAGCAGCTGGTTAGTCGAGACAAGCAGCAGCAGCTGCAGCTGCAGCTGGCCTCAGAGGCCAATCAGTGCAATCTGGCCTGCCTGCAGGCTGCAATAGAGCACAAAGCTGAGCTGGATCACAAGCTCATCACAGTGACAGAAGCCCAAAGTCAGACTGCACAGCACACAGATGCACTCTCTCATGAACTATGCGTTCTGAAAAGGGACTTCACTATTACCAATGGTAAGCTGAAGGACCTGTGCACACAGCTGCAGCATGCAGAGGTAGCTCTCGAGCGTGAGCTCGAGGCTCACAAGCTTCTGCGCGCAGCTCATTGGGATGAGATGAATGCCCACATGCAGACCAGGCACGCTGCAGAGCGCTCAGAGGCACAGCTGCAGCGTATTGAGCGCGCTCATGAGCGCGAGCTCAAGGCTCATGAGCAGACCAGATGCGCAGCTCAGCGCACAGAAGCACAGCTGATGGACCTTGGAGACTTCTACAGGCAGCAGGCCCAAGCGCAAGCAGATGCCAAGGCTGACACGCTGTACCTGCTTCATGATGAGGCACAGCACGACCTCTACACTGACTTCCAAAGCATGGAGCGCCAGCTTGTTGCATTGCAGGCTAAGTGTCAGCTCCAGAAGCAGCAGATCAGGGACAGTGCAGAAGATCAGAAGGGCTTGACTGCTGCCCTTGACAAAGCTACAGCCGAGAAGACCGGCGTCTCTGACCTCCTCCCCTCTGTTGAGTGGCGCCTCAACAAGGAAGGCATTGTGTCAAAGCAGAGGCAGATCTCAGAGTTGCAGGAGCAGCTGGCCTTTGCTCAGAAGCTTATAGTTTCTGCTCAGGAGCTCACAGTCTCTGCTCAGGAGAAGGCTGTTTCTGCTCAGGAGCATACGGTTTCTGCTCAGGAGAAGGCAGCTTCTGCTCAGGAGCAGTTGTCTGTCCAAGATGAGAGGCACAGACGCACATCAGAGTCCCATCAGGCTGAACAGGCAGCCCTGACTGAGGACCTTCACAGGCTTGAGGATGAGGTACTCCGGCTTGAAGATTTGGTGCAAGCCACAGAACAGGCTGGACTGCAGCAGCAGCAGCAGCAGCACAAGCAACAGATGCTTGACGTATGGGCGTCCACTGAAGACCTATCGCGCCAGCTCACCCAGACACACTCAAGGGTTGACCAGCTTGTGAGCCGTTCATGTGAAGATCAAGCTGTGCATACCAGAGAAATCGGCAGCCTGATCTTCAAACTAGGAGAGGCAGAAGAGAAGCTGAGGCTAGCTCAACAGCAGCATCAGCAGCAGCTTCAGCAGCAGCTTCAGCAGCAGTCAGACCAGAGCAGCAGGACAGAGGAAGAGCTGCAGCGCAAGCTTAGTGAGTCTGACTCACAGCTCACAAAGCTCAAGGCTGAGCAGGATTCTTTGCATGCTCACCTCGGGAGGTTGCGCCAGCTGGCAATCAAAAATCAGATTACCCCTGAAGCAATCTTCAGCATGTTTGCTGATCCAGTGGCCCCAGCTGTGGCCAGCGGTGGCCTCATTGCAGATGCTCCTACCACCACCGCTGTCAACCCCCCGCTCCCCTGTGCTACCACCGCCAGTACCCCTGAAGGCAGCTTGCCTGCCACAGCCAGCACCCCTCAGGCCACTGCCAGCTCCCCTCCTGCCACAGCAAGCACACTTCCTGCCACAGCCAGCATCCCTCCCGAACCTGCCATCCCCTATACTGGCAAGTCCATCACCATGCCAGCTGCCACTGCTGGGGCTGCTGTCAGTACACTTGCAGCCACAGCCAGCATGCCAGTCCCCACTGCTGGGCAGAAGCAGGCTCTCACCACACTGGACTCAGAGGGACTGGGATCAGATGCGGCTTCTGTCCATGAGTCAGTGCTGAGGCTGCCCACCGCTGAGCCTAGCATTTTGCTGGAAAGTGGCCGTGACTTTCAGACTGACATCATGAAGAGGTCAGAGGAGTTGCAAGGTACACATGATGCATGTGCCGTATGGGGTTGCATGCAGTCAACCACCACTTTTGCATGCAATGATACCATACATGCTGCTCACTTTTCATATGCTTGCCGCAGATGACTACTGCAGCTTCCTCCACATTCATGTGCTGTGCTGATTGTACCTGTGCATGACACATCATTTGAGCTGCTGTGCAAAGCATGTGGATGCACAGCTTCATATGCTGTTCCCCAATGCTTGTGCAAGACAGCAAGATTTTTAGGGTTAAACCTGAACCCAACTGCAGCTGCTCATCAGCTGCCGCTGGTGACACATGCTCATGCAGTACAATGAATGCCCAGCATTAGCCTCAAGCACCTCCATCTTGGCAGTGCATCTACATCTTGCATAGAGGGCAGCACAACATGGCTGCTACTCTTCATGGGTCAGAAATGAAGCTATGATGCTGCCTGCCTAGGTCTAAGATGGCTTTCTGCCTGAGTGAGACAGCATTACAGAGCCCAAGTTGCATGTGCGCAAACGTTAAGTGCAACCATCACGGCGTCGTATGTCAAGTACTGCTGTTGTCTCAAAAGTCCTCTTGGTCATTCGCAGGTGCTCTTGCAGAGGAGGACGCAGCAGAAGGGGTTCAGGGTGAAGAAGAGGACGACAGCCAGCACAGAGCTGCGCGTCTGCAGAGGGGGATGTTCATGCACCCCAACCTGACCCTAGCTGCAGCGTTGGGTAAGCCTGTATAGCTATGCAGAGTCTGGCCAGCATCATTGTTATGCAGAGTCTGGCCATCGTAGCTTTGATGAGCTACAATTAGCTATAATAAGCTATAATAAGCTAATTAATATATGTTATTATAAATATCAATTGCTTCCACACTGGTCACTTTCACTAACGTCACACTTTCATGCATGCCATTTTTGTGCATGTCATTCCATACAAATGTTGCTTGACATGTATACAAGTGACATAGACACAAGCGAGATGCATGCAATTGACAAGCATGAGCAAGTGGCTTGCGTGTCAATTCATGTCACCTTGCTGAGCGTCATAGTCCTGCTGTACAATTTCTCTGCTGCATGCTATACGCTGACTCTTACCTGTTGTCTCAAGACTAACAGAGTCAATCATTGCTGCTGGTGATGAGGCGTCTTTTCACCCTTTACAGACTTGCAGATCAGCTCAAAGTTCTTCTTGAAAGGCTGTTGATCTCAGTGCTATTGTTGTTGTTATTATTGCTAATGCAAACTTTGTTATTGTTCCTTTCTTCTCAACTATGTGCCAAAGCCACTGCGTCTTTGCTGCAGACATTGGGGCAGCAGCATATGCAGAGAGTATGCAAGACTGCAGCTTCTCAACTCAGGAGGTGATTGATTCAATGCTGGAGCATGACAAATGCTTCCAAGGAATGCTTGAGGAAGCAAGCACAGAGTTTGAGATTGATGTCTGGGAGCTGCGTTTTGCTGTTGTTGATGCGTACCGCTACTGGAAGGAGTGTGAGCAGATTATGATCAGCAAAGGGAAGGTAAAGCAAAGGTGGGCGACGGAGGCACCAAAGAATGTTGTTATCTGGTCATCTGGAGCTGCTGGGGGAATTGCAGGACTGCAAGATACCAGAAACATCCATATGGTCATTCCTGGTGCATGGAAATCAAAAGAGATTGTTGCATTGCAGCTGTTGTACACCTATTGGGGAATTCCTTTCAGGAATGAGATGTACAGTTGGTAAGGTTACACCATCTAGACCATGCAATTTTCTTGTTCAACCAGATGTACATGACGCATTCGATGTATGTACAAACAAGGGTACAGCAAACAGCAATGGCTCTTGTATATGCCGAAAGCTAAGGTCAGTGTAGATTATGCAGCTTAGGGCTTCAGTTCACATGTGTACGACTAACAGCTTCTGCTGCTATACTATATGTATCTCAAGGCGTTTGAGTGTGGTCACAGTGCTCATTGTTCGTAGCACATATGACCATGTAATGAACGTGATGGTTGCTCGAATAGATTGCAGAGCTGCTTGTGGCTGGTCCAAAGATGCACAACAGGTGCAGACACTGTGCATTGGCCAGCTGGTGCAAACTACGACTGCTCCTATCTGCAACACTTGTGTTTGAGCCAAACGCAGTAAAACAGACTGAGCAGTAACTCGTGTTTACTGTTGAGTTAGGAATGGCATGCTGCCCATGCTCGAGGGTGCATGTTCTACCAATCCATTCATGAAGTTTGACTCTGCTGTGCAATTACCTCAGTCAAAGGGCGATGTGCTGATCGACGCGCAAGTAATTGCACTGTACTTTATCTGGAAATTGGGGTGCTGTTACAGCTGCGGCAAACCCTTTTCCGACGGGAACTCGCGTGTCAGCTGTACATGGACCGACATGACAAGATCGCTGCCGTGAACGAAGGCAACTGCCCTGATACATGGAGCGAGGCCTTTCGTCAGTGAGCCTCGGTAGAAGAGGTGATGTCAGCAGGCTAGTTACACATGATATCGATAAGCAAGACGCAGGGTACGTAGCATGCTGACCTAGACTGCATGCACAGCGAGTAGAGCCATGTTGAACGATGAGGCCTTGAGTCTTCGCATATCCGGATCTCCAGTCCACAGAAGAGTCAGCAAACCTAACTTGCTTGATTTCAACCCTTCATTAGCCACTCTTGCAAAGTAAGTGCCGCTCTTCCTTATGCTAAACTCGACGCTGATCGAAAAAGGTGCTTCCCCATGTATACCTTTGTAGTGACCCATTAGATAACAAAAGCAAATGTCCACTCTGGATTACCACAGGAAGTATGCATGGGACTGGCTTGCAATCCTTTTGCTTATGGTGGTGCTGGTCATCACTGAAGAGCTGAAGCCCTTTGAGAAATCCATATACAATGAAACTGATCAGGTGAGCAGCAACTCAGTTGTTCTGCAGTGTCTGCCAAGATGCATTATTGTCAGTGTGACTTCCAGCATGAAGCTGGTTGTAACGCAAGACACACCCTGCCAACAGCAGGACTCTTGTATGGTGAAAGCAGAGCATCACGCTGTCACAAGTTAAGTCACTTACGTCCTGGTGATGTAGGAAACATGGAGATATAGCTACCCACTACACACAAAGAACACAGTACCAGCTTGGGCTGTGCCTGTGCTATCAACATGTGGCCCTGCCAGCGTCTTCATTGCATGGTACATCATCTGGCGACCAAGCAGATGGGAGATGCACAACCTCATTCTGGGCCTCATGGCTAGCGTATTTGCATGCGCTCTGATCACCAATATGATCAAGATCACGGTAGGTTTGATCTTGCATGCTGCCATGCCCATGCTTGAATGCCTTGTTGCGCATTGCTTATTTTTTGTTGCAGCCTTCAAATTTGCGCTACATTTGCTGCTGTGTGCATTTTTGATTCCAGCACGGGGTGTGTATGGTGTGACTGCATTTGAGTTACACAAGCATCATCTTGGCAATGCGAGTATTGCTTACACAGCTGCCATGTCAACCCAATCATTTTGCCTACTGGCATGTCTGCTGGCACAGGCCTGATCAGCCATACTTCATCTTGCCCATGCCCCTCTTGCATTTCCCATGACCCCTGGTCCAGTATACCCCCGCTTGTGTTCCCTCTTCCCCCCCCCCTTCCCCCGATCATCGTGGAACTCTTCTGCTGTGTACCTTCTATAGTAAAGCACACCCTGGCTGCACTGCATGACATCTGGCTTGTATGTAGGTGGGTAGGCCCCGCCCCAACTTTGCAGAGAGGTGTTGGCCAGGGGGTCAAAGCCACCAGTACAGCTCAGTTGGGGTGCCCCAATGCTCCAGCAACTCTGTGGATCCTGCAGAAGGCCGAAAGAGCTTCCCTTCAGGTCAGCAGCACCTTTTGCTGTCATGCCAGTGATAGGAGTGATGTAGTGTGTCTGACTGCGGTAGGAGTGATCTAGTGTGTCTGACACTTTGTTTGTAACAAGCATGTCAAGCAGTTCATGCTATGATGGAAACACTTCCTGATGCATGTATACTTGCAACAGCTGACAAGCCATGCCAGCTGAATGGCAACAGCATGGACTGCTCAGGCAGCATTAGTGGCTTGTATTAAGCCTTGTATATCCTATGCATGTTCTTACCTGGGCTGTTTATTGTGCCAGCTGCAATGGTGCACAAGCTTTTGCAGACGAGCATCAGCACCACCAGCATGCCTTTATTGCTGCGTCTTGAATTGCTCCTCTCAAAAAGCAGTTTCTGTTGGGAAGAGCATCTGCAGAAGCAGATAACTGCTTTGGACTGTAGGCGGTCTTCTTGATTTGCAACCTACTTCCAAAGCAGTTGGCTGCGATCAATTACAATCCATCATACGTCTACAGGAAAACTCTGGTCTATCTGAAACTTCCCTCCAGAGAACTTCCTCACCGTTTCTGCTCATCATCTTCTGTTTCCACATCTGCTGCTCACAACTCATCTACATCTTGCTTTATGCGTTTCTGCCTGGACACAAATGCAGCCACCTCATACAATGTGTGCAGGGCATACTTCCTGGAGCACCAGCGGTTTGGCCTATCTGTCTCTCTGGTTGGCAGGCAAGCTGCGCTGCTTTGACGGTCACGGCCACCCCTGGAAAGCCATTGTCAGTGTCATGCCCACTGGCCTGGCTGTCTGGATTGGCATCACGAGATTGCAGGTAAGCTGGAGTGCCTTTGTCTGTGTTCTTCTCTTCACTGTTGTAGCTGGTGAGATGTTGGGCAGAGTCCTGAAAGGCTGTACTTTACAGTCGTGCTCACTGGCCTGGCTATCTGGATTGGCATCACAAGACTGCAGGTAAGCTGGAGTGCCTTTGCCTCCCTTCTTCCTGTTCACTGTACTCCAAAAAAGCAGCATTGTGAAGTGTTGAGATTTGACCATCAGCAGCAGCTGCAAGGGTCAAGTCCTGGCACACAAGCATACCAAATTGGAAAAATTACGGCAAATCATCCTAAGTTACGCCAAACAATGTCAAACCACCCCACGTTGCACCAAATCATGCCAAATCATGATGCCCAAAGGGAACCAAACATGATCGCGCTTGACCACATCTGACTTGACAGGCAAAGCAGCAACAGCTAGGCCAGTTATGTGCAGCTGCGCGACCTCATGAGCTTAACCGACTATGGCCACTTCGCCCATAAGTATGTCTACACTGCAGGATTACTGGCATCATTGGGAGGATGTCACGGTTGGATTCTTCCTGGGCGTGCTGTGTGCTTTTGTAAGCTACAGGCAACACTACCCTGGCATTGCCTCCCAACGAGCTGGAGAAGCCTTTGTCATCAGCAAAGGTATCTATCATTGCCCTGTTCCTTTTGCCTGTTCTTAGTTCTTTCTCAACTGTCATGATTATATGGCTTGCAATGCTTACTGCACAGGTCCACCCTCACCCCCCATGCAAATGCCCCTGTTTCTCCAGAAAACAGGGTCATGTCGTATTTGAGTCACGCATTGTGACCTGCTCATGCTCGTTGTAAAGCGTAAAGCAACTACAAGTTCATCAGCTGGTGATGGTAGCCCTTTTCTAGCGTGCCAACCAGTCATTGCTTGCTGCATGACAGGCTTCACGGAAACAGTGTCTGCATCACCGCAATCAGATAATTCCATTTGGGCTGCGTCCTCTTCTGACTCTGGTTTAGCATCCCTGGCAGTCAGATTGCGAACATTGCCTGGCAGCGCAGAATACAGTCAGGATGGTATGTGCTGCACTATAGGAGGCTTTGCTGATTCGGATGTGAATTTCAGAGCTGTGTGTCATGTTGACATGATCAGCTTGTTTGCATCTGTGAAGGGCAAGCAGATGTTTCTGTGTCTGCACATGATGTGGGCTGACTGGTGTTGTGTTATATGATGTTATGTGATGTCTGTAGGTGAAGAGATCAGACAGGAAGAGCTTGGTACAGCAGCGTCAGAGAGACAAGACTTCCTGGATTCACATGTGTAGTCTCGACATAGAGCATGCCAGCTGCGTTGCAAGCAGAACGGACTGGGTCTAGTCTGTTACCCTAGTGTACCATTAGGAAGTGTGACTCACCCACAACTATCTGAAAGAAATTGATCACGCAGTGAACAAAGCACAGCATGTGTCCATGGTGGCCACTAACACCTGGAACTTTGTGGGATGTATGCAGTCATGATATGAATCGCGCATGTTGTGACAATGGCACATAATATTATGTGTGCAGTCATGTTGTGACAGTGGCCTGTGACATAAGCTGTCTTCATCATACCTTGGTACCTTGTATCATACAGCGCATGGCACATTTGAGACAAAGTGCATGCCTGGTTGGCTGGCTTCAGCTCAACTGCTGCCAGCGCACAGGGCGTGCTCACTGGTTTAGTCATGGTTCCAGCCAGATGCCTCAGCAGGTCCAAGGTCCCGTACCCAATCCGAAGCTTGTGGGTCTGCATAATACGCCAGCAGTGCGAACAGCTTAGCATTTCGTCAATAGTTGTTCTCGAAGTATAGCAGCTCCATCATGCAACAAAGCATGGCACAGGGAACGCTCGCACAGCCGATGAGGACTGGCGTGAAACCCTTCACCTGCCCCGCTGCAGGCGTAACCCGGTCAAGATCCAAGCAGCTGCGCAAGCGTGGCGAGAAATGCAATGCACAGGTAATTCTCCCGTGCGCCTTGCCCTTTTGCCCGAGACAAGGCTGTCAGCAAACAAAGGAAGCTCGTGATCGGTGGTTGATCAGACTTTAGCCTGCCCATGCCTGCAGCGCGTCAACGCTGCCTGGAATGGATCTGCTATTCTGTCCCGGCACTCAACAGCAGGTTGGTCGTCTTTACCTGATATCATCAGCGCTGAGCAGATTATTATCTCGTGAAAACGTCTGGGGCAGTCCAAGCTTGGCAGCTAGACACCTGCAAAGCTGAAACCGCTGGTGCTCTTATCAGCACGCTGTGCACGCATTTGATAGGCCACTTGATAGGCGCACTCATGTAATCCCGACACGCTTTCACTCTATGGCAACTGTTTTCTGCAGTGCACGCTTTTGGTCAGAGCTCCCACGCCACAAAACATGATGACCCAGAGTCCTTGGTCAGTCAGTTCTATGACTTGGCACAGAAGGGCACCAAGCCAGACAGCTCGTTAGTCAGCTCCCTGAACACCAGCCTAGAGAAAAAGGGGTCTTCATTTGGACCCCAAGAGATTGCAAATCTGCTTTGGTCCGTCGCCAAAACAGGCACAAAGCTAGACCCCAAAATCCTGGCCACTGTGTTTGGCTTGATCTCTGCCAAAGCTGGCTCTTTCAAGCCAGCACAAATTGCTGCTGTGCTGTGGGCTTTGGGCACCATTGGAGGCAAAGTCGACTCAGGTGGGTCTTGCTTTTGCACTCAAAATTCAAGGATCGACTCAAAAATGAACTCAAGATGAAGTCATACAAGATTTTCTGCATATTTTAGCACTGCATGCCAATCCAAAGCTGTAGAAGTACTCATGGTCACGGCGGGGCAAGTTCATGATGGTCTGCAGAGCTGTGCACAGCATGCAGCAACATACTCTCAAACCAGAGTAAAGCCATGCTGCATTTCTTGTGACTGTACAACAGCCTGATGTCTTGATGCCAAGCATAAAGGTTGCAGTCATCAAGTAGGGAGCAAAGCTATGTCCCCACTACTGCAAGCAGTATAGCGCAGTTGGTGCACATGCCTCTGTAACCACATACCTGCAGGCTGGGGAAGATTTGGAATTGTTTGCCTCTTAACTGCATGGGGCGCAAGTCTGGCCATGTTCCAGCCAGTACAGGCCCACACTTGACTGCACAGAAGTCCAGGCAGCTTCACTCAAATAGGAGCTGCAACCAATCAGCTTAGTGGTTGATTGCAGGTGTTGTTGCATCCCTGGGAAAAGCAATAGCAGGCCAGGTGGGCAACTTTGACCCCAGGTCTTTGACAGACGCCCTGTGGGGTTTTGCCAAATTGGGTGGCAAATTGGATGGCGGCACCGTCAGCAAATTGGCTCAGAGGGTCAAGGAGCTGGCTTCCAAATTCAAACCTCAAGAAGCTGCCAACGCCCTGTGGGCTCTGGTGAAATTAGATCAGGCTAATGGAGGCCATGCCATGAAGGTGACTAAATTGTAGTCATATCCACAATGTTATGTGATCACACCGCTGTCTTTGCCGATGTGGGGACTGCACAAATGCAATCACTGCTTAGCAGCAAGTGTTACCTGTCCCTCTGTGTCTTGTGGTCAACTTGAGGGTCTTAGGCCCAGGGGTCAAGGACTGTCATAAGGTAGCTGCTCTGCAGTTTTGCTTTGCAATTCGTGCAAATTGCTGAGACCTTTTTTCGGATTGAGTTGCTATGCATCACTTAAGAGGTTACAATTCAGAAGCAATGCTTGAATTGCAACACGGCAGATAGCAATGCAACCTCCCTATTCAGTACACACGCAGATCCAAAGCTGTATAGTGATTGCGCATTGGTGCCTACTGCCAGCAGATGCAGCATGGACTAGCTGTGATCATGCATCATGTCCTTCAGGGCCTGTCCTGAAAGACAAACTTTGCACAATCAACCAGGCTGCATGCACAATCTTCCCCAGCTTACTAAAGCAGCTTCTCCAACACTGCAAACAAGCAGCTTCTTCATCATCAGCTGCATACAAGCAGCTTTCATGGTCTTCACCAGTTATCCAAGCCTTGTCTGTGAACCCTATGCACAGCTTCCTCATGGGGTGCTTGTGTACAGGCGATGCTTGCAGTGGGCGCTGGTGGACTGGCAGTGAATGCAGTGAAGGGCATCTTTGGTGGAGGAGGGGACAGTAGCCCTAATGAGAGCAGCAAGCAGGATCAGAAGCGCAGCACAGCTGGTGATGACCAGATCTCAAAGGCTCTGGCCTCCCTCAGCAAATCAGGTGTGCTAGCCTTCTTTCACCTCTTTTTCTCATTTTTGGTCGACGTCAAATCTAAACTACATGTGAATGTGAATTGTAATACATTTATAGAACCTGTGACCTTTGCATAGGGGCAAGGAATGCATGGCTCAGCATACATTTGTTGATGATGCTCTTGATGTCATTGGAAATGGATGCTAGACGTCTTGCGCAGTCCTACAAGATTGGTGCGATGCCTGATTGCTGCCGTGACCAACGTTATTTGTCACATTGAACCTATGCCCAGTGCAGGATGTTTGGCTGTCTGTCTGCCTGCCTGAGGTCGTACGCATGAGCACAAGCAGTTGCCCAGCGTTCAACCACTGTTGCTGCTGATCGCCATACTAGACGTTGATCATCACAAGCACAGTGTATATCATACTGATGTCCTTTGAGCGCATGCTACATCAGTGCCTTGGCACCAAAGAAATGTCAAATGTGGTGCAGGCGCAGATCCAGCCATTATCAAGGCCATGGCAGAGGCTGCAAAGAAGTCGTCCCATGATGGCCATGACAGCAATGCACATATGGTTGATGCACTGGCTGCATTGCAGAAGCATGGCCATGATGAAGCAAAAGAAGAGCATCACAGTGGGGGCTTATTTGGCCTGTTTGGTCACTAAACTTTGCACAGACTACAAACACCAGTTCAGACAGTACAGTATATGTCACTGCCTACATTTGTCCATTTGCGCTGAATTAAGACTTGGCAAGTTTAAAGCTGGACATATGTATACCAAGCAAGCTATGCCCTTAAGGGCATGTTTACTCAACATCCTCCTCTCTGTATCAGGAGACCATAACTTTCACGCAGTCAGAAAATTGTCATATCACAAAGGTCAATCTTCAAATCCCAGTGCATACCTTAGAGTAAGAATAAAGCAAGCATGCCCAAAAAGATGGCTATCAAAGTCATGATGGCATGCAGTACCACAGTTGTCCAAAGCATGTGACTGATGAACTCAAAGAACTTTTCAGAATTCTGGACGATTCCGGACATCAATTGTGTTTCATGATTTGGATTCGGATCCCCTCTTATGCCTGACTGGTGACACAGCAGACTGACGAGCTTGCCTCAATCTGTTTTTTGTACGTGGTTGAATGGCTTGTTGCTAACTTGTGCGCTGTGGTTGGGTCCACCAAACGACAGCCTGAGAGCCAGCAAGATAATCGTCTGGTGTCTTGGCATTTCTGCTGTAGTCCCATTCAGCAGCAATCTCTGGACATCGTGTTTGCAGCGAATTGCACCTGCAAGCCTTCTTGTTGCTGCAATATGGACAACCCCTCCCATTATGATGGTAGCGCTGATTGGGGCTCAGCGTCCACCTGTGTACTTGCCCCTTGGGACAGTTGTGGCAGATCCAGTGCACCCTCTTATTACTACCACATGTGATCTTAGCGGGATCAAGTCCAGCGAGTGCATTGAGTGCATAATCATACTGCAGCATCATGGGGTGGCTTGTCGCAGCTAATGATGGATGGCTGGTTCTTGTACCATCTTCTCTGTAACCACGCCTTGCATTATAGCATTCAGGGCACCCAGTGCTGTCATGGACGCGGGCAGCAATGCTTACATCCCACCGATGACTGCACACATTGCATTTCCAACAGACAACCTTCTCACTCTTCCATGGCTTGGAGTCAGACGATTTTCAGCATAATCCCAGTCCTTGGCTATATGGGGCGCCAAGCTTGCTAGTGAGTTGTGAGTACAGACAGCTTGACTTGAACAAAAAGGACATCCACTGACTTCTGTTCTGCTTCTGACCTCACTTTCCCACTGGTGCGGTTTGCCATCTGGGCACTTGTCACATCTCCACCAGACCTTTGCGGCAGAGAATGGTCTCATTACTACGCTGCCAAGATGACCATTTCTGGCATGATCCCACTCCTGCTGCACATTTGGTTTCAGGCGACTGATATCTGGTCCTTGCTGGGACAATGGCAGATGGGGGCCAGTGCAGCACAGGCATGACTGGGAGGAGCTGTGCTGCGTTCTTTGCCAGCTGGACTCTGCGCAGGTACAACACCACATGAGCTGGAATACACCAGATCACATCTAAATACACAGATCAGACCGGTATAGTGTGCTGAAGTAACAACGTGGGAGTAAGCGCAAAAACAGAATGGTATGCTTGCCTGCTAATTCAGGGTGTGCTCTGTTGTGTTGGCTTGAGCGCGACGCTTTAGCGTGCGCAGCATTTCTAAAAAGAGCTTGAGGCTCAGCGCTGAAAGACTGTTGGTGTCTGCAGGCCATGCAGGCACATTACGTTTGCGTGACCTTTCTTGCCACACGTGAACACTGCAAGTAGTGTTGCCAATATGGTTCGAAGGTCACCATAATGCTGAGACAGTGTATGATGTGCTGACAGCAGTATGGGACCCACCCGCTGTTGCGTCTGTGAAATGGGTGCTGTATACATTCAATTATGCAAGAGAAACGCACCTGCAACCAAGGCGAGGCGGCTTCAGGTGCCAAGAGCTGCTCAAGGCAGGGAGGACTGGCATCGAGGACAATGCAACCTCACCCGCTTCCGATGACAGACTCTGCTGTCAGCACTCCAGAGATTCCTTTGCTCGGCTCAGCGGAACATTACTCTAGCTGTGTGCGTGAGACCTGCTGAAGACAGATGCAGCTCACAGACGCAGAGCAAGTCTGATCATACAGGCTTGGACCGGCCCTTAACAACAAATCAAAATTCTGCGGGACGCCCTGGGGCAGACCTGTGCATTACTGACACGTTCGCATATAGAGCTATTTTGTACTGCCTGCTCACCAAATATGCATATGACTTGCACATTTGCAAGATGTGATTTGGTTGAGTTGCCAGCAGCGCTTGCCAGCAGATGTGTCTCTCCTTGCAGTAAATTGCACAGTCCTAATTGATTGATCAAGTGCAATTGTGTACCACTTTCCATGTAGTCACAACTATGCCATTGTACAGGCTGGTGCTTGGGGTGCATATATGCCTTGCATGAGCAAGGTTACAGGCAGGTTCACTCTACTAAATTCAGGTCAGCTGTGCCCTGCTTGGCATACTTTGGCTTGTTTGCCTGCCATAGCTCAGTCAGTGCTGCGATATACTTCCTGTGATACTCATTTACTTGCTGCAGTCCCTCTGGACTTCTAATATCGCCATCATACCTGCATGGGAGGTGTATAGCAATTTCATGATCATGCAGTCTACAACTTCCCTTCAATCCAATACTTCCAGCTTGTTTGAGTTGAAAGCCAGTGGCTGCAAAGCAGAGGCCAACAGACTACACAGACACAACACCAGCACATGACATCCATCTGCTAACAGTTGGCTTGAGGACCAGCATACAGGCAGTCACCTGGACACTGGTATGGGAGCTCCAACTACTGTGTTGATGGGGCAGCGATTCGGCAGGAAGCCAAATGGAATTGCAACGCCTTGTCCCCAGAAGATGGGAATGGTGATTCCCACCTTGCGCTCCATCCATCTGCATCCCACACCATGTTACAGGCGTTCAGTTCCTCTACGTTGGTGCCAGCCCATAGCAATGGTTGCTTGAGCTATGCTTTGTGGTATGTGAGAGCAAAGGTTTCAACAGGCCTTATGGTGCTGAAGCTACTGTGGACGCTCAGTATCCAGGAGTTGTTCTGGAGGCAACCAATGCACTGTGTGTCCGCAGGCAGGCTGTGTAGCACACAAGGCAAAGTTGGCATCACCCTTTTGTTTATCACGGCCCTTCAGCAAACTTATGAACACCTGTCATTTGGTCATGACTGTGACTATACCCAAGTCTGTTAGTCATGCGGTGTGCTGCACCCTGAGGGAGATTGCACATGCTGTGAGTAAACTGGAAGTGATGTACAGTAAGAGATGCATAGAAAGTGATTTGCAGAGCGTGATGCTCAGCATGAATCAACCCGAGGCAAAGTAGGGCATCAGCAGCAGCAGCAAATCTCACATTTGAAAACTTCTAAGCTGAGAGTTGGGGTCCCCCCTGATGGTGCTGTACACTTCATTCTCTCCAAAGCTGATGACTGGGACCAGGGACGCGCCCGTCTGTAACGCCACTCTTACAAAGCCCTTACGCCGGCGTAACACCAGGTCCATCGTTCCAGGGCCAGCATACAAGCTCTCTGTGGCCCCACCAATAGCCAACATGATGGACTGGCCTTTGCCACTGCAAATAAAGAACTGGGTGGGTTGGCATAAAGCAGGTTATGAGTGAGGGCATGAGTGAGTCAGCGAGTCAGCAAGCAGGCAGCTGGCAAAGTGAGTGATGAAACAAGGAACCACCTGCAAGCAGGCGCATTTGCTTCCTGCTTGACTCTGCCACTCAATCTGCAGCCTTGTGGCAGCCACCGGCCATGCACTTGTTTCTATGGGAGGTTCTCACAACACAAAAAACAGAACAGAAACAAGCATGGGCATGCTGCTGCTGGTTATGCTGAGCAATGCCACTCCTCAATGATACTGCCATGATATCATGATCAAGGACGTGTAACGTTGCCTTTTTCAGCGCATCAGCATGACTGTGGCGAGGCTGCATAGCAGCACATCAGGGTCATGCAAGTATTGATGCAGAGATATGCACAAGCAGTGAAAAGCAGATGCCACCTCTTGAGGATCTTGGTGCATGTTTGTCTGCTGACGTCTGACAGCCCATGCAGCAGCAGGTACTCCCTCATGAAAGGCATCCTCAGATTAGTCGTCAGCGTCAGCACATGCATGGTCAGCCCTGGAAACTGCTTGGCAAAGCCAGTGCCTTCAGTAGCAAATGCCAGCCAGGAGCTGCAAAGAAAGGATATTTGTTCTGCGTTGTTGGCAAGCATGCTACTGACTTAGAATGACCCAGTCAATGCAGTGATGAGACACTGCAGCAGCATTCTGTTGCCGTTGTTCACTCAGGGCGACATGGATGTGCCATGTTGTTTGCTGCAGTATGGCAGGTATGATTACCAACAGATCATAGAATATGCCTTATTGCAAGGCTTTTGCTTAGTTCTATGCTTTATAATGCAGTTACACAGAGTCTGACAAGCAAATGATTGCATGGCAGTAGCTTACCTCCAGCTTGTTACGCCGTGCGGATGGCACGCAAAAAGGTAATTACCAGTGGGGTCCAGGTCTGCTGTCTTGTGCAATTTAGCAGGAAAGTACTCTGCTGCTTTCCTCCATCCTGACCAACTGGTAGGCAGCTGCAAGTTTCAGTACACATGCGACAGACTGTTGCTTGAACAGCAGCGCTCTGAAGACCACTGGTCACACTCTGCTGGTGCCGTACCTCCTAAAGTATGTCGGGTAAACATGTGTCGACAAGGCTCTGTTGCCGTGGTACAAAAATATGTACGCAAGGTACCTGCGCGGCGATAAGTTGCAAAAGTTTGGCTTTGCTGCACAAGGAGGCAGAGCTGAAAGTTCACAACATAAGGCAGGCTTACAAAGTCATCAAGGCTGCGGATATCTTGTGAAAGAAACATGCAATCACTAACGCAATCCACATGCCCCAGCTCCACATGCCGAAGTGAAACGCGACCACGCATCTTGCGATCAGCTGCTGCGAGGTCGACAATCTTCCTTGCTCTGCCTTCATCATGCCACCTGCTGTGCCTAGACAAGAATTGCTGGTTTCAACAAAGTCAAATCATGTACGGGAGGGTGTTGTGCACGCAAGGAGCTGAGTCCTTTCAGTTGTCTCCATCAGCCCGAGACTATTTCAGGTGATTTCAGGGGGTACATGCAATCCCCAAATTCTGATGAGATTGCAAATCACGCCCTGCTGTCCCAGCTGCATTCACATCGAGCTGTCTTTGAAGTCAGGACAAAGTTGTCTATCACACTGTCACAGAAGGCCTTTCAAACACACTAAATACTCTCCCTTTTACATCAGAAACTTCAGCGCATTTGCTTTCTCGACTTAGGTATAATACTACTTGCAGCAGGGTCATGGAAATAGCAACTTCAGCAACAGTATAATACCCTTGGCATTTTTGTGGAATATCTCAAAGTGCTGCCACATCAGATCAATCTATGCACCCTTGCAACATGCTATCAAGATAGGCTTTTGATCAACTTCATGCAACTGTTACAGCTTTAAGCAAAAGGTCTCGTCACATGTCCTCATGTCTGAAAGCCAATCTGTCATCATAACATGGCCTTTGCATTGATGTCTTCAATGGGAGTCAGTCACATCATGTTCAATGCCAATGCTGCAGCCAGCATTGAGGCGCTTACTGCCCACAAAGTGATGCCAAATGAGGCAACTCCACTCTTGACAGCTGCAGTAGACACAGCGTGGGTCAGCAACTGATCACATGTGACAGCGCCAGGTCAAGCAGCAGCCCTGATCCCATGTTACCGAGAGCTCATCCTGAGTCAGTGCTCAGGATCAACACAGTCACTTCAAGTACTTGTGCAATTAGCAAAGTATGTTAAATGCAAACATATTCACAAACAGCTGCCTCATTGTAAAGCCTGGATCTCAGGGAGCCCATTCATGGCCGTGGTGGCTGTTGTGTGACTGCGCAGAGTTGCAGGTGTGCAGAAAGAAAGCAGGCGGAGGCTTACTTGGGTTTGTTGTGTTGCCCTTGGACACGCCAGTGACTGTGACAGTGCCAAAGCTATCACCAAAAATAGATGATACATCATTGGACTGCAGCACTGCAGCCAGGGCGCTTTGACCCTCTAGAGCAGCTGCAGCATCAGCGGTGGTGAAGGCTATTGAAGTGGACACACTGATTGATCCTGCTACCACCTTGGTGATCGTCACATTCACCAGCTGCTCGATGGCTGTAAGGATGTTGCTCTCCAGTGTTGCAATGAACTGCAGTGGGCAACATGGGTCTGTGAATTGTGTTGTCATATCCTATTGACATACACTCATAGGGTATCTGTTGTGTGTGCATATGCCATAGTATGGGAAGAGCAATATACGTCTTGACAAGCAGCACTGTTGGCTTGGCTGGCTCGACACATATCACTGGTGTGAGATTGAATGTACATGTGCTCAGCGTGCAACTGCAGAGCATCAGTACTCACCATGCACTAGCTGGTGTACACATGTGCAAGTTGGCATGGGAACACATCATGAGCAAGTTCTGGGCAGCCCGGTATAATACTGGGCTTCTCAATAAATTGACGCCAAAAGGCGTAGTCTTTTCTTTTCTTTTCATGAGCAAGTGTGTCAGCATGCACCATGGCCCAGAGAATTACCCTGGCACGCTCAGTAGTTGTGAAGGCATTCACAGTGGCGTAGTTAGACAGCAAGGCTGTGGAGATCACTGCCGGCACCACACTAGCATTTGAGATGGCGTGGCTGATGACTGATGCAGGGGAGCTGGTCACTCCTGATGGTGAAGAAGTGCTGACAATGGCCGCCCCTGTGCAGCATGGAGTCAAGCTGAGGCACTGTGAAAAGAATAGTTGAGTCAATGCTTTTCAGCGATCATAACAGGAGCCTCCCAAGGCGGCAACCCCGAGCAAACAAGATGCCCCTGAGGCACTGTGTACAAACATGCTGAAACAGGACCTCGTATGACTGTATGTGCTGCTAAGTGCATGTGCCTGAGCCCAGAGGATAGCAGGAAGGGGGACTGAATAAAGGGATGGTTGCATGAGTGAATGTCCATTACTGATGCAGTTTGGGCAACCAGGTGCATGTGTACAGATGTGTCCTGCAGGGTCCCAGCTGGGTAAGCGTACACAATGGAGATGCATGATGTCTTGCTGTAACAAAAGTGTTGGCACCAAGACACACTTGAAAGCTGAGCTCATGGCACCTACTTGGGTTGGTTGCGTTGCCTGTCGTCACAGCACTGAAGGTGATAGTGCCAAATGATGTATCCGGGAAGACAGAGCTGGCTCCTGTTGACAGGACAGCAGCAACAGCGGCTTGGCCAGCAACAGCAGCTGTGTAGTCAGCAGCGGTGAAGGCTATGGTGTTGTTGACTTGAACTGAGCCAGCAGGGACCACGGCTGTGATGATGACACTGACCACAGCAAACAGGTCTGTGAATATGGTCCCTTCCACTGTTGCTGCAAACTGCAACATCAAGCCAAGCTGAAAGCCAGATTATCTTGTGGGGTAGCTGGTACTGAGCACCCACTGCATGAGCACGTTTCATCAGTTCTAGGCAGTACTAGTCAGCAAGTCACTGCAAGAGGTGCTTCATTTGGCCGGCTGTCATTGGTGCCACAGATGCCATTTTTTTGTGCAGCTGCAGCCTGTACATGAATGACTGTCACAAAGTGTTTGTTGTCACAACACTGGTGTCAGCGTGCTTGGACAAGGTCTTACCAGCTGTTGCTGGGTCTTGTTGAAGGCAGCAACTGATGCAAAAGCACTGAGCGTGGCTGTAGAGAAGACAGCAGGCACCATAGCTGCAGTCGAGAACGCCTGGTTGTCATCTGTAGGAGATGCCTGTAGCAGCCACTTGAAACAGATCATGGAAGGAAGGGCGTGTCATCACCAGAAAGTGGCTGCGCAGCATGCTGGTTTGATGCCTAATGGTACAAGAGGAAGATGTCAAGGGGTGCAGAGGGGAGGGCGGGGAGAAAAGAGTGGGGTTGGGGGGGGAGGAGACGGAAAAGACAGAAAATCTTCACTTGGACATGGACAGCAAAAGCTTTATAGTGATGGGCTGGTGTATGGGTCTGTTGTGAGGACAGCCTGCAGCCTTTTGACATGTAAGTCACATGGTTTGCAGCAACTTCAGACACACAACCTGGGTAACCTCCCACCAGCTTGCATGATGACAGATGCAGCAACTGTTGTGTTGCTGCTGCCGCGGCCTATAGCTGAATAAGATACCAAGATCAGCCGCAGCAAGCAAAATGATGTTGCAACTAGGGCATTCTTTTGGACAGCAGTATGGTCTAAGATGTGTCAAATGCAGTCATGCATGAAAGCGCATACCGGTGACTCAGGATTGGTTGGCAAGGTCTGCCCAGCTTTGACAAATGGGGTGCAGATGCCACTCACACAGGTCGCTCCGAAGACACATGTATCTGCACGCCAAAACAGCATGTCCAAGGGTTGTCATCAGTGCTTAGCAGCTTATTCTTGATGCATTTTGTCACAACAAATGGCCTTGCATGCTGCAACTTGTCACTACGAAGCCCTTGCATGCTTGAGCAGCATCGCATGGCAATGCAAGACAGGGCATGGAACGACATGAGGTATGATGAAACACAGTAAAGAAACAAAGATGAGACTATGCCATTTATGCAGTGGCATCCCAAATGGGGGGCAAGTGTGTGAAACACTGTCCCCCTTGAACAAGGCAAACATTCAAAGGTACAGCAAGATATAAGGTGTGAGAGATGGGTTGCGTACACACCTGTGGCAGTGCAAGCAATGCCTGTCTCCAAGGCTGGACAGTATTGGTAGTCCTCATACTCATCTGAATACTCAGAGGGGGGACAAGGTGCGCCGCCTGGTTCTCCAGAGCTGCATAGGTCTGCACAGCAACTGAAGTGATCACTGCCAAGCAAGTCTGACGTGGCTCACAAAGACTCACTTTTGGTAAGTATGACTAAGATTGTGTCAAGAGCAGCTTAACACAGTACAAACATGATGTAACACTGCAGTGCACACCAGTCGATGGTGTCAAAAGCAGCTCAACACAGTACAAACATGATGTAACACTGCAGTGCACACCAGTTGATGGTGCCAAAAGCAGCTCAACACAGTACAAACATGATGTAACACTGCAGTGCGCATCAGTTGATGGCAAAGGGCACATGGCATAGGCCTAGTTGTGGGTTGCCCAGATGCAGCTATGCAGAAGAAGAAGAGCCTTCTTGGCAAGCTGGATTGCCACATGCATCACAACAGCCAATGCCCCCTGCATGGGGTAGGGCCTCAGCCTCTGCAGGAATATAATTCACACCCGCAGTTATCGTGGTGTGCCATGTACAACAGGCCTATCACAACTAAGTCTATTGCCACATGCGCAACAAGCAAGCTTTGAATTGGTCCATGGGCAAACTGTAACAATGTTGAGAAACACTCTGACACAAATGCAATGAGGCGCGTTCAGGAACATCACGCCTGGTCAGTTTGTGAGTGATTCGGGAGTCTTGTGCTCACCGTCATCATTGCAATAGGAACCAGCATCTGCCAGTGGGCAAATGTCCGAGCTGCATACTTCAAACTGCGGAGAGCATACATCTGCAGTGGCACATTCTGGCTCAGCTGACTGTTGCAACTAGTGTTATGACCCTGCTCGAGTAGCTAGCCCCAATGCAGCAACGCATCGGCTCAAATGCACTGTGTGCAGTGTGCTTCCATGCTTTGTCCCGAGAGGTGGTACACATGCTTTGTGTAAACATGCTCACATGATCCCAAACCATTTCGGGTCAGAGCTGCATGTAGTCACCTCAAGCAATAGTAAAGAGAGCAGACTGGACTGCAGTCACAGACCTGAGCTGCTGGCTTCTGGCAGTACAATACGCAATACGCAATACACAGCACACACACACACACACACACACACACACACACACACACACGCCCCCCCACACCCACACCAACATTACTGACAAGGCATGTCAAGGCACTGCAGGTGAGCTCAAGCTCCACCATACAAGACATAGAGCTACTTATGTGAATACACTGAGCATACATGATGTTTGCTTAAAAAGCTAGAAGCACATGCATATCATGCACCATGTATGTGGTGTACTGCAATGCAGGTGTGTACCATATGACGCTTCACATGGCTGTCCTGCAGAGGTGGTGTTGACGCAGGTGCCAGCTGCAGTCCCCACAGCATTGCACCCCTGGCCATCATACCCACCGCAGGAGTCTGCAAGACAAAAAGTGGTCACTTGCAAAGAACAGATGCTGGTGATTGTAGGCCTGCATGATGAGCATCTGGTCATGCTGTATTGAACACTGCAGTATACGTATTGCTGTCTAGACTCAGACAGAACATGCATGAGTGCCCACGCATTTGTGTTGGCCTGTCACACAGGCTTTGATAAAGGACAGGCACCAAGCATATGGAAGCAGCCACTTTTTGTGTGGCCTGGTGTTGCTTGGTTGCGTACCTCCAGCATAGCAAACTGCATCAGCTTGCAACTGTGGGCACTGACCGTTGAGACAGTCTAGCCCTTGACCCGCAATGCCTGAACTGCACACATCTGCACCAAGCAATCGTTGCATATTGAATATTGAAACTATCAACATACTACAGTTTGACAGTGTGTTCACACTGTGAGTGACAACTGAATATGTACAGTCAATAGCTGCCGTGAGTCCCTATTAGAAATTCCTTATAGCAAACTGCTCTGTATGAGCATGGATTTTGTGATCATGCATTTTGATGTCATGATGTGATTTGACTGCTGGACAATGCATGAAATGCCCCTCAACAGTTTGCATGTGGTGCAACAATGAGCTCACTGTTGCGAGGTCATTGTTGGATTGCTTTAAACAGATGTTGCTGACCCATGACTCACCGTGACCAAACATGTAACCTACACCACTGCTGATGCATTGTGCGCAGCGCCTGGCAATTTCATTTTGGCAAACACACTGTGAACAGGAGAAATACATTGTGATCATGGCAAATACATATGCATGGGAAGCCAGCATGTTCAGGATGTCAATGGCTAAGACAGAGACTTGATTCAAGCCCTGCTTGCATGTCATTACACACAACACAAGCTGCATGTCAAGACATAGAGCACATGATGCATGTCATAACACAGAACACATAATGCATGTCATCTCACAAAACACAAAATGCATGAAAACCATGATAGACAGTCCACATCAGTCATGTCTGTCCATATGACACTTGTGTATGATGGCTCACCTGAGGGTTGACAATAATTGGAGCCTGCAGCCTTGTAGGGGCACATATTTGTGCTGGGGCACAGCACCTGTACAGAGTTGGCCTGGTCTATGACGCACACATCTGCATGACATCAGCGGGACTTCAGGCGCATGTGAAAAATTGCATCAAGCAAATGAAACACAGGCAACTGCTTAGGGGCGCATCATGCAGGTGGCGCTAAAGGCAGGACAGAGCTGTGATCATTTCCCTACTCCACAGAAGCCGTTATTGTGTTTGTTCACTCGGTTGCAAGCTCAAGGAGCGTACAGTGGGTTTGTGTGCAGCAGGCATACACTCCGCTTTTCTTCCTCCTCAGAACCCTGATGCATGCGCTTAGCATGTGATGCAAGAACCATACCTGGTGTACTGGAACTGCAAGGCAGTCCAGTGGTGATGGGCGTCACACACTTGCCAACTGCTGTGCCGGCAGCATTGCACAGCTGTCCATCTTCGCAGACATCTACGAGTACACAATGATAGTTATTTAGCATCTGCCGCATGCAGGTGCTCCAGAAAGGCTTACATGATTGAGATGCCTTTGATCTGAATCCTGCCTTAATTAATGATGTGTGTCCAAAGTGTGTGGTCAGTTGGTAGCATGGTGCTGATGTAATGAAAGGACAAGCCTTTTGGCCATGCTCCATGTGCTAATTCTGTAAAAGAATGTCATGCTGCTTGTACAGTTCTAAAAACAAGCAAGCAGAGAATGCAGACTGTCTCCCTTGTTGCAAGTGTTGATCTTTCTAATGATTCGGCCCAATGGCGACTCAATGATTATATGATCTGTGCAGGGTGTGCAAAGGAAGTAGCTAGTACAGGCCTTGGACGGGTCAGACTGAAACATCTCCCTCAGAATGTCCCATACACATCAGCATGGAGCCACTGCAGAAGCGGGGGGGGGAAGCAGCCACTGCAGAATATGCCTGGGGGGTGCAATACACATGACAACATCTACATGACACATGAAGGTAGATATAGCATGTATCAGCAGCTAGCGGCATGCAGGTAGTGCTAAGCAGTGTTGATGAGGCAGCTGTCCACCTGCCTCCTACAAGGCAGTTGCCATTTGTGGGTACAGCTGGGCACTTTTGGATATCATCAGTTGTCGTGGTTGGGCATGCAGTGGCACCTGTTGCAGATGTAGTTGCACCACCAGCAGCGCTACACATGTCTGCACAAAGCAAAAAAGTTTGTAGCGTTTTAATGTTTGAGGTCTGCACACCAAATGCATGCGGCCTGTCAATTTGGCATTGACATGTAGGCGTGACAGGAATATGCCATAGCCAGGCAGGACAGGGCAGGGTTGCAGACAAGTCACTCTGGATGGCAGGAAAGATCAGCGCAGTACCATTACAAATGACCTCACACAGTTGTCACAATGTGCTGTTCCATTCACTCATACCTTGCTGCCACGTTGATGACCGATCAACATGACATTTAACACAGTATGTGGCAACAGCATACCAACGGTCAACACATAATGCTGATTGGTACTGTGTGCAACAGCTGAACAAGACCTGCAGCCGAGGTTCAACAGAAGAAGACCACAAGTTGGTGTGAATGCTCACCTCCAACGTTGCAAGCTGTGCCTGGTCTTGCTAGTGGACATGGGCTTGCAGTGCAGAAGTCAGCGGCAGTCAAGTATTCGCCATTGCCAAAGTGGGTGCACATGTCTGCATACCAGACGTTGCAATGCTTCAGTAGCGGTTGCTGTTTGGCATGGTATGGCAGGAAAACAGGTGCGTGGATACCTCTGCTGACGCAGGCAGACAGTAAAGGCGCATACTCTTGCTCATGCAGAGTGAACATCCATGTTCTACAAATCATGATGGCACTGATCAGAGTGGGTGCTCACAAGAAGCGTGAAAACTGGTCCCAGCAAGGCTTGTAAACAACAGTAGCGTCCTTACCATATCCAACTTTGCATGCAGCACCAGCAGCCTTGGGAGTCACACAGACACCAGTCAAAATTGAATAGCCTGCTGCAGCAGCTGCATCACTGTTCTGTGCATTGCAATCCTGTGTACCAGGGCATTCACCTGTAGCAACGCATGCAGACCAATCAGTACAGAACAAAAAAAGAGAAATCGGCGTCAATTTATTGAGAAGCCAGGAATTATACCGGGCTGCCCAGGGCAGACTAGTCAGTACTGTGCATGTGGCTTCAGGGGCATTGCTGTGTGACTCAACCTGATGCAAAGCAGGCAAGCTTTACCTGTGAAGTCCGAGCATGTTGAGTCCACTGGGAAGGGTGAGCAGACAAAAGCAAACTCCTCGCTCTCCTCGGGCTCTGGGTTTGCAGGACAGGGTGCAGATGTTGTTGCGCTTGTTGCACACAGGTCTGCAAACCACAGCAAGCTGGTGAGCTTAGCACAGCATGCTGCTGTGCTAGCACAGCTGATATGGCAGTCGGCAACATGCTATGCTAACAGCGCCCACTGATGCCGTAACTGCCATAAATGTTTGTGAATTACAAGCACCTATGCGCAGTGGGCAATATAACAGCGGTTTGACACAGAATGCTTTGTAGCAGGATTCATTCTAAGCTGACCATTTGCAAGTGCATCCCCGTCCAGCAGGGACATCCGGACAGATGCCAACACCAGTCGAAGTGGCAGCTGGGCACATGATACCAGAATCACCTTGGAAGTCATCAGGGAAGTAGCTGCATATGTCTGCAAACAGCACATGACTGATTGAGCCAGTGGGTATCACGTCATGTGCGTGCTTTCTCGAAGCACAAAATAAGTGTTTGAGACAATTGACCGCAACAGCCAGACGAAGCGTCCCAAGGTCAATTGCACACGCTGCGAGAAGGCATCGAGTGTTTCAAAGAAGCACAAGAATGTATCCAAGTGGGCACTGACCGTTGCGGTTGCAAGCAGCGCCAGCTGATCTGACTGCAAAGCCTTGACCTGCAAACGCACGGTCAAATTCGGTCCGGCAGCATGAGCAGAGCATGATCCCCTACCTGACAAACTGAGTCTGCTATACCTGCAGCGTGGTTTGGCATACACTGATACACCTGCATAGAGCATACAGCCATGGTAAAAACGAGGTTATGGGCGGGCCAGGGTCAACTTTGTTAACACATCACTGAACGTTTCCTCAACAGGAAAGCCTTGCGACATGTCAGAGCCTCACCACGATGACCAGCAATGACGCCCAGTGCGACGATTTCATCGTACGAGACTATCAGACCGTGACTTGTGCACTGTCTCGTGTCAGCTGAACGGAATTCCTTGTTGACCGCGGGTGCACCAAAGACGTGGGCGGCTTGAGTCTACCGCTCAGTAAAGCAAATCTGCAGCGCTTTCAACATCACCGTCCAGCAAGACTTTCGCAGCAAGAAATGACCGCTTCGGAGTTGAAAGGGCTGTAAAGGTTTCAGGTTGCCCGCCCGTTTGCCGACCGTAATACACCGTAAATCAGTGCATACATGCAAAAACGTGTACTGTATTAAGCTTCTAACTAGGTCATGCTTCTTCGGCCTCTGGTGAGACAACTTGAAATGATAGCAATACCCTAGCTTCATGTAGAATAGAACTTGACCTAAATACATACACATGTGTATACACAGAAATACATGACTATTTATATGGGTGGATCTGAAGTATCATACACATGACTCATCCAGGGTAGTCTAGATAGTCTTCTGGCACTAGAATACTGCTTGAACAACAAAGCCAACCTGGTGTGCAAGAAGAGGCCAACATGCATGTGACCCAAATCTTCGTCATCAGCAGCTGCTTGGCTGGGATGATGTTTTAGTGCTTTTCTGACGTCTGCATGATGCCAAGCAGATTCCCTTGCTCCCAAGTGAACGCTTATCAGATGCTGCAGCTGATCTTCACACTCTTCATTGCACCAGCCTTGCAACGCCATCTCAAATCTGCATGATCCAGCCCAAGGTGAGCATGCGTGCATGTCACCATAATGGCCTCCTACTGATCCACAAATGTGAGCTAATGAGCTCAACATAGCTAAACAGGCGAGACTGTCAGTTGCTTGTGTTGCTGCAAAAGCTAGCAATGAAAGCGCTGGCTATGAACGCAAAAGAACATGCCATACAATCAGCTGTGCAACTGTAACGCTTGGGCTGGTCATCTCCCTTGACGAGTGTGCCAATCACCAAGTAGACAGTCAGGAATGCAGCTTAAGCTGCAACAACAGGGCTGGTCAACTTTTCTACAGAGGGTGTCCATCACCCATCAGACGTGCAGCTGTGCGGAGGGGATGGCAGGGGCGGGGAGGGAAGGGGGAGGCAGGGATGGGAGGGGCAGGGAGTCACCTGTCCATGACCCCTGCTGCATTGGTACCCATGTCATGGCCATCAGGGGTGAGGCGCCAGCCAGGGTCAAACAAGTTGATGGTGGGTCTGAAGTAGCCGTAGCCAGGGTCTGTGGCCATGATGCCAAACTCATCCCAGAAGATGTGTGCAATGGCCATATCTGGCACATAAACAGCAGAGTTTTTCAGTTAAAACAAAGCAGATAAGTGAATTTACAAAGCAAAATTGTTTGGCTGGCTGGGTTGGCAATTGTAGGGTATGAGGCAGTTCAACAATGGTGCAATGCTTATAGGAAAGTACAGCACAAAGTGTCATGCCAGCACTGTAAATGCAAGATGGCAACACAAAACAGCTGCATTCTGGCTGCACCAGGAATCCATCACAGCATATGCATGACCACCAGAACATGCAGTATAACTTGTGATGGACCTGCTTTCATACCTGAAATGCTGCAGTGAGACTTGCAATTTGAGCAGTCAACAGATGTACAGACAGATAGACAGTGGCCCTGCTGACGCCAAGTACCCAGGCATTGCATGTGTCAAAATGCACAAGCGGCAACATACTTCTCCCGTTCTCTCATGCAAGACTCAATGAGCAACAGTCATACAGTGGTATCTTTTCAATGTTGAAACTGGGGGGAAACGCTTTTCCAACATTTTCTCAAAAAAATGCATTGAAAACAAAAAGCAAAATGGGTGTTGAGAAGTCAAAGCGGTCAAGATGAGCATCAGACAGAGAAGGTTTAGGGTTTAGGGTTGGACGGGCTGACCTCCTGCGCCTTGGTGGGCCCATCCCATACTTCGCACAGCCAGCTCAATGTCCTCATAGCTGCGCATGCGCATCAGCCCCTGACTGAAAATCATTCCAGCCCCTACAGCAATGGACTAATCTTGACCTAATCCTTGCACATGGCTGATCCTGCAATTGTGCTGATCTTCCAGTGCACATACCAAATTTGCGCTGGTACTGAGCCGCTGTCTTTTGTTCACAACTGACTTGGTGACTGAAAAATCAGACTGTTTCAGGCCTGGAATGGAGTATTTCATTCTGAGACAGCTGGTGGCAAAATGTGAGCCAAAGAAGGTTGGAGCAACTGAAGAAACTTGGACTTGTGGATAAACCAGGGCATGGGCTGAGACGCCAAATGCTATTTTGAATGTTGCTGCAGTCACTTGATGTACAGCACACACATATTTGCACAGCAATCAGTGTAGCGGACATGCAGCTTACTATCTGGTAGATGCATGACTAGGAGCCCAATGGCCACCAAAGCATTCAGTCACTAAACGGACAATGATTGACATGATTTCCATGCAAACGCATGGCACAAACCACCTACATCTTCAGAAAACGGGTGAATATGTTATATGTATGCAACTCCTGAGGGGACCATGAACTCCTGAAGACGCCCCAGGTTCTGCCCATGACAACAAAAGAGACCGGACAATCTCTGGCTAGCACAAGCTTGATCATGCAGTGCAGTGCAACATGAACAACATGGAGGGGAAGGATGCCTTACCACCATGGGGCCAAAACCAATGGAAGCGTGCCGGGTTGCAGTTGCCATCAGCAAACAGACCCAGATTGTCAGACTTACACACATCCTCAGGTTTGCAGGGACACGCCTGCATGTAACCAAGCAGCCGTAAGCAAGCAACAGAAAAGAAATGAAAAGAAAAGACTGCACCTTTTGGCATCAATTGAATGAAAAGCCAGGTATCATACGGGGCTGCCCAGGCAGGCAAGCAGCAGGTCTGTGTCAGGACGCCACGCCATGCGACTGAACTGGCATGATCCTTCTTTTGCTGCCACACTGCAATGTATGCATACATGCCAGCCTGTGACACAAACTGTTTCCAAGCAGTATTCAGTGCTTTGGCAAATGATGCCTGTACTTGGGGCTCTAAGCAATGATGTAGTGAGGGTCCATCTCTTGAAGATTATAGATGTTAACTGTTACAACAGCCACTTTAAACCTTGGAGATGCTGGACAAAATCCGAGAAAACACACTTGCTCAACACTGGTGCACAACACCAGCACAGCAAGTATGGGATTAGCTCTTGCCCTAGGAGCTCAGAAGCGCACGAGAATGTTGTTTGAACACACATGCTCATGTGCTGTTCACCATGCCAGCACATGAAGTATGGTTTGGGATCTTACCCTAGGAGCTCTGAAGCCGACATAGGTTTTATTGGAGGGGGGACCCTCTGCAGGGTCTGTGTAGTTGCAGGGCAAGCAGCGGGGGGCTATCCTGTTTGGATGCTGATATCGGCTCAGGTCAAAATCTACATTCAAGCCCACATACAAGTAAGCTTTTATCAAAATCTGCAGAGCTTCACTGTGCATCAGGGCTGCCAGGTAACAAATGGGGAGCAAGTCATGGCATCAAGTGTGATAGCTGGCCTTGACAAGCTCACTCACATCAAGTTGACACAAAGTTGATACAGGGGAGCTAATCAGGAAGTTCTGTACCTGACTCTAGGGAAGGATACATTCTGGACAGATGACGAAGGAGTGAAAGGAGTTACAGGTGCAAATGGCAAAATGCATTGCATGCTGATGTCTGGGCACACTGTCCTGTCTGATATCTAAACGTGTCACTTAGCATTGCGTGAGCCAGTATAGGAACTGGTGCTTATGTAATGCATGTGCAAGAATGTGTGGCATGCGATGGTCCACAACCTCCAGTGGGAAAGAGACTCTATATCAGACAACTTTCTAGAAACAGCATATAGACACAAAAGCAGCAACAGGTGTGGCATACCTTTGAGGTCAGTTGGAAACCAGATGTGGTCCGACAGAATGTAAGGCATGGTGTGATCCAGGGTTTCCAGCATTCTTAGGGCATTGTCCACATAAAACACTGTGTCGTCATCCCCAAATAGAATCCACTTGTAGCTATCTATGCCTGCTGTGTTGTTGGCAATGAAAGGCGCCATGCATGCCCTGAACATAGAACAAACAACCAAGGTGAGCAGTGTATACAGATGCAAGTGATTACCTGTACATATATTAGGCACAGAGTTGAGGCCTGTCAGGCGGTAGACATCTGATGACAGCTTCATTGACAGGTGCAGAGCATCATTGGCACATGCCAGCACAGAATGACAACAACGCAGCATGCATTGCACAAGTCAAGTTTTTGGCATGCCGCATGCATGGTTGATGAGTCGCTGCTGCACCTGCCCAAGCTAGCTAGCACTACCTAAATGAGAAATGGTCACAAGGACGTGGCGTTGATGTCATACCTCATGTCCCCCATCTTGAAGCTTCTGTCAGTCAGGTCAGGATAATCTGCAAATTGCTCTAGATGTGATTTGGTGCCTTGCTGAAAGGCTGTTGATGTGTTTGTGAGGTCGTACCCAGTCTCCATGACAATGACTGTAGGCACGCCTTCTCGCCATGCTCGAGTGGCTTCAGGCAGTAGCATTCTGCAGTTGCCATGACAGTCCAAATTGAGGGACATGCATGCAGCTTCTGCTGATGTCATCACAATGTGCCTGTATGCAGCTAAAAGCAAAGACAAACGCCCAGGCTGAGCAGAGGGCAGGTAGGTTTGAGGTGTGCTCACCGCTGAGTGGTTCCAGTCATTGCCACGAGAAGATCGCTTCGGGTCAGCCCAGCTTTGTGCTGTTCAGAGTAACCAGGTCGTGAGACAAGGTATAGCAGAGGCACTATGAAACAGGTCAACACGGCTGTCAGAACGGCTGCCGCTTTGTATCGAAAAGACTTTGTCCGGGAAAACTTTCTGCTTTGGTCCAAGAACATGGCACGCCACCGCAGCCTTGACGGACTGCGTGTGTACGACTGTGTAGTAGACAGCGTTTTGTCTCCGGCACCTCTGTGCCGCCTCTCAAAGCCAGAAGGTAGTGCTCGCAATAAGGCTTCAACAGCAAGATGCAGAAGTTATCGACGATGAGATAATGTAGACTTCACGCAGCAGCTAAGCCAGCATGCATATGACGGGCCAGATCTAGAGCAGAAACTGACTGTTGCACAATTCTGGCAAAAGCAGACAGAATGATAAGCCTATGATGGTAACAGCAAGTAGTGCTGCCAAATAAGCGGCCCAAACGCTCATCAGATCCGTCGATGGTCAAAGTCAGCATGCCGTAACGCTTGAAGACCAGTGACCATGCTATTTGCACGCAGAGCCCATTGCACGCTTTTTCTTAGGCCCTCTCCACACCTGAACTGACGCAGTTTCAATGAAGGGATTCATGCGTCCATCACCGGCAAACGGAAGTCAGGAACGAAGGCTCAAGTCACACTTGCACCTCCGTTGAGGCAAATCTTGCCGATGAGTTGCCTTACTCACAACGCCTCAGCGCGATTCGCTTCAATTCAGAGCCTTCGTTATTTTGATACGTACCTTGGGTGAGGGTTGAAAATGGATGCTCAAATCGGAGGCAGATTTGAATGCCGCTAATCCGAGCCTATTCACAGAGCTTTCGTTCACCCAGTATGGAAAGGGCCTTAGTGCTATGACTCCGGTGACCCATTCCCGAAACTGCACTTGTCAGGAAAGCTGGGTGATTTGAAAGCTTTGCCTGTTAAGCAGTGATGTAGTACACCCGACTGCATGCAGTAGTTCACACAACTTGATCAGTCAGTAGTACTGCTAAGTGGTGCTTTTCACGTGCCAAAGTTGACCTGCTATACATGCTTAGCAACCTGTATCCGAAGCTGGAAATTGAGCGAGAGCAGACTGTGCTGTGTACCCTGTCACACATCGTCACAAAGCTAGTAGCTTGTGCCAAGGCTTGGTATCAGCTTTAACCTATTCCGGTTTCAGGATCCTGCCACAATGATTGACCAGTACAGCCCACTTGATTCAGTGCTGCCATCTTCAGCACATTTTCCATCAGGCTCCAGATATCCAAATCGCTCATCTTCAGCATCAGCAGCCATGTTGCCCACTGTTGAGTTTATGACTACATCGCTGTTACCACTCTGACGTTTGCAAAATTGGCTGGTGACTTGGCTGGTGACTTGCGATAGTTATAAGATGGAATGTGCTCAGATCTTGACGTTGAGTCCAACTGGCTGGTGAAATCAGTAGTTACAGTGCATCCTGTAACAGAATCTGATCACGAAGGACAATTACAAGCCAGTGCTTGTGCAATGCGTACATTCTCATTTGTATCATGCTGAGTGCCACTGGCCAAATCAGAGTATTGACTGTCGTTGTCTGCTGTGCATCCGCAGCATGTACCTGTTCTGGACTCGACAAAGCTCACCTTGACATTCAAAGTATGCATGTTCATCATGCACACTATACTCTTGGAAGCATTACTGTGTACTTCTACATGACAAGGATGTTGCATGTAGGCATGGCGGCATCTCTTGTGGCCCATCCACTTGAGAAGGACTTTTGAACGGCTGCAAGCATGAGTTCCTGCTTGCCGGGCATGTCACAGAAACATGCTGCAGTATGCATGGCAGACACCAATGCAGGATAGACTGAGCACTGGTCAGTACAGTCATCAATGCTCCTCTGGCTTGACCTATCATAATGCATCTAGGTCACAGCATCCCTGCTGAATCTTGTGTGGCTGTACGACCATAATTTAGAAAGGTCTAAGATATGATGCACCTTTGACAGTATGATGCATGTAGCCTAAACGCCAAAAGGCCTGGTCATGATGCTGTGTGTGAAGCCCTTGCATGTAGCAAGGAACAGTGACCCTTGAATCGTCAGAAGACCTTGAACGACCCGTCAGTTGACCTTGGTATCACAACGCGTCTGTACTCAGATTTGAAGGTGGTTGCCGGATCGTCTGCTACAGCAGCCTCTACACAGTTTGCAAAATCCATTAAAACCTTGTCATCAGGATAATACTTCCTCAAGTTGAACACTGTTTCAGAAGGTTTGCTCGCGAACCAGGAAGAGCTCGCTTCACTTGTCAACCTGTGCTCAAAGAGATGTAACGGCTCTGGCCATGTTTTGCTTGGAGAGCCTGTTAGATGTTTAGGAAGCCAGAAAGCTTTCGTCATTTTCTGTATCCTGCAGTCTTCAGCTGACTCAAGCAAGTCGAGCTCTTTGGGGGTCGGACGCTGTCGTTCAAACACAGGGAGCTCTTTGCGTTGCGGCACTGTTGTCACCTCGTAATAAACTGCGACGCGCGAGACTGTCAAGAAAGATTGCCGGTTGTGCGGTAGGTGCGATTGTTGACTTACCAGGTTGGTCCTGTAACCCTTTGTGAACACTGATCACGAAGCCAGCTGCCAGAGCTCCAGCGACAAGAACATTTCTGTTCATTTTGAGTGAGCTTCTGCTGCTCTTGGGGTGCTCTTGGCAAGCCTAGGTAAAACTCTTTCCAATCCCGAAACGTCTATTTTGATTCAGAAGCTTCAATCTCTACTCTGGAAATTTAAACTTAAAAACGCTTGGGGTATACTCTAAGGCCTTGCATTACTCATCAAATGTCCGTTCTAGAGATCTGGTACACATTTACAGATACTATTCAGCACACAATGCTCTTGCAGTACATGGCATAGCCAGCAGCGTTACATGCGGGTGATACAATGCATTACTTTAGGCTTTTTTGTGTTACACGCCACTCCTCATGAGTCAAGTCAAATATGTAGATTCTGTCATGATCATACAGTTGCTGCAGAGAGATGTAATATCTCTCTCTGTCAATATATTATTTGACAGATGGCTTACCGGATGACACCTGAAGAGAAACTCAAGGTGACTCGGGCGTCATAGGGCATAGAAGTATGTCTTAGCTATGTCTCTAAGTTAACTAAGTTAGCTCTATAGACCGCATAAGTGCGCACATGCAGTCCACATGAAGATGCTACTGGTCTTCAAAAGAATCAATGTCAGAACAAAATAGCACTGCTAGCCAGGCGCACCCTAAGCTCAAGCCTGATACAAAGCTGTTGTCCATTGCAGTAACAGGTCGGGCATGCTGCTTGCAGATCTGTGCGAGCATGAAATCATCCACATATGTTGCATACAACAGCTGGCCGTCTGGGCATTGTTCTAGTAACTTTGCACCTGTGATTTCAGCTAACTGCTTTCTCAGGGCAGCACGTTGCACATTCAGTGATACAACACCTTGCAACTGTTCCCGGTAGAACTGGATGCACTCTTGCAAGGAAGCATCCTCTGCCTCCTCATTACTTTCAGCCTGCCTTGATGCCACAGACTCAACATCCTGCATTGCCATCTAACTTATAAAAATCTTTGTGCAAGGCAAACAAAGGCATCATGGCATGAGGTCACAAGCTTGCAGATTTTGGTCTAAGCTAGTGCTGCTAACATAAGATAGATCGTGCTGCAACAGCAAGTGGAGCTTTGCTTCATAGGCTTGCAGTTTCAGTAGCAGATAGCACATCAATCACTGTCACACTGTTGTAATAACAAATCGTGCCCATGCAGCAGCATTGCAGGAGTTTAGACAGTTTGTGAAGCTCATGTGATGCCTGCTAGTATGCAGATTGGTCTGAGTGTAGAATACTAGGGTCTGCTGAGAACATGCCTCATAATGAAGCACATCATACCTTTTGCATGCAAGAAATGTATACATAAAGTATTAGGGTCTTTCAGGGTGAAACTTTTACTGAAAGGTGTCAGGTGGCCTTGCTACACTCACCCTGCTATAGCTTGCTGATCCTGCACCACTTTTGACACAAAACTGTGCTGCTTGAGCTTCCAGCCGCTTCCGAAGATATGGCAAGATAAGGTGAGGCAGAAGAAGTGCTCCAGGGTCATCACAGGCTGATTCCAGCACGTGAGACTCCAGGAGGGACAGCTCAGCAGACTCTGCCTCAAAGTCCTGAGCTGTCTGCTGCTGCTGGGTCTGCATTGCATCCAGCATTGCTTGCGCCTTTCCAGGGGAGCATAGCTTCGGCCAGAACTCCTGCACAGAAAGAAGAAGAGAAGAGCATGCTTAAGGTGTCAAATGCACAGCAGATGGATGGCATGGTCAAACAACCAGTGGCACTCATGGGGCATGTCTGTGCTTCTGACCCTGCTTCACCAGGCTCTTCCCTGGCAGCAGCCCTTCATCATCAGGTACATCCCAAATCAGAGTCGCATCTTTGATCAAGCTAGGGTGTCTTGTACAATCTCACCTCTTTGAACTTGACACCCAGCATGTCGATCGCATCTATGTTTGCCTGAATCTCAGGTGAAGTTTCTGGAGTCTGCCCCGTCCTGACCAGACAACCAACATGCTTGATGCCTGTTTCCATGTCGTACTTCAAGGCAGCCATTTGCAGGCCCCTGGCCCTCACCTTGGCAAGCTGGGCTCTGTGCTTCTCCCAAGCAGCCTCAGCCTCATCTTGCTGTTTGATGATGACCTGCGCAGATGTATTGCTCTTTCCAGTCCCAAAACCTCTATTTTTACTCAGAAACGATATCCCTACACTGGAAATCTGAACTCAGATGCGCCTGGGGACAGTAATGGCGCGTTTCTACATTGTGGAGGTGTTTTTGACTGTCCTAAGGCCAGCAATCCCACGTGAGCAAGATTTGAGCAAAAGGGTTTTCTGAACCAGGAAGCGGCGAGGCTCAGATGGTGTGACAGTGGCTGAGTCAGCATTGAAAATGAGTGGGCACTATCACGCATACATATTTGCTTCGAACAACTCAGCTGCTAACAGCCAGCCAGCCAACGAAGCTGACAACAAGCAAACTAGTGCATCTATGCATGCAACTTGGTATGTGATTGCAGCCACAGCTGGGTCAAATTTGCCTCAAGCGCTACACCAGCTTGCTTGACAGCTCTTGACAGCTGAGTTGATTATGTCATCCGTTGGTCTGTTATGAGCTCTTGTGGTACTGTCTGCATCTTCATGTTTGTACTCATGGTGTGCACTCAGCACAGCACTTGAATCACCAGCTCCATAGCTGATTTGCCTCCTACAGCTCTACCAAGGGCACTGTTCACAATTACACTTGTTGCTATTTACCTTGTTGATGCGATGGTCAAGGGGAACAATGATCTTCTCAAACATGTCTGCATCTGTGGTCACATCACGACAAAAGGAGGCCCGCTGTTCTCGGTTCTGCAGCCTTGCCGTTGCTGCATTCAAGTCAAACATCTCCTTTTGAAGGCGTTTGTCTTTGGCCATCCAGAAGGCTCGCTCTGCTTGTGCCTATAACATATGCTGCACATCAGTTGAAGTCAATATGCTTTTGTCCATAGTGCACCTAAACACTTCCAAACTGAACGAGAATCAGCAGCAGCAGCAGCAGCAGCAGCAGCAGCAGCAGCAGCAGCAGCAGCAGCAGCAGCAGCAGCAGCAAGGGCAGCGGCAGCAGCAGCAGCAAGCGCAGCATCACCAGCAGCTGTGCAACAGGCTTTCGTGCATTCCAAGCATGCATGCACAGCATATAGCAATTCTTGTTGCTGCTACTTGCAGGTTCAACAGAGGTTGACTTGCTGTTGATTAACAAGTGATCATCATCAGCAGCAACAGTGATCATCAGCGGCTGTGTAATACAAATATTAGTATCAATATTGTTCTTACTCATTTCAATTGTTTTCAATCAATACCTTACAGTGTGGAGTCACTTGTGACTCACCACACATCCTGACTTGACAGCACAGGTGTGTGTGTTCGTCAGCATACCTGACTCAGCTGCTGGTTGATCCTGAACATGCGTGTGTACATCGTGTCGATGTGGTAAGACAGATGTTTACATCTGGCAGCCGCAATGTTGAGCTCCTGTTGCAGCAGGCACACCATGGCCATGTGGGGAAGCTCTGCAGCTTCAAGGCTAGGCCAGCTGGGCCTGAGACTGCAGACATTACACACTGTTGTCATGGGGTGGATTTGTGCCTTGTAGTCCAGATTGTATGGAGCAAGATGATTCAGCAGGGTGATCGTGGCTTGAGGCACTAGGAAAGCCAGAAGCAGCCGCAGCAGTGCAGCATTGCTCCGCCTGCACTGCATCACTGGTTTGATGTTTGCAATGCTCATGTGCATTAAGACCTATGGAAGGATGTGTGGCAGGAGCGTGTGAGGGTCATGGAGGAATTTGGATAAGATGAGTTGACTCTGAGTGAGTGAGTGAGTGAGTGAGTGAGTGAGTGAGTGAGTGAGTGAGGAGCAGACCATATGTGTGCGCCACACAGGAGGAAGCAACCAGGTTGCAGATGCAAATACTGCTCAGATATGACAATTTAACAACAAAAATGTCACGCTTTCCAGCTCATGATGCGCTAAGCAACATGCAAGGCAAGTCTTGTCTCTCCAGAGCAGCCTGTCTTGCGCACCCCAATGCCCAAGTGCATGCCATCCAATTTGGTCTCAAGATGCTGTACGTACCTTACATATGTTAAATTGTTGGTATTGTCAGTATTACGATTACCTCCTGCCCAGAGAGATTTCACATTCTGCCACATGCAGATTGTCTTGCACCATATCCTGGATGAGGCTGCCAGCGCCCAGTGCAGCCCGTCTATGTGCCATGCGCTTCAGGCATGTCGTCAATGCATGGAATGACTGGGCCACTGGAGATGCTGGCATGCCTGACACACCAGAAGCAGAAGAAGAAGAGGAGGAAGAAGAAGAACATGATACCCTTGTCTCAGTTAGTTTTGGAGGTGCACACTGCACGCTTTCATTTGTCAATGTCCAAGTGACAAAGATGCTTTGTTCAGAAACGTCATCAAAGAGTGCAGTGTGCATCTCGAGAAATCAAGATGAGGGGTTTTGACTTCATGGATCAATGAAAGACATCTGAGATGCTGTTACAGTCTCAGCATGTGCTCTGCTGGGAATTAGAATCCCCAGCAAGACTGCCAGCAATGCTGTGCAAAGGTAATGTCACACGCACAAGGCTTCAACATATCATGTATGAACAGCAAGCCTGCAACAAGCCAGAGGGAACAGCAACATGGAATCAGCTGTCGCAGCACTCAACTTTGGGCACCTACAGTCTTACCAGGCAAGGGGGTGCAATGAGTGGGAAGAGCTTTGTAGCCGTAAACCCAGTCCAAAACTGGCCCTGCTGACGTTGAACATCGGCCTGTGGGAAGCACTGGAGATGGCATTACTGAACCAGGTGAGTTGCAATGTCCATTAGCAGGAACAGTATGGCGCTGAAACAAGGCCTCTGGGTTGATCTTCAGCTTTGTGCCGTCAGGTGACAAACTAAGCAGCTCAGCCTGGGTTTGCTCCCTGTCTAGTCTCTGATGCAGCAAACAAACACTGTTGAGTCTTCTTTGATGAGGGCAATGTGATGGTGTGTGGTGGTTCCAGTAAGCTGCTACAAAAATAGAAAAATGCAAAGAGTGGAGAACTAAGGTCGCATCAGTATCGCACTATCAAAGCGTTGAATGACAACTCTACCGGCTGATCTAAATGTGTGCGACAGTGCATGGGATCAAGTGTTCCATACAAGCCATGTTGTCTTCTGCACATCTAGTAGGTGCATTGTTAGACAGCACAGGTAGATAGCATTGGTAAACAGCATTGATACACAGCACAAATAAACAGCACAGGTACACAGCACAAGTAGACAGTATTGGTAAATAGCACAGGTAGACAGCATTGGTAGACAGCACAGGTAGGCGACATTGATAGACAGCACAGGTAGACAGCACAGGTAGACAGCACGGACAGCATTGGTAGACAGCACACGTAGACAGCATTGGTAGACAGCATTGGTAGACAGCACAGATAGACAACATTGGTAGACAGCACACGTAGACAACACTGGTAGACAGCACATGCCACCAAGCACAGACATGGAGGTACGCTGACCTTCACATTGCCCAGCTGACACAAGCTGGCAAGCATGCTCTCCATCCAGGCAGTGATTCTTTGAAGGTCGCGAGCAGGTAGTTTGTCCATCTCCTCGAAGTTCAGCACGAAGTCCTCATTCTCAGCAGGTGGCTCCTCATCGCGTTCAACTGGTGACATCAAGGTCCAAACTGCCCATTTGACTGGAAAGCCAAATGCATGGTGCCTGCGCCAATGACGGCCTGATGTTGAGTTGACGTGCTTGCAGTTCAATGACATCAAGCCAATCTCTATGCAACAGATTTTGTCACAGCTCCCAAAACCATGCCATGGACATCACATGCCCAGCAAAGAAGCCTCGACAGGGTATGTTTGCTACATGACAGGCTACAGATTGAGCAAGTGTGAGACTGAGCTGCTGACCATGTCGCATGACAGCACACAGCTGATGATTGATGCAGAGGCTGACAAGGGACTCAAGTAGGCTGCAGTGGCAGGCACAGGTTGTGGGCATGGACCTTGACTGTTCAGACCCTACAGCAGATCTTCCTGTAGAAAAGAAAAGATACAAAAAGACCATACCTTTTTGCGTCATGTCAATGAGAAGCCAAGAATTATAGTGGGCTGCCCAGGGAGAACTTCGTTTGTTTTATTGCCAAATCCAGGTGTATGTGCCCTTTCAGCTTGTTGTAAATTTGAAAATGTACAACTAATATCTATGTGTAATAAACTATTGAAAACATTTTTCCTGCAACAGCCTTGCGCAAGAGCATGTGTCTTGCAAGAGCATTGCGCAGAACGGCTGCAATGATCAGCAATGATATGTGTAGGGGAAGGTGAGAGAGCGGGGAACAAGGGCAAACCATGAGGATTCTTAGAGAGATCTGTCACAGAGAAAAGGTCACTCACAGGAAGCCATGCTCTTGAGTTGTCACAACAGCAAAGATCATGTCAATGACAGCGCTTCTCCTCCCATACTGCCAAGGTCTTGAACGTTGTGTAGATGCTTCATTCTGGTAGTGCTCTGCTATCCTCTGTTGTAACATCAGCCTGCACAGTAAATTGTAGACTCAGCTTGTGAGAATTTGTGAATGACCGCAAAGTAAACATAAGCACATATGTTAAACCATATGAGGTATGCAGGATATCATGCACAGATGTGCAAAAACACTTGACGGCTTGTGATCATGACTTGAATCATGGGTGTGCTGCAACAATATGCATGACCAGATGTGTGAACAGACAGGACAAGTATCCCAGACAAGCATTCGGGCGCATCTTGTTAACAATTGCTGCCATGCATATGCATCAGACAACTACGATAGTCAATATAAACAAACAAATAGTCAACATAAAGAGTTATATCATAAATAAATAAACACAGGCTTAGCCAACAGGCATCAGGTGGATGCAGCGCAAGTCAGCTCTCTCAAGACAGGTTTGTTCACACATCACAAGTGTCATGGATCAAATCCAAGCTGTGAACGTGAAACGTCATGCAGTCTTTGGACAGCTTTCATGCATGGCAACTCACAGGTTGGTGTGCAGCTTGTGTAGGGCTTGTGTGGAAGCTGTGCTCTCTTGGGCTTGTTGCAGCAGGCTCTGCACAGCATGAGGCACCTGCTGCTGCACCACCCAACTCCTGCACGTGAAAGCTCTCTTCATGAGAAGATATGCAGCAGACAATGAGTCAGATAGTCCAGCATGGCGGTGGTGTGACTGCTCATATGTTGGGCATCAGTAACCAGCTGTGCACTTTGACAGATGACACCATACGCACCATACTTTGAGAGAGTCTGGTGATGTTGACAACCTGGCAACACTCAGTCATCCACACGACTTCAGCAGTTTGGCTGAACTGACAAAAATTCAGCTCGAACACAAAAAGTAAAGCTTTGACACGGCAGCAGGAGATGCTTGAATGTTATCATCTGTGTCGCTGCTTGCCTGAATGACGCTGCAGTCGTGTGGGGCTTGCTGCTTGCATCCCATTGCCACTGCTTCCAGGTGCCTGTCTTAGCCAGGCGCCTGAGTCCTTGTGCCAAGACTTTTGCCACCCCCTTTTGGTCTGCAGCAATGAGCAGAACTATGGTAAGGTAGAAAGTAGATGAATGTGGTGTCACGGTCTGCATAGATCACTACGTTCCATTCCGACTTTCTGCCAAGTACAGCTAAATGTGGCCAAATATGCAAGCTCAGGCAAGGTTTCAGAGCACAATCACACGCTTTGTTCTGTTGCATTCAAGTGAAGCATGACAATCTTGCATGTTGGTGTTGTCATGTGCCTTTTGCAGAAACAACTTCTTGGCAACGTGTTTACTAAACACCTGTCAGTCTTGCTGCCTGCCTGTGCAGACATTCGACATCCAATGTGAGCAGCTCAATTCGCTGCTGCTCAGTTCTGCTGTCCCAAAATTGCTTGACCTGTGACGCCTGGTGCATGGCTCAATGTGCACACACCATTAGGTCAAGCATTTTTTATGACACCAAATCGAGAGTGTGTTTAATTGTGGATCAACACAGCTGGTATCAGAGGTCACACCTAGCAGCTTCGAGTACAGGCTGGGCTTGGCTTCTAGCTGCTGCTGACAGCTTTTCGGCAAAAAGAAGGATAAGTCACGCGAAGCTTGCCACGAAGGTTGTTTGCGAACATCTGTTGACCGACATATGCGATGAGACTCAAGATTGCACCTTCACGCCGCACGTGATACAAACTCTTTCGGATCGGCAAGACATAACGATAGGTGTCTCAGAGACTAACGCAGGTGACAAGGCCACTCTCTGCTTTTTGGTCTGTTAGACGTGCACACATCTGGCACTTTTGAGGCGAGCACTTTGCACTGACTTTCTACAGACTGAGATTACAGCCAAGCTTAGCTAGCCACGTGCTGTCATTCCAGCGCGGGATGTTCAAGCAAAAACGGAAAGATCACGACTCTCTCTTCGCAGCCCGGCAACGTACCAGCTTGTGACGATGTCTCCCGAGAGATCGGTTATGCACAGTCTATTGTGCCGAAGCTAGTATCAAAGTCGGATCCTGGTGAAACTTGCAGTTGATCTCGAAGGCCACCTTGTACATGTCAGGTCTGAGACGTAAAGTCACCACTTGACTCAGGAAAGTGCCCATCATGGCAGACTTTCAACTGCAGCGATCCATCAAGACAGTCTTTGCAAGCACAGACGCATAAGTTGTTGCAGCTCACAAGGTTCTAGTACCCTGCTTATCAGCAGGTCATCGGCATCAACTGCTTTGTCATCAACTTCAATTTGTTCCACCTTTCCACAAAGAGAAAGTCTCCAAAATTCTGATTGTACCAGTGCTCCTTTCTGCTGGCCACCAGGTGTTGCGTTTGAGCAACAATACACGTGTCTGACTGGCATGACATGCACTCAAAGGGTAAGGAGCTTGTCATGTGCTTGACAGCAGAATGCCGAACAAAGCGTCGTGGATTCCAGGGATCTCGCACATTTGCAAAGTGTCCTCAGGCGCAATGCAGGTATGTGTCCCAGTAGCTTTTGTATGTTAGAGCATCAGTGCCATTCATGGCTGTCACAGCATTTGCTGCTGCATGCAGTAGATGCTGATGGGTACTGACAAATGCTATGCTGCTGCTTCAGATTCAAAAGTGTTACTTGCTGCAATACATCACTCGTCTGAAGCTTTTCAATCATCCTTATATAACATATATGGATCTCTTTGGCTTTAACTTGCAGCCTGCAAGCCTACCATGTACAAGGGCACTTTCCCTTTAAGATTTTGCATTAGTCATCACAGTCTGTCTGGACAGATCTGTCACGCTATCATAGCGTTACAGCACACAATGACCTTCCAGTGAACAGCGAAGCCAACAGCATTGTGTAGGGTTGTCACAATGCATTGTTTCAGGCTTTTCCAGGATTCATCGCGTACAGACACGTTGATGTGTTATACATGTCTACATAAGCTTAAGGTGAATGTGTGCTTGTACTCAGAAAGATACTTGAGGTGACTCCTTGGACAACATGTGAGTGCTCCACATGCTACAGGTTTTTCAACAATGAATCAAGTATTAGAACAAAATAGCACTGCTAGCCAGGCACACTCTAAGCTCAAGCCTGATACAAAGCTGTCGTCCATTGTTGTGTCAGATTGGGCATGCTGCTTGTGGATATGTGCTAGCATGAAATCATCCACATATGTTGCATACAAAGGCTGGCCATCTGCTTGTTCTTGCAGCTTTGTGGCTGTGATGTCAGCTAACTGGCTTCTTAAAGCAGCACATTGAACGCTCAGTGACACAACATCTTGCAAGTGCTCCCTGTAAAACTGGATGCACGCTTGCAAGGAGGCATCCTCTGCCTCTTCATTGCTTTGAGCTTGCCTTGACTCCACAGACTCAACATCCTGCAGTACCGTCCATCATCTTATGGACTCTTTGCACAGAATACTCAACAGCATCATGGCATGTGCTCACAAGCTTGGCATTTTGGTGTAAGCTAGTGCTGCAGTCACATGCTTTGATTTATAGGCTTGCAACTTGACTAGCAGATAGCACCATGATCAGTGCGTCTGTTTGAACACTGTAGCGAGAACAAAATATGCCCGTGCAGCAACATGCAGCAATCCAGACAAGTTGTAAAGCTCAGGTTATGCCTGCTAGTATGCACATTGGGGTGAATAAAGACTGTTAGGGTTTACTGAGAAAATGACTTGTGCTTAAGCATGTTATACCCTAAGCATGCAATTGAGATGTGCATACCAAGTGTTAGTGTCTTTTTCGAGTTGGGACTTGTACTGAAAAGTGTCAGGTGGCCTTGCCACACTCACCCTGCTATAGCTTGCTGATCTTGCATCTATTTTGGCACAGAACTGTGCTGCTTCACCTTCCAGCCGCTTCCGGAGATATGGCAAGATAAGGTGAGGCAGGAGAAGTACTCCAGGGTCATCACAGGCTGATGCCAGCACGTGAGACTCCAGGAGGGACAGCTCAGCACAGCCTGCCTCGAAGTCCTGAGCTATCTGCTGCTGCTGGGTCTGCATTGCATCGATCACTGATTGCGCCTGCTCAGAGGAGCACAGCTTCGGCCAGAAGTCCTACACAGAAAAGACATATAAAACTCATACATCAGGCGTCGCATTGGGGGAGAAGCTCATGGCGCTTCTTGAGGCAAATCTGCTGGCATGTTGTGCACGAGTCCTGCATATGCTGGGGTGAGTACTGCAAGGCAGAGCACAGCAAATGGTTGGCATGGTCAGACAACCAAGTTGGCACTCATGCGGCATTTCTGTGCGTCACCAGCTCTTCACAGAGAGTTCAAGTCATGTTCTGCCCCTTTCAACAGCCCTTCCTCAACAACTACAAATCATGTCATCTATGCATGCTTGGTCAAGCTAGGCTGTGCTTCACATCTCACCTCTTTGAACTCATCGCCCAATATGATGAGCGCATCCATGGCGGCCTGCATCTCAGCTGAAGTTTCTAGAGTCTGCCCTGTCCTGACCAATCGTCCAACATGCAAGATGCCTTCTTCCATCTTGTTCCTCATGGCAGCTACTTGCAGGCCCCACGCTTTCACCTCAACAAATTGAGCTTTGTGCTTCCGGTAGGCAGCCTCAGCCTCATCTTGTTGTTTGATGATGACCTGCACAGATACATTGTTTGTCCTGAGACTAATTGAAACAGCAATCAAGAGCTGTTTGGTATGCTGGTGAAGCTATTGGGGCAAAACGCAGCCTGATCCAGCTGTGGCTGCAAAAAATAACAATTATTTTTTTTGGGATTATAAATAAACAGAATTAAAAACAAACAATTTGCATGCATAAGGGCATCAGTCTTCTTGTCCCAGCACCATCGGCTGGCGTGTTGGCAACTGAGTTGAGGTGAAGCAAGTATGTCTGTTTGTTGGTGCTTGCTTGATTTTGTGTGGTAGCTCAGCCACCGTCACAGCATCTATGCCTTGCAACATCCTGGCCAATCATGTGTAACAAGCTCTTGCGGGGCAGTCCCCACCATCACGTTTGTTCACATGATGTGCACTCAACAAAGTGTTTCAATCTGGCTGACCTGCTACAGGTGTAGCAAAGGGAATGCTCACATCTACACTCTGTGGTTGCTACCTTGTTGATGCGATGTTCAAGGGGAGTAAGCATTTTCTCAAACATGTCTGCATCTGTGGTGATATCGTTCCAAAAGGAGGTCCGCTGATCTTGGTGGCGCAGTCTTGCGAATGCTGGACTCAAGTCAAACTTCTCCTGTTGAAGGCATTGGTCTTTGGCACTCCAGAAAGCTTGCTCTGCCCTTGCCTGCAACATACACTGGGCTTCAGCTGCAGTGAACATGCTTTCATCTGTAGTGTACATTGGGGCCAATATCTCAAACACTTCCAGCTGGTCATGACCTGATCATCAGCAGATGCGACAAAGATCAGAACCTTGTCAGAAGTGTTTGCATGGGAATGCTAAGGCAGCCAAAACCCACATGAGTGATCTGTTCACTGTAGCAAGTGCAAAGAGTTTGTTGGGCAGTGGCGGCAGCAGCAGCAGCAGCAGCAGCAGCAGCAGCAGCAGCAGCAGCAGCAGCAGCATTAGCAGCAGCAGAGGCAGTACCATCAGCAGCAGCAAAGCTGCAACACCAGCAGCATTCTGCAGCTGTGAAAGACGCTGTTGTGCATTTGAGGGTTGTGTACACAGCGTACAGCAGTTGTTGCTGCTGCTACCGGGAGAGTGGCAGGTCCAATAGCTGATGAATTGCATTTGATCAATGAGTGAGCAGCAGAGACAGTAGAAGCAACAATATCATTATCAGTGGCTGTGTGATGTTGTTGGGACATCTCATTATTCCTCTGGAAAGGCCCCAATGACCAATGGCCTGCAATGACTCCAAGCAGCAAGTATGACGCAGGCAGAGTGACTGATTGGTGATACTCCCAATTTCATGTTGTGGTTGTAAACAACAACTGCTATTGTACTTTGGTACAACATCAACTATGCATACATGAGTGTCAAATCTACTTTTCCAGCATGTCCAGACCAGAAGAATAGGCAACTTTGTACAGGCTATGGTACAAGATGCTGTAACAGGAGGCCAACGAACGGCCAGGCAAAACAGAAGAACTGACAGTGTGTCATACTCGTGAGTCAGCATACCTGACTCAGCTCCTGGTTCAGCCTAAACTCACGTGTAACCATCCTGGTGTCAATGTGGTGAGACAGTCGGCAAACTCTGGCAGCAGAAATGTTGAGCTCCTGTTCCAGCAGGCACAGCATGGCTGTATGGCGTAGCTTTGTAGCTTCATGACTGGGCCAGCTGGGTTTGAGGCTGCAACCATCAAGCATTGTTGTCATGATTCGGATTTGTGCCTGACACTTGATTTTGTGCGGAACAAGAAAATGTAGCAAGGAGAGTATGGCTCAAATGCACTAGTCAAGCTTAGGAGCAGCAGCGTTGAAATTCTATGCTTCGGCAATGCTGCATGGCTGCTTCCTTGTTTGCATTGCTTACATGCATCAGACCCAAGAAGGATGTGGAGCAGGTCTGTGCGAAGGAAATGGAGAAAGTTGAGTAAGATAACTTGGCTCTCGGCCAATGGGTAGAGTGAGCGAGTGGGGAAGTGAGTGGGTGGGTGGGCGGGTGGGTGGGAAGGTGAGTGAGTGAGTGAGCGAGCGAGCGAGCGAGTGAGTCAGTCGGTGTGTGATCTGACCAAAACCAGTTTGCGGCTGAGTGCTTGGGCAATTGAGAAAGAGGCATTGGCGAGCAAGCTGCAAGCATGCATCAAAGAATAGGAGGAAGCAACCAGACTGCAAAGGCAACTAAGATATTGTACAATCATCATGACTAAAAGCTTTCCAGCTCTTGATGAGGCAGGCATGTGCAGGACAAGTCTTGTCTCTCCAGAGCAGCTTGTCTTGTGCATCCCAATGCCCATGTGTATACCGTCCAACTTTTATTACACTATACTTATCCTACATACATTATGATGTTATTGTTGTTGATGTCATAGCTACCTTCTGCTAAGAGAGCTTTCGTATCTTGCCACATTTTGTTTGTCTTGCACCATATCCTGGATGAGCGGCCAACCAGGGCCCAGTTCAGCCTGTTTCTGTGCCATGCGCTTCAGGCATGATGTCAATGCATTGAATGACTGCGCCACTGGAGATGGTGGCATGCCTGAACATCACACTCTTGTCTCAGCTGGTTTTGGAGGTACACGCTGCATGCTTTGACCACACTTCTGTCAATTTCCAAGTGTTAAAGATGCTCTGTTAGAATGTAATCATATAATGCAGTGTACATCTTAAGGAATCAAGATAAGCAATCTTGACTCCATGGAACGCTGAAAGACACTTGAGATGCTACTACAGCCACTAAAGCCACTCAGCATGTGTTGTGATGAGAACCAGAATCACAGCGTCATTGCCGACGGTCCAGTGCAAAGGTAGTGTCACACACACAATTGCTTCAAAATCTCTTACACGAACGGCAAGCACTGCACCAAGCCAGAGGGAACTTCATAGAGTTCTCAGCTGTCATGGCTGTCAACTTTTGTGCGCGTGCAGTCTTACCAGGCAAGGGATTGCTCTGAGTGGGAACAGCTTGGTAGCCATAAATCCAGTCCAAAACTGGCCCTGGTGATGTTGGAGATGGACCTGAGGGGGGTCCTGAAGATGGCAATTCTGGACCAGGTGAGCTGCAGTGTTCCTTGGCAGGAACAGCCTGGCGCTGAAACAAGGCCTCTGGGTTCATCTTCAGCTTTGTGGCGTCAGGCGACAGACTAAACAGCTCAGCCTGATTTTGCTCCCTGTCTAGTCTCTGATGCAGCAAGCAAACACTGTTGGGTCTGTGCTGGGTGCAATGTGATGATTGTGTGGAGTTTTTAAGGCTGCAACAGACAAAACAAAGTGCAAGGGGTAGTGCAGTAGTAACACATCAGTATTGCACATACAAAACATCACATGACAACTGTACTGGCTGATCTGCATGTGTGCAACAGTGCATGGGAACATGTGTACCACACATGCCACGTTGTCCTCTGCACATCTGGTCGGTGCATTGGTAGACAGCACAGGCAGACATCATTAGTAGTCAGCACATGCCATCCAACATAGACATGGGGGTACATTGACCCTCACATTTCCCAGCTGGCACAAGCTGGCGAGCATGCTTTCCATCCAAGCAGTGATTTTGTCAAGGTCATGAGCATCTAGTTTGTCCATATCCTCAAAGTCAAGCACAGCATTCTCAGCAGGTGGCTCTTCACTGCGCTCGTCTTGTGACAGCAAGGTCCAGACTGCAAGGTTGACTGGACAGCCAAGTGCATGTTGCCTGCAGCAATGAAGGCATGATGTTGATTGAAACGCGTGCAAGTCAATGACATCAAGCCAATCTTTGTAACAAATTATGTCACACTCTAAAAGACATCCAACACAATTTGCGGATACCGCATGCCCAGCAAAGAAGCCTTGACAGTGTATGTTTGCTGCATCGGATGCTAAAAAGTGAGCGAGATGAAGCTGAACTGCTGGCTGTGTCGCATGACAGCACAAAGCTGATGATCAATGCAGTAATGCAGAGGCTGACAAGGGACCTTAATGAGCAACCGTTGTAATGGTGAGCACAAAATGTGGGCAGGGGTCAAATCTGCTCAGGGCCCACAGCAGAAGTATGTGCCTTGCAGCAAAGTTGCGCAGTTGCATGTGTTTTGCAAGAGCATCGTGCAGATTGGCTGCACATGTAAAAAAAGTGAGGGAGAGGAACAAAGGCAGACACTGAGGCTTCTTGGAGAAGTCTGTCCAAGACAAAAGGTGGCTCACAAGAAGCCATGCTCTTGTGATGTCAAAGCATCAAAAATCATGTTGATGACAGCACTCCTCCTGGCGTATTGCCAAGGTCTTGTTCTTTGTGCAGATGCTTCCTTGTGGTGATGCTCTGCTACACGTTTCTGTAACTCAAGCCTGCACAGTAGGTTGCAGACTCAGCTTGTGAAAAATTGTGAACAATCGCAAAACAGACACAAACACATATGTGTGGCCGAGTGAGGTATGCAGGATCAGCACAAATGTACACAAGCACTTGACGGCCTGTGAACATGATTTGATTCATGGGTTTGTTGTGATTGATGAGTCAACCATGTGCATAACTACTAGAGATCTGAACAGATAGGTCAAAGAATCCAGTCAAACAAGCTGGCGCATCCTGTTGACAAATGCTGCCATGTATATATATCACACAGCTGTGATCACATCAAGTGTTCAAACACAAGCTTAGCGATGGGCTTCAGGTGGATCTGGCACAAACCAGCTACCTCCAGACAGGCTTGTCCAGAGTAACATGAATGTCACAAATCAGCTCTGATTTGTGAACATGAGACAAGGAAAAATTCTTTCAGACTTTTCTTGGCCACCTTTTATGCGTGACAACTCACAGTTTGCTGTGAAGCTTGTGCAGGGCTTCTGTGGAGGCTGTGCTCTTTTGGACTTCTTGCAGCAGGCTCTGCACAGCATGAGGCACCCGCTGCTGCACCACCCAGTCCCTGCACAAGGAAGCTTGGTTCTTGAGGAGATAGATAGCAGGCATTGATGAGTTGAATGGTTCGGTATGGCATATAGGTTAGGTGTCAGCAATCAGCCGTTCAATTTGTTAACAGGTGGCACCATCTGCATAATTCTGTGGTGACGTTGCTACCTTGGCAGCGATCAATCATCTGCAAGCCTCCAGTCAATCAGCAAAACTAACCAGCACTCAGCTTGAACTCAAAGGATTGAGATTGGGTGTGGCATCAGGTGATTCTTGAATGTTCTCATTTGTGTCGCTGCTTGCCTGAATGATGCTGCACTTGTGTGGGGCTTGCTGCTTGCATCCCATTGCCACTGCTTCCAGGAGCCTGTCTTAGCCAGGCGCCTGAGTCCTTGTGACAAGACTTCTGCCACTTCCTTTTGGTCTGCAGCAATAAGCAGAACAAGGGTAAGGTAGAAAATAGCTGAACTGGTGTCACAGTCTGCATAGGTCACTGTGTTTACTAAATATACCTGTCAGTCTTGCTGCCTGCTTGTGCAGACATTTGACATCCAATGTGAGCAGCTCAACTCGCTGCTGCTCAGTTGTGCTGTCCCAAAAGTGCTTGACCTGTAATGCCTGCTGCATGGTCTAATGCGTACGCACGGGCTGCCTGAAGCTGTCACTGATCTGTCTGCATCAAACTGTGTCAAGGATGATTTTGAGGCAAGCAGTCCCCCGAGCTTTCTTGACACTAGGTCCAGCATGTACTTGCAAC
>JAABUP010000501.1_pt1 | contig 86098 bp, 115 predicted proteins | sample 5559201 | NCBI WGS metagenome assembly JAABUP01 (sample SAMN10711887, study PRJNA513373) | rock metagenome | isolation source: Antarctica rocks | place: Antarctica
GTGCTTAGTAAAGGCCCTTGTTTTGTAAGGCTTTTAGTCACATACACAAACCCTATGCTTGACAAATCACAGAGAAACCCTATGGTCAGTGGTCAGTTAGGCAAATATATATATTTTGCATTGACAGTACACACTGATCCCGACGATTTACCGAGCTTTGCTGACGAGTGCAGTTTCGGGAATTGGTCATCGGATTCATACCACTAAGAAAAAACAGAGCCCGGCCCACAAGCACACCCGACTGCGCTGGAAACACGATTACCGTCCTGCCCAGACTGCACCTGTCCTCCTGCCAGTTGCAATTCTGCCAACAAGTGGCAAACGTACGGGGCGTACGGAGCGGCACTGCAATAAGCAACTGTATTGGGTATCTACTGACACCAGAAGGACAAGCAAATGTCTGTGTCGTGTGGAACAGCTGCAAGTCTTGGATCTAACCCTTGAAAGACACAACCCGCAGGGAGGCGTAGTCTTTTTACCACACAGCCCGCCACTCAGCCCAGCGTCGCCACTCCATCCGACCAAGTCCATGTAGACGTACGGTTGCAAGAGTCATCCACTTCGTGCCCACGAAGCCCTGCCAGCTCAACTGACCCAACTTTGAGACCTGCGCTTGACAACAGCGTGCAAGAGGCCTCACAACAAGGCGGATCAGGCAGGCAAAATATCACACATGCAGCGCCGCAAGCAGGCTCCCAAGCAGACAACCGAGGAAACATGTAAAGTGCCTACAATTGTAAGCTTCGCATTTCTGTCGGTCAGCCTTGCGGACACGCAAAGAACAAGTATTCTGGCTCGGCTTGCTGCTGCTATGCGTTCTCCGTATGAGCAGCAGGAGCTATGGAAGCTGGCAGAACTCTTTTTTCAGAGAGACTTGGGCTGCTTTGGTCGTGTGCTAAAAGTGCATGGTGATCTTCAGCCAACAGCCAGCTACTTGATCCTCGCTCCCCGAGTGCAGCTGTTTCCAGATGTGCTTTCAGCAGCTAAGGAATTTATGACAGCATGCCCATCACTCCAGACCCTTCAGGTGCAGCTGCAGATTGGACGCACTTTTGTGCTAGACAAGACTGGTCACGAATTACACAAGCTGGCACTGTCCTGTAGTGCACATGTCTCCTAGGATATGCTGATGTGTCGCTTTGTCACCACAACTTAGTCATCAACTATTGCTCTGCAGGCATTGTGCAAATAAGTCCAAGTGCCTCTTTTGATGCACAATGGACACAGCATCGCCATGGCCCAGACTGCACTCAGGTTGTTTACCTAACTTGTACCCAAAGTCGCAGCGCATGCTCTGATCTCTAGGGCTGATTTCAGTCAAGAAGCGAAAAAGCTGTCACTGCTATTTGGATCAGACCTGAACCAAGTGCTTGCTCAGGTGAGCAAGGCCAGATTGGCAAAGACACGCAGTTTTCCTGCTCAAGCATGGGTTTTGTACGCTTAGCCAAGTTGTGTTTGCTTTCAGGTCAAATCTGGCTCTGATGCAGACAACAACCTTCCCTTGGAGCAATGTACAGCAGGCTGTACCGTGTCTGTGCCTGCAGATGGCATGGTGTTCATGATCTTGCTCTCAGTCCCATTTGGTGACAAGATTGTGTACAACCTTGTGACCTAAGTAAACAAAGAATTCTTTTGGTCAACGCAAGACCAACAACTCTTTGCTCTGCAGCAGGTAATGTCCTTTGCGCACCTAGCTCTATCACCACATGACCTGTCACTTACAGCAATCATGCAAGCTGTGCTGTAAGGCACAAAGGAGCAGCAGCTAATGTGCATAAGTCACAGTTTGACAATGCATGCAAGGTGCTCATGACGCAGCTGCGTGTGCACACAACTGCAGCTGACAAGCGTGAGACTGGCTTGTTTGCCACAGGCCATGCAGGCTCAACATTTTTGCTTGTTATTGACTGTAAATTTGCTGCAGGCACGGCTGCTGTCATTAAAAAGCGTTATGCTGCTGCTGGCCCAGCTACTGCCCCTGAATGGGGTTGTCCTCCAACCCAGCTGCACCTTTTTGAAGTATCATACGAGAGCGTCAGCTGTGGGAGGTTGAAGCCCCAGGCCAGCAGAAGCTGCACTTTCCAGCAACATTGATGGTACTACAGTAGTTATATGACCACAGGGGTAGATGCGTGTCCCTGTCACAGTCCTCGTCTGATTTCAGAATCTCAAATTTGTTGTCTGTTGACTCCCCTGAAGAGCCCCAAAGACAGACAAGGATTTGGTGCCCTTACTTTTCTCAATTTCTATCTCCTTTATTAACTCAGGTCACTCAAATAGTGTTCATCAATGGGTATCTGACTACCGGCAAGAAGGGTCTTGAAAATTGGTGGGTATACAGATACCGGTAAGACATTCTATGTTCCCCAATGACAGGCCAATGATTGCTTCTTACCAGGTTCTGTGCAGCCGTCCAGATCTGCAGAACCACTGCTACACCAGATGTAACAATGCTCTGCAGGGTCTTGAGGTGACACTGCACACTGAATTTTGCAATGACTCGTACACAATCAACCTAGATCACATGATGCATGCATGCACAGCTATCTAGCATATAATTCACCACGTCCGGTCCTCAACAGCGCGTCAATACATTTTGAGCCGCATATGCAGCACAGCGCTGGCTAGCCTTGATCCAACATAGCGTTTCCTTCAGCTTTCAATTTCATACGAATTCATACAAGGTCCATTGAGGCTGTACCTTTCACAATGGGTGCATACAGCTCAGGAGCAAACAAAATGTGGAACGAGCAAAAAATCCGAAGGGCTGTCTATTCTGCAGATCTGCGTGCATTATTAATGTTCATCAACCTGGAATTACATTGCAATGCACCCTGATTGACGCTGCAGCACGACCTGCCTGGATACAACCACCAAAGCGACATGCATCATCGCCACTATTAGCAGACCACAAAGCGCTTCCACTTCACTGGTCTGCTGAATCACTCCACTGTTCAGCACAAGTGGTATACGTCACATTGCTTGTCAATGCATTGCAGACCTATCAAATCCATGCAGTCCAACCCTCATACATTTGACACAAATTGTCTAGGCTGGTGGCTTGTTTGATCAGCTGATCCACATGCTGCTCAACATCCAAAGACCTGCGCTCTAGTGAAGACTTCCCAAACAGCTTGTCCTGAAACACACCCAGCGTAGCTGATGCAAAAGCAATGCGTCGAGCCTTCAGTGACTCGCCATCTTCTTTCTGCTGCAGCCCACTCCTCATGGCATCCTTCAGCAGATCATCTTGACCCCCTGCTTTCAGTATGGCTTTTGTATCTTGCTCAAGGTCGTCTCCAGCAGTGCCTACAAGCGCTGCTGAGTCTGACTCAGAGCCAGAGCCAGAGCGATCTTGCAAGTCTGAGTTGCTTCCGCTCTGGTGTGAGCCAGCACCAGCAGCACCAAACGCGGCTTGCGGTACAGCAACAGATACTTCCGATGCTGATGGTTGCGCATCTGCAACTTCAGAAGCCAGAGGAAGAGTGACTGCCGTCTCAGCAGCTTGAGCCTGGTAGGCCTGCAGAAGCACATGGAAATTTAACACATCACATTGTACTACACAGACAGACAAATCAGGCCTTAGCATGATGCCCATACAGCAAGCCTCAATTGCTGAGAATAGTCAACAGAACCACTGGGCCCTGTTGTCTCTGGTGCAAGTGTGCAAATGCAGACCAGTATTTGTTTTGCAGACTGACACATATATTGGCATTGATGGTGATGCGGTTGAAGACTCAACCAGTCACAAGGCTCACTCGCTGTACATTCCTTCAAAAATCCGGTCATAGCGTGTGTCACTGACGGTACCTGTTGAATGCTGGTGGCGACCGCTTTGGCTTGGTCAGGTAATGCAGCCACTGCGCTCGCTAGCTGCTTCACACTTAGGTCTGTCATGTTAGGCGACTGCACCTACAAAAGCAGCAGAGATGGCACAATCATTTCTTGACAGGGTTTAGGGTTTAGGGTTTAGGGTTTAGGGTACGTGACGTTGTGCAGTCCACAATGACAGCCAGTGTCCGTCAGACAGCATTGCATCATGTCAACAGTGCTATGCAGCCAGGTTGCATCGCCAAGTCTGCAGTGCTGTTGCTCCCTAGAATGTCAGGAATGAGTGAGCTACAGCGAAAGCGCACATCAGTAAGACCCTAAATGTGAAATTTGTCATGCATGACATACGCCGCTGCTGCTATTTGATTGCAAGTGCAGTATGCCACGATAAAGGCGCTACAACAAAAAGAGACGAATCGCATCCTTTTGTCAAAGCTTTGCGTAAGGCCAGAATGATACCTGGTCCATAGCTGCTGGCAAGAGGGGCGTCATGGCGTCCAAGACCAGAGCAGCCCTCTTGGACTTGGAAAAGCCCTTGCCAGACTTGCCCATGAGGGGCTGGGATGGCTGCTGCTGATTGCTGGCTTGCAGGTTATGCTCCACAGCCTCAATCACAGCACTCAAGCTCTCATCCAGCACTGATGCATGCTGTTGGAATGGAGTGAGCTGGTCCTGTGCATCTTGCATGGACGTCCTGATTGCTTTGGCACCACTGGATCCCTGCACGCAAGCAGCATCAGTCAGTTTATATAAGTTTTCTAACAAAAACTTGGCAAAAATGATTTTGTTGTGGCCACAAAGAGTGACCCTGCAGAGTGGTGTGCAAGTATGTCCTGGCTTTGTACGTTGTGCCTGTAGTCATTGGGCAGCAGCTGGACTACTTGCACAGCACTTTCCAGCGACTGCAACTGCAGTGCTTGTGAGCAGAGATCAGTGCATGGATGTATAGGCTGCACCAAAAACACTTTCACAGTGAAGCACAAAGACATAGAAATGACAAAGACACAAAGAGTGCACAGGAAGAAGAGCTGCAGCATGGATCATGGGAGTGAAGTCACACAAGATTGCAGGCCGCACCTCCACATGACCCAGCACCTCTTCCAGTGCTGCTTGAGTCTGCTCCACAGCAGGTGGAGCCTCGCGAGCTGCCTTCTGGCAATTTCTACAAAAATCAAAATCAAAATATTAGTCTCCCGTATTCTGGTCATTGAAAAAAAAAAAAAAAAAAAAAAAGCAAAGTATGTTTGTTCTTTTACCTGACTGGCTGAACGACAGCCTGGGCAACTTGCAGCAGCCTGGGCGCCTGCTGGGCAAAGCTTTGGCCTAGCTGCCTCTCTTGTACCTGAGCTGGCTGTAGCTTGGCTGCTGCTGCAGCTGCTTGCTCATGCAGCTCTGGCAAGGTCTGCTGTGCGACGTTGACCTACAAGCAAGACAGGCTAGTCAAGTCGGTGACTCATCAAGCTAGACAGTCTTCTGCCGAAACCGGGACCCAGTTTTGGACCTTTACCAGATCTTGATACACGTCGCGCCTTGCCTGTGAGTAGGAATGCTGCTTCTGCCTAGCCCTTACCAGTTCATGCTCTACAAAACTGACAGGCAGGTGAATGCATGGTCATGATTGAATACATTGTGGGTTGTGCAGTGAATGGACAACCGGCAAAAACAGACCTGATGCACAGTGAAAGGGGAGACAGCACAACACACTTCTTAGTCAGTGCAAACGAAACCAGAAAAAATGTAGTTAAGGGCGAAACAGCAAAAACGCATCTCTTGGTCAGTCAGGGGGGAAACAGCAAGCACAAACCTCTTGCTCAGCGGTTTGCAGTGCAGAGCAGGTGAACTGCCGCTGCTGCAGCAGAGCACTGCATTCAGCAAATGACTTGTCATCAGCACCAGCGCTGCGAGACCATACAACTCCCTCTCTAGAGAGCTCCAGCTGCAACACATTCTGGGCCATGCGCTCGATCCAGCCAGCAATGTCGTCACAGCCACTCAGCCATTGCTGCCGGCTGGTAAAAAACTGCAGCACAATCCCAGCAATGTTGCAACCACTTTCAGATGATTATGAAACTCATCTTGTGGATGAAGACAAACTGGACTAGGTGTATGAGAGCGAAATGCAGCATGCCATGTACGCACCGACAGCTTGCAGAGACATTTGAACATGTAATGCAGCCCATGACCTTCAGAAGCCGTTTGGCATGCTTAAGTCTGTGCTTTGTATCTGGCAAAAAAAGGCCCAGAAAGGCGCATGCCGAGGTAATTGCCACGTTCTGCAAGCGGAAGCAGTGACCAATCACAGTTGTGATGGGACATACGCCCAGAAAGGCTCATGCCAGGTGATCGCTGCACTCTGCAGCAAGGCAGCAGTGACCAATATCAGTTGTGATGGGACATACCTGCTCATGCACATTGTGCTGCTGTTGGCCGGTTCTGAACAGTCTCCTCAGCTGTGTCTCTGTCTGTGAAGAAGCATGCCGCCATGCCAGCCAAGCTTCCTCAACATCTGACAGAATGCAAAGAGCTGACTCCAGAGCATTCACCGCCTGGCTGCGGCGTATGCTCAACGACCAGTTGGGCTCAGACAAAGGGTTCTGCAAGCGTAAGATACCAGTCAGCAGGCAAGTATGAGTGATCATATGCAACATGCCGACCAACATACAGGATGTCATGATGGAATGAATGACAAACATCACAGGCCACATCTGATCTGTTTGTCGGCTGCATTGCATGAAGGTAAGCAGAAAGTATACATTATACAGTATAGTATACGGTATAGTATACAGTATAGTATACATTATACCATATACAGTATAGTATACGGTAAGCAGAAAGTATACATTATACAGTATAGTATAGATACCCCCCGCAGCCAACAAGAACACAGACAACAAGGAAGTGGTTGGTACATCTGATGCAGCTATTGGACAGATGCAGATCAGGATGGCATTTTTTTGTTCATTTTATTAGTACTATGATGATTGTTATCATTATCATTGAAGTCAGCGTCAGCATCACCTTGGGTGCAATAAGAGCTGGTTGACCTAAACCTCCCAGTGGCTGCAAAGCCGCCTCCAGCTCCGCCTCATGCACCCACTCAAACGCCACAAGCTGCTCATTTGTCTCCCATGACTCACTGCTCAGCTGGACAGCACTCAGAGCAGCCGCTACACCTGCTTGCTGCTGCTCAGCTGTGGCCAACTCTCCAGCGCAATGGACGAAGTCTCGCATTGCCAGAGACAGCCGCTCAGCTTGTGAAGTTTGTGGGTGCTGTATTGGGTTGTGCACGAGGTCAGGGCTGCTGTTGCTTTCCAAGGAATCACCAGCCAGCTCAAGGCTTTGGTCAGCACCAGCCAAGGCAGTGTCAAAATCACTGAATGGCACCAGATCTGGTGGTGCCATCACACTAGAATCAACAACATGGCTGATGTCCTGCTCAGGCTGCAAGTCAGCGTCTGTAGGATCTGATTGCTGCTCAAGAGGATCATCCTCTAGTGCATGCTCCAGCGTCTGATCAGCGCCCTCAAGACGGGTGTCAAAGTCACTGAAGGGCACAAGCTCTGGGGCTGATGCGCTCAGCCCCACGTTGGCAAGGGCCCCATGGCTGCTTGTGAGACCTGCAGACCCAGATGATCCCTCCAGATCTAGATCAGATAATCCTTGCAGTAGATGATCACCGTTAGTCAGAACCTGGCTGCCCTGCCTAGCTGTGGCATCAGCAGATGCTGATGCGGCCCGAAGGTGGTCCACGAGGCTGGGCAGCAGCTTGGCTTGGCTCCAGTCATCGAGCGACTTTGTAAGACTTTGCATGATGCGCTCAGCTGTGTTGCGCTGTGTGTCCTCTGCTGTGAGACTCAGCTCTGATGCAGATGACAAGGCCATGTCTGGTGCACCGTTGAAGCAGCTGCTGAGCAAGGAGTGTACAGTCTTGACCACAAAGACAGCGCTGTCCCATGAAGCTGCGCCAGAAGCAGCAACCAGACTGTTGGCCTGAGGAAGCTGCTGTGCTGCCTGTGTAAGATCATGGAGAGATTCAGTGAACTTGGTCAAGGCCGACTGGAACATATGCACTGAGCTGAAGGCTGCTGTGGAGCTGTCGCCGGCTGAAGCAAGAAACAGGCTGTGAACCTGACTAGCTAGAGACGCCTGATGGGCCATGAGGGCTTCAGCACGTTCACGCAGACTTGCTGCGGTGGCCTCTCGTTGCTCCCAAGCGCTGTTGAGCTGGTCCAGCTGAGCACCAGCAGAACTTGCAGAAGCTGAGGTGTCATCAGCGAGCTGACTCTGCAGCACTGTCATCTGGACAGAACAAAACAGAGGCTCAGGTGATATTCAGGCATGCAAATGAACACTGCAAAGACAAGCTCGGATGAAAATTCAGCCCAGTGCATGTGCAGTACAAAGACGGGTGACACCTCCTCAAGTCAGTGCAAGCTGTACACATTTTGATCACTGGCCTGAGAAAGGCAGAACATGGCACAATGAGCAATGAAGCCCTTGGGCAAAGCTTGGGCGCCGTAACATGCGCTGACAGTCATCAATAGAGACGCGAGGTGATGTACCTGATCAGAATAGCTGGCAAGCAGATCTGCATGGCCCAAGCTCTCCTGCTGCAACTGAGCAAAGGCTGCCTCGGTATCAGCAATCTCAGCATGAAGCGCCTTGATCAGCCCCACATGCTGCAAGCATCAACAGGAGATTTGTAAAAGCTCATTGTACGGAGGACGGACAAAGCGATGTCTCAAAGTTGCCTTGGCCGCTGCTCAACCTGATGTTGTGTTTGCCAACCAACGCCAGTAAGCATGCACATATATCAAGGAGCTTCACTCAAGTATGCACTGGGGCTTGTGCAAGATAGCAAAGATGCACGCAACAGCCCCCCAAAAGGTGACAAGTTTCTCACATCAGCTTTTAGCTTCTAGATGAAATGAGAAACAAGATGGTAGTCCACAACTGAACAAGGGCTGACCGGCATCATGCACAACATGATGGGTGGCTTGACGTCCCGTCAGACAGGTGCTAGCATTTCTGCAGTACCTGGGACTCACTGCGCCCAAGTCCGCAAGTACTGTACATTGTGAGGTACGGCAGAACCTCTGAGACAAACTGCTGCTGTAGCGCAAGCTGCGCCTCTGTGACTTTGCTGAACGGCGCCACCCATTGCAGACACGACACAGCCTCTGGTTGGTCTTTGAGAAGGACCGCCAGCTGTGACAGGCCTTGTATGCCATGGGTCATGTTGAAGGCAGCAGAATTGCCATTGGTACTCTGCACCTTGGCACAACAGAGTTCAGACTAGCTGTCTTCAAACAAGGTAGCCTTGTTGGTGACGCATGGTGAGGGCTGTGTGCTTTGATCCAATCAATCCGATGACGGATTTGTTATGCAAGGCGATGCAAAGAGTCGCACTCCTGGACGTTTGAGCTTTACTGATACCTGGACCTCCATCATTACAGGCTGTGTATACATGTGTTAAATAATAATAATAATAATAATTAAAACGCTTTCCAGCTCATGATGAGCTAGGTACGTGCGGGTGTAAAATGAGCTTGTCAATGATGCTTTCACCAGCAGGCACATTGTAGAGGTACCACATAATACAAACAGCAGTACACGAGACAACGCTTCACAGGTATCTTTCACCTTTGGCTCATCACCAACTGCCAGTAAGCAGGCTCTGACAGATCCAGCAACAAGGCTATCAGCTTTGGCCCCGCCCTGGGTTTCATCAAGGCAGCCCATGAGCTCTGCCCTAGCGTCTGCCAAAGAGCGCATCATAGGTTGTCTGTTCAGATGGATGTGGGTGAGCTGCTGGTCCAAGTGCTGGCAGGCAGATGCCAGCATTGATGGCAGAGCCTTGAGAGCATGCCATGTGACTAGGATATCTTGGGGATTGCTGGGGTGAGGCGCCAACTGCATTGACTCCAGCATGGCCTGCACTTCATTGCAGCTCTTGGAAAGCTGAAGAAACAAAGCTGTTTTCTAGGAATGACCGTTACACAGCAAAACCTGCTGGACCAGCATTGAAACTGTGGATATCCTTGAGAGCTCTGGGAAGGTGCATTCTTACACAAAGCACTCTGAAAGTAAAAATGCAGCGGACTGGACATGAGGGCAACTCAAACAAACTTGCTGTAATCTGCAGAGCGGCAGACTCTGCTGCATCATGACAGACATCAAACAGAACGCATGTGCTGTTGCAAACACATGCACTTGCCAAGACTGTCACCATACAGCTGTCACAAGTGTACAGCTGAGCATTGGGTATCAGATAGCATACCTCTGTGCGGTTTGAAGCTGTTGCGCTGTCAACAGCCCGAGCCCACTGACTGTGATGACTGCTGTCAGAGTAGTCAGGCGTCAGGACCAGCCTCAAGGCAGCCGAGTAGGCCTGCAAGCCAGCCAGTCCTGCTAGGATACCCTGACCCCGCTGTGCCAGCAGCTGGGTGGCTTGCTGGTCGATGCTGTGGGCTTGGTGCAGCAGCATGGGGGGGATGGTGATCTGCCGCTGGGAGGACTGCAGCGCCGCCTGCACAATGCTGGGGATGCTTGAGGCTCCCAAGCTAGAGACCAGCCCTGCAGCATTAATACAACACAAATGATGCATGTGTGGACAGAGATTGTGTGTCATTGATGGACATCCAAGAAGTATAGTGCTTGGATTTGCAAAGAAAGGAGGCTCAGCTGATGAGCTGATGCATGTGTAGCAGAATCCTGCCTGGCAGTGTCCGACAGCAGCACACGCTGAAATGACATCTGACTGTCGTTCTGAGTGTGACACTCAGGTTGACATTCTGAGAGTCTGAGAATGACTCTCAAAGCATTGCATCCTGTGCCAGATCACTGACTAGGTAAGATTCATGCACCATGCTTGTGCTTTCTCCCCACGTACCTAGCTGCACGGGAGCTTGATCAGCCGCCCAATGACTGTTGGGATACATCAGCTCGGCAGGAACCTGATCCCTCAGTGCCTTCACGGTGTACTGGTGCCTGTCAGCCCAGCCCTGGCACTCACGCAAGTGCCTTTGCAATAGTTGCCTGTTGGAGTGCAGCTCCTTGACCAGCTGAGGGATGCTGGCTTGGGCTTGGTGCAGGCGCATGGTGACGGCTTCAGTGCTAGAGGCTGCTGCTGCCTGGGCTTCCTGCAAGAATGCGACGGTATAGGTGTGAGTTGCCATGTAGGTAGATAGTCAAGTAGGCACATCTGGACATACATATGAGAGGTAAGCCTACACGTGTAAAATTGTAATTTGCAGCGCTGCAGGTACTGATGCCCAGATTAGCAGATCACAATGTTATTGGCCGAAAGACCAAGACAACCACTGCAGTGCATATTCTGCCAAAAGTTTGCTTTGGTGAAGTTCGCTGTCGTGATTGACCTGGTGCCCATAATATCCATGTCTGACTAATTTGGACATCAATGTCTGCTGCGCAACACATTGATTCATGAATTCACTCATTCGTCAGACGTGTCTTTCCCTGAGCTCGGGCGTGCACAGTCCTGATTACTTCCCTGTGCAAGGTCCTGTTTTGGCAGTCAGTATACTAACAAGACTGTGTGTTGCCACACTTCATTTCATATATGTCCTATCATGCAAACATACACACACAAACGTTGCCGGATTCCTGCTTGAGTGAGAGAGAACAGGTCAAAGCATGTATACCTGAGCTTCAAGGACTTCTCGGTGAGCTGCTCTAGCAGTGGATGCAGTCTGGTCAGCAACAGTGTGGACAGCTGCGTAAACCTGCAAGGCTGCTGCTGCTCCGGGCAGGGCTGCGGCCAAGGCTGATAGCGCCTCAGAGCAGGATGCCTTTTGCTCACTGCTTCTGGCATAGAAGAGGTTTAGAGCCACAGCTGCGTCTGCATCCTGCATTCAGCAGACAAGACTGCTTACATTACGATAGATGGATGCTGGGCATATGCCTAAACCATCACAGGCATAGTTGCAGATCTCTTTTGGGTGTGAGCCATTTAGCAGTTCCTGATTCAAGCCTTGCAGCAAACGCATTCTGCAACTCATGCTATGCTGAAGCTAACAGAAATTGTGATTCACACTGGTTGAGTCACACCGGCTCTGGCCACAATGTGAAATGAGCTGCTGCCTGCCACGACCGAGACAAAACCTACAATGTGTTACGTAAGGAGGCTGACAATGCAGCTGAGGACTGACTGTGCAGAGCAGCTTGCATGTAGGCCATTGGTGTTGTAAGCACAAGCACAGCCTCAACCTTGGGAGCGGTGCAACATAAAGGTGCATGAAGATGGAGCTTCAGCACACCTTTTTGCTAGCAGCCTGGTCCCTGTCAGGCGACCAGGTCACCAGCGGGTCGAGCAGGACAGACTGCAGAAGGCTGCTCAGGGTGGTGGAGTGCCTCCTGGCAACTCGCATGACGTGTTCACAGCCCTTACGGAAGGCTCCCTCCACACCGGTCGCACCCAGCGCCGCCTGCATAGTTGCTGACAAATGCTCTCTGTGGTTGTGCCGACAGAGATAACCCATTGGGAGGGGTGCTAGCGACAGGTGTGCACATGTGTGGGCTTCAGGGTCGCCGGGTGGAAGTTGCAGGAGACAGGGTGCAAACAAAAGCATAAGCTCTGACTTGGCCATGTGGGCGCTTGGAAAGAGCGACCACTGCGAGGTTCTCAGACCACAGTGTCTGAGAACAGGGACATGTTGTAATGATGCGCTTACCTGCAGGGTATGTGTGAGGCGGAATGGGACAATCTCAGGCACTCTCAGCTGCTGGCCCTTGTCGAAGACAATGTTGTAGTCAATGTGAACCACGCGGCCAGTGTGCTTGTCAAGCAGAATGTTGTCCAGGTGGCGGTCCCCAAGGCCAAGAAGGTGCCCAACCTGCAGGAGAAGGAACTGTCAGAGGTAGACTGAGACATGCATGAGCTGCTGATGGCACATCTGGGTTGACGAGTACATCGGCCGCCGGTATGTTTCAACAGTAGGAAGTTGTTCAGCATATCAGTGAAGATGCAGCAGAACCAAGTAGAGCAGGGCAGCTTGCACCCAAATAGCAGTCACCATGGCTGTGCTGATACTTGATAGATTGTGAACCAACATCAGTTAGTTTCCTAGTGACGCGCGAATTTTCTGGTTGAGGGATGGTGACGCCACTCTGCATACTGAAGATGATCGAATCAGTTGCCAGGCATGCTGTAACACAAAACGGTCAGATGCTCCAAAAAAGCTGTCAGAGCCATATACAGATTTAGGCCATTATGAAGGCACTGCTCAAGAGGGCAGGGCCTCATCTTGACAGCCTCTGCTGTCCTAGGAGGAGGGCGTCAAGCATATCGTTCAACAAAAGCTGAGTCCAGCAACAGCATCAAGATGAAGGAGGTGAACAAAAGAAGCCATCTCAGTATTTTTGGGTCACATTCAGTCACATTGTTCTTTGCAGCATACCATGCTCATGGCAGCAGTAGAGCTGGTGTAGCCAGCCTGGTAGCTCCACCACTCTGAGGCAGAGCCGCAGCCGCACCACAGCTCACGCGCCAGCAGGTGGCTAGGGGTTTCCTGCACTGACTCTGTCAGAATCTGTTTCAGCAAGGGCAGGGGCCAGTCCTTGCGAGGGGTGGTACGGGGAAGCCCTGCAGCCTGCAGGGGAGGGCAACGCCTTGTGATGTCTGAGACGCAGAATTTGGTCTCGGTGCATGTTGTGCATACTGGGTATCTTCACACAAAGCTCCTCAACAAATGCTGAGTATCTCCATGTTCAGCTCCTCAACAAATGCTGAAACTCAACACAGAGAACTTTTGAAAAGTTGTGCTGTAATTTGCTCAAACACAATCATGTTGTAGAGTGACGACCGTGGCTTTCAGGCAGTTTGCTCAGACCCTTCCAGGACGATGACTGTTGCGTAGCTTCTTCTGCTTAGATAGCAGCACAAGTGAAGTAGCACACGGTACACTCACTGTACACAAACATGTCACACATGCTATACATATACTGGAGACAAACAGGTACCTCCAGTGCAGGTAGCAGCTTGGCATAGAAGGCGTCAGTTGCGCGGGGAGGATGGATGGCAACAGCTTTTCCAGAGGGCTGTCCAGCTGCTGCTCCCTGTGCTTTTGCCATATCTGCACAGACAGACACAGACAGATGAGACATGAAAGCAGGCGGCTCAACAGACATAGGCAATCAGAGCATGGCGCAAATTAATGATGGGGCTGCAGAACAAGCCGCGCCTTGACACAAAGCTCATAGTGATGGTCTGCTTTCTTCGCCTCACCAGAAACATGCAGAGCATTGAGCAAACAATCAGAAGTGTGCCATTGGCAGATACTACATGGTGGCTGCCCATATGCCTGCCTGTGCAGGCTCAATGAAAGGCAATCTTGAGGCTGACGCAGACATAGTACAGGGAGTGTTGACTGAATCAGTGTACAAGCGACACCAGCTTACCAGCTTTGTCTGTTAGGTGGCGGTGTTGCCAAGCCTTGTAGACACCATACAGAGGCATGGTGTGGTCCACCCACTGGATAAGGCCCATGCTGGCACCCAAGGGGGTCACACTGAGGGGGAAGGGCAAGAGCTGGCGCCTGGCAGTGTCAGGGTCTGAGTGCAGGGTCACTGAGAAGGTTCTGACCAGCTGCATCAGCCGCTCATCCAGCCGTAGATCCTCCCAACCCTGAATGTGCAGCATGTCTTGTCACCAGGATATTGGAACAACACAACCAAGCTGTGATGTACCTGCTGCTGTGGCACGGCAAGGCAAAAGTAAATGAGTAAAAGGATGACGATAGTCATGATACTGCACAGCAACAAGGGTCTGAGCTTCAGACGTTTTGTAGAATAGACATGACGCCAAAGATCAGACGTGACTGTTGCAAATTGCTACTGCAGAGGCCACTTTCAAAGCTGGTGCTTGAATACTTCTTCCAGTAACTGAGACACAAGCAGGAGACACTTTAGCTTATGTTCCATGACTTCTATCACTGGCAATCAGATCTATTTAGAGACCTTCAGCAAGAATGTGTATGTCCTGCCATCAGAGCCCAGCATGGCAATCCTCTTGGGTCGCGTCTTGGTGCTCATCACATGCACTGAAGGCTTGAAGCTAGCCACTGTTACCAAATCTGCACTGCTGATCTGGTATGGCCCTGCGGCACTTGTGTCTTGCTCTGGCTGTCGCACAGACCCAGAGCTTGAAACGGGCATGCCTGATGGGTACTGGGGGTGGGTTGGGGGGAGTGGGTGGGCTGGAGTCAGCCCTGGAATGGGTACAAAGGTAGCTGCCAGCTCACTCAGAACAGGAGACAGCGCAGTGAGCTGGACCTCTCTGGCACTGAACCCACAATCAAGGCGTTTATGTGAAGCGTCAGCGCAAGTTTGAACAAAGCACTACAGAATTTGACAATCAGAAGTTTGGACAAGATTTGCATGCATCAATTGCTTCTAGATCAATGCGAATGACACTGGAGCTTTTGTAGGATTTGAGAATTTTGATGACATCTTAAAACTTGCAATGACAAAAATTTGTGTCAATTGTGTGAATCTCTTGCTCATTTCCGAAGCAAGTCTGCAAGCTGTTGCAAATACTTGAGGGTTATTTTTTACAGCACAAACAGATGTTCAGGTCATGCAGGTAATCAGCCAACACTTCAGGACAGGCAGCTCTGGCATGCCTGCCAGGTCAGATGATGCGATGTCGAGGCTAATGATGTACTGTGCAGCTCAGAGAAGCCATCACACACTTTGGTGCATGGGTACAAATACATCTGCACATGATATCGCATGTGTTGTAGGCTACAATGTGATGCTGCGTACCTCAGCTGCTGAGCAATGGCCCTGCTGACAGCCTTGAATGTGTTCCAAGCAAGCTCAGGGTGCATGAGAACATCATCAGTGGGATGAGCAAATGCAGCAGCTGCCTGCTTGAGAGCAGGCAGATGCTTGGAGACGAACTGCTCCTGCTGAGGTGTCTGTGCGTCATCAGCAGTGTTCAGGCTCAGCCTCTGTTGGATCATGTGTATGGCAGGTGCGAGGATTGTGGTGTACCTGCACATTGAGCAAAGTCAACGCTGATGTGGCAAAGCATGTCAGTCAGGGCTGTCTTTTGCGTGTATGCATGCCTTGAGAGGGTCATACAAACCTGTCTTGAGGTACCAGTTGGCTTGTATACAACTTCAGAATATACACGGATGACCGATGACTAACAGCAACTGCCAATTGAATGCATAGTGCCTGATCAAGCCAACAAGGTTGCAAAGGTCAGACAAACAGGGAGTATTCCCTTCATGAAACGCCTGTTCTCATGTGCTCCAGAGAAACAAGCTATTATTTTCCGCGTCTGCTTGTTGTAAAGTGTTGAAACAGTGTCAACACAGACACAAGGAGGCTCACCTGTCACGCATGACCTGGAGCTGTTGGGGCATGTTAAGGCCTGCCTGAGCAGTGACACGCTTCAGTTCCTCCTGAAGACTAGCTACTCGTTTGCCAACTTCAGCCTGCATCATCATGAAGAATTACTCAGTTGCCAAGTTCAGTATGCATCATCATGAACACTTACTCAGTTGCCAACTTCATTTTGCATCGTCATGTACAGTTACTCAGTCGCCGACTTCAGCCTGCATCATCATGGACAGTTACACATTTGCCAACTTCAGCCTGCATCACCATGAACAGTGTGGCAACTCCTGCCTGGAACATGTTGCCAGTACAAAGGCATGCCAGATGGGCAGATTGGACAAGACAAGCTGCAGCATTACTGGCTTACTTAATTGAAGTCTTGAAGCCAGTGACTGACTTGCAGCTGGTACCATCTGCATAAGGCTAATGCATGCAACACTGCCAGAAAGACTGTACGTGCAGCAGTTGGCAGACCCCTTTGTTCATAAACAGGTGATCACATGCAAGCCCTTTATAAACTCTGCAGAAACTTGAACAGAATTAAGATGAAACTACTAGTGCTGGCAGAAGAGCACCTGCAACTCCAGAAGCGCAATGTGCCACTGCTCAATCCACAAGACACTCATGTGCTCCAGCTCTGTCATCATAGCTGCCATTTGCTCCACAAGCTGTGGCTGCCTTGCCTGACAGATGTCAAGCAGAGCCTGCAGGCCTGGCTTTGCAGTTGCCTGCCCTGCAGCCAAAATCAACACATCGTGAATGGGATATGCTGTGCCAAGGCCAGCATCTGTGAGAGCCTGTTGCAGAATTTGTTGACTAGAACTGCAGGCTTTGCACATGCTGTGAAGTGTTGCATACTCAGCATGTGTCTTCATTGCCATACATGTATGGCAACAGCAGATGCAGAGCTATGAGGTCCAAGGATAAGATGCCTTTGATGAGGCAAGAATCAGAGTGCATAGTGGGAGCTACCTTTGCTGACACGTTTGCTTTCCACCAAGGCTGGGTACAGCACTGCAGCAGGATCCAGCTGCTCTAGTCTCTGCAGCAGCTCCTGCGCCCAGCCCCATACCCCAGCGTCCTCATGTGCTAACAGGGCAAACAGCTGAGGCACAACAGCCCGCCAAGCCGACACTGGGATTGCTCTGGTCCCAGAGCTTAGCGCCCAAATTACTCCTGGGACCATGAGGTTCGCAGAAAGCAGTTGTAAGAGCTTCAGGTGGATCGGCATGTGGTCCTCTGGCACACCAGCCTGCCCGCTTGACTGGGCAGCTAGCTGCAGGTGAGTGCAGTATGCCTTGACCATCTCGATGACTATGTGCTCCCTTGTCTGATCCTCCAACAGGTTGCTGTCACTGGGGTGAGGTGGAGACGCATCTGGTGAGTTGGCCGAAGCGGGTGCCTCAGCTTCTGGGCTTGACTGTGCAGCAGGTGGGTTTTGATGGGTGGCGGCTGGGTGGCACAAAGTGTGAAGGTAGTCAGCATAAGCCAACCAGGCAGATGCAGATCCTGGAAGGAGCTTCACTGCTGCTCCCAGACAAACAGCTTGATCAGAAGCTTCTGGGGGCAGGTATGGCTGTATGCCTGAAGCACTGTCCGCAATGACCTTGAGGCTGCGAATGACTTGTGGCTGCTGCCCAAGGCTTTCAATGGAGTGATCATCCTGGCTGCCCTGCTGATCAGATGATGGAGCTTTGCACCAAAGAGCTAGCTGCAGAAGTGCTTGTGCCTGAAGGGAAGCCGGTTCTGTCTCTGCAACAGGTGTCTTCCTCTCCAGCAATGGCTTGACCAAGTTCCACAGCTGTCCGCTAGCAGAAGTGCTGTCTACCGAACCGGTGCTGTGCTGAGGTTTGAACCTCAGGAGGAGCAGCTTGAGTGAGAGGAGACCTTCATGGTCCTTGCTGTTCGCTGTGTAGTCTGCTACAAGCCTGTCAGCCAGGCGGTGGTTGCCGGATGCAGCAGCAGACTGTACAGCATTCAGCAGGAGCCGCTGTGGCACCTCTTGCTTGCCTTTGGCAGCAAGCACTTTGTGCACCCGCAACAGCTGCAGCAGCGGCTGCGGGTCCTGTACAGGCCATTGATTGAGATTTGCTTCTTGAGGCAGGCCATTCCCAAAAGGCCAAAGCTGGAGAGCAAAAGCAGGCTGAGGCTGAGCAGAGGGCTCTACAGCCTTGGGGGCAAACCCAGGAGGGGCATCAACAGCCGCCAAAGCAGCAGCAGGTGCAGGCACAGACTCTTGGACGGCTGCCAGGCAATGGAGTGCTGTCAGTTGGGCGGTGGTGTCGCGCAGTCCTGTCTGTGCTGTGACTGACAGGGACTGCAGCAGGGTGTCTTTGGAGTCCTGGAGCAGGGTGCGGATGAGGCGCTTGTCACGGCCCGGTCTTTGCTTGGCAGATGAGTGAGCATGAAGCTGCATGAGGGCTTTCAGACTGGTGGCTTCTGCAGCCTGTGCTGCATGTACTCCACCTGCAATGGCATCAATGGCAGCGTTGGCATCGAGTTTCTTACTCATGATTGACCATTGAGATTGTCGTCAGTTGCTGTCTGGCACCAAAGACCGTGAGTGCAGGATGTGTCAGGGCGGTCCATGAAAGACGGTGTCGTGGAGGATGTTCAGTCAGATACTGCTGTGGTGTGAAGATTGGTTAGTCACACACTGCTGTACAAGGCATAAGCCACGTAACGCCCCCAGCATATACAGACACATAGCTTCCGGTTACTATTCTGAGGGCTTTCTACGTATGCATGACTGTGACTGGCCACATGTTACAGCATTGCGCATTGTTTCAGGACAAAACCTGACTGGCCCCAAATACAGTGCATCGTGGTTACCCACCTTTGTCACCCTTGAGGTCCGACCACACAGACAAGTCAAAAGCATGCTGTGCTTCCTGCAGTTGTCCAGCGTCAAAGGCCGCAAGAGCGTCGTACTTGTGCTCTTGAGCTGGTGCCAAAGGCCAGCTGGTGTCCCTGCCGTTGAGAACCTGCTTCTGACCCTGCAGCAAACAAACAACACAGATGAGGAGTGAAGGTGCCAACATCGGGGCGCTGACTGTGATTTGCATTCTGACGGTTTGCTGGTTAATACGCTTTGCCAGACGACTGAGATGCATACAGACAACGTCGAGCAGCATAAACCATAACTTGGCCCACCTAAATTTGCAACATTATAAGTTATAAGCCTAGGTGTCTGTTTCAGAATATAAGTGCTGCAATTGGCGCTCTTCCAATATGCTATGAGTACAGAAGTAGCAAGGGTTGCAGAGGCGCAGGGGATCAAGCCCTACCTTCAAGTCCTGCAGCCACTGCTGCAAGCCCTCCCAGTCTGCCACTGATGCATGTGCCTCGCAGCACCTGTCCACCAGAAAAGCTTGACCTTCGGGGCCACAGGAGTTGGCCTTGTCAGGCTGCTGCAGAAATCTGGTGTAGACCACTGCTGCCTCCTCATGCCTTGCACTGGCCTGTCAAGCGCAACCCAGTAAAGCAAAAGTCGGTACCCAATTGACTCTTTAATTGTCATAGGTTTCTGTTCACAATACAAGGATGTGCATGGCCAGATTGGGCAGCACAGCCCAGTATGTGTTGTTGCAGGTCGACATGTCATATGAGCGACCAGCTCCCATATACATTACTCTGTGACAACTGGAACATTGATGGGGCAGCATCAAAGACACCGGATGCTACAGATGTGCATTGCAGTGCCAAGCAGATACGCATTACCTGCAGAGTGACCCCATAAAGCCAGTCAAACTGCTGCCGGTCTGCCTCGGGCTTGCTGCCATCAGAACTGAGCCCTTCCATGCCGACCCTGCTTTCAGCTGCTTCCTCATCATTGGCAGCGTGTACGAGCTGAGGCAATGCAGAGAAGTTTCTCTGACAGTACTGGTGCAGGCCGACAACTACATCTGCATCAGCTATGTGGAGTATGGCCAAGGCAGCATGCCGCAGGACCTCCTGGAGTTCTGAGGACAGCCGCGTGGCTGCTTGTGCTCTTGCCATGCGAGCATGGGATGGAGTCAGATGCTGCTTTGACGTGCTATCTGCCCTGCCATCGCCGCCAGATTGCAAGGTTGCAGCTGCGCCCTCTGCTGCTGACTGCAACAGCACGCATCAGATCTGTCCCTGCTGGCATTTTGTCTGTGCTGAGATGATGATTTCAAGGTGGCTTGTCATGTGGCAAAATACTGAAAACCGATACTGCTTTGCAAGAACTTGTGCAGTACTGTGCATGGCAACAGGTGTACTACGCTGTCAGCCACTGAACACAGATGTAATTGCCTGCTCCAGTATTGTGGTCAGCTGCCATATGTACAAGCAGATAGCAAATTGATGCAGGCAGCATCAAATGAGAATACAGACTGCAACTTCAGGACAAACAGGAAGTCCAAGCACCTGAGGCCGTGCCATGAGTTTGATCTTGCCAGGTGTGGGTGCTGATGTTGCCACCACCACTTTCCCGCTTGGTGCCTTTGTCAGAGGCAGCACTTTAGGTGTTGGCAGCGTAGATGTCACCTGACCAGGCTTCTGCCGCTTAACCTATACGTCATCCAAGATACTGGTGGAGTCATTTGCAGCAAGCACCAAGTTAAACTGCTGAAGACAGTATGGGTGACAACTCCATGCCTCTCATCACAATAGGATGAGGTTGCGATAGCAAAGCAGTAAGAGGAGAAGACTCCACGTCATGTTGGGGAGCGATGTGCATGAGCGCCCTCGATGACCTACTGACATGACATAAGTGTTGACAGTAAGCCTTCCTGACATCAGACGGCACTACTGCTCTGGCATGGCAGCTGGGACGTAAATGACCTGCAACACTCTTGATTGGCCACGCTGGGCAGGAGCATCAGACACAGGTGATGGGGCCTGCTTAGTACTAGCCCGGTGAGGCCCCCTGCCATGAGAAGGCCTTGCAGCAGCGGCCTCAGCAGCTCTGGCAGCCTCAGCTTCCTGCTCAGCTTGAATCTCCAGCAACCCCAGCGGGGCTGGTCGATCTGATTTCACAGCATCTGGCGTGAACAGGCTGGCGGGTGCTAGAGCAGCTGACGCAGGCGGTGGAGCAAGCACAGCACCAGCAGAAGGAGAGGCTTCTGACTGGGGCTGTTGGGCAGGGCTGCCCTGCCCTGCAGATGGTACTGGACCTGGGCTACCAGGCTTGAACTGGTCAGGCTGAAGATGGGGTTGGTAGGGACGTCCTTGGCGCTGACTGGACACAGATTGGCTGGTGCTAGGCAGGTGATCTATGGCTGAGTCAATAGTGACAGCAGAAGCGGAAAGGCCAGGCGACACTGGGTGCGCTTGGGATTTAGGCGCTTGCTCAGCAGCCTCAGCTTCCGCTTTAAGAAGCTGAGCTTGCTGGCGCTGAGCTTGCAGCTGCTCTTGTAGCTGCTGAGCAGCTTCTGCTGCAGCTGCGGCCTGAAGGTGCCTCAGTTGAGCTTTGAGGTCTGCCAGACGGGCAAAGGCGTGGTGAAGGGTGAGATGAGGGGAGTTGGAAGCAGCACTGGTGCGAAGGAGAAGCATGCGCATCCTGGTGAACCAGTCCTCACATACCTGCACAGCATGACAATTGTTTTGCAAAATGCAGCTTCATCTCCAAGTAAACCCGGGAGAGAGCAAGTCAGTGTAGGCTTGCACCACACATTGTGCCCAACGCTGAGTACTCTATCTGTAGTAGTAGGCACTTTTTCACAGCATTGGTAAAACAGCTGAGTATCGGGGTACGTGGGATTGTGTGCCATTGCTTGGTCAACTTAAGGGTGATTCGAAGTGTCAACAAGCTTGCTATAGCTAGTCAAAGGAAGCTGATTTTGCTGTGCAACAGGGCTTACTGGGCAGCAGCAGCAATCATGTGTGGTTGTCAGTCACACAGAGGATGAGAGCATTGTTATTTGAGTACCAGTACGAGCACCGGCACGTTCAACCTCAATATGCAGTATTTCAAGTATCGGCACTGAGAATGGGTATGCTGCGACCTCAAGTCAAAAGCAAAACATCAGGGCCTGAGATAAACCCAAATAGCCAGAATGCTTGCAACTCTCATATGTGACCAACATCATGCATGCAATATGGCAGTCAGACTTTGCAAACACACAAACACATCTAACTGAATTGTAGCAACAAGGCAACCCATCGATATAATTCTGCGTACTGTCATTCACTCTATATGCACTGCACTACGCAGTGTCAGCAGACAAGCAAGGATCTCTTGTACCTTGCGATTGGACTTGTAGAACGCAATAGCTGCGCTTGCAAACGCCATTGGCCTCAAGCAGCTGCCAGCATATGCACTGTACATGTTCTTCTCAAGTGCATGCATCAGCTCCAGCAACATCCAGCTGGGTTCCAGCAGCGGTGCAGCACTGCTGCTGCGTGATGCTGGCACTGAGTACAGCTGAGGCAGAGGTGCTGCTGAGTCTGCCACTGCTTGAGATGGATCAGGCCCTGCAGAATTGAGTCTTGACAGCATGCCCTGGAGCAGCTGCTCCAATGCTGCAAAAGTCTGACTGGGATTGCCTAAGTGGGTCCTCATGCGGACAGCTGTACAATGCTTGGCGGCTTCTTGAACAGCATACCAGGCAGCAGCTCCAGAGGTCCTGCAAGAAAGGCTGCATGTAAGATGGCATATGCACTGTCAAGTCTGGACAGCATACCAACAAACACAGAACTTTCTCAATGCGTTGCTAACCAGCTTATGAGCTTTGATCTCTGTTTTGCCATGCTTGGGATGCTGCCTATGCCAACCTTGACACAGTGCATTTGTACAGAATTGTACAGCAAGGTGCCACATTACAGCGCCAAGATGTTTCCCAGGCTGGCATTCATTTGTGGATGGTGAACAGTCAGTCTTGACAATTCCATGCCCTTTGGCAGCAAAGCAACACAAGAAACGAGAGGGTGCCTACAAGGGAAAGGTCACTGAGGGACCCATTGTCTGACAGCTCTTCAGCATGCTCCACAGCCATTTGTCATTAGCTGCGCTGGCACTCAGTGAGCCTGGCTGAGACACAACCAGAGGAGCTGTCTGTCCCAGCCACTGCAGCAGCTCTGCCAGTTGCTCTGGCTGAAAGGCAAGCTGCTGAGGCTGCAGTGCATACAGCCGCCGCCATGGTAGCTCATGCTGGGCAGATGGCACTGCAGAGGACGCAATGGAGAATGAAGCAGGAGCTGCCAGGCCAAGGAGCAGCTGGATCGAAGCCTCGCTGACAAGCTCAGAGGGGTCGGTTAGATGATAGCATGCGACGTCTGTCACAGCCACCAGCTGATGCGGCTGAAAGCGTGAGCCTGCATGAAGGAGTTTTGAGAGCGCCTGGACTGCAGAGAGCCGAGTTTGGGGTTCAGGCGCTCTGCACAGCCGCATGAGTACCTCAAGGAACGCGTCTGGGCAAATCAGATCCAGGTGTTGCAAACCATCTGCCTGCCCTGGGTTTTGCTGACCTACTGCAGCTGGAGAAGAGGTTGAGGGGGACACTGTGGAGGGCTGAGCAGGCTTTGCAGGAGACAAGTACTGCATGGCGGCGTCTGCCACCCACTCTACAACCAGGCTGTGTATCCTTGTGTGTGGTGTGCTTCGGGCCAGCTTTGTCAGTAAAGTGGCCAGCTCATGGGTGCTTACGCTATGCGTGTTCTGCCATGAGTGGTGCAGAAGAGAGAGCAGCGCAATCCAGACATCTGAGTTGGCTTCCAGGGGTCCTGCAGCCACCCAGAAACAGACCTCACAGCCTTGTTGCTTGCCACAACGCGGCAAATTTGCACGACATAAGAATACAACGTCCTTCTGTGTACTGTCTGTCGAACAAGTTGTAGTCCTTTGTGGGAACCAGCTAGCTTGCTTTTACTAAGCACATTCAAGCCATAGGGGAGATGCCTTAGGTAGGTGCTAAAGCTTGGAGCACATTCAATAGTAAGCTATCTTTCCAATGGCTACAACACATCCATGTTTGCTTGTGGTTTCAAGTAGATCAGTATAGTTTGAATGTTGCAGGAATGTCGTAGGAAATGGAACTGTTTCTGGACTGATGATGACTTGAGTGGTGCTGCTGCGAAGACAGCATGATGTTACACTGACCTGCAGGTGCTGCAAGGTGCACCAGTTGCTTCCAAATCTCCGCACACACTTCACCATCTTGGTGAGCTGCTGCTGCCTGGTCCAAAGCTGCCACACCAGAGCTGACGTCTGCCAGCTGATCATGCAACTTATCAGCAGCCTTGCTTGCGCCTCCTACAGCATTGATATCATCATTGCTGCCATCATCACCAGCATCGCCACCACCAGCTTGACCAGTACTGCTACTAGTATCAACAGCAGCAGTGGTTGCATTGCTGACGGGGTTTCCAGTAGGTAAGTACTGGCTTGTCTGTAGGATATGCTGAACGACCTGCCGTGTGGCTGCTGCCTTTGTGGAGAAAGCAGTCAGGAGCAGGGCATGCAATGCCGCGTATGCCTCTGTCACCTGAGACTCTGAATGGCTCCTGCATGCGGTCCAATTAAGAATGTGAATCTGTGTTGTACATCTGCTCAAATTACATTAGCCTATGGGAGAGAGTGCATGAGTAGTACAACAATGCATGATGCTGCAGCACTCATCATTGCAATATGATGCCTGCCTTTGTGACAAGTATGTACACACAGAGGATGTTGCATGTCCCCAGTGCTCCATCATGACGCTGAGAACACCATGGTCTCACAGTAAAGAGCCACACACACTTATCCATGAATGCAACACATTGGGAATTCAATGCACCGCACCTGAGCTTCCCAACAGCAGAGTTGCAGTCCATCAACAGCTCAACTTGCTTTGGAGCAGCTTCACACTGCTGTTGCTGCATGGCATCCACCAGAGACTGAGCAAGCTTCAGCAAATGCAGCAGTGCTGTTGCCTGCACTGCTTCAGAGCTAGCTGCTGCCGCTACAAAGTCCAAAATGTGGGATGCCAAAGTTTGCATGGGAGGAGATGCTGACTGGACAGCATGCGATGACTGAGATGGTGTGTCAACCTGTACTAGCCCTGATGCCGCCTGTCCCTGCTGTGCAGAGCTAGACTTCATGCGCACTGACAGGGTGTTTTGCTGCAATGGTGTCATTGTCTGTGTGTGCTGACCCAGCATGAGGGCAGCTGTAATGGCATGCTGTATGTAGGTACAGAGCTGTTCGACCGCTGAGCTTGTCTGTGCTGATGGCCGCTTGGGTAATGCATAGAACTTATCATAGCCCTTGTGCATGCCTGAGATCCATTGTCCAAGCAATTCTGCAGGTCCAAACACCTTTTGGGCACACAAGCAACATCTGCTTGATCTGAAACACAATGACCGCCCTGACTGGAATAAAAACACAGATGTCCAGCAGACTAACATACACTGCAGCATGACATTGAAACATGTCAAGAATCAAAATGGTACAGTTCACAGCCCAGCTTGCATTTCTGAGCTCCAGTCAGGTCAGTATCAAACTCTTGACACAGAACATGTCCAATCATTGAGTGAACTGCAAAATCAAGCGGCAGTGTAGGCATATTTGCCATGTTACCTGGCAAGTGCACACCAACCTTGGAACCACATCCTGACACGATGGCCTCCATGCAACTACACAGCCGCATGAAACGCTTCAAGCCCTCTGTGCTGACCCCTGACTTTGCAGAAGTGACAGCTTGCAGATCTTGCAACAGCCTGGTCAGCAAAGCCTTGCCCAGAGCAGGATCATGCTGCCACCCTTGCTTGAGACTGTCCAGTGTCCGTGCCAGCAGAGGCCTGCACTTGTTAGAGCTGAGTAATGCAACAACCACAGACAGTACACTGCATTGAATCTGTCATGTGCTGTACAGCATAGCATCGCATGTCTAGTATAGCATGTTTGTACAGCACGTTTGTATGGTGTGTTTGTACAGCAAATTTGTACAGCATTCTGCGTCAAGCACTTCAGGATAAGAAAGCTATAATGCAAGCGGCAAAACAGGGTTTGGTGCATGAAACACATTCCTTGTGAGCAAAGGACTTGTTAAGGAGGAGGCAACAGCTGACCTGACAATGTTGTCCAGCCTTGGCTCCAACCACCATGCCACCAACAAGTCCACCAGGCCTCTGAACATGGTCCTTAATGATGGCAAGTGTCGAGCAGCCTGCAAATGACAAAGCCTCTATGTCTGCACAACTGCTGCAAATCACACACAGTATGTGCGCGAAAGGAGCCTTTTGTCATCCGAAATGTGATTGTGTACAACTTCCATCAAGATAATTCGCTCACCAAGAAATAGCACCGGGAGGGACCTGCCAAAGCTGCTGGCAGCAGTAGTCAAGCAGAATGGCACGCCAAGCTTCACACTGCGCTTGCTTGTGCACTTGCTTGTGTTCAGCAATATGGAGCAGATGCAAGACTGCTGCTAATATTGTATTTGCCTTGCCAGCAGGGAGAACGTGCTGTGCACCAGTGGAAAGCCATTGGTGCATAGCATGCACTCGCTGGAATGACAAATGCTGTTTATAGCAGCAGTCTTGCATCTGCTGCATCCTGCAGATCACAAGCAAGCACAGTGTATAGCTTGGCATGCTGACCTGCTTGAGAACTGCTGCCAGCACCTGTTACAGGTTGCTGCTGGAAAGGAACACTGCCCTACACAGGAATGCCTGTCTGCACCCATGCACGAACCCTCAGTGAGCTCAGTATGCTCCAGACACTATGCTCTTCTACACAGGTAGATGCTAAAAATCTCTACATGCATTGAAACTTCAGATGGTTGGTACCTCACTGACCAAGCCCAACACAGGGGCAATCAGATGTACGGACGTGCCCTCCGATCTCAGCAGGCTGTGGCACAGTGTCAGCACGGCAAGAGCATGCTGATGCAGCACAGGCATTTCCACAGCTGCCAGGCCTTCTTTCAAGGCCACCAACACCCAGCATTGGACACTCATGTCCAGATGCGTCCACACCCCAATGCCTTGTCCAGAAAGGACCGGCATTGCCCATTCAAACAGCAGGTTTGGGCTTACCCCTGCAAGCAAACAAACATGCCAGTCACAGCTTGAATAAAGCAGAGACCCTGCATAGCGTCTGGCAGCGTCAACAAACAGATTGTCTGGAAATGAACAAGGAGCATCAGGAAGAGCACCCACCAGCTGGCCTGCCAGGTCTAGCAGCAAGCGCTCCTAGAAATCCCACCACTGGGGCTACTGTTTGCCGCATGTCAATTTGACTGTCTTGGAGAAGCTGCAAAACAGCTGGCCACAAGATAGGCAGCATGGCTTGGCCAGCTGCCTGTCCTTGAGGTGTCCTCAAAAGGCTATGCATGCTTCTGACACTAGCAGTGCGGCGAGCCTGCGACATATTGACAGAGATCAATAGGACTAAAAATGTGGTGAAGTGGTCTGAATGCAATGGCACATGTTACTGCATTTTGACGAGTACTCTTACAGGTGCTTCCTGACGCCTAGCTGCAGTGCGCATAAGCCTATCTAGCTGCTCTTGTACGCTTCTTGACATACTGACAATCGGCCTCTGTCTTGTGCTCAATCCAAACGCAGCAATCTTCTGCTGCCTGCAGCAACCAGCCGTTTGCTGCTGCTTCAAGCAACTGTCGCCAAAGTGGCTCTTAGCTCGGGACCATACCTGCCTCTCCTACTTCCGTTAGCCTCCCATTGTTCCAATATACTGCAACGGTCGAGAACGGTCGTTCCCGTGCATGTGTCTATCCTGCATGACGGTGGCTGAGCGCAGCATTGCTACGCTGCGCTGCTGACTCAGGAAGGACATCATGATCAAGTGGACGGTTCAGGCGACACGGAGGAGCGGGCGCTCCCTGTGCCCGGTGCACAATGGATCTCGTTCGCTTCTCAATGTGCAAGCTGAGCGTCCATCAGCGACGCTGCAATCATGCAATAATGTGCATGAAAGAGTTTGGTGAAGAATCAGGCAAGCAGACTCGTAATATTTTGATTCCTGAGAAAGACGAAGCATGGCATCGCAACACAAACCACAAGGTCTCGACGTTGACCGAGCAAGCGCAGGCGTATACTGTCAGCTTTGATATGCTGAGCATCTGCAGACCTTGCATACTCTCGACGCAGCTCAATTCTGTGTGGCGCAGATCTGGACCTTACGCTAGGCTGACTCTGAGGGCCGCTATTGACCAAAAGGCTATGACACATGTGCTCAGTTCGAAATCGCTGTTGGACGACCAGTCATTTGGTGGAGATTTGCTAAACCGTAGTGTAGGAGACCGTCGAGATGAGAGCTTTGTCAAGGCTTCTTTCGAAGGTTCCACTAGCCTGCTCGTTACTGGCAGAAGTGTTATGGCAAAACAAGCAACCTCCAGCAACGGTAGCAGCGGGCTGCCCACTGAGCTGTGTTGGTTGGCTCCTGAAGACTTACAGGAGTATGGCATTGAAGCTCAAACAGACAGTCAGACCACAGTCACAGGTGAGCAGACAGCTAGCTGATCACTGCAAGCTGACAGAAAAAGCCTTCCTGTAAGCTTTGGCAAACCGTACAAACCAAGCAAGCTGTGGCTATTGATGCAGATCAGGAAGCAGGAGCTCTGGTTCCATACCTGCTGGGACGCACAGCCAAAGAGACGTGGTCATTTGCCATAGATGCTTCTGCATATGGCAAGCAAGACCATCTCCATGATATTGCCAAGCGAAAAGGTGGATGCCAGCACCTGTGATTACCCAACAGTGTGCTGCATCAAGTCATTGAGACTGCCTAACTCTACGCTCAACAACACATTCATATGGATCCTGGGTGCTGATAGTGTCCTGACATGCAGGGTATGTTATGCAAGATTTGAGATCAATGGTTGCGCATCTCAGTGGCACAGACCTTGCTGTGGCTGGACATGCAATTGCATTGGCAGGGTGGCATCAGGTAGTTGCTTGATCAAGTGTGATAGTGTTTTTTCAAGGTAGCTGGATCTCCTGTTTGACTAGGCTGGCTAACTGCATACGCGGATTTTGTGGCACTTGGGCATAGTGTTTTACAAGGCAGCTGGAGTTTCAATTTGACAAGACTGACTGGCTGCATAGGCAAATGGATTTTGTGGCCGCTGTGGAGCCCCAACAGTTCCTATTGAAGCTGGCGCAAAGCGATGTTGCACCAATGACAAGAGGCACAGGCTTTACCCCAGAACAGATCCTGTGGTACGTCGTTGCTCTTGATGCCTTTTCTTTTGTTGAAATGCTTGTCCACAGGCGTCACCGCAGAACAAATTCTGCGGCATGTCATTGCTCTTGATGCTTTTCTTGTGACAAAGTCTTCATGACATGCTGGAGACATGGTGAAGTGGACATAAAGCGACTGACTGCGTTCCCAGTGCACCTACAGTAAGCAATTAGATCTGTTGCAAGCCTCCACTCTCAGCATTCCTTCTGCTTGTGCCTCATACAAGTCTGTAACCAGCCTGCATCTCTACCTGCGTTGACTGCTTACCGTCCCTGCTGCCCGAAGCTTTGCTGACTGCATTCAGCATGTGCTGCTGCTACTGATTTTTGCTTTATCTGTAGACCGGATCATACAATTTTATACAAACTCTGTCAGTGAGATAGCAAATTCAAACTCTAGAAATTCACAGGCCATCATGCTAGTAGAATCTGTGGATGGGTCCAAAGTCTTACTGGGCCGAGCCAAGACCATCCGTCATGCCAGCATGCTGACGTGCCTCAGCGGCTTTGTGGAGCAAGTAGAGACGATTGAGGAAGCCTGCAGAAGGGAGGTTCAGGAGGAAGCCGGCATTGAAGTGGGGCCGGTGCACATCGCAGGCTCCCAGCCTTGGCCTATGGGTCAGCTTCCACAGCCAAACATGCCAAAATCAATGACCTGTCGATGCATGTACAGCCTGTGATGACATGCAAATCAGCAATTGTGACAGATGCGTGGTGCATGCTGACAGTCGTAGCTTGCATGTTTCACAGTTCTCTGCATGGACCAGCATCAGGTATGTTTGGCATCGGTCATGATTGCGGGGACAGTGTGAATGATTCGTTGTGTAGCGGGTGCTACAATTTGTGTTGAAGACCTGGCAACTTGACAGGTAAGCTGCACCCGCAGAACATGCATACATCAGCCCTGCATTTGTTTCCAAATCACACTGAGCAGATTCAGCGCTGGGTCAGCACCATGCCAAGGCATTCTGCTCAATCAATTGTGATTTGTAGTTCAACACTCAATGACAGAGACCATTTGCTTCAGGTCGGGGTGGTACATGTGAGCTCATGATTGGATGCATAGCCAAAGCAACAAGCGACACGCTTCATATGGATGAATCTGAAATGGATGATGTGAGGTGGGTCGGTCGAGACCAGCTCAAGAAGGCAGTGGAAGACAGCAAACGCAAGGACACTCCCTATCAAGGTCAATTCAAATGAACACATTCACTGCATGCTGGGCACTCTGTGAGCATGCTGCACTGTCATGGCTGCACATACAGAGTTTTGCCATTCAAGTTTGTGCAATAACTGCTGTTGCATGCATGCGAATATTGCACTTATTTAGTTTAGTCGTGATTGGCCTAACTATAGTGTACAAGGCACACCCCGATGGTTGCGGGCGTAAGTATACATTCCTGCCAAGACTAAGGTTCTACCCCGTGAGGGCATCAGCTCTTGTGATACATGTTGCACTTGTACATGCATGTGTCAAGCCCGCGCTGCTTGGATGTGCGGTGCTATGTTGCCTGAGTACATCCTTCTGTCTGAGCTGTGTAGCAGGGTATATGTGCACTGATACTGCCCATTTCACTTTGTAGGAGGGGATTCAGAACCCAGTGAAGGCGTAGACTTCTGGATCCCTCCCCCCACAGCCATTGCACATCATCTTATCAAGTCATGGGCTGAGAGGCAGACAGCATGGTTCAGCAAGCTTTAAGCAGCTAGGCTGTGTAATTTGCTTGCATAGTGTCCTGATGAGTGACTGTGATCATAGGCTTTGACTTTCAGTGTCAAAGGTGTCTGTTGATTTGTATACTGAAAGTGCATGGTACTCGCTCAGTAGCATGTGCAAACCTCCGTGTGGCAAGCCAAAGCCGGCTGACATGCTCACAATGCACAGGACAATCAGCATGACCATTCTGTCATGGTTGTCGGGCCAAGTAGGATCACAAATCAAACTGAAAATTGTTGCATGTACAACTCTGCCTGTGACAGTTTGTGGTGGTGCCACTGCGGATGCAAAAGGCATGTAACTGCATTTGCATGCATGGAAGCATGCAACAACAACACTTACGCCAATTGTGTCTAAAGGTTGTGCTACTCGGATCAAGGTGCGTGCTGTGACATGTAAGCGGACTGCAGGTCAGGCCTGATATCTAGGTCTGATGCAGCTTCATATATTTGTGGAATAGACTGAGCACTTTCACTCATCGTCCTTTAAATTTGTTCAACTCTTGCACAGATTGCCTGTCTTTGCCTTGGCGACAGATGTGCCTGTTGCAAGTGGGTCCTCATGAGAGTCCCCCATTCTTGAAGACCTGCAGTGCTGTGGCACATGGGTGGCTTGCATTTCCCGCGTCATCTCCTTAACTGGCATCATTGACCTGAGGGCTGGGGCACGTACAGCAGCACCACAACTTTCATATTGTTGTAGTCTCTATTCAAATGCGATGTGCAAGCATATGGAGGCCGGCACAGATACAGTAGTATCAGCAACAGATGATACACTCTAGCAGTGTGTCTGCTCTGAACAGCTGACGCTTATGCTTCTGCTAGATGAACTTGATACTCCAAGTGGCTGCGGTGACCTATACACAGCAAGACAACAAAGCACAGGAGCAACAGCGGGAGGAGGCAAAGGTGGATGTCAGGCAACAGTCGAGGCAGCAGCAGCCAGTTTATGCAGGCTTCAAACAGCAGCTGCTGGCATGACAGTCATCTGTGCTGCAGCAGCCAGCCATCGCATTACAGTGTGTGATAATTGGTTTGCAGCAAGCGCAATTTATGCAGCAGCAGTCTCATACGCCCTTGGCACCAGCAATGCAGGCTCCTTGGCTAATCTACTGAGCGCTTCCCCAGCTAAACACTCTACTTTCATGTCAGCCATGTCATCAGCCCGCGTCCAGCCAGCTGTCAACAATGCAATGGATGCGTCGGCCTGCTTGGCTGCTTTTGCCAGGCGGAAGGCTGAGTAGACTTGCAGAGAGGAACCCACGACTAGCAGTCCATCGCAGCTCTGCGCAAGGCTCATTGCACTGCAAACCAACAATACTGTCAGCTGGGAACCCCAAATTGGCCCTTCACTGTCCTCGTTTCAAGCTTGAAACTGTTGTCTTGAGTGCTAGAGACTGCTGTACTGACAGAGAGCGGGTGCAATTGACTGCTGCACTGACATAGAGCAAATCATTATACAAACACTGTACAAGCTCAGGTCAGCTGCAATGCAAGGGGAACAAGACAGTGGCTACGTACAGGACAGGACTGCTATACAAGTAGCAATTGACACCCTGCCAACAAGCCACAGTACATCACCCCCATTGCAGGTGCAATGCATTAACACAGAAGAGTCAGTGTTCAGTCACAATAGACGCTGCAACCTACTATGCCAAATCATGCATTTAATGTGGATGCCACGCTGTGATACACACTTATTACAGCATGTATGCTGCCCTGTCAACGCACCTGAGAGCTCTAGGCTTGGGTATGGTATCACCAAAGAACACCACATTGGGTTTCAGTATGCCACCACAGCTTGAGCAGGGTGGGAAGTAGAAGTGCTCGCCAGCACCCTTCAGCTCCACATCACCGTCTGGCCGCCTAACTGGAATGTCGACTTCGCCGTCTGGCTGCATGATCACATTGCCCTCCTGTGCAACACACATGGCAGTTTTGACATACTAACAAGGGCATTTGGACACACCAAAGGCATTTTAAAGCGCCAAGGGCATGTTCACACACGAATGAGGGCATTGACATTGTATACACATTGACAAGGACAGTTGTGACTCTCCTGGCACACTGGTCATGAGCATCAGGGTTTAGCAATACACATGAGAAGACCTTGGTTTGTTCTTCCTCTGCAGATTTGCACGGGGCATCCTGAACTTATATTGCTGACAGCGCAAATGGGACAAGAAACAAGGCAGAAAATGTAGGGACACTGGCTTGCAGCCTAGTGGAAGCAGGAACCATGTCATGATGCAATGATTCTGCGACACATGTGTGGCGCGTCATTGCCAGATTGCACCCAGGTGCATGCTCCCAAACCGCGCTGGTTTGCAAAGCCTGGCAAAATGCCTGGATCATAGTGGGCTCAGCCAGGAACGCTTTGCAGTCATGCAAGACTGTGTCCAGGCTGCACGATGCATGCCCATTCTTTAGGCTGCAAGCAGACAACATTTTTTGGCATTGCTACCTGCACAGCCTGATCCTTTGGCTTGTGAACTGATGTACATATCAAAACAGGCCAACGACTGATTTGCGTTGCCTTCTAGCCCATGGCAAATGTGACAGGACTATCCTGGGACAGGAGTGCCGCCTCAGGAGGCTGCCGGTATGATTGCTGGAAGATGTAGACTTTTCTTTTTTCTTTCTTTTCTTTCTTGTCTTTTCATTCTAAGGACTCTGTACACAGCCTTCTGCAGCGCTCACCTCAGCAGCTTGTCTGATCTCCTCATCAGTAGAGGGATGAAGAGGACCACGCCGCTTCTTCAGCAGCTGCTCAGCCTCCACCATGCGCTTTATGGCTGCTGCAGCCTCCGGATTCATGGCCTCCAGCCTTCGCTGAAACTCTTCCCTTGGCGTGATCTCCTGACAGCTCATGCAGATGACCCTGGATGAAGAAGTCAATGGCGTCAGCACAGCGCCTGCATGCTAATATGTTATGCAGCCGCAGGAATGATGACCTCCAGCCCTTCCTGCAATTTTCCCCTGACAGTGAATACGTAAGTCAATGGTGCAGTACCAGTGTTTAGGAGGCCTTGTTCTTGCTGAAGCACCTTCCTGGGTGCAATATTTCCACTCCCTTGACGTGGTCTCTTGAGGCCTCATGCAGATAACCCTGCCAAAAACATGTTCATGACATTTGTGCGCTTTCAGCGGCTGAAAGGCCTCAGTGCTTGTCGTGTTTCTGCTGTTTCAACCGGGTACTCTGTGCAGTCGGAGTTTCCTGCAAGAAAGCTTACGCCACTACAATGTATTTCCTCATTGAGGAGCATGACCCTACAGTGCTGTGCAGCTCCTTCACTAAAAGCAAAAGCACAGTTGCAAACAAGCTTCTGCTACAATGCTTGACGTTTGCATTGAATCCAAGGAGTGCAGCAAGCTGTCCCATTGGATCAACTGACGCTTGTCAGGTTCACATGCATTGATGACAGCAGCTGAGTAGTGCCACCCAAGACGCACACCTGTGCGTTGTTCCATGCAGCTCTATGATGTCTCTGGAGGCGCCCTTGTGGTGCAGGCGGTCCACGTTCTGTGTAATGATGTCCTGAGCCCAGCCCATGCGCTGCATCTGAGCCAAAGCATAGTGCGCCCTGTTGGGCTGCACTGCAGCAAACTCATGCCATCCGGCAAAGCTTCTGGCCCAGTACCTTGCCCGCCTCTCCTCAGTTGCCATGAACTGCAGAACATATGGCTGTAAATGAATGAAATGACAGTGCTTTTGCACTGCAGCAGCAAGCTCATCATGGCCAGCATGATAGCTTATCACTTGTGTCCCCTATACATTTTCTGCACAGATGACTCTTGACTAAGAACTGCGTCCAAATGCTTTGAAGCTCAGTCCGGCATGCGTGTGCCTCATGTGTTTGATGCCGATGTCACAGGGACCATTTGTGACGAGGAGTTCATGCATGTGTGCATGTGGGCGCTTGGAGAGTGAATGGCCTAGCAGACGTTATGAGCAAAAAGGCATGGCTGTCAGATCATATGCTGAGGCATTTGCAGACAAAACTGCTGCTATACCGCATTAGTTGAGAGCAATGCCTGCTGATGTGTCATGGGCTGGAAGCCTGTAGAATATGCACCCTTGGGCCCTCTGTAATCAGGGATGTTGCTTTCTGTGCTGCAGCCTGCTCCAGTGAGCACAAGCAAGCGCTTGCACCCAGTGACGAAATCAACCATTTCAGCAAGTTGGGAGTTTGAGATGGGATCAGTGGCTGGGGCTGTTGCTGGTACTCCAACAGGGCGCTTGAGGCCAACTGTGGCTGGATCAGTGGATGACTGAGCAGAATCAGCATCTAGGCGATTCTGAGGGTCTGTGATTAAGCGCCCATCTGATGTGATCCTGTCCTGCAATATGTCAGATGTGAGAGATGAAGGCCACACTTGGACTTGCATACATTGAGTCTCATCTGGGGCTCCTGTGTGTGGGGTCCTCAGCTATACCCTTGTGACTGGTATTTCAGGTAACTTACTTGGCCTAAGTGCTGCCTACGCGGCTGAGTTGCACTGCCGCTTTGTGCAGCTGCAGAGAAGGTCTGTACTCCGGATGCAGTCGCTGGAAAGCTGTGAGGACAATTGAGTCTGGCCATCTGCATCGAAAACGATTGTCAAGAAGCGTGGCTTGCTGAGGACACAATATGTTGAGCGACGATTTTCTCACTCGACTTGCCTGTAGGATGCTGCCACGGCTTTGCATGACAGCTTTGCACATTGCCTCCGCACGCCGGCTGGAAGTCATGATGTAGAGTGTTCTGTGTTGGTATAAGCACACTTTCAAGGGCATGCAGAGGCTTGATCAGTCCTACGCAACCGCGATGAGCATAACAAGATCTGCCAACCGCAAAGCCACGGCCGCGTGACGGCAGCCTGCGTCTGACAGTGCTTTGTGTCTGCCGGATGCAGCGCTGCGTCAGCTTTCAATCAATATGCAGGCTGTATGTGGCGAGGACGTCTTCACAGCAAGAAGCGATGATTGAGCATTTCATGAGATGCTCATGGTGAGAATTGGCAAAACACAGGCAAATTTGACTCCGATGTGTCGATAGGTGTGAAACAGGCTGCTTCAAACGCAGTGAGGGCTGGGCAGCGATGGCATTTGCCGGTAGACACCTTGCATGCAAATGCTTTCCTTAGTATTACGTATATGCTTTGCTTTGCACACTTTGAGCAGGACATTCACATCACCATCTGAAGTTACGAAGGACATGCGTATGTGTCACTTGATTCCTCACAGGCCACTATTAATTGACTGAATGGTTAAGGCTATTGCAAGCGTTACAAGGGGCTCTGTCGGAACGCCCTGAATGAATCGAGCAGAGCTGTGATCACAGCCGTGATGCGTCCCGCCATCAGGCTGGACGAGCGGCAATCAAGGATCACTCGCATTCCCATACATCTACTGCATCAACATGAATGCGGAAGAAGCAAGCTTGCTTTGGAATCGGAAAGACGACGTTGAGCAGGCCGGTGGGCATGCAGCACATAGGCAGCTTGCGCTGAAGCATCTCAAGCTCAAAACAGTAATCAAGGTAAGCTGTGGCACATTCATCCCCTCCAGCGCTGTTGTGTATGTTTCCAACGCCGGAGCAGCTTAGAGCGGTTTCTGGCAGTAAAGGTCTGATCACATGAACGGCAGACGGCTCGGGTGCCTGCTATTACGCTGCAGGAAAGCCATTGTTCGCCGGTGCATCAACTAGCCTTCAACTACACAGATGAGGGGATGCAAAACCTGTTTGCAACCGTGGGCAACGAACAGGTATGGTTGAAAAGCTTGATACTCTGCCAGGGTGCAATTTGTCAAAGCTGGTGTTTGCGTCAGCGCAGGCTACAGTTTATGACGACCTTCACATGGGAGACTTTATAGCTGTGGTAGTGAATTTCGCAAATCAGAAGACAGAGCATGCAGATGGTGGGGTGAGGCTGACATGCATGCACTTTGCACTGCCTTACCACATACATGTGCTCAAGCATGGTAGTCCATGCAGGAGCTACATACATGCACATGGCTGAGTGGCCAGCATACCACACCACATCCTCATGGAGATGCATTGCTGGTAAGCTAGTGATGCCATTCATCTTGCCAGCAATTGTCTGCCACTGCCCATTGCAAGACAACCGAGATGCCCAAGGAATGGGCATCAGATCACACTACATGCATTTGCATCTCTTTGCACAGGTGTGTGTGCCTGCTTAATCCCTTTATATGCATGCAGGCTGTAGCAGGTGCTGATCACAATATATCTGTGATCAGTATTGTAGAAGCCCGCGTCATTGCTTTGTTGCAAGGTGGGCTGCCTATTGGCATGACATTCATGACACACAAGCTCCACCTGCATGATTCTTGCCTGTACAAGATCAGCACCAGATGATAATTCGTCAAGTCAAGCTTGACAAGTACAAGCAGCCATCACACACAGCAGCTGGTTTTGTGCAACAGATGTCACAGGCCTGCACAAACCCTCCAAAACCCAGGACTGCAGCCAAGATCTTGGTCTGGAGTTTGTGAGCCAGACCCCATAGCTCATGTATTCTGGCCTTGTGTGATCATCTAATGACTGAACGTGAAAAATTCTGTAGGTCACACCAAAGATGTGGTGGACCTGTCATCATGTTCCAGCAAGCCTGGCCTTCTAGTATCTCTCTCCAAGGACGGCAATGCACGAGTATGGAATGTTCCTCAAGAGCTCTGCATTTCATCTTACAACACTGACGCGTCATGCCTGGTAAGATGCAGCCTGAATTCGTGTCTGATTGCACCCCAATGTCCTTGTGATTGTTTCTCAGCAGCAGTGCTCAGGGAGTACATACTGTGCCAGCACCCACTCACCTCGCAACGTATGCTGATAGTGCCCTGCGGTATGCTTATCAACCAGGCCAATATGTGATTGTAATACACCATAGTCTTTTGTTACAGGCAACAAATACATTGTGCTTACATTGCAATACACCATGTCATGGGGTAGTGCGGCATAACAAAAGTAAACACGGAATTTTAGAGTGCGGGAAAATTTTGTGCCAGTATGGCAGCACTGTGGTGTCCTCCTGGTGGTCTAATTCTATTATACAGTCTGTAAAGCAGCATTTATTTTGTTCTACCTACCAGCGGTTGGGAAGCGAGGCGCTGCAGTCTGCTCCTTCAGCATGGTCTGCAATACACTTTATGATGCTTTGACAAGAGCGTGGATACACTGAAGTGCATGCCTGTGTTTATATTAGCGTCCATTCTTAGCTTAAGCTAGTCATTCCTCATTATAATTACGCTTGGCCTGCTAAGCTGGAGGTAGGCTAGTTGACAGCTGCCCTTGTTGGTACACCATCCACATCAGGCAGTGAAGTGCTTGCCACCAACAAGACTGTCAGCGACACAAAATTATATGCTATGCAAATTGGCCACCTCTGTGCAGGATCTGCCCTCTACAGCATGTCAGCATTCCCAGCTTTTACCCAAGTGATTCGACTGATGCAGGCTGTCAGTCCAGACGGAGCCTTGTTTGTCACTGGCAGCAAGAAAGGAGCGCTACACAGCTACCAGATAGCTGCCCCGCAACAACAGCAGCCTGTGCCAAGCAGCAGTAATAAAAAAACTGAGGTACATTTGTGTGGTTGTTCCAGAAAGTCATATGTATGCTTACCAAGATGGTGCATGCCATTTGCTAGCTTTCCCTGTCACATGTTCTTTGGAGCCTGTTGTGACCGAGAGCTGTGACAGACATCATGCACAGGCAGCAGGGCTGTACAATTGCTGTGTGAGTCTGTCATGGCCCATACTAGGCTGCCTGTCTGTTTGTCTGCATGTCTGTTTCCTGCCTGCACACCTCTGCATTGTTCTGCTCATCTATCAGGCAATCCAGACAGGTCAGACAAAGCTGGGTAGATGTGCAGAGGCTGTGCTGCCTCAAATATGTGATCACCACTGCCACCCGCAATGTACCATGTTACGTTTTTCTTTTTTGTCTCTCGTGATTCATTCTTGCTCATTGCAATGAAGTAGCAGTGTACAATCTTGTCAGGCATGGCAGCTGTCACTCGCGATTTGCCCATTTTGCCTACATACGTCTTGACTGGACATGCAGACCGCGTCAGGCAGCATTGAAAGGGAACAGCTCAACATGGAATGCAGCAGCAGCGGCAGGCATACAGAGACAATCGATTGCATGGTGGGTCAAAGCACTCCTCTGCTAGTCATCATGATCAAACTGGCATTCACTCCTGCAAAGACGCAGTTACAATGCCAGCACTAGCTTGCACTGCATGATTTTGACCAGCATTTTGGGCCTGTGGCATTCTGTACCAGCAATGACAAGCACCCCACAGACATATTGACATCCAGAACATGTGATTACTATTTGAAAGCAGCTAACTGCCTTGGGTAACTGCTTCTCCTATGTTGCAGCAATTTCTATGCCAGAACAGACTTGCTACCAAGTCAGTGGATGGGCGGATGTGTGTGTGGGACATGGCTGCCAGGCAACAGCTGTCAGCCTGGAAGGTCAGCAGTCTGCATTGTGAGCCACCTTCATGCAAAGCATATGGTACTACTCTATGTACGTGTACATCATCCTAAAATCTGCATTTGCAGACTCTGTGCTTGCGCAGAGACTCTCAAGCTGTCAGCAGCGCAGACCCACAGGCAAGATCACTGTGATGTTGATTGTTAGTGCTGCATAGCCACTGCCTGCCTCATTTGTTATTCCAAAATGACACGCCATGTACTGTGGGAAGTGATACAAGGCATGTCTGTCCTGTGTAGGTGCCGTCTTGCAATGTAGGGGGAGGATGGGCATCGCGCTGCCGATTTGGGTGCACGCCAGATGGAGCGTATATCTGCGTGGTAAGCATCAAACTGCTCAAATGTTTATCATTGCTGGTGAGGGTGAGTCTGCCGTTAAGGCGCTGTTCAGCATTTGCCCTTTTGCACAAGCTGACATGCACAATCTGCTGTACATGCCTTCTGGCTATGTGTCCCTGCCTGGCTGATGGCAAACTCAGCAAGGCAATTATCAGCAAGTGCTATCTTGATCAGCGCAGCAGCAGTGCAGGACATTCACAGCCATGTCAAGTTTGAGTGAGTGTTCTGCAAGTCAAACTGATAAGATCTTCGCTCTGACAGCCCTGTCACTGCACAAGAAACAGACTGCTTAAACAACTACTGTCACTAATGTAGGGTAACACAACAGGAGATGTGTATGTGTACGACACTTCAGATGGGAAGCGCATGACGCATGTGGCACCGATAAAGGTGTCAGCACCTGTCAGAGCCTGTGGTCTATCGCCTGACTGCAGGCATCTGTTGGCTGTCATTGGCAATGGCTTCATCTTCAGATTTGAGTACAGAAAGCCTGATGCTGAGGTGACTCACCAAGCAAGCATGCAATGAAGCGCAATGCATCTGTTTGTTCAAACAGAACAGCTGCACTTGAGTGGTTGTGTTAACAACATGCCAGCATGGTTGTAATGTCAGCACAGCACAAATTTGCCTGGAATGCCAGGCAGATACGGTATGCCCGGCAGCAGCGACAACTGACTGTGTAGCTCCGTGACTTAGCACATGCATGTGTGTGCTGCTGTCCAGGTCTCCAACAAAGAGAACTCTGATACCAATATGATTGGATCAGATGATGAATGAGCCTGTGCATTCAGATCAGCACATTGACATGCTTGTCATGCTTGACATGTGGCAGACACTCCTGTGAGGTCTGCTGTTTGTTGATAAAACAGGCAATGGTGCAAACAGCGGCTGCCACATCGTGTGTTGACAAGAGTTGTACAGAGGCTAAAGACCAATACACACAATGGGGTTCTGCTGCAGCATATAAAGTACATGTATATTTGCCTCGGCAACTCTACACCAAAGAAAGAGATAAACTTTCAAGTCCATGGCCCGCTAATTTCTGTTCTGCGTTTAAACAACTTTGCATACACGTGCCACGTATATCAATGACTGCAAGCCTGCCTGCAAGCTAGCCATCTCGCGGCAAGCAAACGCCGACCAGGCATTGAACTGGGCATGCCTATATGCATGTTTAGAGGAATGCAATCAACGCGGACGGAAGATTTAAGAAGACGAAACGGCGATGTGCAGCTGCCAGGAAGCTTCATACTGTGCCTTGCTCTTTGAACTTGTTTGACTTTCTTTGCACAGCGGCAAACTTTGACTTTTACCTACTTTCAGAACCTCGTGCGCATACTCATCTTTGATCGCTTCCTTGCTTCCTGTGTTGATTACGGTACAGCATAATGGCAAGCCTTAGCCAGCAATACACCATCAGCGGGATCTCAGGTGAGTTCCTGAAGGACCACGACCTAATCGGCAAGCAGGACCCCTACGTTATTTTCGAGCACGGCTCACAGAAGGTCGAGACCGCTGTCAGTAAGTAGCCTCAGCTCGTTGTTTAAGGCTGTGCGGTGTCGCAGACACTATTTTACAAGCCCGCACGCATCTGACTCCTGATGGATCTTCTGTAGTCAAGAGCGCTGGGTTGAACGCAACTTGGACAGAGACTTACACTCTTGAGGTCGCATCCGGTCAGGGTTCAACCGGCAACGATGCCAAGGTCATGGTGTACAACAAGAACCTTCTAGCAGGTAAGTCACTGGGCAAGGCGACCAGTCAAACCTCTCGTACAGCTAGGTTGCAAGGATACTGCGACGCGTATAGGCGTTTGCCGGTGTACTGCACCGTCTGACATGTACATTGCTCTAGCCGACCTGAGCTGGGCATGTAGGAAGTGCGTCCTGCTGCTGACCCTGTACTGTGCTTGTTACAGATGGCTTGATTGGTCAGGGTACCTTCACTCTGAGCAGTGGTCCTCAAAGAGTTGTACTGCTGAATAAGAAGGGGCTCGAGCAAGGTGAGCATGGCTCCATACACTATACACCACTGTCCCACTTCCCACTGTCCCACAACTGACCATAGCAGGTAACAACTAACAAATGCTGACCAAACTTGATTTTCTCTGCAGGTCAGATCGTCTTCAACTTGTCTGGTGGATCTGGTTCTGGCGTCGCTGGTGGAGCTTCCCGCTCATCTGGCGTGACCACTGCCACCACTGGCGCCGCCACCACTAACGCTGCCACAACTGGTGCAGCTACCACCACAAACAAGACCGAGTGTGTCACATGCCAGGAGGTACTTACACTCCTGTCTTGCTGTACTTTTTACACCACAGCCGCATCAGCAACCTTTTTGGGCACTGCAATGTTGGTGATCTAACTCGACCAGTCCAGGCTAAGCAGCTTGGGTGCTGACTGCAGACGACCACCACCTCTGCTGGTAAGGGACCCATCTGTGATACCAAAACTTTCACCAAGGTTGAGGACAGGCCAATTGTGAAGGAGGTCAAGACCTATGTCAGGGAGCATCACCCTGTTGAGAAGGAGGTGAGAATTAGTTCCCATTCTTGCAGTTTGGCTGGCTTGCTTTGGCAGTGCAAGTTCAGCCCTGGTTCATTGTCCACCAAATATACGTGTAATAGAGCAACATGGGGTGCCTGTTGCAATGTGTGTGGGCTTCTAGCTGATGTGTTCTAAAAAGCCCATGCATTGCTGCAGTTTGTGGTTGAGACCAAGCCAACTGGCAATGAGAGGGAGCTGACTGAGGGCAGGACCTCAGAGTACCTCAGCACTGAGGAGAAAATTGTGGAGGTCACCAAGCCCAACCCATGTGGCGGTGTTCCCACTAGCTAGATCTTCAGTGTTTTCTGTGCTTACTGTGTACTGCCAATACCAATGACTGTCCTGAATAGCACTCAACATAGCTGTCGGAGCTCCTCAAACAGCCTTGACATGATATACACAGTTTGCCACACCAGCAGTCCGAAAAGGCCAGCAAAAGACTATATTCTGCTATTTGTGTCTGTCTATCTGGAACAATCAACAAAAAAGAATGTACAACAGCAGTGCGGAGTGACAAATGCACTTGGCAAAAACTCTGTATCACTGTTTCTCTGAGATAGCCACTGTCACTAGGAATAGCTGATACATCAGGCTCAGTTCTTGTACTTGGACAAGAACTCCTTGTGGTAGTTGCGCATCCTGTCACAGACGCTCTCAATTTGGTCCTCGCCAGGCAGAATGGTTGTTCTGAAATGATGGGTGCCATCCTTTTGCCCAAACCCGTTGCCAGGCACAATCACAATACCGGTATTCTCCAACATCTCTTTGCAGTACAACCACTCTCCTGTCTTGCCGATTTCTTTGGCCTTCTTGAATGCTCCCTCTGGGAGGGTGATGGTAGGGAATGCATACAGCGCACCATCAATAGATGTGCAGCTAACACCTTCCAGCTCATTCAGTACCTGTCATAGTGAGCAAGCAAGTAAGACAAGCATGTCAGAAGTAGCTGGGTCAAGGCAGCTCTTCAGTCAAGCAATTGTACCAGCAATGAGACCAGAATACAGCTGACAGATGAGTGGTTGATAGACAGACAACTGGTGCATGACCTGAAAACAACCCTGAAAGCACATCCAAAGGAGAAAGTGAACACAGGTTGTGCAATACATGCACATGACTGGACCTTGCACATTGTGCAGTGCCTGTTGTGCCAACTACATGCTGCTGCAAATCTTGCATGGGACATGCTGGGTTGGTCACCAATGCAGCACAGCAGAGCGTGCACAGCAGATCATGTGCGGCTGATCATGTGCAGCAGCCCTTGCACTGCAGTAAGAGACCTTTAAATGCATGCTGTTTATGAGTGTATCATCTCGCAATGCACCACATGACAGGTCTCTGTCAATGTAGACATGAATGCAAGGCAATACAGGTTGCCGACCCACCCCTTCAATCATCTCAGCGCGCCGCTTGAGGGACTCAATCAGCCCATCCTTCTCCTTCTTATAAAGGGGATATGACTCCTCGCCTTCCTGCAGTTTGACAATCCAACTTGGCATGCAGGCCCAACTATGCAGCAGTTGTTCTGTTTTACAAAACTACACTCCGGCCAAACATGCATGAAGAGTTGGACACTGGATAGGTTCCATGTACACTTTTGTTGTGGCAGCTCCTGCTGGTGCACTAGAACAAGCACATGACATTGTTGTCAAAGACACGCAAGCGAGGGAATACAGCAACGGTGGATGCAGCGCACTGCAGAGCATGGGTACAATATTCAAAACTCTGTAGTTGCATGCTACCCAGACTGATGCAAGAAGAATATCATCAGGAGTTGCTGGATTTACATGGTAGATCAAATGTGCACTGTCTGTGTGTCAATTGAGTGCCTCCTGTGTGATATAAGAAGGCACCTGATCAAGGCCTGGTAACAACCTAGGACATTTATATGAACGGCAATCTGTGTCAATATCAATCATCCAGAAGAAGAAGAAGAAGAAGAAGAAGAAGAAGAAGAAGAAGAAGAAGAAGACAAGTTGTGCTGTGAACACTTCAAGACCTTCCAATCACTGACATTTGTCATTTCAGTCTATAGACTGGTCAAACGGTCATAGTTGGCCCCAATAACCTTTTAAAGTCTAGCGAACGAACGAATGTGTCAGGCTGGAAAGGGCGGCTGACCTTTGGAGGGTTCATGACCATGGCTGTGCAGATCTGCCCGTTCACGTTGGAACACAAGTTGATGGAAGCAACCTTGTACATAGCCGCCCTCACATCTTCGGGGATGTTGATGATCTCCATGTAACCACCTCTTCTGCCACACTCACCTGCAGCATTGGCATGCTACAACTGAACTCCGTACAGACACTGCACTACGCTGTCTCTGCAGCACAATGCTATGCCATGCTGTGCCGAGTTGTGCCATGCTGTGCTCGCAGCATGCACATGTGCAACCAGCGAGTCAAGCAGCACAGCATACACCGTGTACACGTCTGCTGAGCCATGCCATGAGTGTGCCAGCAGGCTTGACAAAACATGCTTTCTGGCTGTACAAGCCAGCATGCACTCTTGCTGGTGAGTATAGCAGTCCACAACCAGCGTCTGAGGTTCACAGTCACAAGCTGTATGCATACCGTAGTAACCCTTGCTGATCGACTGGAGCGAGAACAATGGCACATCATCATACTCTGATCCCATGTCTTTAATGGTCTTCTTGAAACTGTCGAACTTCATGTTGCTGTTGTACACATTCACTTGGTACACCTCATCAGCGATGACTGCGATCTCGTACTTCTTGGAGACTTTGATGAGGTCTTCAATGTTGGATCTGGGGATGACTTGGCCTGTGGGATTGCCAGGAGTGATGACTGCTAGTGCTCTGATACAGAGCCCATCTTTTCCTGCCTGCAGTGACACCAATCTCTCTCAGGCAGCAATCATGGTGATCTCAAAAGTATCTGGGACCCACTGGATGTAATAACACCTTGGCCTCAAGAGCTGTCAGGTGTGCTGACTGCTAGCGCCCTGATGCTCAACCCAGCTTCTCCAGCCTGCAAGAATTGATATCAATCTCGAGGCAAGCTAAGTGGTGAAATCTGTTGCAGGAATGGGTCTGTTTGGTGTGATAACAGCTAGTGCTCTGGGCTATCCTCATGGCTACAAAGCAGTCTCAAATCAAGAAGTCAGCATAAACTTGAGCTTATCAGCCAAAAAGCGAGGAAGACTTTAGCTTTATGAAGGATGACACAGAGTCAAAGGGTGCCGACTGCCATGCCAATGTATCAAGCATAGCTGTGATATCATCATCAGCCAAATCAATACCACCAATTCATTGTTGCAACAAAATTCAGTGCACAATGAATCAGTTGGGAGCAGCCAGTGAGTCTGATACTCGAGCTTGTTTGCATCAACTGACTCTGTACAGCTGCAGTACAACAACAGTGCATATAGCATAGCGTATGCCATAGCATGTAACGTTGCATGAATCAGTACACAAAAATTGTGATCACATGTACCTCACTCAACTTCACAGCAAGGGCAAGTTCTGTCACGACTTAGAAGCTGTCATGGGATCCTGGCAGCTTCCAAATCATCACACAACTGGCCCTTGCCATGTCAAAGTGCCGTACGTGTAATCCCGTGTTCTGAGTAGTCGCATAGGCTAAATTGGCATACCTGTGTGATAACATCTTCCAGATGAGCAGGGTCTATCTGCCACCCCTGCTTCTCATCAGGGTAGTAGGGCACGACTGTACCCCCTAGCAGCGCTATGGCTGCTGAGTAGAGAGGGTACTGAGGGTATGGGATCAGAATGGCGTCCTTCTCGTTCCTGATGAGGATCTGCAGGATATTCTTGACAGCGCCTGATGCTCCCTCTGTGAGGTACAGGTCCTCCACATTGCAGTCGTGGCCATCACGTTCTTTGATGCCCTGCAGGCAGCAGTCGAGAACGCTACACGACGCTGCAATACACGCTTTTAGCGTGGACTGTCAAGTCTGCGTTGTCACCATTGGTAGTTGCTCAGCTTATTGATGAACTGCAAATGTGGTACTTATGGTAGGCTTGGTAGTTGTTCTGATGACTGAAAAGAGCTGCAGGACATTCCTGACTAATCATGTATGCACTACATAACCTTATGTGCGTCATCGTCATGCTAAGGCATCACGTTCAGGGATTATGTCAGGTCCAGAAGAGTGTCACTGCTGGATAAGATGTGCAAATAAGCATTTGAAAGATGTTACGACTCCTGGGCATCAAGCAGACACAAGCCTGTTGCTTTGGACACATGCAAAGTAAGGGCTCAATTCAAATGCATAGTGTTCACAGACAGGCTTCATGCAGAGGTGGTCTGTGTTCAGGGCACTTGCAGACAAGTGGCAGGAGGGCACAAAGGGCTTACCTGGGCCACATGCTGTCTACATAGCTCAACTCCTTGGCTGTGTGTGTACGCACCGGTTCCGCCTGAGCCAGTGGCATCTAGGTACTCCTTGGCCCTTTTCAGCACATCAGGAGGAAAGAGCTTCTGAGACTCCGGAGCGTCCAGCAGCTGCAAAAGTAACAAAGTATGTGACTCATTCGACACTGGCCTGTGGAGACAGTTGTTGCACTTCTGCTGGTGCCAGAGGATAGTGCAACGGGTCACGTGTACGTATGGAAGCGGAGCTTGCATGTGCTGTTTGGTCCGCACCTGAGGGTAGTCGCAAATAGCCAAGACTTGACGGTAGAAAGTGATAGGCTTTTGACCCAAAGCCTGCGGGTTGCCGATGTTGCACATCACCAGGTCGGTGAACGGAAACTTTTTGCCCTTCTTGAGCTCCTTGCCAATCTCTCCAGCTCGGACGACTATGTCTCCACGCACAGCATATTCTGCCTTCATGACATGAGGACTAATCGTCTCGCCAGTGAGCTTAGAGCTCGCAACACCATTGGCCTTCGACATGGGTGGTTCGCCTGGCTTGGCAGTTGAAACTTTGTCGCTGGGCAGAGTGCTCAAAAGGCTGCAAGCAATTCGCGTTTGAAGTGCTGAAGCGACGAGTCTGTTTTTGGCCCCTGCGATAACCGCACTGATCATCATCGCCGTGGCATACGATCACTGCATCCTTCTCTAACAACCCTAGCAGGAGCTCGATCCATTTTGAATTGTCTCCGTGCCTTGCACGTCCAGCGCGAGTCCACCCGAGTCTCCGTCAGACGTCGGATCCCCATGTTGAATTGCCAGGCAGAACTAATGTAATACATGCAACCAGGAGGGTGACTAGCAGCCAAAGCAAGCAATCACAAACAAGTTTGATGTGAAATAGGCTTACTGATATCTGTCTCTTAGCAGGTTTGTATCAGTTTTGGTAGCACATTTGGTCTGCAATGCATGACAGTCTCTTTCTGCATTTTCAACGGCCTCACATGTCACAACACAAAAGCTTGAACAGTTGCACAGTTGCTGGGTTGTCCTGTTACTTCCATGGTGAGCAAAGTCTGCTGAAATTGCAAGAGGATTGGAACATGGCAAAATGCAGCTGTGAAAAAGACGGACGCGTATGCAGCTGCCATCACACGACCGTGCAGGCAAGGAAATGAGCACCTGCTGAAAAGCACCAGTGTCTGCACACCAAGCAGAAGGCATCCTGCGTGATGCCCATGGTGATCCTGAATCTGGGACTACATGCAGTCCATACCCAAAACATCTACATGCAGACCATACCCGAAACATCATCTGGCAAGACTGACTGTAATGGGCCGACAATCCAGATCAACGTCCTCCAGCACAAGGGCAGGCACAAGTGCAACCTGTTGTGGTTACGTGATGACAGCCGATGCCAATGGAGAGCGCATGGCATGGTTGTTACCAATGGTCCCGCTGCAGCACTTGCCTTCCTGCATCGTGGACTTTGCTACTAGCTAGACAGCCCTGCCCATGGTACCTGGCTGGAGTTTGAACCTCAACGCTGCGCTGCAAACATTGATTGTTATCAGCCTTCCTAAATTTTGCGTTTTGCGCACACAGGCAGGCTGAAAGCTGTTGTGGGTGTGGCAGGACCGCTTGTATGGGTTACCTGAAAGTGCACTGAAGTGAGGCTTGCCGCGGGTATGAGCGGTATGTGTATGCAGGGGTGTATGCAGAGGTTGGACAGGGTTCAACAGTTGCAGCGGATGCACTCAGCTCCCGGTCACTATTGCAGGATCGAGGTCACCAGCAAAGGGGGAGCGACAGCCGACGATGTCCACGCTTTAGCTTCAGCCGACGATGTCCACGCTTTAGCTGCAGTGTACGACCGCTGTGCACAACCTGTACACAGATCAAGGAATGTCTGGTCAAAGTCTGCTCTTAGCACTTAGTCAAAGTCTGCTCAAATTCTGTAGCCCAAACTGCTGCCAAGTTGGCAGTGCCAACTGACCCTTGCCGCAATGCCATATACAGCACCAAGCTGCCGACAACGTCCCTGCGTTGCGCCTGCGCGGAAAACATCGCTAGCGCCGACCTGTAGCGCCCTGCCGACTCAGCGTTTCTGTCCGCCATGCGGTTCTGTCCAATTGCACTCACTCCCGCGGCATGCACGTCTAGGCATACAGACATGTTCCACCGGAAGGTCCGTGCGCAGCCATGCGTCAGCGTCTGACTCCAGCATCCCCAGTGAGGTGAAGCTCTGCAGCCTGGAACCCAAGCACTTGACAGGCAGGGGCACTTGCTGACCAACCTGCTCACGTCGTTGCAGGCAGAGTCTGTCAGCAAGCATGAGCATATCATGTTAGCTTTGATGGATCAGAGACCTTACCTGTCGGATGGTTCCAAGCAGGTACTTTGCGCCAAGTCATCACCATAAATTTTCATGGAATACAACTTTTTGCTTGCCCATGGTTTCAGCAAAGGCTGACAACATGTTTGTTCAGCCCACAGGCCATAGCTGCAGCAATTAGCTATGGTCAAACAAGCAATAGCAAAGTCACTGTTACCTTGCTGGAAGTCGACTCCCTAGCTGGAGAGGACAAGAAGAAGCGATTAGAGACTGTCATGTGGTGAGTTGTACACGCATGCCATTGCTGTGTGATAATCCAGCATTTTCCAAGCACCCCCCCCCCCCCCCCCCCCCCCACAATACAAGTAGTGTAGACAAGCCTGGGCTGCAGGCAGTCAAGTCTTTGCAGTCAGCCTTTCAAGGCAGGCTGAGTGCAATGCAGGCATTTTCAGCAATCAGGCTTCAGCAATTTTGAGGTGCTTGAGAAAGAAGCTGGCAAAGCTTCCGTCACCATTGGTATGTGATCTAAATTGCTCTCCCCTGCATACCAGCACGCAGAGTGCTGCAATCAAATTCAAATACAAAGCTTGCAAGAAGACTGTGTGCATCACCCTAGCGTGTGGCATCAATGCACATAGCGTAACCTAGGCAGCCTGACCAGTAAGGGCTGTTGTGCATGTAGGAGATGTAGCAGATGAGATTGCAGCCAACATAGTCATCATCAGTGTGGAGCCCATACATGCAAAGATTGTTGATGCCAACTTGTTAGCAGAATTTGTACCTTGTCCTGTGCTACTGGTACCTTGACCGACTTTGTTGTAAAGTGGCAAAAACAAAGTATAATCAGTATCAGCCCAGACGAGGTTTTGAGTGTCCGGAGTGGATCCAAGACTGCGATTTGTTGTGGTCCGTACAGCAGTGTGAAAGGGCGAGATATTATGCAGCTGCTCAGGGAACTTCATGGGTGATGTCGCTTGGAGTAAAGACTTGTGTAGTGACAGCAGCATTGTCAGCATGATGCATTAGGAGAGAATACAGAATGACGATGTCCACTGTCTACACAACGTAACTACTAGAACTTGGTAAAGCCGCAGTTTCGTTTCGACTCTTGGGTTTCAATCCAACATGGTCTGAATTCAGCATTGGAGCATCAGCGTGCAGAAGGCTGCTGCTCAAAAGACGCAGCACACAGGTTACATGTCTGTCATGAGTGCATAATGTCACACTCGTGAAGGAGGAAGCTTAGAAGGATGCACCTCCCACTGACTCGTCAAATGCTTCAAAACAAAATCATCAGACCAGTCGAAATGTTATTGGCCACCTCATGTGCAGCTGCGACCCAATGACCATAGTACGGGTCATACAGGAACATCACAGCAGCAAAGTCAGCATGGCTCATGACGCGCTGATATGTCATGGCATGTGTTTGCTCAGGCGAAGACGAGCCAGCTGATTGGTAAAAGGCGCGGGCACAGCGCCTAAAACAACTAATCTACACTTCCGCCCTGCAAGCTAGCCAACCGTCTCTTCACATCCTCATCTAGTTCATCATCATCTTCCAAAGGGCGCTTCCTTGAGGCTGCGGGGGGTGGCAGTGGAGGTGCCTCACCCTGGCCCCAAGTTGCCCTGTGCTCTTCAGGTGCTACATCTTCTTCATCTAGAGGTGTGTTCCACCTGCAGCAGCAGGTGAATGCTAAACATGGTGGTAGAATCTGGTAGCATGCACAAGTGAACACCAAGAATACCAGTGGCAGCATACCATGTCCTAGCAAAGGCACATAATGCGCGGCTTGCAGTCAAAATGACCGCAATCCGCTTTAGCAGCATGCGCAGCTGCACTGACCACAGTTGACCAGATGCGCATGCTGTGATCAATGTTGTGTTTTGCCTTGCTGCAGGGAGGCTTTGCCACATCAAAACAGCCTCAAGCAGCACAAAGTCAAGAATGCTGCAGCAACTCACCAAACAGGTCCGCCAAACTTGCCGTCACCCGAAGCACAGCTGATGCAGCCTATCTGGACATCTGGAGTGAGCCTTTGTTGGCTACCTCGCTTGTGCAGCGGAACTCTGTAGCAAAGCAAGAGGGGAATAGATGAGCCAGGTCAAAATCATGGAGATTGCTTGGCATTGGCTGACCATTGGTATGATGCTGTATGTTCAGTCTGACATCATGTTAAGTTCTACTTACAGCCCATGCCCCTGTGCAAGGCCTGCAGCAAGGCAGCAGCCTGCAAGTACAAAAATATGCCCAAAGCACACAGGCATTGCAGATTGTCCCGCATGACACAGGGTGATGTGCATGCAATCACAAGGCCCCTAGCACTTGAATGCCAATGCCACAAACGTACTATGTTCTGACTGACCTGCAATGTGATGTGGTACCAAAGTTGTGGTTGCCCTTTTGGATGGCCAGCATGGAACACAGAATCTCATAGCCAGGTTTTCGCCATTTTGAAATCAGTCCACCATCAGCTATCTTCTCTCTGACCAGATAGTCATACTGCACACACATATGCGCTGTATCACTTGTCTGCCCTACACAGAGAGTTTCATTTCAACAACATGGCACATCGCAAATACCATCTCTACACAGTGGCAGTGCTGGCTGCTTCTGAATTGATGCAAAGCCACACATCTCGGTGTAGCTGCACGGCAAACATCTGTCTGCAACCTTACCAAATCTTTGCTCATGACCTTGCGCTGATACATGAGATCAAATATGAACCGATTCTTCTCCCAGTGTATCCTATGTATCTTCCAAGCAAGCTCGTTCTTCCTTCGGCCCTCATGCTCCTCATTGACTGCTTCCTTCATCTGGCCTTCAAAGTCTTCTATGACCTCCTCAATTAGCTCCCAGCCCTCAGGAGGTTTCTTGTTCTTGAGACGACGTCTGTATGCCATAGCTGCAAGGACACAGTACCCTTGGCAGGTTGATCAAAGGGCTGAAGCAGCCAGACGCATAACTTGGAGGTAACTCAGTTGAAACAAAGTTGTATTTCTCGTCAACAGGCAGCAATGCTGCTCTCGGAACCCTCGCGCATGAGGAGATTTTCATCATAGTCACCAGAGTGTGCAAAGTGAAGAGTGAGCAAACTGCAAAGCTGTGAGTGCGACGAAATATGCCACAGACACAGCTTCTTGTCAAGATGCCGTCTGTTGTGTACCTGCTGTGGGACTTGAGTTTCCAACCCTTAGCCAGAGGAGCTGCGCTCTTAAAAGATCTGCGGGAACCTTTACGCACTGTTCGACGCACAAGAAGGCAAACCGGAGGCGGCCTTGTGATGTGAACTGCAACAACGAAAAGGTTTGAGCACTGCGTGTGATAGCAGCTCAAATGTTTCTTGCTAAGCGAAATTACATGTCTTGCTTTGACGTGCCCTGGGCCCCTGGCGATGCTGACGGTTTACGCATTCATCTTCTTGCTCCCAATTGCTTTACGTGCCTGACGACACTGCAGTGCAGCTCACAAGCACTTCGGCAAGACGCACAGACCACACACACCACTGGCAGATGTTCAAATGCAGATGAAATGCTCCAGCGCAGCAGTCGCTCGCACTCGCAACCCGGAAGCTGCTGCAAACCGCTCTTGATCTGTGCCAGCCCTCGGGTGGCCTTGCAACCCCGCATTGTGTTGTTTGCTGGAAGTAAGTCAAGCGCGCTTTGCGTACAAAGCGATTTGGCTCGATGGATCCAGGTTAGCAGTTGCAATGTGGTGGTGCTGCTTGCTGCAGTGGCTGGCATCTCGTCGCTACCAGCTCCAGGCAACATATGCTGTCTTTGCAGGGTGGGGTACTGGTGGCGGAGCGGCCGGGGGTATGTTCAACCAGTCTCTCGGCATGAATGCAGGCTTTGACCCAAATATGCTGCTGCAATCCCACCTCGCTATGCAGGTCAGGATCTGCAGTGCCTTGCACGCTGCGTTACTTGACACTTTGACCTTTTCATGATCTCGTCTGTACTCTTCACAGCATGCTTGACATGGGTATTGATCTGCAGGGTTTAGGTGGATTGGCGCCTCTTGGCAATATGCAAGGTGTGCACTGATCCAGTCTTGCTTGGGGCCTGGTTCCAGCTGTTCCCGCTAGCCCCTCATGTGCTGCTTCTTTCCTGTGACGCAAAGAGCTACCTGTGCTTCTTGAAGCTATTTGTACACCCACAGGGCCACCACCAGGCGCAAACATGGGCATGGGAATGATGAACCCAGACATGATGGGCATGATGCAACAACATGATCTGGGTATGGGTTTTGACCTCTCACAAGGTGGGCCATGCTCTACTGCATGCACACCTTGTCTTGGGAGCTGCATGTCTGCAACAAGATGTGAAGAAGTTTATGGCAGGCTTTCAGATATCTACTGAAAGCAAACTGTATGTCTGGCTTGGGCCAACCTATTCACAGCTTGGCCTGAAACTGCACAAGCATCTGATGTATTCTAGCACATGGGTGTAGTGGATTCTGGTCACAAAGCTTACAAATGACTATTGAACTCCAACTCTCACAGCTTCCTGCATCACACTTTTTTGCTTTCAAGGTGATTTTCCCATTTTGGCATATGGGTTCGCGTGCATGCAGGACAAACCCAAGATGGGATTGGTGGTGGATTTGGCCGTGGCAGAGGGTCGAGAGGCAGTAACCAAGATCGAGGCTATTACATGCCTGGCAGAGGGCCTAGGGGCAGCACTGGACCTGGCATCAGAGAAAGAGACCTTGGTGTAAGAGCACCTTCAAGAGGGGATGCCAACGACTACTGCCAGCACTTTGTAGACACTGCGCAGCGGCCTCAGAACTTCCTTAGAGATGTGCATTTGGTGAGTTGCCATGCTGGATCTTGCACCAAGCGAACGTTTGTGCCAACATCTTACAGCTGGACACAATGCAACTGCATAGCAAAACATAATGTTTGCAGCTGCATTCCGGAGAGAGATGAGTGTGCATGACACAGTTCCATTGGTCAGCAATGACATGGTGCCGTTGTACATTTGTTCCAAGATTTTCAGCGATGAAACAGTAACAGGCTCTTGTTCATCTGTAGACAGACAGATATGCAGAGTACCCAAAGCTGAAGGTGTTAGTTGAGAGAAAGGATGGCCTGATTGCTAGCAGGGCAACACCGCCAGCATTTCTACAGGTATTGCACGTCTTTTTTTTTCGCGACCGTTGCATGTTGTTATGTCACTCTCCAAAGCAGATGCTGCCTTCAGATGTAAACACAATGTCTCTTACTTACATTGGTGTGCACTGACGCAAGTGCCAAATCAGTGTTTTCAGACAGGGCTGCTAGCCAAGTATAAGCTACAATGATAAATGCTGCCCCTCTGCATTGCAAAGAAGCTTCCTATGAAGGTGGTGGCAAATTTCAAATCCAAGTGCAGGCAGATTTGCATGAGTTGCCGCTCTCGGTGGACACCTTTGGCACAAAGTTTGATGTGGTCCTGATAGACCCTCCGTGGGAAGAGTATGTCAGACGGGCCCCTGGGGTGGGTCAGGGTGAATCCTGGTCTTGGCAGCAAATCAAGAACCTAGAGATTGATAAGATCACAGACAACCCTTCCTTTGTGTTCTTGTGGTGAGTGACTGCTGCCGGCTGTCCAGCTTCATGTTGTTTGTTGTCTCTGCCTCAGATGTGATGCACCTCCCTATCACCACCTTGCTGAGACTTCACAAATTTTGCCTTGCGATGCATCCCAGGGACTTTGTCACTGTTGTGCTGATGTTGGCCATGCTTGTTGTGTCGTACCACACAGACTAAGGGCAGGCAAACACTGCCTGCAAAAGCGGACATTGCATATACGCTGTGCAATAAACAGTCCATGAACAACAGAGCTTGCATTGGTGCTTGTGCAGGTGTGGCAGTGCTGAGGGGCTGGATGCCGGCAGGATCTGCTTACAGCAATGGGGCTTCAGGAGATGCGAAGACATCTGCTGGATCAAAACCAACAAGGAGCAGCGTAGAGCGGCTTCTGTACGGCAGGACACCCAGGCTGTCTTGCAGCACACAAAGGTGAGCTGTCATGTGATGGCAGACTCAGCTCTGCCAACCTTACCATACACAGCATGAGTCATGTTAAGTGCCAGGACTTTGGTAAACGTGTGTCTTGGTTTCTGTTATTGGCAGCATGCATGGCAGCTGCATCAGCATGTACATGCCAAAAAGCTGGATCTTGAGTGTCAGAAAGTTGTCAATGATGGCCACAACAGCAGCCCAACAATACCTATCACCCCTGTGACATAAGGCTCATGTCTGATTGCAAGAAGGTGTGGCATGTGCTTGCAGGAGCATTGCTTGATGGGCATCAAGGGCACGGTCAGACGGACAACAGATGGTCATCTAATACATGCCAACATCGACACAGACATCATCATCAGTGAGGAGCCGCCCACCGGCAGCACCAAGAAGCCTGAAGAGCTATACCAAGTCATTGAGCGTTTTGCACAAGGTGGGCACTAGTGCTCTGGCATTACTCGTCTTGTGCCAGCATACAGCAGACAATGCTGTCATTCTGAGTTTTTTTGTTGTTTGGTGTCATGTCGAGTGCCCACTGGCTTGTAATGCCTGCTCTTGGTGCCAGAGAGTTGACATGGCCCTGGTGGAACAGACCTCAGTGAATTGTTCCTGTATTCACGTGTGGGTCCAATCCTTGACACATGCATTTGTGCTTTGCTTTTTCAGGGAGGAGACGGCTGGAGCTGTTTGGGGAGGACCACAACATCCGGCCGGGGTGGGTGACCGTGGGCACCCACCTCACCTCCTCCAACTTCAACCCACAGGTAGGCTACCCTACTTGGGCACTCTTGACTCCAGCTGGTCACACACACCCACCACATGCCTTGGGACTTCAAACAGTCACTACCATGCACATCATTGACTGCATGGGCTGCCATGCCCATGATGGAGTCTGCTTGTACGCCAGCAGTCATCTCTGTTGCAATCACAGTTTGCACCAGGATTACCTCATGCGTGATGCTTGATTCGTAATATTCAATATATAATACAATTTTTTTCCCAGTATTGGCAAAATTATGGCAGTAAGTGGCAAAAGCACTTTGAATTCAGACTTGTCAAATTTCGCAGTATTTGGTACCACAAAAGCACACAACACAAACAAAATGTATTACACGATCAATCAGCAAAGCAATGGATGTGCCTTTTGTTCTCCTCTTCCTTTTATGTAGGGTTTAGGGTTTGAGCTTGAAGGTTCAAACCCTAAACCCATAGCTGAGAGATCACGCTCACGCTTGTTTTGGGTCGCAATGATGTGCAGCAGGCTGCTGATGCCTAAGTTACCTGTACCGCGCCTTCCATTGCAGACCTAACAGCCGTTGACGCCTGTTACTTTCCATTACCGGTGTTATGGTGTAAAGACGTATTCATAGGGTGCATACTAATGCGTGCATTGGCGTTTTGGTCTATGACACGCTGTATTTTCGAGTATCCGCAACCCAAAATCAACATACGACGTAACCCTGGTTTGCACGAGACCAGCAAGGTTGACAAACCATATGCAGGCTTAATACAAGCAACAGCTGCAAGCCCCTGCCTGTCTGTTTCAAATGGCATTTGCCAGCTTTGCTTGATCTTGCCAAGGTGATCAGTCATGATTTCTGTGGTGCCAAGACGCGCTGTCAGGCATTGCCGCTGCATATTTTGGAAATTGTCGAATATGATGTGCTGAGACCCACTTAGACTGCCCGCATGCTAGGTATTATGCTTTTGCCAGAAACAGCCATTGTCCCACAAGAATACATGCTTGTGCAAGCACATCATTATTAACACTGTAACAACATGCGTCAGGAGGCTGACAGTGTGTCAAATCACAGCCCATAGGAGCAGGTTTTCTGACAGTGACCCTACTTAGGGTTACTATTAGCAAGCCTGCTCCCATGCTGTGCAACACACTGTGTCAACAAGTAGCCAAAGCCTCATAACTACCTTTAGATGACGCTTGTTATCACATCTTGCATATTGCATTCAAGACATACATTAAGTTGCCTACATGACCTTGGTGCATGAGTTATGCAGATTATCTCGCAGACAATGCACAGGCAGCTAGTCCACAGCCATTGCCTGAGAATCTTTCCCACATCAGGCATTCTCAGAACACAGACGCTGAGCTACCAGTAACTAGTCATCAGCATCAAGCATGCGCCATTGTTGACTTCTTTACCTGATGCTACAAGCGATTGTATCTCTATGATGCAAATGTGTACACCTTGTATACACCACACACTCTCATATCAAATCCCCGCTCGTTGATGCTTCTCAATAAAGTAGCGCTGGCTTGACAAGATCAAACATGCTACAAAGTACATTGTATGGCGTAAACCCTGACATTGATTCCATCATGCTTGCAGGCGTATGCCAGCAACTTCCGCATGCCGGACGGTAGCGTTTATGTGAGCAGTGGGGTGAAGCCTCCCCCTGGGGCGCCCCACCTCACAGGCAGTACAGAGGAGATCGAGACCCTCAGGCCCCGTTCCCCCCCTCCCAACCAGCGGCATTGACACAGCGCCTGATCAAGTCCCAAGCCTACAGAGCTATGCTAATGGGGTGACAATGTTTTGGTGGACATGGGGCTTATGTTATGACACACAAGGCTAATGTCAGAATGCTCAAATGGTTTCAAAAGCAGATTCTGTCATGCTTCCAACAAGCGCCGGTCACCTGCTCATGATTAGAGCAGAAGCACTGTGTCAGTTGGTGCTTCAGCTTGGCGGCGTTTAATGTGGCTCAGGAATGTGAAGTGGCATGGTGATGGTCAGCAGCAGACTTGACATATATTATCGAAGCGCAGTGATACAGCACCAATATGATGCTCAACAACATGGCAAATCATTTTGGTCTAGATTCTGCTTGCGGCTGACTGTACACACAAGTGCAAGGGAGAAGAACACAAAACTGATGTACATTGTTGCTCACCAACGGTGTGTGGCTCCTGTTGTGGCCATCCATGCATACACTGCAGTCTATCATGCTAGGACAAGGTCATCTGATTTCCAAACAAATTGCAAAGGATGTAAAGCTTGCAACAGTCTAGCTGCTATGCAGGCATGCACGCTACAACATGCTTGCTGCACTCCAGGTCAGTTTTCCTTGAATGAATGAACTTTTAAGACAGGATCTGCATTGTGTCAAAAGCAGGTTGCATTGATTGCACTGGGCATGATGACAAGTGTAATGGCCCATGTGTAATGCACTGATTAAAGCAAAGAGCTGGGTGGATTTTTTTCTACTGAGGTACCTGGGCGCTCGTGCTTGTTCACGCAGCAAGTGTGGTGGCCGTCAGCCTTTCAGATCCTTGTCTCAAATTTCAGTCCACAGGGACAATCTTGCTTTGACAACTTGTTGGCCTGAAGCACTGAGATGCGGGTTTCAAGGTGGATCCATCTTTCAGCATCCAGCGTGCTCATCTGGTTTCGGACTAGTTTTGCAAGGATGGCAACCTCATAGGCAAGTCGTCCTTGCTCTTTGTGCAGCCACCTAGACTAGTGGTTGACTTCATGCTACTTTATAAGTGCTTCTGCTGCTTTGCTCAATCTGGACTGCATTAGATGCAAGTCACCTGCCTGTCCTGGATAGATCTGTAGTCATTATCATTGCCCCACCAATTTTCCCAGGGTGAAGCTCAGGATTGCAAGTAAGCATTGCTTGCAACAAGCAGCGTGTTTCCTTGAAGAACTGCACAACTGTTGGGCTTGCAATGTATCATGAAGTGATCAGAAGGTTTCTGCTTCTGCAGATGTATCTTACTCTTGCAAGCGCTGGGTCCAAGTGAGAAAACTCTTTCCTGCTGAGGGCCTCTAGTCAAAGTCTGGCAACACCCATTGCTATTGATCAACAGGGAGCAGAGCGATACAATATGCAAAGGCTTTGTGGCAGCAACCAAAGGTAGTTTCTTCTAGCCATCAGACACCGCTAAATGACCACTTAAGAGAGACCTATGTGCAATATCAAGTAATGCAACAGCAAACACATCTCTAGACGTCTCTAGATGTTTTTGCTCTTGCGTTTCCTGATATTGCTCACAGGTCTCTTTTGAGTGGTCATCTGGCTTGCAGTTTTTACATCATATTGATTGCCTCTAGTGAGTGCAACTCTCAAAATCTGCCTGCATGTGCAAGCAATGCACTGTGCTTCAGAGTGCTGGCTGTCTTCGCACAACCTGCAAGCGTTTGCAAGTGTTTGCAAGCAATGCTGCCAGGCATAGACATCCATGTCTGTCATCATGCGGTTTCTCTCAAGCATTCATTGTCCCCTCGTGTAAGGTCTTGCTGAAACAACTTCATACTGCTTGTTGATGCAGGGTGTGTGTGTTACATGAGGCAGGGGGTTGAAACCATGTGGGTGAGAAGGCTACAGGGGCAAGGGGTCAGACAGGACAGGCTCTGAGGGCCACAATATCTGGCATGCAAGGAAGCTGGCTGGCTGACAGTCCAACCTTGTGCGCCTTGACTGGTGAGCCATATGGCTACAGCTGCATGTCTGGCGGAGCAGTGACTGTCACACAACATACAGTCACAAGACACGCTCACTGCATCTATCATTAGCTAGCTCAATTGCAATTTGGGCGCCACTGTGAGCAGACTTCTAAATGAACATGCACCAGGTCACCAGGGCTAGACAAGAGCTAGCAAACAATTGCTACAAATGTCTGGCACCCGGCTTACGCATAAGCTCAAACTTGAATGTATCCAAGCCTGCCCTTTACTAACAGGCTGCTATCAGAAGATGATACTGAATAGAGACATATAGATTGTAACTAGCATGCTTACATGTGTTGGGCATAGCCAGGCTGGCAATGTGTGCCGACCCCATGCAGATCTATCTGCAGCTGCTGTTACAATGGTCCCAGGCGTACCTTGCTTGTGATTGAGTCACCCGTCAACATGGCGCAACTCCTCACCAGCACCGTGAAAACGCTGCTTCTGTTGGCTGTGCGTTTTTTCTGAAGCTGATGCTGACTTTTGTGCTGTCATGATTTAGTCAATAGTCTGGGTCTGTGTCAGACAACACACTTCCAAGTCAGCACGATTAGTGTGATGAGCTAACTAAGATTCGGCACCAATACCCAGCCAACAATATCTGACTGCATCACGATGAGACAAATCATGACTGTTGCATCACTCTGTGCTTACAATCCTGAAGCTTGACAGCAAAAATGGACATTAAAGCACGGCAATCAGATAGCTCATGAAGCATGTATCTACAACTACAATGTGAGTCAAGCTTCAATGTCAGCTTGACAGACATGAGCCAGCCAGCTGGTCAAACGATGTTGGTGGTCAATTTTGTCAATTTTGCTTACACTTTAGGTCAACTACTTAATTCATGTCAAGCACCGGTTACTTGACATGTCACCAAGACCAAGCTATGTCCAAAGATTGCTTATGACACAAATAGTTACCCGATACAAGAAGCATCGTACAGGCTGCCTCTCCATGATGCTGCTGCGCTATCCTTGCATGCTGGCGCGCCACTCTTGAAAAATGCTATAGCCAATGTGTTGCCAACAAAGTTGGCTGCAGTGGTTCAGCATCCATCTGGAGTGGTATGCCACATTGGGTGCACATGATGATTAGCTGCAGCATCATGAATTTAAGTGCTGGTTGCATGGAATCCAAAGTAAGACCCTGAAGTCTGCTGTGGCAGTCTAGCTGACAAGCTCAAAGGCCACATCAACTATTGGCATGAGCTGTGTTTGCAATTGTCGAGGGATTTGCTACACAGCAGCCAAGCAGCTGCTGTCACTAACCAGTCATTCCCTGCATGCTTGCATTTACAATACAATACCTGCAGCAGGCACATTGTGTTCAGCTACTGAGACACTTTGCCACACGTGGGTTTGTGAGCAATAGGTGATTGCAGTAGGAGCTACCAGGCTTTCACCCTCAGTATGGCGGACAGCTATCAGCTGGCAAATGCAAGCTGTCTTTGCAAAAGTCACATGGCCCCTGACTTCCTTGACTATATCTCAAGACATGTCAAGTGATGTCTTGCTTTGTTGCTGTACGCATGCTTTGATTAAAAATGCCATGCGTGCTTCGACCCAGCATGTCATCTTCTTGTCATAGTTTCAAGGCATGGCCAATCAAACAAAATGAAAGACAACTCTCAGCCCTATATATGCTACTGCAATACTGAGCCGGTCAAACTACTTCAAACTAAGACAGTGAGCCCGCAAGTGCTTCATTTGATTGACTCCAGCTGTATCTGAGAGCGCTTTTGGCCAACTACTACAGGCACTTTGCGGCCTGTTCTACGCTTGGCATCCTGCTAGCCTAGGTAGACTCTTTCTGTACGTACCTGCATGTGGTACGCCACTCCCACATGACTCTATAGCCACTGTGCTGCCTCAAGGCTGCAATGACTAGAAGCAGTGTGGCAGTGTCATGCCACAAGCTGCCACATCAAGGACAACTGTAACATCCTGATCATGTCACACTGTGTCCTACACCGCAAGACGACAGATTTCAGCACTGCTGGCATGCATTGAGTCTGTCTGACGTGCATGCCAGCGGGCCAGTTGTTATTCCAGATTCCTGGATCGCTGATTCAGTCCCTGCTGTGACCTGTGAACAATCAACTTGTGTTTATCTGAAACGGCTATCCCTGTGGAGTACAGCTGAACACTACAATGGACGTGAGCTGCAGCTGACTGCATATGTGTTGTTCTTGGGCAATTTATGCATGGGTTATCAGTATGGCCTGCCAAGGCAGGATCAAGCAGGTTATAAGCCAAGGGAACTTGAGGTGACATTCAGCAGCAGCTTGATTGTTGCATGACACAGTATTATATCATGATCATGTATGTCCAGAATGCCGTCACAGATATGCTACATCACAAGTGTGATGCGTTGATCACTTTGCTTGGCATGTTCCGCAAACCATGAACCTGTTCTTGCGCAATTGCGCTTAGTCAAGGCAGAGTTGCCATTCTTAGCATTGGATGAACATGACAGCTAGTCATCAGCTATGCTGTCTGAGAGCAACAGCTGCACGAGTTTTTTTTCGTGGTGAGCTTACACGTGTGTTCATTTGTTTCATCAATCAATGTGACGAAGACAAATCCTGAGATCCTTTGATTACAATTGGTCCTACATAATAAAGCAACCTTGTGTTCAGTTCAGCCCTTGAGAGCTTGCTTGAAGCTTGTATCTCGGCGCATCAGCAGAAGCTTTTGCTGATGCACAGAGCCACAAGCTTCAAGTCAGCTCCATCTTTTCAGCTGGATGTAACAAAATTGCGTTTCTTCACCTGTTTGGCAGATGGAGATGTATAAACCAGAGGCTTCATGGGCGAGTCCTTGTGCGCCTATTTCTCAATCAGTCCCCTCTGCCGTCAAGACAAGGCTGTTACTGCTTCTGCTGTGTGCCTGCCTGCTTTGTTTGCCTGTCAGCATGGTGTATACTCTGCTGTCAAGAAGCACATGCACACTAGACGTTCGCTACATTCATGTGAGAAGGTTGGTCAGTTGTCGCACATTAACTGTGCTTGCAACAATACATATGATTTCATATGTGTTGTTGCAAACACAGCTGATGTGTGACCACATGACTGCACACACTGATGTCAGCGCTTTTTTGCGTGTGATTGCTTGTGCAGCGGTAACAATGCGCGCAGGCTGACTCCAAGCAGAAGCCCTGGCTGCAGTGGGCCTTTAGCCCAGCTGCCAATACACCTCTACAAACCTGACTTGTGTCTTTACAGATCTGGTAATGGCAGCATTCCAGCGCAACTACTTGGCTGGATCAAGGGCATAATGGCGGCAAGGTGATATAAATATGCTGCACACAGCAACTTGCATGGGTATTGCAAGGCAGTCACAAGCCATTTCGACAAGCTGCTCATCTAGATGGTCATCATGCATCACATCACATGACCAGCTGGTAATCATATCAGCAGCACAGAGATGTCAGAGCCTGCACAATCTGTGCTGAGATCAGGCAATGTGCAAGATCATGGTCAAGTCATGTCTGCATCCTGATCGGATCAGTACGCATAGGATGACATGTCAAGACTGTTCATTGCTGTTTTGTGACTTTTGTCTGACATAATGCTCTCCTGCAGGGACACTGCTTGCTGGATATTACGCCGCCTTTGCTGGACATGCATGCATGCAAAGCATGCCTGTGGCGCAGACTTGGCAGTGCCCAGCAACACCATTGGGTCAAACATGTCTCCCAAGTGTTTGACCCAGTGGTTGTGACTGGACAAATTTTACAGCTGCTGCAGCAGATGTGACATGCTGCTCTGAGACAGCTCGCAGCACAGCATGTCAGTGCTGATGATGCAAGATCAGCTCCTGCAGACTGACCGTGTGCATCACAAAGAGGTGCAGGGGGCCTCACATCATACATGTGATCTTGACACATGAAAGTGTGCAGAAGTTCATGCGCAATACAAGGGATGACTGTCAGCATGGGAAAAAAGACATTGTGCACCTTAGACACACTACTGACTGGAGAACAATACCCAGATGAGTGCAAGGTGCAGGACTAGTAAGATTGCCCTTGTCAGTGCTTGCAGCGGATGGATGTTGCACTGAGGCACAGTTTGTGAGCATGTAGCTGCGACAATCAGCACCCAGCCTTGAACAGCTCTTGCCGTTGTTGCAGCTTTGCTGTTGCAATATCTTGTAAGTTTGTGTCATACAGCTCAAACTTTTGTAGTCCACAATAGCAAAGGCAACAACGACAATTCAGGAACTGCACCTGCTCTGGAGGACAGTTGGTGAGGTCCAGGATGGACTCATCAGGGATGTAGTTTGTGTCAGACATTGCCCACGTGCACTTATTTTGGTCCACAGCACAGCAAAGGCAAGTGACAACTCTGGGACTGCACCTGCTCTGGAGGGCAATAGGTGGGATCCAGAATGGACTCATCAGGGATGTAGTTTGTGCCACTACGCAAATCTGCGCAGGCTCCCAAGTCAATCAGCTTGAAGCGCTTCTCATGCTCTGCAAAGATGATATTCATGGGCTTGACGTCTCTGTGTACCAGCCCGGCTGCATGGAGGGCCTGCATAGCATAAGCAGAACTATGGCACATGCCTGTGTTGACGGTGATAACCTTGCAAGATAGGTTCAGCACAGTGTGTTGTCTGCAAGCATCTATGCATGACATTCTTGTGAGTCAAAAGGTCAGGAACAGAAACCAGGGTAGGACACTTTGGAATAAGGTAGGATGAGGTAGGGCAGGGCAGGATGAGGTCGACAGGGCAAGCAGGGCAGGGCAGGAAAGGGCAGGGCAGCCAAGGGCAGAGCGGCACATGCGGCAGAACTGTGACAGATCACTTACTGCTATGCTTTCTAGCACTTGCTTGAAAATGGTGGCAACCACTGCTGACTGGTCAACACCCATGTCTTCAGAAAGCGCTGCGATGCAATCTCGCCTCTTGAGGTAGTAGGACAACGTCCTGTGTCCCTCGTACCTCCACATCTGTGAATGCATAAGAAATTATGCCTCCACATTGGTGAAATTGTCAAAAACCTCCGGTAATAGACCAGACCATCTGCAGCAGGCCTAACAAAGCTATTTGGGCCGTGTGAAAAAATAGTCACTTCAGGCTGGCAGTCAGGTTGTCTGTGTCATGCCAACATGTTTGCAAGCCTTCTTGTGCAATGAACAGAGACTTAGTACCAACGCAGATCTGCTGGAGAGTGTTGTCTTGGATACCGGCATAAAAGAAGGAAAGTGTAGCATATACTCACAAGCCAGACTCCTTGAGTGAGCTTGGTGGTTGCTTGTTCCTCCGCTACCTCGATATATCCTACAAAGTCTGCAATGCTCCCCTTTGCTGCCTTGTTAGCATATACATTCAATAGATGTTCCATTTGTCCCATTTGTTCTGCACCCTGCAGTGTCATGAACAGCTTGACAGCAGGTGTAACACCTCTGGTCACGTATCTTAACCTATCTGTGATCCACACCTGTACTCTTTTCTTCACTCTCTTAAGTACCACCCGTTCAGTCCCAGAGTCGCGGCTCAGAGCCCCCTGAGTGACCACGAGTGGTGACCAGTGTGCTACTGGTGATACTGAACGTGATGCAGGCACCGAACTTACCTCAAAGACCTGTCCGTAAGAGCCTTCTCCCATAATCTTGTTGACTGCAACGGATTCAGCAGAGAACTGCTTGCCCTTGTTGGTAAGGGACGCAAGCACAACAACGCTGTGCTTAGTCTTGACCGCGCTGTGTTGCCGAGCATTGCGCGGCGCCTGGCCCAGGAAACGAGAGTGCAGGTGACTGGCGCATGGCTTCAGCATTGCTGAATCAGCCTCTATCCCGTTTGTGCTGTGCACGGCAGTCAGCAACCTGCACAGTGCCGCACTCAAAACCCTGCTAGCAGCCGCAGGCTGCCGGCTTTAAGTCCAACTGCTTTGTCCCGTTCGACGTTTTGAAAGCAGCACATCTTGAATTGCTGTCACATGGCTTGCGCATAGGGGTTGGGCCTTTGAGTTGATAAGTCAATCGCGCTTGTAGCAATGCGCCGCGAACGCTGTGCAATAATTTTTTTGATTGTCTTGATGGTCGCCAGGAGGTCCGCGGCAGTGGGAGGCAAAGCAGCGACGGCACTCGGAGGTACTGATCTGCATGCAAAGCTTGTAACGCTTGCTCATGCACACTAGCGCAATAGCAGACATCCAGCAATCCTGTGTCGCGCAGTGTATGTGGGCGGGATAAACACTGCATCGGCCGGGTTGTTCTTCTACGACAAACAGTGTGCGGAGGCCAGGCAGTGGAGAGTGCCTGAAGCCACTTTATGCCTGACAGCTTTGTCTGGCGGGTGGATTGGTGGCATGTATGTTGCTTCCAGTCTTTTTGTGTTGAAACCTTCGTGCTGCGGCTCCAGAATGTCAATGAAAGTAGTGTTGAGCTAAGACTCATGCTACTGTAGGTGGGCCATGCAGCAATTTCGCCATAAGACAGCCAAGAAGAGTTTTCAAGATGTAAGTCAGCCATTCCTTTCACCTTGCACTTTCAGGCAGGAAGGCATTTGCAGTCGCAACATCTCGGCGCTAAGCTGCATTCCAAGCACCCTTCTGTGTTCACTTGCATCGTTTAGCTGTACAACACTCATTATGAGCTGCTGCCACAACATTCGAATCAGTCTTTTGCATGGATCAAGCCCCTGCTTGATGCTCAATGTACATCTCTTCTGGTGCAGAAGTACTATGCAGCAGTTGGGGCAAACGTTGCTGGCGCGGCAGCTCTCACAGGAGTGCCCAGCTTGCGTCAGAAAGCTTTGCATGTCCTGAAGACAATGCGCTAGCAACTGTGCATGGACGCTGATTGAGACGTGAGGAGACAGTGCTGTAGGACTGCACACTTATGTGCTGCACAGCTGCCCAGTATGTTATGACCAGCAGCCTTCATCCTTGATGCAGACAGCTGCAGCCAGCGCAGCGCAATTGCAGAGGTTGTCTTCCGCCTATCTGTGACGTGATGCCACCAAGCTGCACTCACAGCAAAACTCAGAGGCCAGCTTGGCTTGAACAGGCTAACGAGGATCAGTATGCACCATGGGCTAGGCAAAGAAGGATGGGTACATGCATGTCACAGCATGACCTTACGGGATAATGATACAAGTTCTAACGCTTTTAGATCTTGTTTGCTAAGCCACTCTTAGGTGCCACATGGGCGATGGTCTCCCTTGAAATGTTTGACACAGGAAAACAGAGCAAGTTGGCTGAGCCTGCCATAAGATATTGCCAGCAACAGCTGACTGTCAACAATCAGGAAACTGCCATTCAGCTGGGACACTGTGAATGCTGCATGCTACCAGCAGCTGAGCTTGAGGTCTATACTGCCTCAGCGCAGCTTTGTATGTAGATGTTTATATGTTTGTCCTTGCTTATCCTGCCAAATTGTCACTGCATGTGTTGCTGGAACAGCACTATCTCTGCCTCAACAGCTCAGTGACAGTACGCGCTTGCAACTAAAGACTAACATTATCAACGTTATCACGCATGCCCAGCTGGAGTGTGCTTTGTTCGTAGGTTGGTCTTGTGTTGACACAATCTGACATTAATTTAATGGCATCACATTGCTGTCGACTGGAAATGGCATGGCGTTCAATCAAACATCATTACATCTCATTTTGTTTGTGCCATGTCACAATAAGTGCTTGCACCACCTGGAGGTGATATAATACAAACAATGTCACATAGCGATCTGAGATCCGCTGATTAGCTTAAAGACCCGGGAATGTTTGCTTGTTGTGATTAGTGGCGGCGAGCATCACGATCTTTGAAATAAGTGCCAATGCCACAGCTTGGGCACAATGGGCCAGCTGCGGACGGCCTCAAGCGCTCCGAAGCCAGTTCGTTCCTGAGCGGCATGCAAGGGTGTATGGGTGAACCTGAGCCCTGAGTTGTAAACCTTATCACAGCTGTAAGACATATGTCACTGTCAAGACACTGCTTCCTGAGGATGCAGCGTTGTCATTGCCTCTGTGGACTGCTGAGTGAGACAAGCTGTGTACCTTCATGCTTACACCCTGGACATGCTTAACTGATGCAACGAACAGACGGATCAACTTGGCGTATAAGCCATCACACTTTGCACAATAGGATCAAAAGACACACTGCAAACCTGCTTTTGATTGACTCAGGGCCATACTGTTGCTGCTGCAAACGGTCAATAGAGAATCGAAAACAATTAGCAATAGCGAAATCAAATGGACAAAGGACATGTACTCAGGTGGAATGCAGCAGACAAAAAAACAGGGCATTTCAACGAGCACTAGACCAAAGCTCCCTCAACAGTGTGTATCTGTGTGTTCCATCGCCCTTGTTCTCAGGGTCGTACATCTCTGACAAGGCATCGAGCTCGTCATCTGACTCAGCATCCATCTCAAGACTCACAGGCTCAATGAGACCATCTGCCAGAAGCTGTGACTCCGAAGGAGGCTCATAACCTGCCTCTAACCTGCCCACTGCTGACGGTGACACCTCAGATGGTGGTGTCTCATTATGTAAGCTGGTCAACAAACCTGCAGTAAAGCCACACACATTCATCACCAGCAACACAGCAACCGCTGTAATGTTGCTGCTGCATAAGTAGCTGCACAAGTGGGAGACAATCACCCATCTTGATTGACAAGGCAACGGCTCAAAAGAGATTGAATCTACAATGCATATGTGCACAAGTCGCCCAAAACCACAACATGCTGATTATAGATACAAGCAGTGACCTAGGGGTGTAGGACTTCAGAAAAAGTCTCATTCTACAAAATGTGGTTGTCACCTCCAGGAAGGGGGTCCCTTCATCCCTGCTATTTCTCCATGACAATGAAACTCTGGAAACTCAATTCTGGAAAGAAAGTGTAGTTGTCACCTCTAGGAAGGGGGTCAGCAGCAAAGTCGTCGGGCTGGAATCGCTCCAGCAGGGAGCAGATTCTGCCCAGTGAGAGGCCTGGCAGCACCTCTGCTCTGATGGTGCGGTCTGTCAGCACCTCCTTGGGCATCATCAGCAGATCTGCTGTCGCCCTCAACTGCGGGAAGAATGAATACCTGCAAAGATGTTGAAAGCCATGTCATCAAAATAAAACCAGCAGTAAAGCTGTGTTCCCACTGTTGTAATGTGTGGAAGGAATGATTGCCTGAACAAAGAGAGCATGATAATCCTGACTAATGCCTTGGCTAGAGCGAATTGTGCCATGTATACAAAGCACATGTTACGCTGCATTTAGCAGCGGTTCGATGCTGATCTTGTTGTCAGGCATTGTTGTTCAGCTCAAAGCACCTGATTGCATGTGTGAGCAAAAATCTTTCTTGTGGTGCAGACACCATAGAGAAACAAAAAGTGATTGTGAATAGACAAGTGCATTGGCATATTTCATAGTTGCTTTTTGTTTCTCTGTGGTGTCTCTTTGTCCACACATGCGTCAAGGTGCATTTAGCTGAGCGAAAATGCCGAACATCAAGTCCAGCATTGAACAGCTGCTAGGTGCAGCGCAGCATGCACTGTCTCACTGACACACTTGATTGGATACATGTAAACGGGCAAAATTGAATTTCCCACCAATCCCTGTTCTCCCTGTTCTCTACACCCGCATTGTGTCCAGAAATCTTTACGCAGCGCTACACACTGTTGCACAACTCTCACAGACATACAGCGCAACATTCACCCTTCAAAGAATAAGGGCTTTGCTTGTTTGACACCAGCATTTCATGCCCTCGCAACAGCTTCACGTGGTGAGACAGTCATGGAATTGAAGAGGCGACTCTTACCCTTCAAGCACTCCCTTCTCCTCCCTTACACCGGCATCGTGAGCCCAGTCAGTCCACCTGGACACTGCCATCTTCAGGTTCACCCCCACCCCAAAGCTCAGGGGGCCCTTGCTGAAGGGTAGCAGCTTGGGGTCCAGGGGGGGCTCGGCCCCAGCTACACCCCCAGCAGCAGAACTGGTGGATGCGTTCCTGTGATGGCCAGAGTTCTTCCAGCCGGAGGAGAAGACATCTCTGGATGAGGGTGACATTGCGCCAGCATCACCTGACATAGTCAGTGCAAGTTTTGCTGCGTCGGAGTGGTCTATATTTCTGCTGTGTAGCAAGTGGTTTGGCCAGGGCAGCAACACGTTCCTCCTGATGGGCTTTCGCTCTGCAGGGAGCATCTGTGCCCAGATTTGCGACAACATTGCAAACATTTGAGGAAGAGTGGCCCAACAAAAGCGTGTTGGAAAATTGCTGCGCACATGGCTCACAACTTGTTCATTTGATCTGACATACAGGCCTGTAGAGATCTCTGCATTATTCCCCATGACGTTGAGCCCACTCATTAAGCTGGTGATCAACCAGTCAAAAAAACAACAGGTGTAATGATGTTTGGATCTTGTAAAACACTGGCGTGATCTGCATGCTCAAGCCACCATTCAGGAGCACGTGTCTGTTGATATGTCTGTTGATATGTCTGTTGATATGTCTGTTGACAACAAACAGCAAGGAAGCAGGCATACCTGCAGTGAGCTTTTCAAACAGGACAGAGTCGACACGGCGCAGGATGGCTGTCAGCATCTTCTGCTTCAGGAGAGTGACATGACCATTGGTTGCACTCTGCTTGGCAGGCATCAGGGTGCGATGTGTATCCTGCAACAGCATGTTGTCAGGAAGTGCCATCATGAGGTTGATGCATTTTCTCATGGCGGCGTTCTGCAACCCGTATAGTGATCATCAGTAGCATTTGGCTGCATAGCATACATCCTTCCTCCCCACTCTGCTTTCCCCCATCTTATTCATCAACAGAATCTAACAACACACACTGAGAGCATTTGTGTGCAAGATTTGTGACGTTGAGCTGTGCAATCCGTGACTGTTCAGCAACAACTGTAGACGTTGAATTTACGTACCAAATGGACTCTGACTTGACACCATCAGGCGATTGCTTGGACCATGCATGAGCATGGCAGCATACCTGGAGGGCATCCAGCCATCTTTGGATGGCATCTTCATGTTGGGAGGCCTTGTGGGTTGGGGTCATCATGTGGGGGCTGAACATGGCCCCCCCTGAGGGCTCACGCTTTACGCTCTCCAGCAGAGCCTTCTGCCACAAGTAGCGGAACAGGCGCTCAAAGATGTACACCTCCAGCTCGCGCAGCGGCGGCACCAGCACCTGGTCAACACAAGAGACATCTTCAGCTCAGGTAGTGACAATGAGTACATGTTGTGCAATCTAAACCAGGTCGGGCTGTAAGGATTGCTACCTTACACTTTATGACATTGATAGCAAGATCCACATCTGATTTCCAGAGAGCATTGCAGCAAGGCTAGCAAAATTTAGTGCAGGAACACTAAACAAGAGAGAAGCAACTTCAGCAGCCCTGTTGGTCAAAGCCACATACCCTTGATGATCAGCTTAACATTATTGGCAGAGGCATCTCAGCTCATAATGCTGTCATCAACCAACACACTGAAACAGTCAATGTCGATGTTTGACATGAGCCACGGCTTCATTGGTCTAGCTTGGGGGTAGACAAGATCTATGGGCTACAATTTGTGGATTAGCCATTCAAACACCTTGATGACGCCATCTGTGCTCCTGGCATTGCGTAGGTTACAGATGCATCAACACAGTGTAGCACATATGTCACCTTCATGACCCAGTCGAATTCATCCATGCCGGAGGCCTCTTCAGCTATGCTGCCGTCCTCTGACATCTCCCCCCCATGGCACATAGCCCACAGCATCCAGCGCAGCTGTATGCAGTTGGACCACCAGTATGCCATGCCAATCACATCGCTGCAACCATCTGCTGCCGCCTCAATGGCCCTGCAATAGCATCACTGACATTCGGTGTGATCACATCGAGACTGTCCAATAGTGTATTTGGTCCATGCATGCATTGTGAGTTCCTATGAGGGGCTGCATGCCTCCTGACCTTGCAAACAACTGGCTGTGTTCAGTCATTCACTCCTTCATTCATCTGTTTGATCATTGAATGGTGTATCCATGCACATATCTGTCCGTTGAACACATGTGTCTTCCACTGGAGTCAGTTATATGTACAGTCTTGAGTACCTGCTGGCATGAGGTCCTGTTTGAGCAGTCAGCGTACCAACAGCGTTGTGAGTTGAGGTGACCTAAATTCGACCATACAAAAGAAACGCCAACCTTTGCAACTCTGGGCATCTATGGCTCTCAACTTGGCAGCTTGACTGTTTTCAAGCTGGTCATAGATCCTTGAACAGTGATGCTTTGAACATGTGCAGGCGTGGCTGCTGACACAGAACAAGACAGCAGTATGGGGGCTGTACCTAACAGCCCTGAGGCCAAAAGCGATGCCCTCGTCAGGGCCTAGACTGATGGTGGTGCGAGCCAAGCGGCGCGCCGGTGCGTGCACACTGCGGGCTTTCACCCTCCTTGCATTGCCCTTCCCACTGCGGGCCAGGTACACAGACGCCTGCAGGTATGAATCATGCTTTGAAAAGAAGAATAGTGGCTCATTTGATTTGCACTACGTTACACATTATTGTTGTTTTTAATTTTAATCTGCGATTGCCGGTTTTGTACACGTATTTCCACCAATCATCACATGTGTTGATTCATTGCAATATATGGCTAGTGCTCTGAGTGTGTCCACCTGTAACTCTTTGTGGGCAGCCGTACTGCACCTCAGGTGTCAACAAGTCACACACCATTTGCCATTCTGGCAACTAGCATAAAGTATCTTGCCTTTGATAACACACATCCTGGTCCGTTACACCATGAATACAAAATCACTCATTACATGTCCTCAGCTGCATGTTGACTGACTGATCACTGGCTACTGTTGCATGATACATATTCAGCAGCATTGCAGTTGCAAGCGCAGAGAAGACTAGCTGTCAACAACAACTAGTTTGAATTCAAATGACCAGCTGACATAGACACTTGCACAGATGTCATTGATCTCATCAACATGTGCATGCTTGACCTCGTACTCAGGACTTTACATATCTGACACTCTGGAGAAGGACACATGTTGAATGAATGAAGGAATGAAGGATTGAATGAATGAACAAACGAAGGAATGATTGAATGTTTGACATTCACCTCTAGGGCAGCAGCAGTCCTGAGCTCCCTGACCATGCTCTCAATCTGAGTGTATGTGAAGCCGGGGGGTACGCTGCCCTGAACCCCCTCCTGGGCCCCCTCCAGCCTGGGCCCCAGATCCCGGCTACCCCGTGACATGCCCTGGGGTGTTGCCATTGACTTGGCCGACTCTGAATTACACACAGGAAAAGTCATTTATTTCATCCCAAAAAAATATTACATTTCATTGTATAATTTGCTTCCTTGGGCTTCAGACCCCAACTTGAATGGTCAGACGCTCTGGCTTGGATGCACAAGTGGGCATTCAGGTTGAATACCAGATGGCAGGAAAAGCCAGGTGATAGACTAATGACCAGGTAAGTAAATTGTGCAGCAACATGCCTCAGGCAGACATTCATGGCACTGAAGTCTTGTGTGGATTGAAACAAGGATGGTGACACAAGACTGGTCAGCTGGCTGACTCTGAAGCACTACGGCGTCTACAACGTCTACTACTTTGGGGCACAACTTCTGCTATACGGGGACACAGCAACGAGAGCTTGAGCACTGCAGCTGCCGTCAAGCACACCATCACCAGTGGGCGAAGGTGTTGTCAACAGTAGGCAAAGGTGGCATCAACAGTAGGCAAAGTTGCCAACTCCAGTAGGCAAAGTTGCCATGTTAGGCAAAAGGTGCTTTCCACATTGAGCAAAGGCACCGTCATGTATCATCTGATGTACTGCCTGACCAATATAGATGCAAACGGGGCATGCCTGCAATTGCAGCAGCAGCAGCCGCTGCAGCAGCTGCCTTCTGCTCTTCATCATGTCTCAGCCAGGCAGCCTCTTCTTCTTCAGCCCTCTTCCTGCGCCTCTCAGATGCCTCAGACTCCTCACGCCGCAGGGCTTCTTCTTGCTCAGCTTCCAGACGCAGCCGTTCCTCTGCTTCAGCCTCGCGGCGTGCCCTTTCTTCTTCAGCAGCTCGCCTCTGAGCCTGCACACAGAGTTGCTCTATCGTGTTGGGTCAGGTCAAGTCAGACGACTTCAGGCTAGGTCAGATCAGTTTAGATACCATGTTTCTTGCCAAATGTCAAAATCGCTCCAGCATGAAGGGAACACATGAAAGCTAGCAAGGTAATCTAGCCGGTTATCCAGCAATAGTCACTGCCACAACAGAGTTATGGTTTGTGTCAGTCCATTCTGGGGTCAAATGTGTGTTTCAGATTGGCTTTGGCTTTGGACTCAAGGTCAGTATCATGATCAAGATGAAGCTCAGCGCTAACAGTTGTCCATCAGACACAGCGGATGGATACTGGCAGACATTGCACCAGGACCTGGTAGTGATGAGAGACAGAGGTAAGATCCTGCACAGCTGTCAATGCACAAGCCCCGCCTGTTCTTGCCTCTGCAAGCATGCAGTCAATGCAGTGAAAGTGCTTCAGTGATGCTTTGTCCTTTGTTTTTCTCGACGGCTTGATGGTGCACAGAAGATGCACAGAGCGACGGCAAAGCATATACAAGGACTCGACGGCACTGGCAGATGATTGCAACCTGTTGCTCTTCTTCAGCATGTCTTCTGGCCTGCTGTTCCTGCTCAGCCCTGCGCCGAGCAAACTGCTCTTCCTCAGCCCGGCGGCGTGCCTGTTGCTCTTCTTCAGCACGCCGATTAGCAAACTGCTGTTCCTCATTCCTGCGCCGCATTTGCTGCTCTTCCTCAGCTTTGAGCATAGCCTGCTGCTCTTCTTCAGCACGGCGTCTGGCTTGTTGCTCTTCTTCTGCCCTGAGCCTAGCCTGCTGCTCTTGCTGCACTCTGAACCTCACCTCCTCTTCTTCCTGAGCCTGCAGCCTCTCCTGCTCTTCTTCCTGAGCCCGGCGTTGAGCTTGCTGCCTCTCTTCTTCTTCGGCCTTTCTAACTGCTGACAGTGGGTCGTTAGAAGTGTCCAGTTTCCGTGCCCAGGAGCGAATGGAAGATCCGGATTCCCCGTTCATTTGCTGCCCATCTTCATGCCTGTTGATCATGCAACAATGGCTAAGACAACTTTGACATTGGCTGAGCCAAGGCGATGTTGAACGTAGCTGGTGCAAAAGCCTTGTCACATTGTGGCCTGTGCCATCTTGCCAGGCAAAGCATACAGTGAGCCTATGTGGGACGCAAAATCAAAGTGCACGATGCCTCTATCTATGGCTCTTGACGGCACTGCTTAGAGTTCTTGATTTGTGGCACTCGACATGACAATCCCTCTGCACTAACATGTGCATAGACACATGCAGTGTGATAGCTCCTGCGCCGTACACCCAAGAACAAGCAGCAACACTGAACAGCAGAAACAGCTAACCAACAAGCTGCTACAGAACCACTGTTCACAGCAGCAACACTAGTTGCACAACTAGCACAAAGGGTTGTTTTGCGGCACAGTAGTGACAAACTGTACTCATGGCAAGTCTGTCTGATAGCCAGTGTCATTGCTTGCAAAAACGAAACGCAGAACTGTTATGCATTTGTTCACCTGGCAAAGTCACGGTCAGGGACCCCTTTGTTGAGGGTGGGGGAGGACTGGTGGGAGACCCCAATGACAGGACGGTGGGTGGGGCCGAAGCCCTCCCCAGGCCTGTTCTGGGACTGCGCCTCCATGTTGGCTCTGATGCGCTCCACCTGAGATGGAGATCTTGCAGGACCGCCTCTCTCACCTTCACAAAACCAAAACAATCTTTACCCAATCAAACAATTGTCCACCCAATCGTCCAACCAATCGAACAATTAACACTTTGTTTTAAATAAAAAAAACCACACAATCAGGATTCTGCCAGCTTTCCATTGTGACAGCAGTCTGTGATACGGCAGCTGAATGTCCAGCTGCACCGGTGATTTGGCCGTATGACCACAAGCTCGCAATCAGAAGTCAAGTTGAGAAGACAAAGCAAGAAGTGGAAGGCACAGGAGAACATGATGCAACTTGCATGATGCCTGTGAGTGTAGTAACACGAGTAAAGCAGGCTTGCTGGAAAGGACTCAAACAGGTTCTGTAACAGCTCAGTTACAGCGTCCAAACAAAGGTTGACGTGAGTGAGACTGAGGACTGAAACTGCGCAACCTGGTTGCATAGAGATTGCCGCCCTCACGAGCAACAGATGACCATGCTGAGAGAGAGAGCATGTTCGGCAAGAGAAACAAGTACAATGTGTGAGGTAGATGTACCTCCAAAAGAGTTTTCATCACTGTAAGCAGGGCTGCTGGGCCCATTCTGCTGCGCCCAGGGGGGTGACCCTGGCCCCACACTTGCCACGTCAGCACCAGTGCCTGCACCAGTTACTCATTGCATGAAACCAGTTCATTTGCATCAAGCTTTGAGAGTTTTGAAATGAGGAGTCTCCAGCATGTGACAGCATGTGTATGTGTGAGTGTCTGTTCACAAACAGGCTGGCCAGAGAAGAAGCCCTCAATCAGGCTGCTGGGCACACTTCTTGATACTCTCTTATGCAACACAACAACAGGGGGTGTGTTGCTATGTGGGTGTACTTCAAATCCTGCAGATGGCTGGCGTACAGCAGTTAGGCTCTGCTTGCCAGCCATGCATGCAGTCTGCCTGCCAGGAGCAGTGGTCATGCACAAAGGTATGAGCTGTATGATTGGCAAGCAACGCCAAAGCTGCCCATTGTCAAAAGCTTTAGGTCACATGCTGACGGTGTGGTTTGACACAGTGGGTTGACATGCAGCTGCCCATGCTGTTGACCATTAAGTTTGCCAAGCACCCTCTCTGGCTGCTTGCATTGTGGGGATGGCGCATCTGAATGATGGTGTGTCAAAACTACGTAACAGCAAAGTGCCACAGCGCACTTTTTTATTTCAGCAAAACAGTGCTGGGCTATGTCACTAATAGCCCTTTGAAATGGCTGTTTTGCGGTGTTTCCTCAACTGACCTGTTTCAAGTGCATGTCAATTATCTGATGCAAATTTATGTGCAGAAAAGCGGCCTCACCTCCTACTCCTGCAGTGATAGCACCCCTGGGACTGATTTGGTTCACCTGGGGCTGTTGCCCCAGGCCTTGGTCTTGGGCAAAACCCCTCTGACCCACCTGCCCAGTTTGCTGGCCCCCAAACCTCCCTGCATTCTGGTCCTCTTCCTCTTCTGACTCATCCATGTACATGCCCTGCTCCTGTGCCGGCTTCTGAGGCTGCTGTGGCTGCAGCTGCTGCCGACGCTGCTGCTCTTGCTGGTTAGCCAACGCCATTGGGCTGAGCCGGCCGTCACCATTCTGACTCGTGGGTGAGTCAAAGGGATTGTATGCAGCTTCACTACCAGCTGCCTTGGACTGAACCTGGGGTTGGGACTGGGCTGGGGGAGCCACAGGAGGGGTCTTCCTGAACCACTTGCTGCTAGGCCTGGGAGCGTCACTGGCGGGAACTGCAGTTGAGTTGGCAGAAGCTGCACCGTTGTTGTAGGCAGAGGTTGGCGGGCGAGCAATAGGAACTGGGCCTGGCCGCTGCTGCTCTGTCTCTCCCGCCAAAAGTGGGCGGGAACTCATGGACTGGCCCTGATGTACAGCAGGTGCAGTTCCACTGCCCGTGCGAGCAGCCAGAAACGCGGCAGCAGCACCTGCTGATGCATCACTGGCACCACTTGGTGAGGATCTCTGTACACCATAACGACTGCGCAAGGACTGCTCTGACCGCTGCGGAGTGTCTTCTGAGTCCATGGACGGCCGCACCTGTGGAGAGGGGCGGTCCCAGGTCCTGGGGATGGATGGCGGGATGGCAGGCAAGCCTTGCCTGCTTTGCTGCTGGTTTTGAATTGCCATAGGACTGGCCTCATCATCAGAGGGCAGGAAAGCCTCATTGGTAGCAGGTCTCTGGGGCTGTGGTGGCTGCTGCCGCAGCTGTGGTGCTGGAGCTGCTGATTGCCCAGCGGCAGGTACATGAGCTGCAGGTCTGGCTGGCTGAGCCTGCTGAGCACGCTGTGCTGGGGCTGGCGGACCGGACTGCTTGTCTTGAGCTTCAACAGCTGCCACGGCAGCTGCCAGGAAGTCATCCTCGTCAGACTCCTCCTCAGCCAGTCTTGAAATCTGACTTGCAAGGTCACGTGGGGCAGACTCTGCTGTGCTTTGCTGTGGTGGCTGGGTCTGGCGGGAGGCCATGGCAGCGGTGGATGGCTGCTCAGGAATAGCAATTTGATTCCTGGTCAGCTGATTGGCACGAGGCGAAGGGGCAGGAGAGGAGTCATAGGCCAGGTCATACTCTGAGGGGGGTTTGGGAGGGTTTGTGATGGGTCTGGTTGGGGGTGGCGCCCGGGAAGCAACTGGTGGCTGAGGTGTTTCATCTTCTTCGTCATCCAGGAGGAACCCATCCTCATCATACTTGGCGGCTTTTCCAACATTAGCATGTGGAGCCAAGGGCCGTACAGGGCCTGCCTCAGGCTCCACAGGGCGCTTAGCAGCAAATTCTGACTGCCTGACTGGGGAGGCAGATTGTTCTGGGATTGGCTCTGGGACTGATTCCAGGGGACCAGGTGAGAAGCGAGAAGCTTCTGCATGGCGTTGTGACCTTGCTGATCCTGGACTGTGGTCTTCTTCTCTGATGCTTTCCATAATAGCACCAGCAGGTGCGCCATAGCCATCGTCTCCATAGTCTGAGCCATAGTCACCTGCAAAAGTCATATCAGAGCTGGGTGAATGAATGTTGGCATCCTGTTGCACAAGCTGGGGCGCTTGTCAAGATTGCATGTCTGTTAATTGCATGCTTGATTGCATGCTTGCATGAAGAAGCAGGTGCACAGGCTATTGTATGCTGCATGCATATCAGACTATGTGGTTTGGTCAGCAGACACAATGCATTATCTGCCTGGCCACATGCACATTTGGCTGGGCTAAGTGTGAACGCCCATAAGACCTGATGCACTGCCGCCTATGATCATTTTCCGGTCAAGCATGCCCACATAGTAGTACTACCAATATGACAACGATTGACACTCTAACCGGCAGGAGTGTGTGCGTTTGGGCTTTGGTGACTGTACTCTCTGCACGTTGTAAAGTTGATGCGTACGACGGATTTATATGTTGCTGCATTGACTGGAGCAGGTCACATTGCCACTACGCACACAAGCAACTAAAAAATACTCTTACAGGAGTATTTTCACCACAAGATGTGATGAGCGCAATGCAGTATAGATGGCAGATGCACAGACAGAGTGCCAAGCTGCACCGATGTAACAAGCTAGGAAACTCACTGTCTGAAATCTCGCTGCCAGTGCGCTGCAAGCCACTAGAGCTAGCATTGCTGGTGCCGGTGAATGTCATCTTGCCCTTCTGCTTGGTTCTCATGCGGCACCTACACATCACAGCATGCATCATGCAGTTGTAGCCCCTACATGAAGCTATCAAACAAGATGTGCAGTGCAGAAGGCTTGCGACTGTGATCAACGCAGCAACAAGGGATGGATAACATAGTTGGCTTGCTTTGGAGGTGAGTGCTAGGGGCTCACCCAATGGTGACCTCCAGAACAACCTCTCCCAGGCTTTGAGTGATCTTCTTGTCAGTGACAGCAACTGTGAAACCCTGTCGAGCCTCATTGTGAACAGCAGCATAATGTGCTAGATTGACCACAACCTGCCCTTGCTCTTTTTTCCCTCTGCCCGATCCAACAAGTGACAGAATGAGCCACTTGTCAGTGAAAGGGCCAATGCTGTTGTCATCTTTGCCCTTGTAGACTTCCTGTAGCACGACCAGGGAGTGTGTCACAGCTTCTGCCTGGGCTTCACCTGATAGCTTACGCATATACTCGGGGGCAGCAGCGGAGCACGGACTTCAAGCGCTTTCTCACCGAATACAAAGTAGCAGATATGCTCAAGCGGTCTTCGAAGCGATACTCAGCAGCTGCTACCCCAGGACTGGTAGTGGGGTTGACGGGAGCTGTGTTGCCTCTTTTGCTGGAGCCTCGCTGCCAGGAGATAAACATCGGGCCCGCAGTGGCTGGCCATGGTCGCAACGAGTGCACTTGGATGCTGAAGTCGAAGCTATACGATTTTCCCTTCTTCTTACTGAAAATCCCCATTCTGTCTTCGTGAGCTTCACGCGATGCTCAAGCGTTGAATCGCATCTGTACGAGCTATGCTCACCATGCAGGTGAAAAATGGAGGATCTACGCAGCTTAACAGATACGTGATCACCGTTGGTGCTTGACCGTTGCTGCAGATGTCTCTGTGCATAAAGTTTTACGCAGGACAGAGGATGCCGCTGGCCCCCATCACGTGCCTCGCATCACATGCATTAGTCATCAGCGCTCAGATCGTAGTTGCGCAAAGAAAGCATGGTTGCACGCTTTGAGGTAAAGTGATAAAAGACACGTTACCGGCGCGGTTGCATGTGCCGACCACACGCCTGTCATTGTGATCTTGACCTGACCGAGCAGGATGCAATCCCCCAGTGCAAGTGGATTTCCTGAAACTTTCGACAAAACGCGCAGACCTTGTGTTGTCAGTGTTCAAGAGGCCCTCATTTTAGCTGGTGCTCAACAAATCGATCTGAGGGTCATTCTTGCAGCTCTCGAGGAAGACAGCATAGGCTACCAGCGTGGGGAGGATGCTTCTGGTCCTTTCACCCAGCTCAGTTCTGCCATACTGGGGCTCTCTCCATCACCATGTTAACACCCTTGCTGCATAATTTGGCAATCCCTCACCTTCACATGTACACGGTACAATGACTGCACATCACTTCGTCATTGCATATCTTCGTTGACTCACTGCCTTATACGTGCACATAATGAGACGGCGAATCTTGTCACCAAACCTGACATACATGTTTGCAAGCAGGAACGAAAGCCAGACATCAATGGTGTGTATGTCAAAGATCATATACTTGCCACCATGACCAGATCAGTAGCAGGCATTTGATTCTGACGTAGCCAAACAGCAGGCTTCGTTTGCCACACTTTGATGCCAGCGTGATTGCTGTGCTGAGGTAGCGCAAAAATGCAGACAACCAGTTCCGTGATCTGAGCATGCATGTCTGCAGTCTCAATGTTGGTGTATAACCGTGCAAAGTCACATGAATCCAATGGGGGAGGTGCTGGGCTATGCTGTGCGTACTGTATGTTCCAGACATGTAGTAAAGGTATGAGTTCAGCAGTGTTTTTCAAAACCCAGCTGCAGGCCGTCCATGCTGCAGAAATGCCAATGCTCGTAGCTCTTCCCCAAACAGCTGGTCAATGTCAAGGCTAAGGGCATTGAACAGAATGTTGAGAAGCAAAGATACGCGTTTCATATGAGAACTAGCAGAGCTAGAAATAAAGCGGGTGCCAACAGGGTCTTTGTGCATCTTATCACTGCCCTTGTAGTAAGGGATGTCCTAATTTCTCATATCCGGAGCAAAGCCATACCTAGACCCAAAATCATTGCTTTCATGTACTATGTCTGACTGTGTGCGGGGACTGATCTCAAAGACTGCATTAGCTGTTTGCATCCTATCAACAGAGTTACGCTGACAGTTAAACATGATGGTGCCTGCTGCCTTGTCCATGCTGGTACACACCTTATCCCTAAGAAAAGCTCGCATCTTAACCTTGTCGCTCTGAGTGTAAGACAGGGGCGTCGCTGTTGAGCAGCAAAGGCCATCAGGTATGTTATTGACCGTGTCTATTAAGCGTTGAATGACAAGAGCTTGCCATTCATTCATACATTCAGTGTTCAGCGCCCTGTCAGCACTCTTCCTTGCAAAGTCCTTGACTGAGCTGGTCAAACTGGATATAATGTCCGCTTTGCTACTGGTATCCAAAACTGCAGATTCTATACTAGGCCTAAACTTAGCTCCCATGGCACAGAGCTGACGGAATGAGCCCCTATCAGGCAAAACATGTGGGTCACTAGTCCTGAGGTGTCCCTCCTTAAACCTATCATCTATAATGTGGCAGCCACAGGGCTGAGTGCGTATGTTAGCTAGTTCAGTGTCAGACATGTGCGCATGTCGTCTAGAGTTATGCCACTGCATACCGTATTTGAATGCCACCAATGGTGTGCCAAACTAGACAGGCAGTTGATCCAGTGTAGCAAAGGTCGTTTGAGCAGCTGTCACATGGTTCAGGCACTGTGTTTGGTGCTCATGCCTAGACTGTTCTCAATTGCCTTAATGCGATGAGGCTTGACTTCACCAGCATGTATGACAACGGACGGCACAGTTGCGAGCCCATTGGCATCAACTGCACCGACCTTACAAGGCTGATGCGATATGCAAGCACGCCTGTGACACCAACATGAAGCTTCTGCCAAAGATTGGCACTAAAACGTCTGGTAGAGAATTTAGTTGTGCCATCTTATGCTTTAGCACAAATTGTTGCAGACCTCCAAGCTTCCCATATATATCACAAGCCTGCTAAGTTATGCCTGTTGACCATCCGCTTCACACATACCGCTTGCATGCAAATTTGTCCTGAGAGAAGTAGCATACACGAGTAGGCCGCTAAATTCAGCATCTGCGACAAGAAACAGACATGGATCTGCATACAAGACCACACTTACTTGAAGCAACATCTCTACTGCCTCAGGGAATCGAGTCATGCAACTGTCCCACTGCAATGATTGCATTTCAATGTCAGTTCATCACCATGTCATGCCGCACATGCTGCAGACTACAACTGCTGCACTGAGCAGGTGATACTGTGCAAACACAGACAATTCTGACAGCAGCATGAGAGTGGGAACAACGCACACATATGGCACAACATGTCAGGTCATGCAGCTGTTGAAACATAAGCTAATAGGAGATCACCAGTACAAAGATAGACCAGAAACGTCAGCTAGCATCTAAAAGGGCCTTTATTGGCATCAACTGACTTCAAGTTGCAACTCACTTAATTAGTCAAGGTGGAGGAGTCCTGTACACTTTGGGAACACTTTATTGAGTTGGGCCTACAGCTTCAAGCTCTCAAGTCATTGGGTGAGCCTTTAAGGGAGCAAATTTATGATATCAGTTGTGAGTTGTTGGGGCTTCCTCTGCCCCAGGACCATAGCCTGACTCAGCAGGAGGTGAATTGGGTGCAGATGGGGAAGAAGCAGCCATGGGAGCCGGGGCAGGTGCACCGCCTGATGATGTGTACGTCGCAGCTACACAGACAGACAGTGCATGTCAGCCCGATGCTTTTGCAGCACAAAATGAAGTTGCTTGACATGTTCTGAAAAGAGCTGCTCTTCATGCTGCTTACAGATTTGCAGGTTGCCGAGAAAGAGCGTGAGTTGATGGCAGAAACCCTGTGACAACATTTGGATAAGCGTGGAATAGATGGACATGCTGGTTGCTGTTGAAGGTGCACCCGTTTTACCTTGAAGCAAAACATGACATATCCGAATGCTGGAGGACATGCTAGTGAAGCAAATTCAGGGTAATGCAGAGTGGACTGTCATCAGCATGATTGCGCAATCATGCAAGCACAGGGACACCTCAGGCGAGGGCAGGCTAGCAGTGTTGACTTGACAAAGATATTGCAAGCACAGCTTGCTGTACCACAATGCATGCTGCGCTATGATAGAGAGTGCGCACCTTGCTGCAACATCCTTTCTCTGAGCTGGTGGACCTCCTCAAGTTCTGCCAAGATCCTCTGGTGCTCAAGGGCGTTTTCGTCTGACTCAGCCAAACTCCGGCCCGCAGGTTGGTTCTCAGCGGAAAGCAGCCGGTGGCTTTCGGTGCAAACAATTGCCGTTGCCAGTAACAACACGCACCAGTGGATCTTGTTCATAGTGTCGCTCTGCAGAGCATTCCATGGCGTTGACGGTCAAGTACTGTAGTCAGGCCCACCTTGCCTCAACGTTCGTGTAGTGAATTGCGCAACAAGGTTTTCTGGTGCAACAACAAGATGAAGCACATTGTCAGCACTGTTTGTGCAGTGTCGTTGCAGCAGACAGTTCCAACTGACAAGCTAAACTTGTGCAGAGGTGAGCGTCGGCGGCCAGCACCACACCAGATCAGTAAGGCCTTGAAGGGCCACAAACAGTCGACAGAAGTCTTGGCAAGCGATCTCGCAACGATGAAAAGGCACAAACACACAAGCACATACGCATGCATAAACTTTTCGGAGGAGGGACTTACACTCTCACCCGCAAACGCAACACACCTTCTGGAAACTGCAATGGGCTGTATTTATGACGTCTGAAAGTTGCAGCCGTTGTTTGATCAGTTGCGCAGGGTGTGTTTCGACTATCTGAGCTGCTGAAGTCGACTGCACTCGGCTTAATATCCACCGGCAGTACTTTAGGCTTTCAGTTGAGGTAATAAGTATGACTAAGCTCCTTGACAACCGGCAGGACCGTCAGCTCGCACCTCACATCAACACCAGCTTAGACAGCAGCAGCCAGCTTATCACTAAACTCACTGCACTGCACACTCAGACGTGATGTAGCATGTTGGCTTCTGTCTGCAACACCGTTTACTCATTGCTGTTGATGCTACTCTCAACTCCATGGCCCGCAGAGTGAATTTGATGTCATTCACGTTGGCAAAAGGTCAGACCCTATAGACTCTATGTTTGACCGGCTGTACCATTAAATCGGTTTAATGGTACCGGTATGTGGTGTGGTACCACAAAGTGACCTTACACTAAGCGCCTGTTGGGCCAGCTCCAAACTTTGCAATCCCATGTGCCTCCAGAACATTGCATCGGTAAAGCAGCCATACAGCAGGCAACAGAGATTGTCAACGCAGGGGACAGAGTAGCCACGCATGGCATGGTGGAAGGCTTCACCTCCAAAGGGCTTGACAGAGAGAGCTTTCAGCACAGGCTGGCTGCTGCGGCAGACGCAGACATGTAGTGCCACTGTGCTGCCGTCAGCAGCAGCCGGATCCAAGTCTTTTCGAGCCTCACTGTCACTGCCTGTTAACGTCAGAACCATGATGGGGCAGAGCATCATTTTTAGTTCTTCAGCACTTCCCTGCAGCACTCTAGCAATATAGATTTGATTGTAAGTGAGCAAGTACAACCCACGATGTCCAGAGGGTGTCACCGCCTTCAGCTGCACCTGCATCTCATTCCAGCTACAGCTCATTCACCTCTGTGAGGCATACTGACAAAGGGCCTGAGTCACCTCACTTCTCCACTGACCTCCCCAGCCTTGCGCCAAATGTGCCAGATGCCCACTTTGGTGTGACAGTAGCAGCAGCAGCAGTGATTGTTTTGCCCACTGGTGCTCCAGCAGCAGTCATCTGCCACTGAACATGACAGCAGCCTTGTGTCGACCTGCGTCGCGCTCTTTGGATCCATCTGGAAGCTTCTCCCTGACAAGCTGGAGCTCTGCGTGAGTGATGAAGCCTGCTGCCTGGCGCTTGCTGAGAAGATTGGTTTTGCTCCTGTCTCTCAGTACAGCATCAAGCTTGTCGAAGTATGCTAGGTATGAGTCATAGCTGCTTTTGGCCTTGACCTTGATGTTCAACAGCCTGAACACAGCCATAACGCTGACTAGCATCGTCTTCTGGCTTGCAATTTCAGTATAGCTTCTTGTGATGTATTGAATGACCTTGTTAGGGTAGTGGACAAGAACCCTCAACAGGGGCTGGTTGCCTGAAGCATTCGCAATGATTCCAAGTTTGCTGCTGTAGACACGTCTTGTCTCTTTGCTGAGGTGCTCTGCTTTTTGCATTGCCTCAATTGCTGGATCAGCGCCAGGCATTACTGTGTTGGCAGCCGAAAAAAGGCTTTGAGCGGTATCTGCTTGATACCCTTCAAAACAGAAAAAAATTGTTACCAGAAAATCAATCAACATGCAAATTTGGCTATTAGATTTGAGTTGACAAATGCAATTTGCCTAATTGCATTTCAATTGACTTACAAATTTGTTAAATTTCATATTTTTACATATTGCTACTGGGTGTTTACCAAAATTGAATGTGTACTATTGTAGCAAAAAAGTACACGGCCGTTGTCGTCATGGGAATTACAGAGCCCATTTGTGCATCCCAGACTTTACAATTATCAAATCCAAACAAATGTACAAGCCAGGCAAACAAACTCTGTCACAAATAGCCAGGAGGAACTACTTTGTTGTATATTTGCATCTGAGGTTTTGACAAACTCATCGAGGATCTGGCATTCGTTGCATCAACTGATTCAACTTCATTCTTGACTTGAGGCTGCTGAGCTTGAACTCTTCATGAGCTATTGCTGCAGAAAACTGTGCAAACCAAGCCATTGGGTTGTAGTCATAGCATGAATAGCCATTTGGTCTCCAGCTCTCGGTGAAGCTCTGGCCATTGTAACCATTAGGATGCCAAAATCCTGAGTCCTCAGCTTCTGCAATCAAATCTGCCCACACAGTTCCATATGATGTCTTTTGCAGAAAGCCACCCACCTCACCATGGTCTGCAGTGATGCCTCCAGTATCATATACAAGCTCAGCAATAGCTGTTTTTGGCAATAAAGCTCCTTTCCATGCATGCTCAACCGCTTGTCTGATCCTGTTGCAGTCCAAGGAGCTGGCTCCAAACACTCCGTTGATGTAG
>JAABUP010000502.1_pt1 | contig 86087 bp, 107 predicted proteins | sample 5559201 | NCBI WGS metagenome assembly JAABUP01 (sample SAMN10711887, study PRJNA513373) | rock metagenome | isolation source: Antarctica rocks | place: Antarctica
TGCACAGAAAAAGAAGAGAAAAGACTACGCCTTTCGGCATCAATTTAATGAGAAGCCCAATATGGTACCGGCCTGCCCAGAATCTGCACAGGGGTAAGCCACGACGCTGAAAAACTGCATGTGGAGTCAGCTAGAAAGCGCTGGTACCATGCTTCAACTCTGTGTGTGCGCTTCATTGCAGCACTCACAGCACATGATGCAATGTATGAGTGTGCTCTGATGACACCGATGTGGTACTCGTTCTTGATGGAATGAACAAGCAATGAGGCCTGCTGACCAAACTGTAGTAATAATAACAATAATAATAATTTACAGGCGTTCCAGCTAATCGTTTTTGCCAGGTACCTACTAGGTGTGCCTAAACCCTAGTCCTGTGAGCCAACATGCACTAACATGAGACACTAATTGCACCCAAGGGGTGTGCGCTGACAGGGCGAGTGCCAGGCGAGTGCTAGACGCAACTGCGAGGCAGGAAAACCTCTGCCCACTACCCGACAGGGAAGCCTAGCTGTAATGTATGTACATATGGATGTGTGTTGTACCTGAACATAGGAGGTTGCAGTCCAACAGCATCTGCTGCACAAACATGTACAGACTGCTACCATCAGATGGGCCTCACAATGCAAGCTGATGATCCCCTAAAAGGCACAACTGTAATGAGAAGAGACATGATGCAGCATGTAATATGATAGCATACATGTAGGTAGTATAACAGTATGGAAAGTGAAAAAGAGATTGGGAGAAGCAACTCCAGAGTGTTGGATAAGAATATGGGCACCTCATGAAAGGGCAGAGCAGAGGAATCAGGCTGCAGCCGGATGGTTGCTGACAGGTCAACAGCTGCTTCCACAGGCCGTGTGTGCTGAAGCAGAGAGCGTGCCATGACAGCTTCAAAATCATCATAGCCGATGTAGCCCGTGCCTTTCCTGTCCACTGCTGCTATCAGTTCTCTGACATCACTGCTGCATGTCTGCAGCACAGACACACATTGGCACAGACACACATTGGCACAGGCACACATTGGCACTTGGATGCAGTGCCTTCAACCCTGCGTTTGTGCTGCAAATCTGTCTGCTGCACACAGAGACACAAGCAGATGTGCCCCCCCTCCTGCTGTTCGTCTGCAGATTGATTGCTTGTGCATGAAAACCACAACCATAGCCACGTCATCAGGGAGTCAACCTAGCATGTTCCTACTTTGTTAGATTCAGTTGCATGATGTGTGGCAAAACCGAGTCTAGCATGATTGGAATGGTAAGGTTGGCTGCATGAATGAGTTGGACGCAGCAAGTTCATGCAGTCTAGAAAGGCCTATATTCAACCTTGCCTCAATGGTGACAGCTGTGGGTATGTAACAGTGTGGCAGTGTCTTGGCAACGTGAGAGGAATATAGTGTCGATACTCTCACCTCAATGTTTAGAAGCTGAAAAGCACTTGTTAGGTTATCCACATTCAGCCTGCCAGTCTTTTCTGTGTCCAGCAGCAAGAAGCAGTCCTGGAAGTCTTGTTTTTGTTGCTTTGTCAAGAAGCCTGCATCAGCAGGCGACAGCTTGTGCATAGGAAGCTAAAAGTAAAGCTACTATGCTTTGGCACTGTCTGCTTACCAGGAGGAGCCAAATGGCCCCTGCGCTGCAGCCAAGAGTTTGTGACGGTCTGCAAGACTGTAGTTGCTTGGTCTGAATGTGACTGCATACAGAAATGCGGAGTTCACGTCGGATGTAGAGGGAAAGTGGTGACGCCGGCTCCGAAGTATTTACTAAAGTTGTAAGAAGGGGTGCTACTCTACACACCTGCTTCATTGCTCCACCATCTCGAACTAGATCTTCTGTCATGAGTGGAATGCTCGCCGCAACCAAGCGGCCTTTTCAGGTGACGCGCTAACGTCTCAGTTGTGGCCCACAGAGCGATCGATGGCGACCTTAGCGACGCATATCTTGCAGCACCTCACTTTCTGCAGCCTACAACACAGCTTATTGCACTTTGTAATGCAAGGCCTCCATCATCTCAGAGTTCGTGGCAGCATCGCCCATTCGCACATACTTGTAGTACTTGACACCAGGGCTCGGCTTCAAGAGAGCGATCGGGCTCCGCGGCTGTTACATTGCCAGTGAGAATGGCTCGACATGATACGCATGTGCGACTGAAGACACTTTGCCGACACCCGTGTTGGTCTTGCGACATTGCGAAGGTATGAGTTTGACTTGCGAAGCAGAGTCTGAAGCAGGGTCGTTACACAGATCGTTCCGGAAGAACGGGGAAGGGAACTGGCGTTCATGGGTTGCCACAAGCCTTCCTCATAACACGCCTTGCGCACGCTATCAGCAAGCTATACCCGCTTTCTTTGTCTGCTCTGTGCTGATCTGTCGGGCACTTAGCCGGAGCCGGCCCCCACTGCTGCTGTTCAAGCTTCTATTGTACTAAATTAGCTTGCTCAGCACGTCATGCACACCTCACTAGCCTTTGGAACCGCTATCCCTGCCAAAAGTAATACCGTATGCGGCAGACAGCAACATAAGCTTGCATGGGAGCAGGTATGCCATCAGTGATGATCCGGCTTACAGTCAGCCATGCTACAGTCTGTTCAAGAACTGCTTTGCTATAGGCCAGAAGGGCATCACGCCCTCCCAATATGATAATAGATAGGGCTGATGTGACATGTTCAGCCGCATTGGCTACTTCACAGGTGATGTCAATTGTGCGTTCTTGTCCACCTTGACAAGTTTGAGTTGACGCTAGGATCACGTGTATACCGCCTCGAGGTCAATGCATTGACACTCATGCCAAAACAGTTGTTGATGTCCATGCCTTCTTGCAGACTGATGTTTTCAACCCTGCAGTACATGACTCAGATGTCTCTGGGACAACTATCACAGCAAACACAAACACTGTCACTGACAGCCAGACATTTGCCATTGCCATGGCAACAGTAGGAGATGACACAAAGGGCAAAGACATCATGCTATTACATGTAGAGCCCCTCTCCTCCTGGACAAGCTATATGCTGCTCATTACAGTCAGCAGCAAGCCCCAGCTGAATGCGGTTTTAGCCAGAATGGAAAAGGAAGCAGAGGCTGTTTGGCACCGGCCTCGCACGCATAAGAGTCCTGGCAGGTGCGTCCTGCTGCAGCTGCTTTGGCTGCTGGACAGCAGTGCATCTGCTTTGCTTAGCAACGGCTATCACAGAACAACTCATTGGCAGCTTCTTGAGGTGCTGTTGCTGTATATGAACTTTTCTTTTGGCAATAGAGGCTGGTGCCTGCAAAGTGTCCTTTCATGCTGGTGATAGCTTCCCTGGTACATATCTGCCGCGGGTGCAAATGCTCTCATGGTCAGAACTGTCAATCCTTTAGCTTGAGATATCCACACCTCCTGCATGGCTCTGGGATTTTGAACATGACGACGCACTGCCTGCAGTGGGGGCTGGGAAGTGCTTGACTTTGGGGACGTGGTGGTACATGTCATGTCTGAAGAGATGCGCAGCTATTATGACATGGAAAGCTTCTACGGCGCAGCTGAGGAGGTAGGCTGTGTTTGCCTGCAAGTGATCATCTTGTGCAAAAAGCATGCATCAATGAACATTGTTGGTGTTTTTGAGGTTTCTGTGCCTTGTTTCTGTTGACAGCTTGCATGCATTGTGGGCTTTGCATCAGATACTGTGTAGACATATGCTTGTTTAGCTCATGCTGTTGGAGCGTGAATGACTCATAAGGGAGGCGGCAGGAGGTCGCAGTGCCTTTACCTTTGCTGTGATGGTGTTGTGTGTCATGCGTTCTTGTGTGCTTGCAGATTGACCTGCCATTCACAACAGAGGCGTTGCCAGACAACAGCCTTCAGTGGACTCAGAGGCTTTCATAGTCTGCAACAATCTGTGCTCGCTGCACATCAATGAATAGGAATATCCCCTTCACAGCAGGTGATATGCTGCCTTGAGAGTAGGAGTACAATCTTGACAACGGACCTTTGCAACAACTTGAACATTGTCATTGCGCAGCAAACTTGGTAGGTCTTTGATTTTATGTACACATGTGTAACGGTGAACTGATACTATACAGTACTTCATCACTTTCTTGAGGAGTAGTCCTTTCCAGTTGTATGAGTGAGAGTCTCTGTGAGACTGCAGAAGATGCAATTATCCAGCTGGTCAGCGCGTGTGTTCAGGCACAACGCCTAATTGGTGCGATTTGCCCGACAAATTTAGCATTGCGTCCCACGGGGCACACTAGAAGCTTCTCATTGATAGCAAAAAGTGTGACAGAGCCAAGCTCTGAGAGCCTCGCAAAGCAGCAATGGGGATTTACAGCACGACAACCTTGTATCATGGGCGATTGTTAAGTCCTTGCGGCTTTGAGCGCCTGCAGAGGCTGCCTGACAAAGCATACATTTCTAGAGTATGTAAGGATCGGTGGATTTTGCACGCTCCGGGAAAGTGTCTGACGCTGGGAAGCATGGATCCTGTGATAGACGACGATGAGAAGGATGTGGGTTTTGTACGTCAGACCGAGGTAGATAGGCTTCTACTCCGTCGTCCACAGCGTAAAGAGGAGTGGGACTCAGCAACGACTGCTCAACTTGACGAATTGAGCTCTCTTGTGAGGGCAGCAGCTGGTGACAATACAGCAGAGCCCGGGAACTACATCTGCGAACTCCAATGGAGCACTCTAGAAGGAAACACTGATAACACAACCCTCCTATACAACCTGCAATGAGTTTTGTGAGGCACCTTGTTATCTACAATACATTGAGCGGCACAGTTGCTTTGCTGGTGTAATCAACTGACTCGACATGGTAACAATTCTGGACACATGGAGACAAGGTGTGCAATAACACTACGCTCCTCGTGGCATTTTCAGCCATGGCCAGGAATGGATGTTTGTTCTGACAGGCAAGCTCCGGGCACACAGAGCCTGCATAAACAGAGCCTCAGATGCAGCAGCTCATATCCAAGCATCAGGCATGCACACACTGATAGCTTGCAGCATCACCGGTCTATTTCGCGATGGTGACTGGTGAGGAGCACACTCCAATGTGCTGAATATTGTGGCATCTAAATGCGAGCTGTGAGCTTTCGTTGACACGGTTTTGGATCTTTAGCTAAAACATGCTTTCAGCTGTTTTAAGACCGTGATAGTGTGCACATGTACGTATACGCTCAATTAAATATACTCATTATAAACTTTGTGCACATGATAGTACAGTCTGTGACTCACCCTCATCTCAGGAGCTTTTTGTATAGTTTGCAACTGCCAAGTCTGTAATGCTGAGATTGCTCGCGCCATCTTTATCCTTTTGATATATGAGAGACAGCATAACGGCGACCAGTGGTCTAGGTGCACAGCAAAAGTTGCTTGCTCAATGCCGCACACAACTGTATTGCTACATGTAGCTACTGGTCCCAAACAGACAGAGAGCAAGTGTACAAGGCCAACAAGTGCTTGTGGCGGCTTTTCGGTCCTCAGACATCCACAGATCCTAGATGGCTGTCTCTGTTGTGCGGCTCTTCCCACCATTGACTGTCAGTCCCATCAAGACCCTTAGGAACCACAGCATAGTAGTTCAATTTGGGGTGGGATGTGTAGTAGTGCATCTTGATGTGTGACATATTCACAGACTCCTTAATCCCTGCACACAAGCGCAAATGGTTGCCACAGCATGGCATCAAACGTGCTGCACAGTGTCTTTACATGATTTAGGTTGTGAAGTTATGCAGAAACAGCATATTTGAAGCATAAGGGCATGGTCCTGCTACAAGCGTGAAGGCAATGCTGATGAGTGTGTGATGCCGCCAGTGAAAGCATGGGGCAGCATAGCATACATGTCAGACCACGTCAGCGCAACAGCACTGGCATACAAGTGATGTGATGTGAGATGATGTACATGAAGGTGCACAGCGCAATGCCAGAGGCAGCAATTGCATGCACTGTCAGCGCATGTGAAAAGAGTTTGTTGGCTCAGGTGAGCTTATCAAGCAATCAGATTACCAGGCATTTGGTAGATCTCTGCTGTGTAGTTTCTGAGGTTTGGGTACTCCCTGATCAACCGCTTGTTGCATTTGAAATACACAGCATACACCTGCATGCACGCAGCACCATGTCTCAGAGAAAAGAAAAGAAAAGACTATATCGTTTTAACAAGAAGCCAAGTATCATATCAGGCTGCCCAGGGTATGTCTCAAAGCTCACTCTTGTATGCTATGTCAGATGCATAACTGCAATGAGCACTTGCTTGTTTTTGGTTGCCTAACCTACCCAGCATGCAAAAGCATGCCAGCCTGGCGTCTGTGCTGCAATGACTAGCGCAATGCCATACAACTGAATTGGCAGCATCATCAAGCGACAGCACGAAGTTCACCAAAGCGCTTTAAGAGATGACAAAACCCAATACTTCTTTGATGCATTACTTACTGAAGCTAACACAAGCAAGAAACAGACATCACACACCTATCATGTTGAGTAATGACAGCTGCTGACTGAAATTCATCAGGACGCAGGCCTGCTCACTGGCAGGTCAAGAATATTGGACAACGCTGAAAGGCAAGTCTGAGACAGCACAATGTTTTCAGGCACAATCTGTGGCAGCACATACCTCATCAAAGCGTATAAGGGTAACAAACAAGCGTAGGTCTGCTTCAGTGAAACGCTTGCCAGCAATGAAGCGCTGCTTGCTCAAGATGCTCTCTGCCTTGTCCAAAGACGCAAACACCTCGCTGCACACGTACCAGAATCAGCTTTGATGCAACTTGCCTTGCTTCTGTGATATGGCATAGCGATCTGTCCATGTTTCGTGCCACCATTGAAAGGCAGCCATGGGAAGTGAGCAAGTAGAACACAGCTGTGTTGGACATCAGCACACAACAAGGCCATTGGGACCAAATCCATGTGCTGTGCATACCGTCAACATTCTAGTCAACTCTCATAATTTCAGCTAAGTGAAGCTGAGCAAAAAAAGCAAGAAAATGAAAGGCCAGCAGACAGTACTTCACATGCTGGTGTTTGGGAGTTACTGTTGTCGTCAAGTGACTTTGGCGTTGAAAATGGCCTCCATGGCGGTTGGAGGAGGTTTGAGGAGGGAAGCAGGCAGGGCAAGCATCCAGCATGCAGACCATGCAATCACCATGCAATCATCAAGGAGACCATGCAATCACCATGCAATCATCAAGGAGACCATGCAATCACCATGCAATCATCAAGGAGACCATGCAATCACCATGCAATCATCAAGGAGACCATGCAATCACCATGCAGACTATGCAGCCATTATGCAGGCCTCCTCAAGCAGCATGCAGACCATGCAATCACCATGCAATCACCAGGCAATCATCATGCAGACCATCCCATCATCATGCAGAATATGCAATCATCATGCAGACAATGCAACCATCATGCAGACCATCCAATCATCATGCAGACAATACAACCATTACGCAGACCATGCAATCATCATGCAGACCATGCAATCATCATGCAGACCATGCAACCATCATGCAGACTATGCAACCATGATGCAGGTCCTCCTCAATCCCCTCATGCTGCAGAGGACACTCTCCAGCACAGACCATGTCATATACAAAACAAAAGCAGTGGTGTTGCAAGGAACTCATAGTCTTCTGCACAAGTCTTACAGCACATCATGCAGGTTTGGAAGGTGAGCAAGGGGTACCAGCTCACCCAAAAGCAGTCTCGTAGGCTTTCTGGGTGGTTGCAAAACCACTCCGGTAGACTCCATTGTTGATGGTTGGGTACACCCAGCTGTTCACCTCATCAATCGCTGACCTTAGATCTTCAGGGTACAGATCCAGATCAGGGTTCTTGGCAATGTTGTGGAATTCACTGCAGAGATGCAGAGCAGCGCTCAGACTGCAGCCACATCAGCTTCACATACAAGGCCCCAAGTGCGTAAGACATCATATGGGAGTACAAACCCATAGTTTGTGACGACCTGACTTGAGTGCAAGATTTGAGTCAGAATGCTGCACAGGTCCTTGAGATCAGATACAACCTTGAGATCAAGAACAGCTCCGGGCTGCTGCCTTAGGAGGCTCCCATTATGATGGCTGAAAGGCATGAAGTTTTCTTTCTGAAATCATGTATCATTATTCTTTGCATGCCAAACCAGGTGAAACGTCAGCAGCTTGGCTGCAGCTATGATGCATTGAAGGCATTCAAAGTATGACTTGCAGCAGAACCCACACTACAGCAGGAACGGCTGTATCCCCCAGCAAGGTGCAGAACAAGCTGATAAGGGCCTCCAATTTTACCTGTTGAACATCCTCATGATCTCACTGCTCTCATTATTGACAATGGTTTTCTCCTTCTTGTCCCACAGAATGGGCACCGTGTACTTGCCTGCAGTGTGCCAGCAAAACCTTTTTTAATGTTTTAATGTTTTAATGTTTTAATGTAGTGAATTTGTGTTTTGAGTATAAATCATATTTTTACATTTACGATTTCATGGTGACACACAACAGCGTCACAAGAGTGTGTCACCCGGGAGGAAAGTGGTAGATATAAACAGTTGTTTGTGCAGCAATCCAGTCGGGCAAGGTCTGCCACCATTGCGCAGATGTCTGCACTACCTAAGAAATGTCAGGTGATGTCAAGCGATGACAACAAGAGAGTGTGACTGTTGTCATGACTGTTGTCCACGAGCACTGTACAGGTCACATGCTGGCAGCAGGAGAGCAATGCAGAACAGCATCGACCAAGACTTAGCATACAAGCAATTGATGGGAAAGGATGCTGCTACTATCGCCTCACAGCTTTGAGTTCGAGTTTGACAAATGGAAACAGAGAACAAGCTACAAAGCAGTTGTCGCGCAACAGCTGGTTGCTGTACGTGAGCAGAAAGGGCGTAGCATCCTGATACCAACACACACCATATTGGACGCAAACAGTCACTGACAGACAGACGAGTTGACTCATGCAAGCTGGCATCAGCAAATAAAGAGATCATGTGGTGTTCAGCCAGTGCAATGACAACAGTTGTGTTCATTGGCCACTGCTATGTGCTGTGCCCTGTGTTTGAGTTTGGTATACATGAGTTACCTGCATTGTCATCGACCTTCTCATACAAGTCCCTCACAAACTTGGCGCCATTCACAGTGTCAGGGATGCAGTCGGTGGTGGGGAACTCTCCATAACCTGTGGCATCATTTTCATCAGCTGTATTTTGCCATGCCTTGACTTCAGGATGAATGAAGTGCCTTGATTTCAGGATGAATGAAGTGCCTTGATTCCAGGATGAATGAAGTGCCTTGATTTCAGGATGAATGAAGTGCCTTGATTTGAGGATGAGCAAAGTGCCATGCTTGAACCATGGGATTTGAACCATGGGATGATGCATGAGGCCTTGCTTCAACACATTGTTGAGCACGCCATGGTCTGTATTTCTGTCTCTATTTCTCTATTCATGCTGTTTATTGTAGGCTGGAACTGTTTATGTGCACAACTGCAGGCTGAAACTACCTATGCTGTTTATGCTTCCTTGCAAGATGCTTCTCTATATACATGGTGAGACAGCAAAGAAGCACTACTGCCTCTGAGAAGCGCATGCCGTGGAGTAACATGAAAATTGTCCACCTGTAGAGGATTTCAGGGGAGCATCTCCTGGGCTTGCAAATGCCCAACCACAATGCTCATCATCTGTATCTGGCTTTGTTCTTTGCCAGGTGGAATGTGTCACAGACAGTCCAATGGCATCTTGCAGACCCTATGATGGCATTCTGTCTCAATGACACATTCTTGACTGTCTGTCAGCATACATGAGCAGCACGTGAGTGGTCCAAACAAGCACCTTCAGGTTTCTGACCGCTAGGCATCTGCTTGCCCATGGGCAGGCATAGGCGATGTAAAGGTGGTATCTTCCAGCTGCAAAAGTATGCAAGTTTGGTATGTGCATGTGCATGTCCAAGCAGACATTTTTGAGAAGTCAGGCAGCAGACTTTGCAATGAACGGCAGCAAGTTTGACCGTGAATACCTTCAGGCTCAAATCGTGTGCCCTTCTTTATGTGGTCTCGATATGTGGAGTCAGTGCGCTTGAACTCGCCAGTTCCTGACATCTCGTCTAGAGCGCTACGTGCTTTGGCTTGCCCGCTGTGAAACGCTTGTGAAGGATCGTCTACCTTTCCCATGGCCTTACACGATGGTCCAAAGTAGCGGTGAGGGAGTACGGCGCGACTGCTTGTCTGACTAATGCTACTGCTTCCAAGGAAAGGCTTAACAAACGCGCACACAAACGGCGGTGGTGAAGCGAGGGCAGGGGTGATGCGGTAACTTCCTGCGATATGCGAGCACCTGCACCGCAACATATGCATGCAAACGTACCGCGCTACCCTCCTGATCAGTTGCCTTTGTCACGACAATGGCCTGTCGATGTCGTCATGACTGCAACGGGAATCTGACGATTATGCTCATGAGGTAAGCAATTTGCAGGCTCAAAGTGGACAGCCTCGCATGTTCCATTCAAGCATTGAACTGCCTGGGCTGGCTGGCTCGAAGTTCGCACGCATGTGTCACTATGAGACAGAAGTAGCAACGTTTTCGAGCTTTTTGTTTCCCAGGTGGACCCTGTACTGATGCTTCTCCCTTACATGTGCACTGATGCATATACGTATATACAAGAGGAGAACATACAAGGTCACAATGGTGTGACTTGTTCTTGCACAGCTGGTGCATGCTCATCAGTACAATATGCAGCCTTGAAAGGGTCATATGTCCAACTCTACAAATAGCATGAACAGCGTCAAGTCCGGAACCCACAAAGAAAGCTCAAGTATGACCTGCAGTTGACACCTGACAACCACTAGGCGTCAAAAGGTGCTTGAAGTAGGGGGCCATGCTTAGGCCAGCTGCTGCTAGTCTTGGACTGGCACAACAGTGGACTCAGGCTTGATGGTACATTCACATACGCAGGCAGCAGCAATACACAATAAAGGGATCATTCTTTAGTAGCAACGGACAAGACAAGAGAACCAAGAAGGTGTCCTCATGTCACACTCCGCATTCCTGGACGAGTTGTTGCAGTGTTCCTCTGACACACAGACTGCACCACACACAGATGCAGTCTGTGTGCACGGCATTTGGGTGAAAAGAAGCTTATGCCTCAGGCATCAAGGGGACCTTGACCTGTGCTTTCAGGCCATGACTACAGCAAGGTGTTTGATCTGATCATGTAGAATCAGAATTCAATGTGATACTTTGGCGCATTCTGTGGGGCTTGCTTGAAGGCAGCTGCATCATCTACCCTCCATATGCATGCTGGGATATCTGATTTCAATTCTGTTCTGCAGACTCCTTGCATTACCAGACCACCTGCAGTTCTCCTACATTGCAGACAGCCTTCTGGTCGCCAAGCATGAAGCTATCTGAGATGCAATCTATAAAGGAAGCATGACGCTGTACTATCTTCAACTGAGTAGAGCGGACATACCTTCCAAACTCAAACACAGCAGGCTCAGATGTCTGAGGACCTGCTTCAGTTTGTGAGGATGCTACATCAGTGTCTTGCTGTTCATGGTCAGATCTGCTGGCATCCCTGCAGTTCACATATTCTATGCCTGAGACTTCTGATACGTACATGGAGGCTGACACCTGGACCACGAGGTCACTTTGGAACGACTTACGTAGTAGGCTTTGACCTCCTTTTGCGCCAGAACATCGAATTTGTGCTTGGGCAGTAGGTCTGCTGCCGGGCGCAGGCTGTGTCTGTGCCGTGCCGCTCTTGTTTGAGCATTGCAACTGTTCATCTTCTGAAGCATGCAACAGGCTCAGCACGGCGTGCTACACTGACAATCGGACCGTCGCTTACGTTGCATTGCCCTGGAACACGCCTGTATGGTGTGCTCGTGGCAAATGCTGTTGTTCCTAGCTTTTGTCGAGCGTAGGCTCGATCTGACACATGGCATGCTCAGCCTGTCAAGCTGTGTGACCTACTACACAAAGTAGCTAAAGTATAGATGTGCACATGCCAAATTAGCAGCGTGATGAGCGGTTGAAGTTGCCAGTTTTATGCACGCGATAAAGCTTTTAACGTTGCAGAGGGTGCCCATATTGCGGCAACTTCTGCTCGAAGAGGCACTATTGAGGGCAGACAGCAGCAACTGGTGCATTGTCAACAGTGGGACATCTGTACCTGCCATTGTGATGGGGATCTCAGGGTGAGCAGCTTACTCTTTTGCACTTTGCACCTGTTGTCAAGGTGCTTCTGATCTGCAGTGCTCATGCACAGGAAACCTCAGGACTTGATCAATGTACCTGCAGCTAAGGCCGAGGGCATTCAAATCATCAAAAGATTCAGTGGAGGCGGCACAGTGGTGACAGATGAAAACACAATCTTCGCCACTGTCATCCTTCAGACAGCCGTGCTCCCACCCGACGTGGAATGCTACCCTAGACCACTAATGAAATGGTCTGAAAGTCTTTACAGCCCTGTCTTCTCGCCTTATGGCCATTTCAACCTGCAAGAAAATGGTAAGCGTCCACGCATTTGGTTTGGAGTTGTATGCAACCTGTGATCAAAAAGCAGCTGCTTGCTGAGTAAGCTCATGACTTTTACAAGCATTGCCAGACCATTCTGATGGCATGCCTTTGTGTTTTGTGCTTTTCAAGCTGTTGTTTATGTTTGATCTGATGCACAAGCAGCAGCGCAGCTCATCAGGCATCTGTGCCATCAGTCGACACTAAGATACAATTGTTGCATGCAGACTACTGCTTTGGTGATGTGAAATTTGGTGGCAACGCGCAAGCCATCACTAAGCAGCGATTCCTGCACCACACCTCACTCCTCTGGGATTACCAAGACGGCCGCATGAAACTGCTCAAGCATCCTGCCAAAATTCCTGATTACAGAGCGGTGAGAATAGAATCCGCTCTGCCCTGCATACATGCCTTAGCGCAAGCTGACATCACAATGCTGAGCATCCTTGGCGTCCTGCACTTGTTGCTAGCTGCAGCAAGCAATTTAGGGCATCTCAGGGCAACCTGCCAAAGCTGTGACATTGACCTTTGCTCAATTAGGTTTTGCTGACAATGACGATTACTTTTTGAATAGCCTTGCTTATGGAGCTTACGAAGCTTTACTTATGATAGTTACTTCTATACTGAGCTGCAGTGGTCATAGTCTGCAGCTCACGACTGTGTTTGCACATGCAATGCAATGCAATGCAATGCAACGCAACGCAACGCAACCTGAAGACAATCATTTGCCATCATTATGATCATTGGCTGCATTCCTCTCACCTGTGCTTGACTGACCCTCCCCAAGCACATGCTGTTTCCTTATTGGTATGAATAATCTGATGATCAGTTCCCGAAACTGCACTCTTCAGCAAAGCTCGGTAAACTGTCGGGATAAGTGTGTACATGGAGAGTGTCACAAGCACGTGCTGTTGTCATGCAGGATCGAGATCACCTCCAGTTTGTGTGCAAGCTGAAGGACTACGTCCCAGACCAACAGAAGCTGCTGAGCAGCATACCAGCTGCACTGGAACAAGCTGGCATGAGGGTGCAGGAAGCAAGCATCGAAGAAGCTGAAGAGGCTCTGAAGAGAGACTACTTCAAGAACACAAAGCTTGTTGATTTAGCCAGTGGCATGCAGCTGACTGCAGATGTGCATCCTTCCAGTGGCAACATTGCTCCAGGCAAACAGCGAGCATTGCATCCTTTTGGGTCTCAGTAGGAGACTTTGGAACATAGAATCTGTGCCAGCCTTTGCTCTTGCACCGCCAGGTAGCAGCAGCTGTTGACAATCTGAAATAATTTTCTAGGCCATGCTGCTCTGGTCAGTCATTGTGCCTCTTGACCTCTATCAACATGAGTTCTTGAGACACTCTTGAGACACGTCCGAGGTGTCTGCAACTTCTGTCCTTGCCAGCCTGTGCATAATACGCTGTTGTTTGACTGTCATATGCATGCCATTTGTCAGTGTACAGATGTACCCAACTTTTACTGTGCAGTCACAGCCTGTTTATTCACAGAGTCAGTACCTCAGTCCTTTTTGTCAGTGTTGTCAGAAGTCAACTGAAACTGTTTTACACATCTCTGAACAATGCTGTGTTTTGGCACATGAGCCTGCTGTTGTTCTAGTCGTAGTCAAGTGTCACAGGATTCAAGCAGTGCGCAAAGGCCACGTAATTGATCATGTCGCCAGGGGGGTACTCATCATCCAAAAACTTCTCAATCAAGACACCGATATCAGCCTGACTGAGAGACGTGAACCCCATCTTGACCCCCAGCCCTTGCTTGAACTGTGACACTGTCACGTGGTTGACCATGTGACAGCTGTTCTTGTCGTGAGCAGCATCGTCAAAGAATGGCTTCACCTACAAAACCATCAGCCACTATGGCAACGCAATTTCTGGAAGCATGATCTTGCGTAAATTAATGTCCAGACCGCTGCTTTCTGCATACATGCTTGTGGTACATGGTTTATCATTATGTAGTGTGTCTTGGCAGCAAAGCTTGTTGCCACCTGAAGGGCAAGAGGATGATCAGGAGTGGTATGTTGCAAGCCAGCTCTGACTGTCTGCTTCTGTGGTTCTGATGCCTAAGGCTATGCACCTCCCAACCCGCCAGCACAGCATGCAAATGGCCAGATTTCAAGTTGGCACGAAATTTCACACCCACGCAGGAACACCAAGCTGCACTCCAGAAGGCTGCCTGGCTCATGCGTCAAAGCACAGCAACATCAGGGAGACGACAGATGTAGATGGAACATACCATGATGCCCTTGATCTGGCACTCTACCCTGAGTTTGCTCATGATATTCTCCAGCTGAGCCTCCCTCTCCTCAGGCAGCTGCTTGCTGCTGAAATCGTACCTGGTCTTGTCCAGCAGCTCAGATGGCTCTGCTGGCACCTCCTTCAGAGGGTCCTTCTCCAACTCACTCTCTGTGAAGACTGCAGCACATCAGAACCGGTCACTCAGCCAGGCATGGTGTTGCAGGGACTGCAGTGCACTTGCTGCATGACATGCATCTGCAGCGCTTGCTGACTTGATCAGCAGGGCCGTACTATGTCAGTGCCAGTGCGACTGTACACTGTCAGGGAAGACTGCCATGCACGCCCAGCGTCAACGCCAGTTGACTTTGCAAAGCAGCCAAAGGAGTCGGTATGGGCATGTGGAGTCAGGTGCACTTTGAGCCTTGTGTTGAGCTGGGATCTGTTGTGGCCAGCTCCAATGACAAATAGCATGCTTAAGCAGATGCGGACAGCATCTTTTTTTGATGCATACGTACAACATGGAAGATGGCAATCGTGCCATGCAAAACCTTGTGCACAGGCTGCAACTGGGAGTTGCCAGGGACATTACATTTTCAATGTTCCACAACACAAAGGTGTGCTGGTGTTGGGCAAGCTCAAGGACCTGTACTGCTCACGATTGTGGAATCAGAGTTCTGATCAGGCAGTGACAGCGCTCAAAGCCACACGGAACACACAGGGCAAAGTGCAGTCCTGTACCTGTGTTGATGTCCTCACAGAAGCGTCTGTAGTCCACCTTTGACAATCTGTCGGTCTCAGGGGTCTTGTAGGCATCTGCAAGCCTACAGCATAAGGAGAGCATATCACGCATGCTTTGCCACATATTTGCAGCAATAGCCTGAGGCAATGTGTGCTTACGCCTGCAGCTGAGGTGCTGTCAAGTGTTTGTCCAGCCCAGCCATGCTCAAGCCCGATAAGAACTGGTTTTCGAAAATGAATCCACTTCTTAGCTGCACGAACCATTCAGTTTCTCAGAGGCTAAATGGAGACAGGGTAACATACATGCTTTCTGCTTGCAAAGGTTGCCTGAGACTGTTGGTTGCAGAGAGTTTCTTACCTTGTCGAAGTCTACAAAGAACTCCTTGAGCCTTATTCTGTTTTTGTACACCACCTTCTTGATCTGCAAGCAGCTGCCCAGGTGACCTCTTGCGCCATGTAAACCCGTAGTTCACTTGGCTTCTTTGGTAACACTGCATTGCAACGTACCTTGACCTCTGCCACCTCATAGATACTTGGGAGGTATGCAGGGGCTCCCATGGTGCCGGCTTGTCTTCTCTTTGAGCTCTCGGACGAGGCAGCTGGACGCAACCAGGCTTTGTGCAGCGCCAAGCGATAGTCGGGAATCTAAAACATGTTACACACGACACGTTTGCATGACAACGCACCGTCCTGTCTTGGCACAGCTTCTCCCTGTCACCAATTGCCCGGAGGTGCGTGCACTTGATGTATACAGAAGCAAACATGCAAAGATCGCTCTCGGCAGACAGCTCTGAGGGCTTGCTGCCGCACAAACAAGATGCAGGCCCTAGCACCAGCCAGGTAAGCTTGCTTCGAATTAGGTCAGGCTGGAAGACGTTGTGCGGGTTACTGTGCCTGCCATATGTCAAGATACACTTTTTGTTGACGAGTTCGTGCCATGCGTGTAGACGTACAGAGACCCAGAGTCTTTGGAAGACGTCCCTCTTGTACCTGGGCTCAACAAGCTCGACAACATGCTGCGCTGGGGTTTCATCAAGAAGGTTTATGGCATCATATCAGCACAGATGATTCTCACTGTCATCGTGGCTAGTGTGATCATCTTCAATGAACCAGTACAACACTTCGTCACCAGCTCTGCACCTTTTCAGATCAGTGTCTTTGCTTTCAGTTTTCTGGGTGAGCAGCGCTTTTTGAGCTGAGCCAGAGTCTGGTAGCCCTGTGCATATCCAATGTTTCCAAATGTTCACGTGTTGCTTGTTCATAGGTCTCATTCCCCTGTACTTTTACCAGCGCAAGCACCCAGTCAACCTAATACTTCTGGGAGTGTGGGTAAGGTTCACCATTGACCTGAAAGATCATGCTCTTGGTCCTTACTTTGCATCAAGCCCTCTACTCTGTATACGTTCACTAACAAACATGTGTCAACTGCAGACAGCACTGCTATCTGTGAGCGTCGGCACAACCTGCACATTCTATCAGCCATTGGTTGTCCTGGAGGCCTTAGCCTTGACAGCAGCCATTGTTGTGGCTCTGACAGTCTACACCTTCAATGCAGCAAGAAAAGGAGCTAACTTCAGGTAAGGTGCCACCGGCTGTGGTGGTTTTCCTCTTTGTGTAGGTGTTTTGAAGCTGTACTGGCTTGTATAGATTCCAATTTGAAAGTCTCAATCATGCAGCTTAGGAGACCAGCACGTCTGTCTGGACAAATTCTTCGTCAATGATCATGAAAGCCTTGTGTTTACTTGCAGCTTTCTGGGCCCCATGCTGTTCGGGTGCCTGATGGCATTCATGGTGTGGAGCGTCTTCCAGATATTCTTACCACCAGGCCCAGTCCAGAACACCATCTTCTCCCTGCTGGGCTCCATCCTCTTCAGTGCTTACATTGTCTATGACACAGACAACCTCATCCAGCGTAAGCTTTTCCCATGTTGCTGTCCTGTCTGCAAACAAATGGGCATCCCAGCAAGTACATACTGCTGGTATACAGATGGCATGCAGGGGGAGCAGCAGATGCTGTCCTGTCAGACAGAACAGCATCTGCTGCTGTCCCTGCATGCCATCTGTATGCCGGCAATATGTACTTGCTGGGATGCCCTTTTGTTTGTCAGTGTTGCAATACTGTTTTGAGACCTATGCTACAGCCTCTGCTGCCATCTAGCAGGAGGCTCAAATGTTTCGGTGCGCTTGCTTAGGACACAGGTTCTGCCCAGTCGCTCAGTACAGCATAGATGTTTGAATGTATTTGTTATACCTGTCAACTGTATGTTCGTGCTTGATGCGTGTGCGTCCTTAGCAGTCGGTACAATTTGCAACCATGTTTGTGCTGTTTCGGCGTACTGACCCTGTCTTGATTTGGTGCAGGATTTGATCTGGATCAGTACATTTGGGCCTCTGTGACTTTGTATTTGGACATCATCAATTTGTTCCTAAAGATTTTGCAGCTTCTGAATGGTCGTCGAGACTAGATTGCGTTATAGTTCATGCCAGATTTGTAGACAACGCTGAATGACTGTGTGCATGACATCTTTGTACATTTGAGAGGGTTTTTCTGTTGGAGTGTTTGTTTCGTTGTTCCTGTGCTTGTTAGTACATTGCTGTGGTTGTCACTTTGCTAGGCAGGTTTATCTAAGAAGTGGTCATTTGTTGACAACAACGCAATGCGTCATGCATAATATCTTTGCTGATAATTCATACATTTTACCATGCTCAACATGTGTAAAGGTACCAATAGAAGTCCGTTGGTCTATTTGCAGGTCAGTGCGTTCTTGTAAATTTGTATATGAGATGCAGGCTACCGAAACAAAGCTCCTTTAGCGTTCCCTGCGCATGATCCGCGTTCACCCGCACGAGCAATCACGCCAACAAAGCTCCTTATACCCCCAAGAAAAAGCTTGTCATCAGACTACAACTTGCTGAACACAACCTTTGCTTGACTGCATCCTGTATCTGACACAATATTGCTATGATCCAGGCACTTTACCAAGCTCTGCAAATCAGTGTACCCTTGACAAAGATCCAATCTATTAAGGGAACTTGCTGAACCCTACGAGCGTGAGGCTAGATTTCTGCCGCCGTGACATGTGTGCATCTGTGACGTTGACCGTCTGCATCCACGCACCATATAATCTTCGCTATTCGGCAGCGATGCCGATGTACTAAATTCACTTGTTTTATCAAGCGCGTTTCAGGAAGCACGGGTAAAGGACAGCTGCTGGCTCAACTAGCCAGGTAGACAACTCTAAGACGCATGCCGACGGCTGACTCCGACTAAGAGTAAGGTCAAGCTGCTTGATTGGAGCTCATTGTTGCGATGTTTCAAAAGCGATTTACTGCTGCGACAGCAGTTGGTTCGTACGGCAAGACATCATCGAGGCCGTGTGATCATAGGATCGAGTGTCTGTGACTAGCTGCACGCCACCGCACATGGACCCGAAGCTTGCGCCCAGCTCTACTCCTCCACAAGCAGCCGGTACCAGGAAGACAGATGATTCCAATGCTGCACCTCTGCGCTGGACAACTGTCGTCAAAATGCGCCTGGTGCTCTTTGGCCAAGCAATTAGGCCCCACTGGTTTCAGTTCATGCTCTTAGCAATCCTTTCAGGCAACATTGGGGCAGTCTATGCCGTCACAGACTTCTGCCAAGCTTACATGGCAGGCACCAAACCCTACAACATCTACTACGTCAGCTCATATGCTGTCAGCACTTCTTTTCTGGTCAGCTTTGGAGCAGTCAAAGCAGTCTGCGACCTGATTGTTGGCATGCTGGCTGATCGCATCGGAAGAAGATGTATGCATGCTGTGGGATGGGCGTTTGGCATCCTCCTGCCGGTCATGATCATAGCAGGAAAGAATTGGCCGACGATGGTGGCTGCTGATGTCTTCTTGGGTGTTCAACAAGGACTGAGTTGGACCAGCGCTGTCTTCATGCTCATTGACTATGCCACACGCAGAAATGCTGGTGTTGGTGTCGGAGTTAGTGAGCTTCCTTTCAGCTTACACTGCACATGCTGTCCTTGTGTGCATATGTTGCAGCATCACCTGGTGACGCATGAGGCAACAAGCCTCTGCTTCCCGTACTGCTATAACATAGGCCTTGTAGCTGTGAAGCCTGCTTGTGCATTCTTAGTCTGGGCTACTGTCATGGCATCACCTGTCTTTGCCCGCTTGGATGCCTCCTGCTGTGCATGAAGTCACGCTATGCTTCATGCCACTTACATACTGCATGTCCCAATGCTGTCAACTCACAAACTTGGTTGTCCACATTGTAATGTAGTACGTGGCAAAGTCGTAAAGTGGCATCCCTACACTTCATGTCTGTGTTGCTACAACGCTGTGCAGCAGTAAGGCTTGCTGACATGGGGTCTCAATACCATGGGGCTTTCTGCTATGTGCCTGTTCATTCATGCAGGTGAAACCATGGGTTACAGCATGCAAGCTCTGTTTGCGGTCGTTGCCGGATACATGATCAATGAGACAACCACGAATTATCAGAAGTCACCCTTCTATCTTGTGCTTGGACTGATGGTCATGGGATTACTCATCAGTCTGCTCTTACTCAAGGACACAACTGCTCTGGCTGCAGCAGAGACCCTGCAATATGAGCAAGCTGATCGCGACAAGGCAGCAGTACAAGCAGAAGCTGAAGCCGCAGTTGCTGCAGAAAGCGGCAAACCAATCACTAAGCCAGATGTCTTGCAGCTTGTGAAACCAGATTCCCCAGTGCAGACTTTCTTCCGCACATCTTTTAGGAATCCCAGCACAATTGTGATTTGCATTGCTGGGTGCATGACAAACACCATGACAGGCTTAGCATGGGGTTTGTTTCTGAAATGGATGGCAGCAGGCGAAACAGGGCAGTGGAAGGCCTTTAGTAAGCATGACGCTGCACAGGTGCTTTTGGCTTACTCCCTCATCAAGGGCCTATGCCAATTCATGACAGGTCTGACAAGTGATATGATAGGGCGAAAGGGTATCATTGTAGCTGGCTTGTGGACTTCCTGTGGAGCACTAACAGTATTGGCCGTTGCAGGAAGTTACATAACATCGCATTCAGCTGTGTACAGCACCTTCTTGGCAGGTGCAGTACTACTAGGGTTTGGAACTGGACTCATGTACCCTAATCTCTTGGCGGCAATTAGTGATCACACCCCTCCCAGAGGCCGCCCTGCTGCCTTGGGTACATACAGATTTTGGCGGGACTTAGGTTACGCGGTTGGTGGTCTTGCCGGAGGGGGCTTACGTAATGCAACAGGAAGCTTTGCTGAAACGATGGGGATTGTGGCAGCCTGTGTCTTTGTTGTGGGCTTGTTGGTGCTGCTTGTATACAAGGAAAGAATGGTTCCTTTGAAGATGTACTGATCGTCATTCCCTCGACTACAGCCCAGAATGCAGGTGGCCAACTAGATTGAATATTAGGAAGGCTTTACTTCCAGTATTGATATATCCCTATATTTATATGCATATATGTATGTTTATCATAATGATTGTACCTTATCACAGATCTATCGCTAATGTGGGCATATGAGGTGCATTACACCGTTAGACTACTAAAGGGTTTTTGTACCAATGTCCTTGAGGCTCCTTGAGCGTATCTTGCTTGTGGCATGACAGCTGTCTCAAGCTTGGCAACGAACAGTCCCTTGCTACTTGGCTGCAGCTGGGCAACAACATTCAAAGATTGGTGCCTCGTGGGCACAGGCTGTATAAATTCAGACATGGTCGCATGCACATCTGACACTGCAGCTCACGATGTCTTTGCCAATATTACTGCACTACACACCGGACGTGTTTCCAGCTTTGAACATAAGTTTGGACACTGCATGCAATTTATTACAGTCTCTACCGTGGTAATACTAGTATTTCCGGACACTCCACTCGCTTGACTGGTGCAGCTATGAACTACTGATTGTGATTGCAATCTCCTTTCTGCCAATCACGGTGCACTCGCTTTCACTGTCTACAGCAGTGTTATATGTACCGCGACAACTTGTCAATACAAAAATTGGCAGATAAAAAAATGGAGGCTTCAAAGTGTATTCCAATGGCAAGACACAGAGGAGAATCAGAGCCTGAAACAATCCTGCAAGTACTGTACCAGAAGAATAATCCTGCTGAACAAGGTTAATGCAGACAACAACCTGCACAAGTTTTGCGAAAGCCAAATAGAACTGCCAACGGCATTCAATGCATGCCATGTCACTCTTACTAGCATTTGGCAACTACTGCTACTCAAATGCAAGACCCGTCAAATGTCTCGTGCAAGAATGTCAGCAGAATCAACTTTGCATGTGCTGATGCCATGCTGTTGCACACTCTCTACCTCAAACAATATTGTACACATGTGCCTGCACCTCCTCGATATGTAACAAGGTCATGTAACGCCTAGAAGTTCCCTTCCTTGACTTGTCTTACAGTGTACTCCATAAGCCTGATCTACGCCTCAAGCACTGGCCATGCTGTGGTCTGTCGTGCCTCAACAATCTCCCTGATGTAGAAACGCGTTTTTACTGTCCCCAGGCGTTTCTGAGTTTAGAATTTGCAAAGTAGGAATGACGTTTCGGGATTGAAAAGACCCATCCTCTATCCAAACTATCTATTGTATGCCAATGAGCTTGGCATACTGCACCCACTGTGCACCACCCCAGAACGTGTTGCCAAAACGTATGATGAAGATCAGCCCAGACTTCAGCACAGGGTTCCTGATATAGGCGTCCTGTGACAGCATGACATGTCAATTAGCACAGGCTTGCATATGAGATGGCGAGAAACGCTGCACTGCATCACTGTGCACAATGTTGCAGCTGTCATCATCATGCATGTGAAATGCATGTGCAATTCGAATATATTTCTGAGGTTTCAATATGTACAGCAATTGATGACTTTCAGCAACAGCAGCTTGAGCACTGCAGGCACATTGCCAGGGCACCGCCAAAGCATATTTCTCACAAGTACAAAGTGTCATACGAATTGTCCGATGCTAGGCAGTTTTTCAGACAGAAGCGCATGCATTCAGTAACACAGGCTGTGTTCACAAACTCAGTCGCCCAAATCAGCCACTGCAGCTGTACGATTCCAGTGCTTGTATGTCAGGCAGTTCATGGATCAACAGTATAGACTGGTTCAGGTGTTTTGTTCTGAAGTAGCAGCAGTGCTCAAGAGGAAAACGGTAAAAATGGTTTTACAGATCTGTGTCATCTCAAGGCAGTGACAAGGGTTGTTTGCGCTCCTGGTGCTGCACATGTCCTGCTGCACATTAGCTTTTGTCCAGCACAGCAGAGCTCAGCGCAGCGCACAGCACAGCACAGCACAACATATACAGCGCAGCTTACAGACCATGTACAGCAAAATGTGAGTTGTCAGAAGAGGGGCAGTTGTCAGGAGAGGGCAGTCGCTTACCAGAGCTCGCTCCTCAAAGCCATTGACAAGCTGGTACCTCAAATTGGTGCTGCTGGCTACAAAGCCACCCCAAGCTATGCTGTTGTCCAGCACTGGAGCAAGTTCCTTGTCAGCTTCCTCACCCTCTGCCTTGACATGCGTTGACTGAGCTCTTGATCTGTCAACCTGAATCCAAGAAAACCAGGTGTCATGTTTGAGATGTGGTCACGGCTGCTGTGTTCCCTGTGGCTTGGCATCAGGGCAAGCCCTGGTGGCCAGTTCAGAAGAGGTGAGTGCCAATATATACACGTCGTCTGTCTACTGTTGTTGTGAACAGTCCAGCTTTCCCACCCTCTGCCTTGTCTTAAACACTGTGGAGCTGGCAACCCCTAACAGACCCCTTCTGCTCCTTCAGAGTCAAATTCATGAAAGCAACTGCCAAAAAATTGGCCCACATCCGGAGGTCTCTGATACTGGTGAAGTATCTCTGGGTGACCCAGCCATCATCTGTATCAGAGATCTGTCATCATTTGTGGGTTAACTGGCAATGAGCCCAGTCAATTTTCCCCTTGACCTCATACTGACTGGGCCACCTCAGCCAATCAAGGCACCACCCTTGAGCGTATCTCTGAGGGGCCCAGTCATTATGGATCAGAGGCCAACATGCCCACTTGGCCTCAACGCATTCCCCTTGCTTCCTTGGCACTAATGGCCTTTCGTCAATTCTTTCTACTGGCAAACCCGCCCAGTATTCCCCTTTCAGCATACGTCTACGCTGCACTGGGTGTACCCCCCACCCAGACCGGTACTATGACGCCTGATTTGTTACGTTTATATACACGGGCAATTAATTTAGGATGCGATTATGGGTCAAAGGTCATGACAGTCAACGCCACTGTTTATGCGGCACCACAGGCTCTTCGTCCCGAAAGGTCGTCGGTCTTGAAGAAACGCGGAGAGAAGAAACGCGCAGAGAAGGAATGCGAAGCCGATCGACACGGAGGAGTGGTGCTTCAGAGCTCGCCCGGCCCACCAGTGTCTTACACTGGCAGATCTGAGAGATTTCGTCAAGAGTGAGAACTGCCGCTCTGTGTACAAAGCGCACCACCGCGATTACGGCGCCGAGCATTCCGTGGAGTGCAATAGTGCCCTGAGACAATACAGAGCTGAGGCTTACCATGTACTTCGTCAGGCTGTGACCAACCATGCTGGCAACAAAGCTGACACCGAAGAACTGGGCCCCTCTGTAGGCTACAACTGCAGCTCTCTGTGCGGGCTTGTACTTGCCAACCTGCATTAACGCACAAAACTGCAGTCAGACGCGTCACAAACATGATGATGTGCTTGCTGATAGCAGATAGAAGTGACATAGACACGGCAGTACAAGCAAGAACTGAATTCTTCTGACACAATGGAGAGCTGCAGGCTGCCATGGTCACTGACAGAGCTGGTTTGTGTATCACAAAAGCTCAAAGCAATACACGGGTTGAGAATCACACTGTGCTGCACACTCTTGGTGTGATGAGTTCATGCAGCACAGTGCAATGCAAGTGCAGTTCGCAACACTGTGGAACACAGGCAGACAATGCATGTAGCACAGCGCCATATGTTCCTCTGCAGCGAGGTGCGCCAACACGTTGATGACAGAAGCAGCTGCAATGCTGCAGGATGCTGCCCTGACTAATGCAGCGACTGATGCGTTTTCGGTTGACTGGCGGTGTAAGCAGGGTTATCTCCAGGAAGACTGGCAGCTCTGGCCCACAGCATCACTGTGAATGGTAGAAGACGTTGCTGTTGTAGACAGCACAATTACTCTGTGCTAAAGTGGGTGATCGCACCAAGACAACTCACGGCATCACCGACGATGGTGACGGAACTTGCCGTCATACACAGAGTAGTTGAACTGTGTTGCAAAGGGTTATGACAACAACAGATATGACTGGAGAGAGTAAGGGGTGAGGTATGATTGCATCCGGGGGTTAGGGTTACCTGTAGGGCATGACCTGGCAAGGCATTGATGTAGCGTGCCAAGCCTGACTTGGCTCTGGGGGTGAAGGACCTGGTTGGCGACAGTAGCCACACAACAGCAAAGTCTCCGATCACTTCCAGCGCCATATCTGATAGCACGAAGTCGAACTCCTGCAGACAACAGGAGAATTGTATTGCTTCAGAGCACAGCAGGGCAGGCTGTGCACAGCAGGGCAGGCTGTGAAGGCAGCGCAGGGCATTTTGCAGTGACCTTTTCAATTCTGGTTTGATAAAGCTTCTAACAGGATGCACAGCTAACTTTGCCTGCCCTGCCATACTTCCACTCACAAATCAGCAGCAACCGAGTTGACAGAGATGTGGATCAACATTGATGCAAGGACACCAGCCCCAGTCAGGGATTGGCAGAAACAGCCCTGCCATCCCAGATGTCACAATGACCAATGACAAGCAGGCCATACGTTGCTGACCTCTGAGCCATCCAGATGGATGGAACATTCTGCATGCTAGCAAGTATGCTTATGCTCAAAGCAGGCGAGTGCAAAAGCACGCATGTGCAACTGCATACCTTCCAAAAGTTGTCTTTCCTGCTGCTCTTCTCTGCTGACCACTTGGCTGCCACTCCAATGGCCTCCTCAATGGCAAGCACCATTAGGAATCTTGGGTTGCCCAGCATGCGACTCCTGAAGGCCGGCAGAAGCTTGCACAGACTGCCTACTAGGGGTGTGGACACCAGCTTCAGCCATAGGCGCACGTCTGATGTGAGCAGGGCCCCCCTTGCTAAAGCTGCCTGCAGGGTTGTGAACAAGGCAACATGTTGTGAGCCTGTCCCGCGAGAGGAGACAGCAGTCAAGAGCTGCGCCAGATAATGCAAAAAGAGTTGTGTGAGGTGTAGTGGGGTCTGGGATGTATGCTTGAGGCTGGAGACAGAGTCTGCAGCAAGCAGGCTCATGCCGTGTCTGGGCAGCAACAGTGCATAGAAAGCGACTGTAGTCATGACTCTCTGCTGGACACATGCATTCATGGGCATCATGTGAATGTGACATGACGCATAACGTATCACAGCCTTGTGGTGAACACACCAGCAGCTTGCAGGCATCAAGTTGGGTGATGCAGGCAGGCAAGCAGGGTGGCGCAGCCAGGCAAGCAGAAATATGCTCCACAACAGCTCAGGCCGCACTGGTGATTGCATGCTTGGGCTAAAAATGCCAACTTGGCATCGTGGGTGGCAGCAACAAACCTGCATGTCTGCTGGGAGCTCGCTTGAGGTGCTACCGGCCTGCAATCAGCATGATCTGTATTGTGATCGTGACTGGCTTTCAGCGTCAAAGCATGGGTGTCAGGCTGCCTTGCCTTGGCTAGGATGCTGTCTATGTCCTTCGCAGAGTTGTTGTCGGAATCGTCGTCATCCTCTTCGCCAACTGCTTTGGTGTTGTGAACAATAGGAGGCTCATCGCCGCCCGAGCTGTCCAGTGCAGGAGAAGCGGCCGAGAGGCGGAAGTGATCCTGCTCTGCTGAAAAGGCCCTTTCCTGGTGACGACCAGTGACCAGGGAGCTTGGCTGGACATGCAATGACGAACTGTGGCGGTTGCTGCTCCGTGTTGAGCGCATCGGCCGAGTCGACGCAGTGCATGTTTGACGTGCATGTCTGGTGTTGAAGCAACTCCCGATCGCAGGCTGACGGCGTACACTTTCGAAGCCTCGCATCATGCAGATCTGCCGTCTTGATGATCTGTCGCACGATCGGTGGTCCGCTTGCCGTGATGCAGTCGCAGATGGGGAGAGTCAAACTCGATTTGCGCCATCGCGCGACGCCAAGCGCAAGCGTGCAGCACGTGCGAGAACGATCGTCCGTGAATTGCTAGTGCAAAGGCATCGCATCGCCTGCAAAGCATAGCATCGGCTTCCATGCGTGGCAGGAGCAGTGCAATTCGAGTAGTACTCTGACTAGTCCCGCCCAGTGTGAAGGGGTATGCAGACAGGACAACCTGTTGCCAGCATCAGCCAAGTGGTCCAAGCAGATCGCTTTGTCTAGAGACTTGAACCCGAGCAGCGTCACGGGTCGACTTGTCCACGGTAACATCATGTCTCTATCGATGCTCGGTCTAATAATCTTTCAGTCTCCCGTCAGATCACTGCTGTGGTGGTGAACCCTTGTACGCTCACTTTTTTGCTGAAGTCGAACTTTTGCGCAGACTACCGCTTCTGCCGCAGCAAAGTCATCTCGCCGTTCATGGGTGATCATCGCATGAGCCATCAAGATGGCAACGCATTTGCGGATGATATGCTTCGGTTATTTGGCGGGGGTGCTGGTCAATACAGTCTTCCTACGGTTAGGTTTAAGCCGCTAAGTTGATGGCTGTGTGCTGCATACTGATGAGACGACTGTTCGTCACATGTGAGTGTGGCTGCAGGACTCTTCTGCCCTTCCTCATTACCAGACGCTCAGCCACCAGCCTTCTTTAGGTAAGCTGGAGCACTCAGTTCTGTTTGACTGGGTGAGAGACACGGGGTTGACCTGAGAGTACTGCTGTGCTTTGCTTTGCACAGGCCGCTTACAGCAACAGACAACTTTGAACCATACAACCTGGGCAGCAAAGCGAGCATCTGGCTTCACAGGACCGCCTGTTGAGACAGGAGCCACTCTACCATATAGGGATACCCCTCGCCCTGTCAGTTTTGGGCCAACAGGCATTCCACCAGTCAGCCTCTCACGCAGTGTCACCAGTGGAGCGAGGCAACTTCAAGCAGGCTTACAGCCGTCAAAGCCATTGCTATCCATCAACCTTCAACCTACTATTCCCTTACTCAGCTCAGCAGACTCCCAACCTCAGCGTTTCTCCACACCTCGCTCAGAACCGGCACATCAGGTGCTGCAAGCAGCTACACAGTCAGCTATACCGTACTTGGTGCCAAGTGGACTTTCTCATCTGCCACAAGCCCACCTGCCTCATAGTACCCATCAGCATGCGCCTCCTCTTCCAGGCATATCTGCAGACACTGGAGCTTTTGAGCTGCCAACGCCTTCTGCCCGAGCTCAAGCAGGCTTGACTGGTTCTCCTGGGAGCTTCCCACCTCAGATCCTCACAGCTTCTTCGCCATTTCAAAACAGTGTGCTCCAGGGCTCAGACCTTGCCGGCACAGCAGCATGTGCAAATGAAGCAGCTCTTCTGTCACAGCCTCTGGACAGCTTGAACTCTACAGCAAGCAAGATTCGTTCCAAACTGATAGCTGATGGTGACACGGATGCTGCTGACTCAGATGCTGTTGCAGACAACCCAGCTGCCTTCCTCAGGGATGCTCCCAGCAGTTCTGAGAGTCCTGTCAAAGCTGATCAGCATCATGACCTTCATCCAAAGCACCCGGAGGATCAGCATCAGCAGCAGCAGCAGCAGCCAGTTGAAAAGCATGTGGCAGAGGTCAATGCCTTCAAGGAGAACAGGAAAACCTCTCGCAGCAACCAGTCAAGCATGCCAGATCAGGAACGGCAGCAGCAGCCGCAGCAGCAGCCGCAGCAGCAGCAGCAGCAGCATGAGGTAGGGCATTCTGGTTCAGAGGAGTACCACTATGCCTGGGATGATAACAAGGCTGGAAAAGATGTGCCGGATGGTGGCAGTGATAGTGTGGGCACTTTCAAGGATGGCAAACGCAGCAGGTGGGGCCTCAGTCTTGCTATGGACGATGCTTGCAGCTGTGTCTGCATCTCACACCGGCTGTGTACTGCAATTTACACAATACACGTTGGATATGCATAGCATGCCCTGCTCCCAAAGTGTACAACACCTTTCTTACCATGAGCTGACCAGACAATTGACTCCTTGATCTCTATGTATCCCCAACGCATGCTTTGGTATGACTAAGTCCTGTCCATGCCGTGACTGCAGATGTCATGTGGCCACACCCATGCTGAGCATCAGCGCCTCAAAATCATGACCACAGCATCTTTGTGTCATGACAGAAGATGCCATGTGACAATGACATGTCACATGTGACATGACATGTGACACATGACATGTGACATATGACAACCTTTGACTGAACTGCCTCACAGCAGCACTGGTGCACTGCAGGGGGGACAGCTCAGAAATGCAAGGGTCAGCAACAGATGGAGGCCCTGACCCTGGTGTGAAGAAGATCAAGGTCCACATGGATGCTGACGTGGAAGATGCCTCAGACGGCCATAAGCTGACAGAGGCAGAAAGGCGCAGGGTCCGCAGGTCAGTCCAGGTCATAGGTGCATCTGTGCAACCTGCCTGCTGTGTGTCTGTGCATCCTGCCTGCTATGCGTCCGTGCATCCTGCCTGCTGTGTATCTGTGCCTCCTGCCTGCTTTCCGTTTGTGCGTCTGCCCATTTGTGCATCCTGCCTGCTTTCCATTTGTGCGTCTGCCCATTAGCGCGTCCTGCCTGCTTTCCGTTTGTGCGTCTGCCCATTTGTGCATCCTGCCTGCTTTCCATTTGTGCGTCTGCCCATTAGCGCATCCTGCCTGCTTTCCATTTGTGCATCTGTCCATCTGTGCATCCTGCCTGCTTTCCATTTGTGCGTCTGCCCATTAGCGCATCCTGCCTGCTTTCCACATGTGCGTCTGTCCATTTGTGCATCCTGCCTGCTGTCCGTTTGTGCATCCTGCCTAGTGTGCATCTGTGCATTTGTGCATCCTGCCTTGTGTGCATCTGTGTATATGTACATCCTGCCTTGTGTGCATCTGTGCATTGGCCACCTGCGCACTCATGCACAGATGCATCCCTATGAGTTGCGTTACATCTTTGTGCACACATTGTGACAATAAGGTGTGATTTGCCACTGATACATCTTAAAGTTGTCAATGACCTGAGCCTCACAGTCATGACGTTTGTTGCACAATGGGGCAGCATGAGTGCAGAGGCTTCTCTTGTGTAGACTTCCCAAACAGCAGGGAATTGGGCAGCAAGAATTGCATGTAACACTGCACAAAGCTGATTCTGCAGTGTCCAGTCAGCACACACTCTGCCTCATGGTATTGTACAGCTTTGGTAGGCACACGTGGTCTGATGGCCTGCTTGTGTCTCACTGTTGCATGTAGAAATGTTTGCATGACAGCTCTTGGTGTGAAATGTAGGAGGGCAACCAACCGGGAGTCTGCCAAGCGCATCAGGGACAAGAGGGAGGAGCAGATGACTCTCATGAGTGAACAGGTACACTATGCTTATCTTCCGGCTACGCTTCATGTACCCAAACCAGGATGAGCATCAACAGCATCGACAAGCTCACAGTTGACAATGCAGCTGTGCAGATGCTGCCGCTTCTGTGTGATGTGATGTAGCTGGGTTGCTGGATTGTTTTGGACACTTGGCCCTGCCCTATGTGTGCATCATGCCTGACTCTGGGCTGCCGTCTCAGGAGGCTCCCGTTATGATTGCTGAAAAGCGTAAACTTTATAATTTCTTGCTTCGTGCCTGCTCCTGTGCGAATCGCGTCTAGCAAAGTATTTTCCAAGACCTCAACTAGCTGTCCTGCCTCATTGCCTCTGCTTATGTGTGCGCGTCAGCTGAGTCAAGCAGCCTGCAAGTGGGCGGCTAGGCAGTGTACACAAATGATGTGCCCTGCCTCCTAGCTGCAGTGCTGCATTGGAACTCATCACAGACACTCAAGATTGGGCAGCACGCAGACAGACAGACAGACAGACAGAGTGACTTAGCACTGCCCATGCAGCGGCTGTCAAGTGTTTACAAAACTGCTAGCATGCAGATCACCTCGTTATGTTGCTCACAGTGTGATGCTGCTGGTCGACAATCAATGGAGTCAGTGGGCCACTAGGCTGGGATGACGAGCCACTTGCATAAATGTGGAAGGCTGTTGCTCACAGCTGATGCAGCTTCTCATCTGCGTATGCCTCAAAGAATTGAATAAGTTTCACAGCCACACATGCAAACCAACAGCAAGTATCTACAGCATAACACCATTGATGCGCTGTTATGCTGGTTGCCAGGTGACCAACTCAGAGGCACGCAAGAGAACCAAATACACCTTGCAGGGCACTGCTGTGCATGCTTCTTGCAGCAGCGGCAGAGACATTACACCACCAGCTAGCATGCAGACATGACACGAATATGCTGCTGACACGACACTGCTATGCTGACATGACACTGCTGTGCTGCTGACAGGTGGCTAAGTTGGAGGCTCACAAGGCAGGGCTGTCGAGTCACATGCACAATGTGGAGGACTGCTGCGCACAGCTCATGGAGCAGCTGAAGGCCCTCAAGGAGAAGTGGTGTGCCACCTGTGTGGAGAATGTCAAGCTGTACAAGAAGATATTTGAGCTTCGCAAGGCGCTCAACCCAGGTGAGGATATGGTCTCAAAAGAAAGGAAAGGAAAAGAAAAGAAAAGAAAAGAAAAGAAAAGAAAAGAAAAGAAAAGAAAAGAAAAGAAAAGAAAAGAAAAGAAAAGAAAAGAAAAGAAAAGAAAAGAAAAGAAAAGAAAAGAAAACCCTATGCATGCTTGTGTCACGCTGTTGCTGCGCGACACAAGCCCCTGCTGTACAGTCACAAACTTCGGATAGAACTTGTGTATCCAAGCTGTAGATGTGGGCATCCTCAGATGACTTTTGTCAGCATTGTCAGGAGTGCTATTACTAGACTGCTATCACTAGACTATCACAGTTGTACCACATGCCTGTATCACATGACTTCAAGACTGCAAAGGATGAAATCAGAACGACACTCTTGCAATCCATACAAGCCGGACTGCTACAAGCCAGACTGCAGACATCATGAGTGTCATGTGACCACAGCATGTGAGTGGGCCATGTGACCCTGCAGGGCTAGAGTCCTCCCAGCTGGCTGCCTCCCTTGTTTTGGACGAAGAAGTGCGCATGCCAGCAGGCATGCCTGCTCATGCTGACTCTGAGTCTGCTGCTGCTGCTCCTGAGTCAGAGCCAGCCAATCAGGTGGAGCAGCCCGACTTGAGGTGAGCCTTGTTCCTTCTATAGACAGACCCACAGATGCACGGACCCATAGATAACGTTGTCACGTGACGTCATGGATACTGAGGATCATTGCTTGTATTTTCTTTCTTCTGCGTCCTTGAGAATACTCAATTTGGATGGTGGTGTTATCTTCTCTGTGGGATGAGATGTGATGATGAGGTCAGCTACCAGTTTTTGGGCAAGCACACGATCCCCTTGGCGCACAGATGGGGCTGGCTGCACATGGTTCTAAGGCGCATGATGTAGTGAACGGCAAAATGTTGCTGCTGTTTGCATTTTGGGATAAAATGGCTGGCATTCTGCACATGGTTCTATGCATGATGTACTACACAGCAAAGGGTTGTTGCTGTTTGAATTATGGGATACAATGGCTGGCATGCCAAGCAGCAGCTTGCAGCTTTGGCAAACTGTCCTTCTGCCACAGGACCCACTCACCTTGCAGCAGATACGGAGAAGTAGTTTCATAGACAAGAACTCTTTGACTGGACAGTTTTGCTGCAGGGATGCAGTAGCGCTCGCTACGATTCCTCCAGCAGAGAGGCTATGATGACAATGCACCACAATCCAGCCAAGCCACAGAAGTTTTGGTTTCTGAGAAGTAAGGGTTCATGCTGCCGGTGTCAAAGATGACAGGCGTTGAAAGATTTGTAGTGCTAAGATATGATGATCGTGGTCATGATCCTGATCAACTCCACCACACGCGGGGACCAAGCGTTGCTTCCGACATCAGATATCTGCAATAGCGGCAGTGGTCCTCACTACACTTGACATCAGCCGCCATCATACAGCTGCTGATGCCTTTGTTTTGATTTTGGTTAGGTTATGTGCTGTGCTGGTTTTGATGTTGGTTTGGGTCATGTGTTGTGCTTGTTTTTATGTTCATTTGGTCACGTGCTGTGCTTGTTTCCCATGCAAATAGCAGTCATCTGTGCAGAGGTCCACTTCGTTCCTTGGTCTGTTCATTTAGATTACGAAGGCACATGCATTGATCATTGTCTGGCAGGGATTATGTTCCATGGTGTGGTTGCTCTTTTGACGTTTTGTCGTGGTTGTGCATCCCCTTTTGAAAGTCGTGTTGTGCGCTTCTGCCAGGTCTTGACGTCATGTAAAGCAAACTATTTTTGGCTAGGTTGTCAAAGCATGTGGTGTGCAAGGTTTGCACACACACGTCATAGTTGCACTGAAAGTATTGTGCAATGCAGCGCTGATATTGATAGGGCCCGTTTGAACTGAGGACTGCACCACTTGAGTGTTTGTGAGCAATGAATCAGCACACCACAGTCACAAATCGGGTTTGTGTCAGGAAATCACCCATTTGCACATGTAATCACCCAGCTATGTGGTAACAGGGTTGAGTGTATTTGAGCTAAGCGGCAGCTCATGTACAATGTGGGGTTTACTCTACAATTGTTACTTATGATTATAATTAACGCCAGCACAGCCAAAGTAGCAAGACCCGTTGCAAAGCGGCTTGATGCTGATGTTTCCACACTTCCAAAGATCTGACAAATATGCCCTGGCCTTTATGTGGTACTGGAGCCAGACTCATTTGCTAGGCTTCCAACAGGGGTTTTCAACATGTTGGTCCATTATAGGCCCATGACTGTACAAGCCTGTATGAGGACAAGAGTTTCCAGCTTGACGCAAGTTTTGCATGCAGAAACATCACACCATCTCAAAATGCATCTGGGCTATGGCACTGCTGAACACATGCTGTTGTGACCTGATCTAGGTCTCAGCAGATGCATTGTTCCAAGAGAACCACAGGCGATAGTAATCTTCAACAGAAAGTTGCTGCTTGTTTGCATCGCCCCCCCTCAGTTGTCGGATCCTGCTGCTGTTCTTAGGCATCAATTACGCTCAGCTGCTGCTCCTGCTGCTGTTCCAAGGCATCAGTTACGCTCAACTGTTGCTCCTGCTGCTGCTGCTGTTCTAAGGCACCAAGGCTGTTTCTGCTTATGGGCACATCAGACTCTCCTCCATCACTTCTGTCCGCACCAACTGAAGCTGATAGCCTAGTCGCATCTGCATTATCTGCACCAGCTGTTGACTCTGGCACCGTTCTCTCAGCTGTACCATGCCTGGTGCTTCCAGCTTTTGCAGCATCGCTCCATGTGAACCACAAACGGTAGTAGTCCTCAACAGGCGCCTGCTGCTTCACTGCATGAGCTGCTTGGCTACCTGCACCTGCATTTTCTGCAACAGCCGCACCATCACTCCCTGCATCTGCCTGAGATGCTGCACCACCCCCAAGATCAACAGACGCACTGCTGCTGGTGCTGTTGACAGCACAATCTGGACCATCAGACCCATCAGACCCCTTCTGAGCACCCTCCTGAGCCTTGTCAGCAGCTTGAGCTGAGCTGCTGCCAGATCTGTTGACTATGTTGTGCATCATCTGCACCAAGGGGCCGTGCTGGGTGCTGTCAGCTGCTGGGGACTGAGTAGGGGCTGATGACTGGGGTAGTGCTGGGGTGGGGCTGTACAGGCTGCGAGTCAGGTCTGAAAGGCTGTTTGTGGTGTCTAGTGGGTCAAGAGCCTGGTTGGCTATGCTGCCTGCAGGACCACAAACCTTGCATTAGCTTTGAGGGACAAGGTTGGAGACAAGACTGGGAGACAAGAAGGCAGACAAGTCAGCAGGCGAAGTTGAAACCTGCTAGGCAAGTTTACAGACAAGATTGGAGAAGAACTGGGAGACAAGATTGGATATAAGACTTGACACAAGACTGACAGCAAGATGGGAGACAAGGTTGGGACCTGTTAGGCAATGTTTGTAGTGTTGAGGTATATGCTTATTTGCACAGACAGACAATTGCATGTCACATGCGCCCTCCGCAGCATCATTGCATGCTCATAACTCATTACAGCACCACTATAGCAGTTTCTTTGGTGCTTTATTGTCAAAAGTCTTGAACTTTCAGTGCTTAATGTATGTTGTCTTCCTGTTTATTGTCCGTTGACTCCCCTGATGAGTCCCAAAGACAGGAAACGTGTTTGATTGATTGATTGATCAATTGGATTGTTTGTCATCAAAATGCATCCCCAATCTGAAGCACTTGCAAAACGCACACTCAGACTGGGCTGTGCACAAAACAGCCCAGATGGAAGTTTCTTGTCTACAGCTCCTTCTGCAGCCCCTTTTTAGGACTATTTATTTGTTGCAAGACAATCGGACATTCATTGGTAGCTCACTAAATATGGCAACCTCTGAAAAGTCCTCACTAGTAGGAGTAGCGCTGGCCGCCTGAGATGATATATGACCAGCAAAAGCGCTCAGGAAGGCCAAGGGAGTACAATCACAAATGAGCTCTATTGCTTTTGTGTATTCACGACTGAGGTCAGGCAGTGTTAAGACAACATACAACACAGGTACGAAACCAACCTGATGCAAGCAGGCTATCTTGATCGCTGTCGTCCATGCCAGAAGGGCTCATGGGACTGCACCCCCTGTCCTGCATCTGGTGGTACCTCAGCCTGCATAGCAACAACAATGAAAAAGGTAACAATAAAAATAATGATAAATATAATATAATATTATTGATAATAACCATAAAAATAATGACAAATATAATATAATATTACTAATAATAACCATAAAAATAATGATATTATTATTGTTAATAATATCAATAGTAACAATAAGTAATGACATTGATAATAAACAATCATGATGATGTTCATGCTTTCTGGTTCGTGATGAGCTAGGTATGCACAGGGCAAGTCTTGTCTCAGCTGAGCAGTCTATCTGATCAAACCTATCTCAGCCTGCATAAGCAGTTGAAGAGATTGCCATTGAGCATGTTGACTGTTGGTGATTGTCTGATTGATTTGAAATTTAAGTGCTGGGTGATTTTACTGACTCCCAAATATGAAGAAAAAACATCACTTCAGCAGATAGAGAGTATGTTGTTCATCATACACCACTGCCCTGTGCAATTTCCGACAGCTTCCGCATATACACAAGGCCATTGTGTGCTGAGTGGCAGAATGCTTGAGCCTCAATGTTTGTGCGCAACTGGCTAGTGTGTACGTGACTACATAGCATGTACAGGTGTCTTGAAACCCTTGTGATGGACCATGCAGACCTTCTGATCATCGCCCGCCCTGCTTGTGTGTATGAGTATTTGTAAAACCAGACTTGGCCGCCCTGCAGCTGCAAGGCTGTGCAGACAGCAGGTGAAGGGCTGATTGCTGTCTTTGCTGATCAGGTCTTGCAGCTTTTCAATCAAGTCGCCATGCAGTTCAGAAGCTGAGTCTGTGTCGTGATGCATGCGCGCACCTGTCGCCTAGGTTTGGGATCAGGTCTGAGCATACACAAGCACATTGATCTCAGATTGCACGGCAATGAGCATGGGATGATCATCAGCGGATGTGTGCAGAATGAGTAACGTGCCACATGACCTGATCTTGTACCTGCATCAAGCTTACAGCCACACATCCCACATATACCACAAACTTGTCTGTGTGTCATTGCCAGAACTTGCAAATTCGTTCTTACAGACATGAGCATAAGTATAATGCATGGTTACCGGGGTTACCTGCGATCCAGCTTAGGGCCATGTGCAGACAAGCCCCAGGGGCTCTTCTGGGCATCACTGTTCTTGAACTTGCCAGAGTTCCTCAGGCTCTGCTGCCACTCCCTCTTTGCCTTCTTCTTCTGCTCATCACCCGAAACCGTGCCCAAACTGCCCTGGCTGATTTCGCCCTGGAGTTGCCCCGCACTGGTTTCTGGGGACAGGACTGGTGAAAGGGGGCCGCTCCCCTTTGGCTCCGAAGGGGAGCCTGATGATTTCTGCCCTTCAGGGGTGCCTATTGATGGCCCACTGTGATTGGCACCTTCCAGTGAAGCTTGGATGTCTGTGTACTGCAGCAAGTCAGTCATTGTGAGTTACATCCAGGAGCATGCAAATTCCTGTTGGCAAACACCAGTTTTATTTTCAGACTGTTCTCCAACAACTTGAATAACAATACTTGAAAAATTAGTTTGTATAAAGGAAAGCCACATGCAAACAAGCTGTGCTTGCCCCAAGCTTGTGCTTGTGCTTGGGTGACTTTGCGCGTGGAAAATGCATTTACCCAAAACTTCTTGGAGGCGACCTCTTCTTCCCAGATCCTCTTCTTCTCAGCTGCCTCCTCAGCTTCCTTGGCAGCTGCCTGCTGCTGCATGCGAACAAAGGCAGGTGTGTGCTGCTCCTCCTGCTGCTTAGTCATCTTGTACATCTGCATCCATTCATTCATTCATCCATTCATTCATTCATCCATCATTCATCCATTCATCCATCCATCCATTTATTCATCCATTCATCCATCCATCCATTCATTCATTCATTCATCCATCCATCCATTCATTCATTCATTCATTCATTCTTTCATAACTTACAGTCTGGGGTGTGGAGCCAGTTGTGTCTCATCAGACATCCTGGCTTGAAAGCACAGGTGTATGTGGTGTGCGACAAAACCAAGTCAGTGGGAGGTCTGTTCGAACAAGAGCCTAATGCATCCCATGACACCACTCTTGCCATTGTCTGAGGCTGAGGAGGCAGCTGATGTGATTGCTGAAAAGCATGAAAGTTCCCTGTCTTTTTCCCATAACATCACTCTTGCCATTGCCTTAGCATGTATGGTAGTGGGAGGCTTGCACTAACAGGGGAAGGGAAAGGGCAACAAAAGGGGAAGCAGAGACAAACAAAGGCAGGAGGGAAGGGCACAGTGTGTCAAAATTTGGTCAGGCGTCTGATGCACACTCTGCTGCTTTGAGGATAACATGCAACTGATCATTTCCACAGTCACTTTGACAGGTGGTAAAGTACACATAGGTGTCAACATAGGCCCTGATATCTGCTTGTGCGTCCCAGCAGACAACTTAGCCTGAGGCTATGCGTGACTATGCCTGAGCTTTATGTGAATGCATGAGCAGGCAGCAGCCAATTGGCATATGGGTTAGTGACTGATCAGCAAACGATTTCCTGACAATTTGAATTACAGGCTGTTGACAAAATGTAAACAAGCATAGCATGATGGCATCTAAACAAGTGTCGTATGCTGACATGTAACATGGAAGATGATTGTCTATTTCATGTTTTTGCTCCGCAGTCAAGCCGCAGCTTACACAGCATGAAGCATGACAAAAGCGTAAATTGCCTCTACCTTCTTGGTTTCCTGCATAAACTCCTGCCTCTTGCGCACTTCTTCTGCCCGCTGTGCTGCAGCAGCCTCCACTGCTACTCTCCTGGCGGCAGCCTTGGCCTGCTTTGCTGCCTCCTGTTGCTCTGCTTCTACCTCCTGTGTAATGCAGGAATCACCTCAACACTTGGGTGGTTGACTTTCTGTGGCAACCTTGAAAGCTGAAATTGCTCTGCTTTTGCCTTCAGCAAAATGCCAGTCATGCAGAGCAGCGCATGTTTGCAGCTTAGTGGTATTGTTTTGATGTCCCAGAAACTTCAGTAGTTGCTCTGCAGTAGCTCTGCAGCCAAACAAAAGAGCGATAACTGCATAAATCAAGCAGCGTTCACATTTGGTCTTGCATGCCCATGGCAAAGGCAATGTTGCAAGTCTGAAGCCCGCCACGAATGAGTGAATGTGTGAGTGAGTGGGTGAGCAAGTGAGTGAGTGAGTGAACGAGTGAGTAAATGAGTGAGCGGGCGAGCAAGTGGAGTGAATGAGTGAATGAGCAACTGAGCGAGCGAGTGGAGTGAGTGAGTGAGTGAGTGAGTGAGTGAGTGAGTGAGTGAGTGAGTGAGTGAGTGAGTGAGCATATGTGTGAGTACGTGAGTGAGCAAATGTGTGAGTACGTGAGTGAGTCAGAAGAGATGCAGTGCAAGGTATACCAATGAGATGCCGAGATTGCATTCTGTGCTTACTCAGTGGTGGTGGGTGGCAACGCAACTTGTGCAAAGCAAGCGAAGTCATGCTGCAGCACATCCTTTCCAAATCACAGATGCTACCATTTCCTGCCTGAGCATATACATAGCATCTTGCTGAGTGCCAGCTCATCAACCTATTGTTCAACAGCAGGTCCAGTGATCCTGCTGCCATGGGCAAACAACAGCAAACTGCCGCATGCACCATTTGGTAGTAAGAAGGGGGTGAAACCTGCTTTGCCCTTTCTGCTTGTGCCCTCTGCTGTGCAAGAGCATCCTTTTCCAATGTGATTTGGCGAACCCTGCCCAAGTCATCCTCGCAAGGAGAGCTGACCTCCACCTGTGACATGTCCACACACACAAGAATGCTCCCACAACCTGTCATATGTTCATGTCATTGCATTCCTTTCACTGCATTTCTTGGCGTTTCATCACAATACGGAAAGCAAAAGTGCAACTGGCATGCTTGGGGGTTGTACAGCTGCAACATAGTGTCCAGAGTGCGTTCTGTGTAATGGGACTACTCCTACGTGTGTGCGTACAGATGAGGGCAGCAATGATTGTTTGCTGCCAGCTGCAAGTAGTGCAATGAAGTACAAAATAAGATGCAGTTCCACCAACTGCAAATTGCAATATGTGCCAGGCACATGTGAGGAAATTGCGCATGACAGCCAGCATCCCACACAACGCAAGAGACATGTCTGCGGCTTCAGGACCATGGGGTGGCCTTGCTGATTTAAAATCCACATACTTGTGATAAATTTCATGCAGCTGCCACACAGGCATAGCCAACCTCTTTGCGAACAGGAACAGCTTTACTGGGATCTTTGAAAGCCAAGCCCCACCCCTTCTCCTGTTGCTTTGCTTGCTCAGGATCTACTACAGAAGCTTGCCGCCTCAGTCCTGGAATGGCATCAGGACTGACGCTGCTGACAGTCGGCAGATCCTTGCGCACTCGCTGCTTCCTCTGTGCTGGTTGTGATAAAATCAGCTGTTTGCGACCCTCAGGCTGGTGAGCAGGTACACTGCTAGGGCTGGTTTGTTGGGCTGCTGAAGAGCCACCCGTGATGTTTTTGCGGGTTGTAGTGATTGTCAGGCCGCGCCCTTTGCTGGGTGTATCCGCACCTGACTTGAGCGCTGCACGTTGAGCATGCTGTAAAGCGCTGCACAACACTGGGCCAGCAAAGCAGCCAAAAGAGGTCAGTGGGCTTGGGGCTGACCTGGTGCTTCAAAGTGTGCAGGCTCCTGAATGAAGGCTTCTTCTTGACCCAGCTTGAGGCTTAACGCGCCGAGGTCAAACTGTATTCCAGAGTCTGCGTCTGACAAGCTGCCTTGGTCCACGATGGCACGAATGATTTCACCATCTGGCTGCTGCACAAGGGAGCTCTGCCGGAAAGGCTGCATTCTGACAGCCGAGGACTAAGCGGCGACAGCTCCGGCTGTCTGTTCTTACAAACACACACTACAGGGCTACGGTGATGTGAGGCCTTTCTGAAAACGCCCTCTGAATTGATCCAGTCAAAAGAATCATCGTTCAGGCACTTTATTTGCTTGAACTCCAAAATCGGTGTGCAAATCTTGCTACTGGCTCAAACCTAGTGCCTCCTGTGTGGTTGGTACTGCACAACCAGCAGCATTCTTGATAACTCTCCTACTCAAGTGCTGCACTACCAGCCATTGCCAGGTTGATGGCGATGCTGGACAATGGTCAGACTCTGAGACAGACAAATATATATATTGTTAATAAGGCAAGTGAGCCAAAGGACACTCATGTAAGCAAGCGCACTTCCAGTAATGATGTAGCCGGCCGGGTGCCCACGGGTGCACCCACTTGAAGCTTGACCCATGCCTGCTGATATCGCATCAAATGACTGATTGTGCATGGATAGCCTGCAAAACACGGTCTGGTCAGAGTTTGCTTAAGCAGCGGAAGCTGAGATGGATCCTTCTGGCAAGACTCCCAGGGCAGCTTGGTCATGCCATTGTCCTGCAATGACATTGTAGTAACTTGCGTCGCGTGGGACAAGCGGGAAAATCCGGAAAATCCTGATTTTGGAATGGCGAAGCTGGGCAAGTCAATAATTGGAAGTTGTACGACGCACGTGACTACCATAAGTCATGCTTCTAGTTGCCATATCGATTAACGGTACCGCTCGCCTCGTCACCACCTGCCTCATGCCTCGGCGGGATGCATCCATTTGCGTTTGTGACACTGCTTCATCGATGCGGTAGTTTTGCCAAGATGCGCGCAAGTCCCTAACTGACTTGCACCGAAGGCACTCCGTGTTACAGTCGAAGCTCCTCGCACTACTGAGTTCTTCCCGCTGAACAGAGCGTCTGCTGATCCAAAGAAGTCTTCTCGAAAACGTCAAGCTCAGCGCAGCCCTTCATCAGACGCAAACTTTCGGAAGACAATCCAATACGCCTGCCTAGCCTGAAACATTTTCGGTTGTTGTTTGAGGCTCGTCGCCGCACTATCTGCAGCAATACGACCTCTACAAATGATATGTGAGTGTTAATTGCAAGAGCCAAGACTAGCCCAATGTGAACAGCGCAAACAGCAGTCAGGTCATGACCCAAATGTGCTGCTTGTGATGTAGCTACTACAGGAGCTTTTGCAGTTTCAGGCTTATTCAATGGCGGGGCAGAGACCAGATGAGTCGCAACGAGCGCATTGCGTTGTAGTCTGCAGAAATACTGCTATGCTTGCCGTCTTCCACCGTGGCACCCCTCAGCGTCAAAGATATCGGGTGTCCGTGAGACAGCCCTGCTGTTCGTCCTAGCGCCTCAATTAGGCCAAAGTGTACCACGGCATGGTCACTCTTGATGGCACCTTTTATGAACTCCCGGTATGCAATGAAACAGCATCCAGACTCAGACTTCTGCCTCCATCAGCTATTGTTGCTCAAGTAAGCTCAAGTGAGCTCAAGGTAATTTGTTGACTATGCAGGTTCAGCAAACTCAGTTGTCAGGCTGCTCGTGAGCTGCAATTCCTTCACTCTTGCTCTGCGCCCCTACTGATGCCTATGTCAGGGCAAAGCTGCAAGCTGGCCGGCAGAAGAGTCCAGACCGTATCCTGCCTGCAACGGAGTCTTGATTACCAGGTACACCTTCCCCAGTGCTGTACAAAAGCACAAGCAACAAATCTCGAGTGCTGTACAAAAGCACAAGCAACAACTCTCAAGTGCTGCACAACAGCACAACCAATGCCCTCCTGTCAAAACCCTCAGCTCTTACACCTCTAAACCTCATGTGTATTTCTTTGTGGACTTTAGTCTGTACATAGGGTTCTACTGACAATGCCTGTGACAACATGCATGAACTTGTTGCTTCAGGAGTCTTCGCCTTGTTTCTCCACTCAAAGTCAACCAGCACCAACTACAGAGGCCGCAAGCAGCCTCCACCTTGAGGAAGGTATCATTGAAGACGAGCTCATCTCCTTCATTCAGGTAGACCAGACACGCATCATGCTGTGATCACCACTGTTGCAGGACTGCATCCTAACAAGTCGAAGCAGGCTTGCTGAGTGCTTTGCCTGCTGCGGCAGGCGTTTGAAAAGGACAAGCAGGCTGTTGACCAGGACAAGCCTGCACCCAAGAAGGCAGGGCGTCCTGTGGAATACCAGGGCGATATCAACAGCCCTGCCCTGTCCACATCTGAGCGCTGCCGCATCAAAAGGAGGATTGTGAACAGAGAAGCTGCTCGGCGGCTGCGTGAGCGGCGCCAGGAAACTCTCGACAGCGCTCAAGACAAGGTGAGTCATATTGCAGGCCTGGCACGAAGTGGACTATGCTGTGACTGGATACCTCACATAATATGTTAGCAGGGACTGCAAGCAAAACATATGCTGTGTTGTGATGTGCTGCCTTGGCTTCCAACATACACTATGCCTGCATGCTCTGACCGGATTGGCACCAAACTCTGCATGAGCACAGGGCTTTGTTTGCCTCTCTGTGATGTTGTACAGCCATAGTCATAGCCTTGCGCAATCCTCAGAAGCAGAGAGGACAAGACACCAGAATTGGACTTTGTAATGCATCAGTCTGACCTTGGCGTGTGTTATGCATCGGTCTGACCTTGGCGTGTGCTATGCATCAGTCTGACCTTGGCGTGTGCTATGCATCAGTCTGACCTTCGTGTGTGCTATGCATCAGTCTGACCTTAGTGTGTGCTATGCTTGGCAGGTGGGCGAGCTGAAGCGTCGCAACAGGAAGCTCAAGCTGAATTCGCAGGAGAGAAGGGCGCAGCGCAAGGAGCTTCAAGGCAAGGTGCAGCACGCTGACAGCCAGTGGAGCCAAGCTGCTGCAAACTATGAGCACCTGCAGGCCTCAGTCCTTCGCATGCGATGCTCTCTGGAGGTAAAACCATGTGCACTTCATCCTTTAGAGTATTTGCACTGGGCAGCCCGGTATAATACTTGGCTTCTCATTGAATTGACGCCGAAAGGCGTAGTCTTTTCTTTTCTTTTCTTTTTTTCCTAGAGTATTTACATTTTTGTATCAGTATGAGCTGCAGGCCTCAGTCCACAGAATGCGATGCTCTCTGGAGGCAGATCCATGTGCACAGGATCATCTACAGTTTTTGCAGTGCTTGCATGAGTCTGTGTGTATGATGATCTATACATGCATGTTGAAAAATATGCGTACTTGAAGTGTCCATGCACTGGTGTGCATAGATGTATAATAGGGGGCAGTCTAGACTGCAACATGCTCTATCACTGTTGCCTGTCAGTGTCCCAGCCATGAGTGGAGACCTGAAACATCTCCACAGTGTAGACACGCATTTGGACTGTCCCCAGACGTTTCTGGGCTTAGGTTTCCAGTGTAGGGATGACATTTCTGAATTGAAGTAGACGTTTCGGGGATGAAATAGGGCTGCTGTATGCCAATACCTCAACTTCTCATGTGCACATCAGTTATTACTAATTATTACAATTATCATTACAATTATTATTACATCAGTCAAGTGTACAGAGCAGGGATTGGCAGGGAGGTCAAAAGGTTGTGGCAAATGTGAGTCGTTACACAATACTGTGTAAATGCAGGCAAGCTTACAGATGATTGAGAAGCAGAGGCCCCCCAACCAACCCCTCTTCCCTGGCCAGACCCCCTTTGTGTCCCCAACAAGACCCCATCCCAGGGACAGGATACAAGGCGTAGAAGGGATTCCTTTGGAGGTAGCTAGGGACAGCCCTGTAGAGTCTGCCCCTTCACATAAGGTGCTGCAGCCTTCATACCTATCATCCTGTGCTCCTTCCTTCACTGCAAGGTGAGCTGCTACTCAATCATTAGTCTGCATAGTTCACAAGCTATGGTGTGCTCAATCCAGGCATGATCCTGCTCTGTCCTGTGCATGCTGTGCTGTGCATGCTGTGCTGTGCATGCTGTGCTGTGCGTGTTGCAGAATCGATGTGGTGCATACGCTGCAGTGGTAGTACACCATATCTTTAGCGCGTCATGATATGCAAGAAAAGCGTGAACACTGTGGTCTTGGTGCTATAGTCTTTGTGTTGGGCAGGCGTACCTGCATGCACACGACATGTGTACAGCACCTTGCAACTGCTGTCAACACCAAGGTACATGCAATGAGTAACATGGCACCTTTTCATGCAAGACTGAGGTGTGTTTGAAAACATCCACAGCATCCAAACCCTGCTGTAGCTGGAGACTGCACAGAATGCTGTGCAGACATACACAGATCCGCCACAATCTCATTGTTTTAGCTGCCAACTACACCGAAAGCTTATCATATCTACAGCAACTTCTGGTGTGTACTGCTGATACGGTGATTGGCACATTCTTTATTTGGACGCTGCAGTGCTCTGCCTTTCAAGGTGCTCATGCTGTGGCTGTTTAAGCTTTAGTGCTGGATTTGCATACACTCACACTTGGTGAAGCGTCTCGTTCTGTCTTGCGTGCTGTCTTGCATGTGCAGTATAGTCATAGCTACCTTGTAGCACAGCTTTTGCCAACAGTCTGTTTTCCAGCGAATCCGAGCATCATTGTCAGATTCTGAGTTCTTCAATCTGACCTTTTGGAGGGATGCACTCCTCTTTCTGGAGAAGAAGTATGGAAGGATGCCCGACAGACTGACAGACAGACAGCGCCATCTGACACCTGCACCTTTACAGAGTGTGCAACACCGTGTCATGACGGTAAAAGTTGTTACGGTGTCATGACAGTAACCTGTATGTGACAGTGGGAGTGCATGTGGATCAGCGCGGCGGTCTCAGACGGTCAATCTGACTTTCTTCTGAGGACTTCATGATACACAACTGTACAGCTGATGCACAAAGCTATCTGTTCTAATTTTGAATGTTTCTGAAGATCTGAGGCTCAAACATTTGAATCACAGCACTGATTGTCCGTATTGAGCACTGTCAATCTTGAACACCACCTACAAACCCAACAAGCGGTGTGTGAAAAAGACACGCTACTGAGTTCTGCTGTTCTGAGACCATGTGATGCAGACAGTCGAGTTCAGCCACGTTTTCAGCCATTCTTCTGCCACTGCTTCAACCATATACTGCTTTCCAGACTGCTTCAGCCATTCTTCCGCCACTGTTTCAGCCATATACTGCTTTCCACATCCATTGTATTGCGTCTCCAGATATACCAAGTATCCAATGCCACTGCACTTCATTGCCAGGTGGACATAGCAAACATTCATTTCTGACAGTGCCTTGCAGCACACACATACTTACATACAGAATTGCTCAGTACTGTTTAGGCACACTGATTGGAGGAACATGCTCAGTGCTATTTCAGCGTATGTATCAGAGGAACATGCTCAGTACTGTTTCAAAATACTTATCACAGGCACACATCCTTTTCTGCTAGAGGTATCTGCTGCTGTTCATGACTGCAGTCAAAAGACTGTCTAGCATTGTGAAACGTATATTTCTGATAAGCGCTCTGCTGATTTTTCCTATGAGAGACACTTACATGACATGACACAGTGCTCTGTTCTGAACAGCAACAAGCAAAATTGCTTGCGTTTTGACTAAGCTCAGCGTCAGAGCTTTGTCTCTGTCATTTCACAGATCCTCCCACGAGAGAGCGCTCTTGACACATTTATTAACAGCCTTTCTCTCTGCTTTTTGACTCATCAGCTGGTTTTCTGTGGGTGAACTTCTGTTTTTTCTGTATTGCTGCCACAGAGTGTCCCTTTCGTTCTGCCTTCTGAAGCATCAATCACTGGGCCACAGGAACTCCTTGCCAGCTCAGTGGACAATTGCCCTGGCAGGGCAGCAGCCCCAGGGCATTCTGGAGCAGCCCCTGTCATCAGCATCGGGCCTGAGCAGCATTGGCAGGGCTTCATGCATGACAGGTTCAGCCGGAGGGAGCGCTACGATCAGGGACTTACTCATCAACCAGAGCTGCCGAGAAGCTGCCTCAGGTAAGCTTACCCTCAGAAGTATCAGGGGTCAAGTAACTCGCAAAAGTTATTGCAATTCACAGGATAATACAAATAAAAAGTAATCACAACCTTATTATTATACTTGTACTGTTATAGTCGTAACATAGAACCTACCACATGGAACAAGTTGTGCATCAATCACGTGCTGCACAGCAGTTGCCTCAGAAGCTTATCCATGCGTATGTAATCATATATATAATATGTTGCCCTGATGTTAGGCTTGGTGAGCTCAGTCCATTCAAGTTACCATTGATGAGATCATGTCAGGTTAACTCATCTCGGTGTTACCTGTGCTAATGTTATGTGACAAGTGTCACACAAATATTGCCATTTGATCTTTTTCTTTTTAACGATTTCCAGCTCATGTCGAGCTAGGTATGTGCAGGGGAAGGCTTGTCTCTCCAGAGCAACCTGGCTTGTGCATTGTACTGACAGGATGCATCAAACAGATTGCTCTGGAGAAACAAGATTTGCCCTGCACGTACCTAGCTCATCATCAGCTGGAAAGCATAAGAATTGTTATGGTTGTTTTTAGCACCAAGTATTTAGCATAGATTTAGCATTATAAGCCTATAGTTGTTATTTTTATATGCTCAAGTCATGCAAGCGTTGTCATGTGTTCACATGTTACAGTGAATCATGACCTATCATGACTATCCAATCAGATGGTCTGGTGAGACACCAACCCTCTGTCTTGTATGCTGCAGCTGCTAATGCTACGCACTCAAAGGTCTTATGTCAGAAAAGACTTCGTTGGCCTGCAGACATGTGTATTCTGATGATCATCATGAACTGGAAAGCGATTTCATTCTTGTGCATATTATTATCATTATCAATTGCTGTTATCATTATTATCACTATTTATTATTAGCGTTGTTGTTGTTGTTGTTGTTGTTGTTGTTGTTTGATTTGTATTTCTTGCTAGAGGCACTTCTGTTTTGCAGGCTGCTTCATATAGGCAATCATGACCTATGCAGAACAATCAATCATGACCCATACAAAACAATCAATCATGACCCATGCAGACCAACCGGGTCGTTTTCAGCAGCTTTTGTTTGTTTTCAGGTGGCTACAACCCCGATTTGACGGCTTGCTTCTCGCCTACTTCTTCAGCCAGGCAAACGGCACAGCTGCCAAGCAAAGCAGGGCAGCACACTCAGCTCAGCCCCATGTACCAACCCCCTTTCCCCCACCCTACCCACCCCCTCTTCTGGCACCATTCTCTAGACAGTTTCGCGTCCTTCTAGCTGCATCCCACAGATGCACAGATGCCTGACAAACACGGGCAGGCTCGAGACAGACGCACATCAGGACAGTCAGTTGCTTCGTCTCAAGCAGGAGCCAGCTCAGCAAACAGCAGCTTAGGCAGGATGATCAGATCAGCACACCAAAGCACAGCACAGCGTAGATCAGCATACCGAAGCGCAGCATAGCACAGAGTCTCACAGGTTGCACATCACGGCCAATTCAAAAGCATTGTCAAGTTTTCTGCCTGTGTACACAGCACACAAGTCCCCAATGGCCATCCATGTGCCAATCTCCTGCAAATTAGTCTTCGTCTACAGCCAATTCTCACATCAGTCAGTGCCTTCAGCCAACTTTCACACTGCTCACCGCCTACAGCCAACTCTTGACACTCAGCACCGCCTACAGCCAAGCTCGTGCCACTACCAAGGCACCGTTGAGAGCACCTTCAGAAGCACCTTCTGGAATAACTTCAGAGGCACCTTCAGCAGCATTGAATAAAATTGGTGTGCATGTGAACCCCATGGACGATGCCAATGACTGGGTCATGCTAATGAGTCAGTCGAGGTACATCTGAAGCTACTGCAAGATTCTGGAATAACTGCTGCAACACTACTGGCGCCTCCATTGGCAATCAAAGCTGTCTGAGCTATTGCAAAGTGAGCTCTGCTGCCACCACTGTGTTTGCAACAAAGCTGGCCCATCACTTTGTGCATCAGTCACAGGATTGGACCTAAGGCATGGTCTCACATGGCTAGTGTGCCCATGCTGCTGTGTTGACTGCTAAGCTTTGCAAGCGTTTGGGGGTCAGAACAGCTGTTTAAACGATACTTGCACCTCCTTGAAACTGTGTGGATTGCTGCCTTACCCTTCTGAAGTGGTTCAATTCTGCCTTGAGGCTTGGGAGCGCCTCCCAAGTTCTGCAGCAGTCAAAAGTATTTTCTGCAATGGGAGCCAGTCCTCAGGATTTTTGTTGTGTGTACCAGTTGCTCAGTGGTTTGGACTTTGTAGCCATGTTGTTCTGACTGACTGGACTTTCCTTTCCCTACATCAACATAATGTGTCACAGAAAAGCAGGTATGATGTTGCAGAAAATTGTGCCTCCAGAGGACATGCATGCTTAGCTCAAAGGTTGCGTTGCTGGAGCACATCTGTTGAGATCAGTGATAGCTAGACTATCAAGCTGCTAGGTCAAATTCACACTCAATTATATGCAGCAGTGCTTATCTATGGTGCACGTGGAACACCTATATTGCATGTGTCACGCCAATCAAGCACTTCAGTTTCAAGAATAACACTTTAGCTTTTCCGTGTATTAGTCAGCACTTTGCTTGTGCATTGTAGCTGACTGGCACATTGTTTCATAAAACATGGCATTGGTAGTAGACGTCAGTGTCGTCGTTAAGAATCGTATTTGGTTGTTCAATGGATCTGCATATCAGATGCAAATAAGGCTGTGCTTGGTTATTGCTTTTGGCTGCAGTAGCAATTGTATGTACTATTTCCCACTGTTTCTTGCATTCCAATATTGCAAGCGGCTTGTGTTCTATTGAATCAACATACTGCGTATGAGCAGCAGATCTGCTCGACAGGGCTAAATCTAATCACTGTCATGCGAAGCATCTGCGTGGCAGCTTGTGCCCATACGGCTAATTGGCTGGAAAACCAGAGGTGAAATTGGCGTCCACATCTAAGTCACGTATGTACATATGACAGGTGGCTTTTGTATACTACACCTGACTAATAGTGCATGCAGTGAACGTGCGTCTGAGCACGCCTCGGCATGGTGATGTCATTATCTGCTCAAACATCTGTCCAGCAGAACAAGAAGCTGCGTAGAAGCACTCAACCCATGAGATTCAAGGGACCTGAGTCAACAATCAAAGTTTTCGCACGGCGATCACACTGCCCAAACCTCCAGTGACAATATGTTTGCTCTGCTGTTTCAGATCCTGATGGTCATCACTGCTACTATACAAGGAGGTGCCAACAATTTGCAGCCGATAAGATACGCACACACAAGCTGGCAGGCAATATAGTACAGGCAGGCAATGTACTACAGGTGTAGGCAATGTACAACTCTGTACTACAGGCAATGTAGTACTGGCAGGCAATGTAGCACTACTCTGGCTCTGAGCGTGTTCACAGCCTAATGGATTGCAAAGTCATTGATGAGGTGGTGCAACTGTAGGAGTCGCCCACTTGAAGGTCTTGCACTGCCCTTCATCATCGGCCGCAGGCAGCCGTGAGCACATGTAGGAATAGCGACCTACACACAGTCAGTGTCCAAATGGATCACTGCTACCATAGGTGCGTAAGTGTCAGCTTCAGACGCACACACAGGAAGCATCAGACCAAGAAGAGCATAACGTAAAGCTTTATGTGCTGTCAGTCAATGCAGCTTCTACCTTGTCAGCCAAAGTGCCAGATCCAACCTGTTGCACACTGTGCGTGTAGCACCATTCAAGGCAATGCATGCTCTGACAGGAAAGAGGAGTCGCTTGTGCCTGTAACCCTTTAGTGCTAGAACCAGCGTCGAGTGGTTGCAACAGCTGTTGTGGCTAGCCGGTGTCAGTCTGACTGCCAGAGCAAGGATCTTCAGAGGGCTGACTTACAGGAGCCACTCAAAAGAGTGAACATGCAGCACGATGTGCATGTCATGAAAGGCATCAATACTGTTTGTTAGGCAGCCATGCAAATTTGGCAGATGCTCACCTTTGTTGGGGCCACTCTTATTGACACGCTTTTTGACACAGGGCTCCTGATGTCCCTTACACAATGGCGGCCCATGAGTGGCATGTTCTAGCATGCCAGGTCTGACCTCTTGCTCTTGCCTATTGACAGCAGCCTCACCTCCTAATGTCTTTGCTGCCCCTGCAATTAGGCCAATTGCATGACTAGAAAAGAAAAGAAACGACTACGCCTTCTGGCGTCAATTGTAATGAGAAGCCAAGTGTTATACTGGGCTGCCCAGAAATTGCATGGCTATGACCTGAAATAGTTGCTGACTCAGGCGAGGTGTGTGGCCTGCTTGTGACTTTCTGAAGCACAAGTGCATGCCAGCAATGTCTGCCCGCTGCTGTCTCCTGAAGTAGGGCTTCAGGCCAGCGATGCGTGCAACAGAAAAGGAAGGGAAGGGAAGGAAAGGAAAGGGAAGGGAAGGGAAAGGAAAGGAAAGGAAAGGAAAGGAAAGGAAAAGAATACGCCTTTCGGCGTCAGTTGAATGAGAAGGCAAATATAATACCGGGCTGCCCAGGGGATGCGCACAGTATAGAGTGACATGATGTGCCCACAGCTGTCAGCATGGCTAACATAACTGCAGCCACAGCTTGGCAGCACAGGTAGCTGACAAAGAAGATGTGCATCGCAGGCCATGCCCACTCATGTTACAAGGGAAACAATGCCAAGTTATGATGGCAGCCCACCTGATGTGGCATCCTGCAGATGTGCAAAGCTGCTGATCGTGAGCAAGCAGCATGCCAAAGATTGTGCGGCTGAAGCCGTTCCATTCATTGTTTTCTATCTACACTGTGTGCCCTGACCATGCAAGGTTCCCAGGGCACTAACTGTCACATCTGTCTGCCGTGTGTGCATCTGTAAGTCAGGTGTCACGCTAGCAGTTCTGCATAGGGCCTCACCAGCAGAATGTCCTTCCTGCAGACCATGCTGTGCAGTTGGCAGCCCTGTCTGTACTGCAGGCGCAATTGTCAGGAAGTCTGTCATGCTGCTTTGGCCATGATGTCTGACTGCCGCCTTGCCACCTGTTCCCTCTGGTTTGGCTGCAGCCTGGGGCTGCTCCAGAACAGCCCCGCCAGGTGTCATCTGCTGATTGGCCGCAGCTTGGGGCTTGTGCAAAACTGACCTGCCAGGTGTCAGCTGCTGGTCAGCTGCAGCGAAGGGCTGGTTCAGAACAGCCCTGTCAGGTGTCAGCTTCTGCTGTGCCCTGTCTTGCTGTTCAAGCTCTTCCAAGGAGACTCTGGGAGGCGTATCCTCCTCTTCCTTTCTAGGCCGCTTACGCCCCCTGCTGCTGCTGGTGGCTGCTGTCATGGAGTGTGTCAACCAGCTAGAGATGGTGTTGGCCTTTCCTGTAAGGTACATGTCATACGGCCCTTTGATTCTGAGCACTTAAACGCTGAATTCTGAGCTACATGCCACATGACTCTTTAAATCTAAACTGACAAGGGTTGCTCAATCACCATGCTTTGTAAGGGGGTCCCAGATCGGGCGTGGCAAGGGCTATTTGGTGCAAGGCCAGTAGGGCAGGGCAGGTCCGGAGAGGACACCAGCAAATGACTCAGCAAGAAAGGTTGTGGCAAACAGTTTCAAGCAAAAAAACCAAAATCCGAAGCTTGGCAATGCAGCACAGAGTAAATTAGTCATGTCAGCAGTGGAAGTAGATCGTGTGTAGGAGCCACATGCCGGACAGATCAAATGCCTCTGGATCGAGTGCTGATGCACAAACTTCCAGCTCACTGATGCAATGACTGCATGCACACTGACGTACTGCTAGTGGTGAACTACACTGTACTGCTGGTCATGAACTACACCAATGTACTGCTAGTCATGCACTACAGTGTACAGTGCATGTGCAGCACGCATGCATCACCAACAACAGACCTGCAAAGTTGTGGCTGGTGCTCAGGGCTGGTGGCAGAAAGCCCTGGGGCAGGTGCAGGGTGGGCACATCCAGATCAGCCCAGACAGGACAATGGTCTGATCCCATGCACTCGGTCCACAAGTCAGATGCAGTGAACCAGTCCACAAAGGGTGTATCCTGCAAAGTTAAACCCAGTTTTGGGCTGGCCTACAAACTAAAAGACAAGAAAAGACTATGCCTTTCGGCGTCAATTCCAATGGGAAGTCAAGTATTATACTGGGCTGCCCAGGTGGGCTGGCGTACAGGTGTTGCCTGTCAATGACATCACTGCAGCTTAACTGATTCATGACTTGGCCTTGGCCTCATTGTGGGTATCAAATGAGGCTGTTCTGCATAGCTGCACCCAAAACAGCAGCAGCTGCACTGCACTAGACTCGGCCCACAGTGGTGGCAGATAACACAAATGAACTCAAGACAATTCATCTTCAAACAAAATTGCAGAAACTTGATAAAGGGCCTGTGAAACACACGGAGAAGCACTCTTGGGTGCAATTGGCAGGCATGGAAGTCAAGTCTGCCTGGACAGCAGAATTTCATGCAAAGAGCCATGGCCAAGTGTGGTCAGTCTTTGGTCAGTCTTTCAAGATCTGCATAAGAGCTTGTATGTAACAAACGAGTGCTATACAGGGAACATGACACTGTCCAAACTGACCTGATGTTCTTGCTGTGTCTCTGTATGTATCTTAGCCGACGCTGCAGAGCAGCTAGCAGCAGCTTCATCACCTGCTGCAGGGCTGTCTGCATCAGCCCCTTCCACAGCTGCAGGGCTGTTGTGATCGGCGTCATGGCCAGCTGCAGGGCTGTTGGGATCAGCCTTGTCAGGGCCTGCTGCAAGGATGAAGTCCACTCTAGAACCATGGTTGCTGGTGCGAGCACCGGTCTTCTGATTCCATACTGTGTAGGCCTTCTCCCTGCAAGAGAAAGAAGCCTTTCTTTTGTGCAGCACATCAGTCGGCCATTTTTCTGTTTTTGTAAGTTTGTTCCCTCGTTTTGTTTGGCACAGACAATGCTTTTGTCATGCTCTGCATCCATCCACCCGTGCACGCATCAGCTGGTACTTCTTTCAACCCACAAAGGGTTTTACAAAAGCAGTTAATGTTTTACTCAGGTAGACAACTCAAGTTGCCGCATCAGGTAACCCTTTCAGATGCGGTGTATCACTTCTGGTGCCATGCCTGGCTTCCAGTGTGTCTACTTAACACAAGAAGCATGCCAATCTTGAACAACTGTAGCAGCTGTGCTGTGCTGTGCTGTGCTGTGCTGTGCTGTGCTGTGCTGTGCTGTGCTGTGCTGTGCTGTCTCTCAGGAATTGGATTGGTGCCAAACTTGCTTTCTGCGGCAGGCACACCTTTGCACACTGCTTACCTGCCAGCATGAAACCTCCTGAAGACATCGGTCAGAGGCCCTCCCCCAGTGGTCAAAATGCGCTGAAACCAGTCCCTGTCAGGACGATGCTTCAAGAAGTGGGCTGGAGCCGAGGGCTGGGATGCTTTGCTGCACCAGTCGCAGTGGTCCAGCATGTAAGGAGCAATGTTGAGGTCACCAACAAGCACAACTGACCGCCCCTGGGCTAGCATGACCTCAATTCTGTATTTCAATACCTGCATCAGCTTTCTCATGCGTCGGCCATGAGGAATTAGCTCACTCAAAGCACAGGTTGAAGACATGAGGTGAAGCAGGCTAGCATGGCTTCAATCTGGATGAGCAGTACCTGTTCCAGCATGCAGGCGTTCTGTAATATTAAGTGTGACCATTTACACACAACATAAAAGGCAGCAGGCCCCATTTGAGCGCTCTCATGAACTTGTGAGCTTGCAAAAGGTTTGCATCAAAGGTGGTCAGCATGCTGTGCATGCATGTGCCTTGATGGTCACTTGGGGCTGAAGCTGCAGCATAAAGGGCAGGGGAGTGTAGGGGATGGATGCAGCATGGGGAATCTGTTGATGATGATGCTGTGCCATGTGCATGCTGAAGCCTCTGTAGGGTTTGTCACCTCATAGAGAGCCATCTTCATAGCAAAGCGTTCGTTGTCCTCATTGGTCACAGCTGGACCATACACATTCAGCAGGACAAAACTGCCATGATCTGTGATAATGCATCGCCCCTGGTTGTCAATCTGCTCCAGGTGTTCTTTGCTGAACCTATGAGAGTGAGCTAGAGTCTCAGCAAATCAGTGATCAGTCAGTGTGCTTGGTTGTGCAGAATTTTGATAGATGCTGCCAGCAGTGTTAGCAGTAGGCCAGCTGGCAAAGTTCAAGCACCGGTCTTGCCTGTTCCAAAAGACTTGATCATTTGGGAAGCAAATGCGCTCACTGCTCCCCACAGTTGACTTCTGTGAAATCAACGTCGAAGTGCCACACATGCCATCTTCAGCAGCAACAGGACATGCTGTAAGGGTTTTGCAGTATGTAGCTACCCCAGCATATCCTCCTCTGATCCGGCAGAAGCTGAAGTAGGAGTCCCTGCAGGTGAGGAGTTAAGCCTGCGTAACCTGTGATCCGCAGTTGTATGAAGGGCATACTGTCAGGGTGGAGGGATTTTTACCAGCCCTCGCAGATGGCAAGCTCCCTGAAACGCTCCATGTCTGCTTTCGAGAGCTTGGTCTCTTGTATACAGACAATGTCTGCAGGTAGTATTGGAAAGACTTTCTTCTAAGGTAATCTTGCTCACGTTCGAGCAGTGATCGCAACACCTTTGGGCTTGTGCTGAGAAAGCAAGCATACCTGCTTTAATGTACTGCAAGAGACTGCGGATGCTGCCAAATCTCCGGTTGAGTACGGCCTTGAGGCCGTTCACATTCCATGTTACGATCTTCATCGTCAGGTGTGCCGATGGCCTACGCGTGCAGATGCCGCGTTTGTTACGTGTGAACCTGTGACACTTGCAGAAAACATATTGCACACCGCGCAGTCGCCACTCGAAAACGAGACCTGGTGCGCTGCACGAACCTTGGACAAGATGTGGGCGTTACGTTTCAGGCTCACTGCCCTGAAATGCAGCCTGCTTCGTCGCTTACACTGTGCAAGTTGCATATTACTGCACAAGCACCTAGCCAGGACATCTGCAGGTCATCTACATGGCCGGCCCTCCCTTGATTTCAAGTGTCTGGCTGATTTTCAAGCTGGAGTGTTGTTTAGGCTAATAGCACCACCTATTCTGGTCTTTGCAAAGGCAGTTTTAAAATAAACTCTGAAGCGCGATCGCGAGGGATCGTGTGTGAGCAGGAGCTCGGGGACCACGCCTGAGTATGCAATGCGTTGTTGTTTTGGTGCAAATAAATTTACAGGTCGCGTCTGGCTGAGCTGTAGCTGAAAGCTGGAAAATTTCGCTGGCTGATAGGTCTGCCGGCCACGAGCATCAAGCAGCAGGCAACAGAATCCAAAGGAGAGCCGAAGTTCGTTATACCTATATCAGCAGAGTAAAAAGCCCTCAGAATGTGTGTCGAGGCTCTGTTGATGAGTGCAATCAGGCACATGCAGGTGTCCACAGCACCAGGCACAAGGCACACAGGCTCGTGACCGGCGCGCTGCATTTCTTTCTGGCTATCTGTATGTGTTTGAGTCCTCAGTCTGGGCGTGTGAAGAAGCCGCCTGTAAACTGATTAGCACAGAGAGGTCGTATTGCAAAGGGCCAAGCCCTGAAATGCCTAGGGTAACAGCAGCAAGCTCAAAAATGTACATAGGTGCATTGCAGTACGCATACTGCATGCCACAATTCAGATTATTTGTGCATGGTTCATCCATCAACCTGAAAAGGCATCATATGGTTGGCACCATACAGGTGTGAAATGCACATATAGGTGCTTATATAGGTGCACATGCAGCGCAAGATGTGCATACCAGCACATGCCATACAGACACTTGCAAGATAAATGAAACAAGGCAAGCAGAGAAGTGAATTGGCATATAGAACCAGGCGATTGCCATTTGCTGCCGTCACCTCAGGCCCAAATAGGGCTCCAGATTGCCCTCACCATGCCAAGATTTGCTGCTGGCTGTTGCTGCTGCTGTTGCTACTGCTTATGTCATTGCTGTTGAGGTTGCTGTTGCTGTCACTGACGCTGCTGATGTGATAGAGATAATCTGGAATCTGCTGTCAGCTGATCTGGTGTCGTGAATATCAATATAGAAGTGTGAGTGAAGGATACATGTCAGCCTGGGCATAAAGCCGTACAGGAAAGCAACCGGTCGACTACGCGCACGGCGTAGCCTCCCTGCCTGACAAGGAATTACAAGAATCGTCCCCACCTGTGACTGTCCCACAGATTACACCGTAGTGTAGTCAGGCTTTGTAGGTTTAAAATAAACTCTGAAGCGCGATCGCGAGGGATCGTGTGTGAGCAGGAGCTCGGGGACCACGCCTGAGTATGCAATGCGTTGTTGTTTTGGTGCAAATAAATTTACAGGTCGCGTCTGGCTGAGCTGTAGCTGAAAGCTGGAAAATTTCGCTGGCTGATAGGTCTGCCGGCCACGAGCATCAAGCAGCAGGCAACAGAATCCACGAGCCGAAGTTCGTTATACCTTCCAGTCAGGGTTGCAAAGGCAGTTGCTGGTGTTGAGAGTACCACACTTGTGCCGTGGCCTCCTCTGAGATCAAGCGTCGCATGAACAGGCTTTCAGACACGATGCGGATATTACATCCAACGTATGGGATTGAAACATCCAAAATACATTACAGCCAGCAACACAGAAGACCTACCTAAGAGTATAATCAATTTGATGGAGGCTAAACAAATATCCTGAAGCGTAATGAATGTGCTGAACACCTGCTCAAAGTAAATACCAATTGAAGTCTATGACATACCGCAAAAGACCAATATCAACAAGGCAAGCTGCGCTAGAACTAGGCTACACTTAGTCTATCAATAATGTGCATTGACAATCTGCATGCACTGATCCTGATTTGAGTTTGCACAGGTCTTCATTCACCAGCCTGCTATGCTCAATATGGAGCCACTCTTGAAATCTTGAGGCTGGACTATAACTTTCGCAAATTACAAATCTGATCACAAACTTAGCGGCCTCTGCGAGCAAAACCACCTCGTCCACGGCCAAAGCTGTTACCACCTCCACCTCTGCCACCGCCACCGCGGCCTCCATATCCACCTCGGCCACCGCCACCACCATATCCACCACCACCATACCCACCTCCACCATAACCACCTCCTCCTCCACCATAACCTCCGACACCGCTGTAACCATTGTCCCCACCACCATCCCGAGCCTTCAACTCAGGCAGCTCCTGGGGGGTTGAGAGGTACGCCTCTTGACCGCCACCCCTGGCTAGGCTGGCATCCTCTTCCTCTTCATCACCCTTGCTGGGGCAGTTGCTGACAAAGGACTGCAGCAAAGAGGCACATGTCAATGTCGCCATGTAGGGATACACAATCATGCCCTGCACTGGTATAAGATAGCTGTGCACCTCTCATACTGACTGCTGAAACAGGATCTCATACAGGGGAGCTACTCAGAACTGTATGTACCTAACCCTGAGGAATTGCACCACAGGTTTTCAGTCACAAAATTGCCAGATGTCCTCGACGCAGTGACATGTCAGGTGAAGAAACAAACGTACATGAATGGATGGATATGGATGCACAAAGAGCAATGTACCTGTGCAAGCTTGGATGGCACATCAAAGACAGCACTCTTGCCATCTGCTGTCAGGCTCATCCTCTTCACCTCTTCCACGGTGTCCTCAGAGGGCATGTGCTTCTTGAGGAAGGAGAAGACCAGTCCTGGCCTCTGGATCTCTGTGGGAGAGGTGAACATGAGAGTTGTGAAGTCCTCGTGCGCTGTCAACAGCGATCGTGCCTGCACAGCAACATCACAATACTGATGATATGCATACTGACAGTAATAGCGCTAAAACAGCAACGGAACACATGTGTTGCAGCAACATGGTGATAACTATATATGTGACTCAATCCAATGAGATTGACGCTGACACAGCAACATGATAAAAGTGATGTGGCCAGCAGACAACCCCTCAGATGCAGAAGCTTGCTGACAATCTACTTTCACAAACTATGAGATTCAGATACATGTGCGCAAGGATACACTGATCTGCAGAGCCTGGTGATATGCCTGGGTCACTGAGAATGATTAGAAGGTACAGAAATCTCAGCATAACAACCTTGTTTGCAATCTGTGGTTTCTATGCTGATTGGTCACTAACATACACAGATCTGTGACCTCTCTCTTGTTCTCTTGTTTAACCATTCAAGCAGCATACTTGCCTAACAGAGGCAGTCAGTGACAATCGGGAGTGCATGCCTGCTTTCAAAGCCCCACTGAACGCTGTCAATGCAGTTGAAACATAGAAGTCTGGAGCTATGGTTTCAAGCAGGGAGCAGTGTGAGCAGTGCAAGCAGCTCAGCTAGCAGTCTTGAGTGTCCTGACAACCACCACTGCTGTGCATGTGTGGCACAAGCGATCTTCTCAAACAGTCAGCAAAACAATTTATTTGTCTGCAGTTTTCTGAACAGAAAATGCCATTTTGATGAAACTTGGCAATGTGTCTGATTCAGGGTCACAATTCACAGGAACTGCCATCAACCCTGCCAGAGCACTTGACCCTGCTATAGTCTTGCATTGCCGCTGGAACATAGGTCATCACACAGCTTGGTATGTGGGTGCTCACCTTGAGCTCGGTGTTGCCAGTGATCTTAGCCAGGGCCGATTCCAAAACAAAAGCGAAACCAAAAAAGGCCGTTATGACGGAAAATGCAGTCGTCACACAGCTTGCAATGTGGGTGCTCACCTTGAGTTCTGTGTTGCCAGTGATCTTAGCCAGGGCCAGGGCCACAGCCTTCTCAGCAGGCATGTCCTTGAGCAGCTGGGCTGCAGCTGACTGGAACCAGGGGATGATCTGCTCATCCATCTCCTTCAGTGCCTCCACAGCCCTCTCACCTGCACCATCATAACAGGCTGCTCAATGACAAGTTGATTGTATGTTATGCTGTGCAAGCACAGATAGTAGTAAGCCCCAGCATGTTCATCATCCGCATCGGTAAATTGGCGCTGATTGCTGCTGCTCAGTGGCAAATTGCTAAACGACAAGTTGTTCAGTGACAAGTGCTCAACGACAAGCTGCTCAGCGACATACTGCTCAATGACAAGCTCACTTGATGACAAATTGCTCAATGACAAGAGTCATGGCTTTGAAAAGTGCATGCCTCCATCTCTACCACTGCCAGCTGAAATGCAGGCATTTACTTACCTTTATGATCCTGAGCAGCCTGTTTGCTGGCATCACAAAGCCTCAGTTAATGGGAAATGCATACATTGCACAGGCACATGCGCACGCAGGCACGCACACACATGCAGACAGTAGATGCAGGGTAGGCTCACCAGCAACCTTGGCCATATCAGCAGGCTGGGGGGCGCCCGTGCGCTCAAACTTGACACCGGCCTTCTTCTCAATGAAGGGAATGAGGCCCTCCTTGTTGCGCCCCACTAGCGTCACACACACCCCTGTCTTACCAGCACGCCCAGTTCTGCCTGTGCAAACCATACAATGGATTGATTGATTGGTTGATTGGGAGATTGATTGACTGATTGGTTGATTGATTGATTGATTGATTGATTGATTGACTGATTGGTTGACTGATTGACTGGTTGATTGATTGACTGACTGACTGACTGACTGACTGACTGATTGATCCATCGATTGATCAGAACACAAGGCGCATGACCCAGTGCAAGATGCTTGCTCATCTGCTGTCTGCTGGATGGTGGACTTGTCTGGTCAGTGATATCCAACGAGCCAGCAAGGAACGCAGTTGTCCTGAGTATGCAGGAGGCCTGTATGTGTGGGTGAATGCCACATGCTGGCAAGCAGCCATTGCAGTAAGCTTGGAGCACACATACTGGCAAGCAGCCATTGCAGCATGCTAAGAGCACACATGCAGGCAAGCAACCGTGTGAAGATGCAGTAAGCTGTGAACACCAAGGGTCACAGATGCAGACGCATATGGGCAAAGTCTCACCTGATCTGTGGATGTAGGTCTCAGGGTCTTTGGGTGGTTCACACTGCACCACCAGCTCGACCCCACTGATGTCCAACCCCCTGGCTGCCACATCAGTGGCCACCAGAACTGGGAACTTGCCGCTTCGGAATCCAGCCAGTGTCACCTCTCTTTGATTCTGCACAACAGCAAAGAAATTCATTTTATTCTGCACAGCAGCAAAGAAGGTCAGTTGCATCATCATGATCGTGATAAAGGGTGTTGCAGTGGGCTTGGCCAACAGGCCTTGGATGGATGCAACGCAAGTCAGCTCCTTGCCGTCACTTGTCGCAGGGGAGCATCGCACATGTGATGGTTCAACTAGTTGCACCATCTTTGCCAGCTCTTTGCATTGCAGTGTGCGAGTGTGTTCAGCGTGTCGTCTGTGTCATGTCAATATGTCATGGCATGCTGGCAGGATGCATTGCACTGATGCCGTTTGCACCAGTTCCAGCAGCGAGACAAGCAGGCAGCACGTAGTTGAGGTGGCACTATACGCTGTACCCTCAGCACGTACTGCAGTCATATAGCACTGCTGACTACTTGCCAAGTTGCCTGAGCACTTGCTGGCAGCACATTAAGCCTTGAATACGTCAGCAAACACTCACAAGGCAGCGCTGGACAAGTTTGTGATCTTGTCAACATGAATGCACAAATTGCAGGGCAAAAAAGAGAAATGAAGCAGTTTGTAAGAGAATCCCAACCTGTGGGATGTCTCCATGCAATGCCATGGCACCACAGTTCTCTGACAAGGAGGCTGTCAGCTCATTTGCATCCTTCTTGGTGTCTGTGAACACAATGGACCGACCAGCACAGCCGTGCGACTTGATCATGTCAGCAACAATGGTGCTGCGCTGCGTCCAGTGACATGGCAGCACTAGATGTTGCACACTGGTCGAAGCCTGCAAGCATAGGAGACAATACTCTTCAGGGTGTTGACTTGCGATTGGTATATTGCCATGCAGCATTGCATGCTGCCTGCTGCTGAATGCTTATGCAGAGCCAGCGCAAACATGCTGAGGCCATGCACACTTGCTCCGGCACATTTGCTATACCACATCCTGTGTGCTGCAATTGATACAAGACGCATTGCAACAGACGTCAAGCTTGTTTAGCTTGCTGGGTTGCTGCAGCACACCAACTGCATAGATTGGGTCATTGCAGCAGCAAACTGTTCATGCAACATCTGCATTTGCAAGCTGACACTTCTGCGTCAGGAAGTACGGCAGAATGCAAATGACAGAATGTTCAGTCTTGTTTGCATGTGTAGCGCTCTGTGGGCTTACCTTCATCTTTTGGGTGCCTACCAGATCCACAAGCCTCTGCGCTTTCCTAAGGAAGCGGCGAGTGATGTCCTTGACCCAGGGGGGTAGGGTAGCGCTGAACAGCAGGGTCTGCATGTTCTCTGATGATCCACCGGCATTCAGGATCATCTCCACGTCATCGACAAAGCCCATGTTCAGCATTTCGTCACATTCGTCCAACACACGAAACCTGCAGCACGCATGCAACAGTGAGGAAGGATTGGCAGGATCTCCTGCATTGGGCTTGGAGACCAAGTGCTTAGAAGGTATCACACAGACATGAACACGTATGCAAAATGTTGTCAAGTAGAGTGTGATTTTGCTTGACGTCATTGCAATGTAACAACTGCCCAATTAGCTGTGCGCAGGGAATGTGCTGTGCAGACTTTGTCATAACATAGGTACGCAAATACAACTTGGATGATCTCTGCAAGCAACATATAGCTACTTCAGTGGAAACTCACTGCAGCTCATTTAGTTTCAGAGTGTTTCTCTGAACGTGGTCCTTGACTCTGCCTGGGGTCCCAACAACAATGTCAATGCCCCTTCTGAGGGCACTCTCCTGGGGCTGGTAGGGGCTGCCCCCGTACAGACATAGCGTGCTGAGCTGATACGCTTTGCTGATCCACTCAAAGTCAGCATGCACCTGCATGTCATGCCTGCTGATCAGAACTCCACAATCAAAACAAGGCTTTGAACATAACACCCAGGTTGCTCATTTCATGATAGAGCATTGAACACAACATAAAAGTTGATCATGCACAGCTGCATTGCAGACCAAGGTCTCAGAGACCCAATGCTACAGCTGCTGCCAGATGCACATGTGCTGCAATACAGAGGGCAATCAGCCCAAATGTACCAGCACAGATGAACAACATGCTGCATCAAGCTTGGGCTCGCTGCTGTTTGAGCTTGCACAGCATGTTGGGAGTAGATTATAGCAGGGCAAGCATACCTGCTTCGCTAACTCCCTGGTAGGTGCAAGTACAATGACTTTAGGGCCTCTGCCAAACGCCCTTTTGCTACCATCATAGCCCTGAATGAGCCTCTCAATGATGGGCAACACAAAAGCCAATGTTTTGCCACAGCCTGTTCTGGCACGGCCCACCAGATCAAAGCCATCTAGCAAAAAGTTCAGTGTCTGGGCTTGTATGTCGAACAAGGAGTCCATGTTCTTGGCTCGAAGTAGTGACTTGATAGGCGCTGACAGTCTGAAGTTGTCTAAAGCCAGAGGGTTTGCTGGAGCTACTGGCTCGAGAACAGATGCAGCGGCCACTGGAGCTTCTGCAGCTACAGTGGTGTCTTCGCTGTCGCTGCTGCTATGCACACTGTCCGTCTTGGACTTTTTCTTCTTTTTCTTTGGCTGCTCATCTGGTGTAGCAGCTGCAGCTGCTTCTGTGGTCTTCCTTTTCTTCTTGGAGGATTTCTCTGCGCTGTCTTTGCTTTTGCCATCCTTGCTCTTCTTGGACTTCTTCTTGACCTGAACGTCAGGCTGCCCAACGACCAGCGTATCACCTTTTGTCGACTTGAGGTCCGTTGAGGCCGCCATCGCAACAGAGGCAGGGGGTTTAAGCAGATCTGTCGCAAACAAACTTGTGCACAACTTTTCCGATGCTGGTAGAGCGGCTGGAATGGCGCGAAGAGACCTCAGGCGCTGCACACTGTGGACGACTTCTTGACGGCCACTTGAGCTTTGACCAAAGTTGATGAACCTAAACCTAACCCTAATAAAACGCCAGCGATCACACAGCACAGCACAGCACTGCAGCATATGGTCATCTGGGACCTAATCAAGAAGGATCTGCATGTTGAAGCAGTACGACCACAAGCCAACTCTGTCCTCAAAGGTCCTGCTAGTTACAAGTGTTGCTGCAGGGTCCGACAAGGTCTTCTGCAGCGCGACGTCGCCTATGGGCAAATAGAAAAGCGTGCGGTAGAGCAGCGGGCACCAATTGCATTTGATGCGAGGCTGTATCTTCTCTGACACCCGCAGAAAAGAGCACCGACTCGCGCAACCTGCTGTGCAATAGCTCAGGAAGCCAATCTGTAGCAGTTCATCAGCACCGCTGGCCTCGCGCCCTGCCGGCGCTGCACTACTGTCAGATTGAATCAAAGTACGGATTGCGGCGTGCTCGCGTGACACACCCTGTAAACCAAAGTGGTGACTGTTTGGCTTACAAGCAGGATTCCTTGTGTTTGAGCAGGAACCGTCAATCTCAGTTTCCACAGCAAGGTTCATGTCTGTCTCCCCTAACCCTGAGATGGACCCAGTGCTTACCAGGCTAGACTCTGGCTGAAGCTGCGGTACAGACAGATCACATGATAGGTGTATCAGACACTTTCGCAGATATGGCGGACGCAGTCCTAGTTCTGGAAAACACAGAGTTTCCTGTTCACAAGAACATCTTGGCAGCAAATTCCAAGGTGTTTGCAGAGGCATTCACTGCTGCGTCGCATGAAGCTGACCAGACCCACCCCTCAGGCAAAGTATCAGTTCGTTTGTATGAAGACAGTTTGTCAGAGATTTCCACAGTTCTCACCTATCTGTACAAAGGTTGTCTATTTGGCGGAACCCCTGACCTTGACTGCCTTGAAGACATCAAGGTGCTAGTTAAAGTTGCACACAAGTACAGCATGCTTAGTGTCATAAATGTATGCGAAATCCAGCTGATTGCTAAGCTTAAGGAAATGAAGAATGACGATGAGTGGGTGTTGTTTTATGATAATGAAGAAGTCGTCTCCTGGACAGAGTTTGCAGAAAAGTTTAGCTTGGTTACATTCCTGGCACATTGTGAGGCATTTATGATCAAGGACGACGATGCAACTCTTTGGTTTCATCCTGCTATGAAAGCTCACCGAATCAGCCGAGGATGTTTATTGAGGGTGCTGTATGGACAGCAGATGTACAGGAAGAACGTGCGTGCAGACAGCAAAGCTCACAGCAGATCAGCATTTGCTGCAAGGCAGGACTTGGACATAAGCATATTGCAGCTGCTGGAATGCAGGAATCTCTAGTGATCACAGACTAGCTTGCACGCAGTTGCAACATAAAAACTCCATGCCACTTTTTTGTCTGTGGTGACTGTCGCATTTGAGCTGATGTGGCTGGCAGTACTGTGGTAAAGTATGCTGTCTTATTTTGAGTGAAGTAAGTCATTGAGCATCTGCTAGGGATGTGAAGCTCTTCTTGTGAGCTGCACAGAAGATGCAGTCATGTCATTCACATACAGTTGATCATATGCAGTGGATCATTGAGAGTCTGCTACCTGGATTGGTTCAGCTGTGTCTCCCATGCTTGCTTCTGATATCAGTCCCTCGTGACCATCGACTTTGGTCAGACATGTTGAGCACACGGGTTCCTTGCAATGTGTCTGCATGTTTCCACCAAACCACCTGGAGTGGACCTGGAGTCTTCAAAGCTTAAGGCTGGTGACATTTCTTGGTCACTGTTGCTCATTTATGAAACCCACTCTGAGCTTTTTCTTCACGCAGTGTGTTTTTAGAGGACAAATTGAATGTCTATCATGTCAGAATGCTTGTGGGCCTGACCACGTTGTGCACACAGCAGTCGCATGCAGTGTATTCTGATCAATTTGGCGTCAGATTGCATAGGATGGGACTGGAGTAGCTGGTACAATATGTTTGTGTGGTGTGATACAGTTACAGCAGCAATCTCAGCAAAAATGTTCGTGTGTGTCTGAAATGTTTTTGGGTACCAAAATACTTCTACACCGCTTCACCCGCATATCTTGCACTTATTCTGCGAAATGCACTGCTGCATGCCAAATGCTCATGTGCCTACAGCAATTTTTGCACTGACTCAGCTAGAGCTTGCTACATATGCACATAATGTATTATACAATGCAAAACAGGGCTGCAGTCCCCAGTCCAGTCGAATTCAAGGATCGTCTGTGCTTATTCGACTATGCTCAAGCTAAGAGCAACCTCTAAAGTCACACTATTCTCGTAAGAAGGCGCACTCGCCTGCCAGACTGACTGTGCAAGATGATCAGCTTGCCATGAGGATTCGTGGCTGCGACAATTTTTGGCAAGGCATCCAGGTCTCTGCGTAGCCCCGGCTATAGGCTTGTCCACCATCTTGGCTGAAGCACCGTTTGATGGAATTCCCATTTGGTCCCTGTAGGCAGACCAGGGTTCATCTTCTCATTTGGTCCAGGAAGAGCATGATGATAGTACACATATCCTCAATAACAGGCAGCAGAAGCATTAGCGACGTGAACCTGCATTTTTGGTGCAGTGATGACCGTACACAGCGTCCTGCTGACATTGGTTGTTGAAAACACTGGCCCATGGCAGCATCTAATGTTACTTTTGTCATTGTTGTATGCACAAAACAGTCATACGCTAGATATGCAACAACAAAGCAGAACAGAAGATAGGCATGATGTGATTTTATATGAATGCCGCTTATGATGGTAACACATCACATGCACGCCACCTGACATGCATGCCATGTGTACTTATGATGTGTCTTATTGGTTTCAGGAACTGCACAGAATGGCAGGATCTGCATAATGAACAGCATGAGCAGCTTCGAAGACACACGCAATGCCATGCTGGCTTTTGGTGACCTGTTGTTACCACGAAAAAGTCCGACCTGTAATTCCAGCTGAGCCCGGATGAGCTGAAGTGCATGCCTCTCAGACTCGACCAGTACCAGGCGCTCAATGTCAAGCTCTTGTACAAGAGCGATCACAATCACATCGCGCATCTCACTTGAGCATGTGATCACCTGCAAACATGTGCATTGCAAGCTTGTACACCTGAAGCACAGGGCAAATGCAGGGCTGGACTTGGACGCTCAGTTACAACTGTGTCTAGTTGATCCTCACAGTTGCATGAAAGACATATTAATGGTCAACCCTTGACTGGCAATGACATGCACTATGGTGCAGCTGATCCTTGTCACCTAGTCTAGCATCATAATGATTGTACATATATATGTTGGTTGAGTTGCCTGGCTTGTTGTTTTGCATAGATGCAAACGGCTCTGCAGCAGGGGTGAGAGGGGACGTTTGTGAGTCATTGGTGACAGTATGCTAAACGATGAATTGTTAGTGACATGACTGTTAGTAAAGGTGCGCAGATGTTTACATCTGCTGCGTTGCCATCTCATCTAGCTGTATGTTTGATCCTATTCAACATTGACAAACAAGGGCAAATCCCTTCACCATTGGAAAGTAGACGCGTCGTATTGCCAACACAATCATGCAATGGGATGCATCGCTGCATGCACTGTTGCTGTACTCGGCAGCTCAACATGTATCATGGCATTCAATGCATACCTGGCTGACAGTGGTGAGATGGGAGGAGAGTAGCGGCAGTGGGGACTGCAAGGGGGGCTCGTCATGATTGCAGATGATGATGCCAGGCAGATGAGTCATCCCTGCTTCTCTGGCTATTTGCTGCACCAGGCACGGTCAAACAAGTATACAAGCATGTGATGAGCTGGCTTGTAGAGCCATTGAGAGAAAGCACACAAGCTGCACAGAACAAGATAGCTCATAAGATGCAATCGGGCAGATGCAGCTGTCAGAGAGCAAGCTTGAGTTGAATGCAAGGCAACTGCCAGCAATGCTGTTGTGAGACAAGGCATATGTAGAAGCAACAGATCAGGTCATGCAAAAACAGATTCCTGAACAAGACTTGTCCTGCACATACCTAGCTCATCATGAGCTGGAAAGCGTAGTTATTATTATCATCATTATTATTATTATTATTATCATCATCATTATTAGTATTATTATTATTATTAGATTCCTGAAGGCAGACTTCCTATGGGGAATGGGCAAGTGATGGTGAGGCAGATGTGGGAGTGACTTGATGCAGCTGCTCCTCACCTTGAGAACGGTCCCATCTGTGTGGTCGTGCACCACAAAGCTCTCAAGCACAGAACCCAGAGCCACCTCCACAGCCACTGCCCATTTGGCATCAACAAGCCTGAGCTGCGTCCCAATTGGCCCGATGGGGGTGCGACTGAATGGAGCAAGATTCACAAGTCTGAGGAAGTTGTAATACTTTGCTGGTGAGTACCAAGGTTTGTCAGACAGGAAGGAGACCATTTGCCCTGTCAGCACTGGCATTGTGTGGCTGGGCACATGATGTTTCCTGGCCGGGTTGCTTGCTGCAGTTGGTGCTGATGTATTGCTCGCAAGCTGGCTGCTGTCAGTTGATGCTGATGCATTGCTCGCAAGCTGGGTGCTGTTAGAAGCATGTGTGGCCTTCAAGAAGAACAAAAGCTCCCTGACACCTATCGATGATGTGTACCTGCACTGGCCATGAATTACCAATGTCAGTTAGGATGTGTATAGGAGAGACAGACAAGAAGAAGCTGCATTTTTGGAAGAAACATCAATAGGTGTTTCATTGGTACAGCACATGCAAGGTCTTGCTGCTTTGCATGCTGGTCTCGGATGACAGCAAGTTACAGCACACAACATGTGGGCATGGCTACAAACTTTTCGAGTTGTGCTGCTGCAACCAATTGTAGAGAATGGTCAGCTTGCCATGTACTGCCAATACAGTGATGGTTTAGGACATTTCATCATAGACATCATCAGCAAACGGGTTGTTTGACATGTCTGTTAATCATCTCTGTTACTGGCACATATGTTCCATCTCAGCCATGGGACATGTCGCAGAAGCCATACATACTCCTCAGCCATCACGGCAGATGTGTCAGAAAAGAAAAGACAAGAAACAAAAAAGCAAAACTATGCCTCTTTTGGCCTCTGGAGAAGGCAAGTACTATACTGGGATGCCCAGGAAGGCAGATGTGTCACCTCGGGTCAATCTTGCCTGTGTGATGCCTGCTGAGAGCTGCATACAGGTCCAAGACTGCAGCATCAGGCGATCTGAGCTTGTAAACAAGCGCGTTGCATCCCAGGGAACCACCGGGAGTCGCAACCTGCAGAGAGCATGCTTTTCTTGCACAGAAAAGAGCAGCATTGCACACTAGCATAGGCCTCGTCAGCTTCATGTGGAAACATTGTCATCATGGAAGCTGTTGTTGCCTGACTCAGTGTTGCATGGTGTGTGCCACCCTGACGTACAGTACACACAAGAAATGCTGAGAACAGATCAGCTTACGGTCAGGCTGCATGGTACAATGATGATGCTGTAAGAGTCAAGCTAACGGTATCCAGCATGTTGTATGTATTTGGGCTTGGTATTGCAGCTGAAGGGGCAAAACAATGCCTTGTGCTGCACTATGCCTATGCTGCAGTGTGGCGGCAAGGTGCAGTTTGAGCCACTGTATACTGGCTGTAAATATACCATGCAGTGTTTGGCAGCTCTGACCAGGCCACAAGTAGCACGTTCCAGTGTGTAGCCAGCTAGAACAGCTATTTGGCCCTCTGGTATGGTCAGCTGTTGCCACTCTCCAGTACTGTCCATAACCTACACATTTTCAGCAATGCAAATGACAGTTACATGCTTTGAGATTGAAGCAGAGAGGTTTGTGTCCGGCATCAGCTTCTTTTGCCTTTTGCCATTCATGTGAAGGCCGTGTGGGCTGCTGATGGTCAATGCAGACAAGCATGTTGAAAAGCTGTGCAAACCACATAGAAGCAGTATGGTACAGTAGCAGGCCGCTTGCCGCACCTGGATGCTCTGTGGGGCATCACTGTATATCAGGGTCAATAGACCTTCCTCTACATCTGCCTGGCAGTTGGTAGAAGCAGCAGTACTCTCAAGTGGCAAGTAGTGCATGGCCTCAAAGCTTGAGGCGTTCGCGTGTGCCTTGTCATCTGTAGTGTGACATTCAACGATGATTTGGAAGGCATCTGCTGATAGTCCCAGCAAGGAGGCCACGCTGGCCATGTACCCCTTGGCCAGCTCATCTAAGCTGTGCACTACCTGAAAGGCAACTTTGACTTGTCGATACAAGACAGGACTGTGAGCTGGTGATTTCTGGACAGGCGGTCGTTGAACAATTGCAGTGCATTACACATGGCTCGTGTACCGTGACAACGAGATGTTGCAAAATGCCCAGATCCCCCAGAGCTTCGTGTCCTGGGCGGTACTCCAACCTCTGAACACCAGGAGATGTATGATATCCTATGTATCGGTCGTCGGGAAGCTGCTTGCTCAAGACCTCAAGCTGCCCTCTGAAGGCTTTGGCAGCGACGTGTAACGTCGCAGCTGCGACGGCAGATATTGCATTCTTCGTAAAACCTATCTGCCTCAACTGATCCAGCTGTAGATCAGACAGGCTGCCGCCAGGAGCCGTGCTGGGCTTCGTCTGCGTGGCTGCGGTATCTACCGACAACGCTGTGTGGTCTACTGTCAAGATTTTTCTTTTACGCGTGTTCATCTGAACTGTGGCAATCAGTGTTTGCACAGGTGATCAGTTGACAGACCTGCTCGTTGACCATGAATCCAAATACCAACTGCTCCCCGATCGACTCAATGATTTTCAGAATATGCATGGAAGCGCTATCAGGGCAGCTGAACCAAGGCAACTCGGCAAAGTTTAAGATGCCATTACCAATATTGCATTAATGCATACATGAATCTTCAGTTCACTCAACGCTGGTGCAGTCAGAAGACAGGAGCTTGTGCTGCAGCTTGCAAAATACACACTGATACCTTTTGAAAGCACCTATAGTTAGCTAACCCGTGCTGCAGTATATGTGATGCAGTCTTCCACTATGTAAGAGCTGCTATAGCAGCAGCCTGCATAAAACCCTTGGCCACATGCATAGCGTGTCACACTGGCGTCATGCTGTCCTCAAAATAAGATGTACTCCAGAGTCTGTAAACACTGGCTCGCTCAGCTGGCCCACCTAAACAGCCACATAGCCATGTTAGTCAACATCCCTTAATAGTGGGCATGCCACTAAGCAGGCACGCAAAGCACAAACAGCATTGGTGTGAAGGGACCTGCAGAAACCTTTGCTGTTGCAGCAGACACCTGAACCTCAATAAACTTTCCACATTTGTGCATGAAGATTCTTCAAGTGGACAGTTTATTGAGGTCCAGGTGTCTGCCAGTTCAAGTGTTCTGCCAGTAACATGAACATTGCACAAATGCTTTGGGCTGACACGTAACCTTCAGCAGACAGCACCAACATACAAAGGTGGAATGATGACCTTGAGAGCATATGTGGCATCTTCAAAGGGCTTCTGCATCTGCCCTGGGCCAAATTCTCCTAGATCACCACCGCGCTTGGCACTGCTGCAGTGGCTTTCTTCAGACGCAAGTTTGGCAAAATCTGACTGGCCTGATGTCAGCTGCTGCCTGAATTGCTGAATCTTTGCAAGTGCTTCTTCCTGCAATAAAGCGAAACACACAGTCACAAAGATGCCTCTAATTGATGATGTAGAACAGGAGAGCACGCTTTGAACTACACCAAAGAAGATCAATCACAGCCGATTGCTGCAGCCACGACCACTCATACAAGTCACAGGCGCACCCACACCTTATGGAACACAACCAGCAAGTACCATTGGCAATTTGGGCCATCAGCCATCAATAGCAAAGATAAGACAACATTCTATCTGCAGCATATGACAGTTCCCAAATGTGCAGTGCAGTCTGAAAGGGGAAGGAATGGCATCTGACAGCTGAAGAGGGGGCGGCTCACAGCTTTATCAAACAGCTGCTTGATGCACTTTTATCCTGTTAACATACCTTTGATCTGGTGACCTGAGGCTCTTTCCATGATGACGGTCTCCGCACATCCCTGTATCACTTGCAAGTGAATCAAGGACGGCTTGCTTTACAGATGATGCGCACAGACTTGATCAGCATGTTTCTACATGCATTTGTCCTCGTAGTGCATGGGGTATATTGTTTGTTGATTGCCAGCAGTGTAAGGCAGCAGTAGTAGGAATGCCTGCTGTGCATGCCCAGGAGTACCTGTGTTTGACCAAAAGGTGTGATGCACGCACTGTCTGCTTTGGCTGCATAGCACTGCTGCTGCTGACAGCTTCTGCCTTTCTTTTGGAACCTGCAACAATCACCTGGCCATGAATGAGGTTGTTGCATACATTGCAGCACAGAGCGTGTGGTCTATAATATGTTCTGACTCACCAGTTGTCTCACCACTAAAGATGTATTTCTGCTTTGATGAGCCAAAAGTGATAGTAGTAGGGGTTTTGTCAGTCAGCAAGGTTGGCTTATTGGGAGGCAGCCTTTTGCCTTTGACAAACGTGCCGTGCGTCTGCAGAGCAGCCAAAAATCAGATGCCTGACCCTGAGCGGAGGAAACATGCAGGACCCTGCTTGTGTGTAGGAATATACCGACTGTAGGTCTATGAGGTATGTTTTGCCGTCTTCGTGATGAACAAGGGCCGCGTGTGTCCTCGAAGCTCCTGCACCGCTGAGCACGACGTCGACGGCAGTAGGCTCTCTGCCAAAGGTATAATATGCTTTGCCGTCTACAGGAAAGACCTCCTGCTGTGCGCCCTCTTCGCTGTACACCTACGTGATCACAGCCGCTTCAGAGTGCGCCAGTCGAGGTGAACTGTGGTTTCATGTTGAGGTTGCAGTTGTAACAATATACTAATACGCATCGTCATTCGACGCAAAAGCTCTACTGCAGCTGCAACGCGCTTGCGGTTTTGGTTTCCTGCTGCGACTGGCAAAGTGTCTACCTCGAGGCTGGAGACTCTAGAAGGTTGACTGGCCCAAGGAGGAGGTTGAAAGCCCATCGAAAAGCATCATCAACCTTAAGGCAGCTTATCTGTCTTGACGATGCAGGGGAACAGCGGCTGATCGCGGTTGCGATGGAGCAATCTAAGCGCCCTGTGTAGGAGCCCTCATGGGAGCCCTGCGCCCTAGTGCACACAAAGTACTGATTTGGCCGAAGCCTGCCTGGCACTGCTTGGTTAACACTGTGCTTACTGATGACAAGGTCTATCGAAGCGCTTGCTTGACATCGAGAAGAAGTGTGCGTTCTGTTCTTCACGTTTTGGTATTGAGATTGCTCGGCAGCGTTTGTAACGCTTCGCAAGGTCTTTGTCGACGCTGTAGCAGGCCACCTCGACTTGTGGCCTGCAGCCGGTCACCACTTCTTTGGCTGACCCGACTGCCATGGGGTCCGTCGCAAATGGTGCCTCGCCCTTCATGTCCCAGCCCCAGAACTCGGTGGACATGCTCGGCGAGCTGCCCGATATAGACTTCTTTAGCATACCAGGTGATAGATCTGTCATGATGAGAATAGCTTTTGCTATTTCTGCACTTGCTCTCACGGCGGCAATATACCTCGTGTCCTATCTTGTCCTACAGTCTGCCTCTTTTGGTCTGCAGTCGACGACTTTTACGAAGATTATGTGACAGAATTAGGAAGCAGAAACTCCAGGAAGTTGTCAGGTGATTCTCCAGTCTAGCTCAAGCAGCTTGCATATACTTGTGAAGCTGCTTGTGAGGCAGCTCGACAGCCTGTCGACAATCGGTTAGAAGCCAAACCCATACTGGGAGAGGCTGGTCCCCGTGCCTACCAGCATGCGGTAGGACTGAAGCACCTGTGAAAAGTGCAGGTGCATTGCCAAGCTTTGGTGGTGCAAATGGCTTCCTGCCCAACAGTCTGCCAGGTACAGCTCCTATGGCTGTTGAGCCTACACCAGCACAGTCTCAGCAACAGCCACTGCTCCCACAGCAGCCTACAGATGGCTTTTACTCAGGACCTGTGGTGACCTCTGGTCAGCTGGGGGTGCCCATACAGCAGCCATTCCAACAGGGCAACCTGTCTGGTCTCAACCTAGGAACTGGCATGCCTCCAATCCCCTCAACTTCTGGCCAAAACGGCATGTACAACAGCGGATCTCCTGGGCAGAATGGTTCAGCAGGATCTGATATCTCATTCGACGACGAGGCATATGGAGCAGATCACCAGCAACCAAATGGCAGCAGCCGACGCACAAATTCAAAGCTGCATGCCAGAGATACAAAGGCAAAGAGGAATCCAAAGCAGCAGATGCAAAACAAACAAGCCCAGCAGAGATATAGGTAAGCTTGGACTCTTGCATTGCCAGCAGCATGGCGCATCATGGTTTCATATCATGCTACAGTCAATCTTGTGTTTGTTTGTTTGTTTGTTTCAGCGGATCAGTCATCATGTTGATACAATCTTTGAGTTGCATTTCATGTATCAGGGAGCGGAGGAAACAAAAGTTTGTGGAGATGGAGCAGGCAATAGATGCGCTGGCAGCACAGACCAAAGACATGAACACACTGCAGAATCAGCATCACATGCTTCAGGTATACTTGCTGCAGACGATCTGAAAGGTGCCAGAGTGTGCGAGAGGCGCCAATTATATCTCATATGCTTACACCCACTGTCTGCGCCTTGCATGCATGAATCAACTGTGGTCTGTAGCCAGATCCAACAACAGTCCGGTCACAACGTCAGCCCTGTATGCTTGCCATCTGGGTCAGCCACAGAGGCATATTTCTGAAGACTGTCTCAAACCCACATAGTCCATAAACTAGTAGCATTTGCAGGGCAAGACAACAGAACTGGAACAGATGTTGAAGCAGAAGGAAATGGAGATTGAGCGATTACAGCAGCAGCTTGAGAGTAAAAAGAGCTCAGGCAGCTCAGACAGCAGTGTGGATGTGTGTGCTGCTGTAGAGCTTGATGAGGACCCATCTGCAGCATATGCTACTGAGGTGGGCTGTCCCCCTTGGCACCTGTTTCTTGCCATCAAGAAAAGAAAAGGAAAGAAAAGAAAAGAAAAGAAAAGAAAAGAAAAGAAAAGAAAAGAAAAGAAAAGGCTAAGCCCTTCAGCGTCAATTTAGTGAGCAGCCAAGTATTATACCGGGCTGCCCAGATTCTTGCCATCAACATGCAGGCTGACAAGTTTGTCTAGGGCTGCTGCATAAGACCTACCTGTGCTGTAAGCATAAGTAATTGCCCATGGTGCTTCAGCTTGTTACTAGCATTGGCTGTTTCAAGACTTGTGATCTGTCCAATCGCATGTGGCTTGGTGGGTGATTTGTGATTTGCTGCCAACTTGCCATCACATGTAAGTTTTGCAAAGCGCATGAACATCACTATGGAATACAGGTGTTGTTGGGAGTACCTGATTCTTGCTCACTCAAATCGCACATGTGTTGTCATTGCAGCTGCAAAGCATGTTTTGCTGCTGTAGGCTGAGCGCAAGCACAGGCACCATGAGGCAGAGGTGCAGGCGTATCAGCATGACTGGAAGCAGCATGTGCTCAGGCTCAAGAACTACTTTGAGCGACAAGGCCTGCAGAATGTAGATCCCTCAGGTGAGCGTTACGCCAACTCCTCAACAACTCCAGTTCTGCTGGAGTACTGGTCCTTCGTTGCATTGCTGTTCATGCCAAAGCTCGATTTATCACATTAACTTTTTGCTAGCATGCAAATCAGGCAGGACTGCATGGGGGTACACATGCATGCCTGAACAAAGTGATAACGTGTTCAGATGACATCTGACGATGACACCCAATGTGGGCTTGTGCCATTACATGCAGTAATGTGTGTAGTCACAATCTGTGTAGGACAGCATTGGCTGTGGTTGCAGTCCATAAACCCAGAAGTCTGCATTGTCAATCACAGTCATAAGCTGTCATATGCCTGGGCAGCCCAGTGTAACACTTGGCTTCTCATTAATTTGATGCTGAAAGGCGTTCCCTTCCCTTCCCTTCCCTTCCCTTCCCTTCCCTTCCCTTCCCTTCCCTTCCCTTCCCTTCCCTTCCCTTCCCTTCCTGTCACATGAAAGTGACTGCTATGGTTTGCAGGGGAGGGCGTGGACCCTGCAGTGATGCAGGAGGTGGCCAAGATGGTGGCTCAGAGCTGCAGCACCTGCAGCAAAGCCATGCGTGCAGAAGGCATAAAGGTGCAGTTTCATGCTAGCTTGTTTCAGCACGACGAAATGACTTCCTGTACTTAGTCATCAGCAGTGATGAAAGCGCTCCTGCATGATCGTGTGCAGTAGCCTTGCTGTGTTGCTTGCTTACACACATGGTGTCAGTGCTGCTGAAAGTAATATGTCCCTGTAATACAAGGACTCATGACTTTCAGCAGCACTGACACAATATATGATCAAGCAGCACAGCAAGGCTAATGCACAAGGTCATGCTGGAGCGCTGTCATCACTGCTGATCAGCATCAAGGCTTGTATGTTGGCTGGCTGCATTTGTGTGGGCATTTCTTCGTGCACTTATCAGCAAGCATCCCAATGGGCTTCAACAGTATGATGTGTTGCCATTGTAGCTTTCACCAGGATGCGCAGCCACACACCTTTATCTGCATTTCCTCTTGTGGACGTCCCCTTACCCCTGAATCTGCATGGCCGGCACACATCTCAGTTGAAGGTGCAGGTTCTGGGCTGTCCCGCACATGGTGCAGCAGCGATACACAAACAACAGTTTGAAAGTTGATATTCATGCACAACATGCAGCTCCTGTCATGCAGGTGATGGAGCTAATGGTGCGTGACATGGGTCAGCTGACGCACATCGAGTGCAGTGTGAAGCGTGCCAAATGGACACAGGTGCTGGCGGTCCTCAAGCTCAGCCCCACACAGCAAGACCAGCTGATGGCCAACCGCAAGGAGCACCTCAACAAGCTGCGCAAGGTGTACCAAGAGCGCCAGGAGCTCAACATGCAGGTGGGTGCATGCTCATTTCTCGACATGCATGCTCATTTCTCAACAAGCAGGTGTGTGCTTGCTCGGTCCTCTCAACACGCAGGTGGGTGCATGCTCATTTCTTAACATGCAGGTGGGTGCATGCTCGGTCCTCCCAAGGCTGCATGAAGTTGGCTGTCAGCTGCAATCAGGAGTAACATCTGACGAAAGCAGGGACAGCATGCTTACGCTTTATGTTGTTGTCTTGTGAAGCTGGCTCTTGATGTGCACACTACGGCATCAGGTTTGGGGACCGTAAGCCCCGTGTTTTGTGTATTGTCATCATGATCTCTGTGTCCTCCATTGCTGCAGTTCACAACAGATTATCATGTGCACACTTCACCTGTAGCTAACTGCGTCCTTCGCAGCTTTGTGATTGCTTCAGTGCTATGCCATGCCACTCACACTGTAGGGTTGCACTTCAGTGCACCGTAATATCATTTGGTGAAAGCAGACTGCCCAAATGTTTGTGAATTTTGTGTAAACATTTCTGTACAAAGCAATACACGCTATTTGCCCTTCTGTTTTTGCAGTAATATAGTAGCAGCTGACCTATCATATCTGCTGCTGAGCAAGTCTGCTGACATGTAGGCCATGGGCTTGATGTTGCCACGCTGCCCTGACAATGCCAGCCAGGCCAAGTCCAGCCTGGAGGGCAAGCTGGACTGCATGAGCCTCAACGGCTACAGCTACACAGCCAGAGAGAATGTTGACCTGAACAGGTACTATGCTGCCAGTGCTGTGTGGGCATGTTGGTCCAGACATCGCACTGCCTGCCATCAACAGCTAGGTTCTCCAGAACAGAAACATTTTCTGACAGGCTGTTCACAGTTGCAAGTGACAATCCTGCTGTTGTGGTCTGCACATTGCCTTAAGACACATGTGGGTGTTGCTCAAACTCCAGTGGCAGGCAGGCACGCTTGTAAGACTGTGATCATCCTGTCATGCACAGTCTTGGCATAGGCATGTGTATCTTGCCTTGATACAGGCTCTGCTGGCAGCAGCAAGCCAGACCTGCCATATCATCACAGTGTCTGTCTTTGTGTGCAGCACATTGGACAAGATCAAGTGCAACCTGCGCAAGGAACAGAGGACTGTCATGGAGCTGAACTTTGTCACCATGCACCGCATCCTTAGCCCTCTCCAGGTAACAATGATATGTTTGCAACAAACAAAAAGCAACAAAGATATCCCCTGGCAGCTGTGGACAAAGCGTGAGCAGTCTTTGCTGTTCTGCCACAGTCTGTCTGCATGTGCCTACAACTAGGCTGTTGTGTGACAACAGTTCCAGCAAGCAGTCTGGTGTCTCAGTCCTGTGTCTTGCATGCATTGTGCATCAACCAAGCCATCATGCAATCAATCATTCATTCATTCATTCAGCCAATCATTGTGCATCAGCTGACCTTTGCTGTGCACCTGACTTGAAACGTATATCTCACTGCACACCCATCACAACCCAGCATTGTAATCTGTCACTGTGCTGTGCAGTGTGCGTTATTCTTTGTGGAGGCTTTCCCAACCCACTGTGATTGCCTGGCTTTGGCCAACATCCTGGCCTTCCAGCTGCACAGAGAGGACAGCTTTGACAGGACAGGCAGCGGTAGCCAAGGCCACAATGACATGTCCAACAGCACTGGAGGCAGCAATGGCAACAGTGGAACTGTAGACGCCCAGATGGACAAGGCTGTGCAGAGCATAACACACAATGGCTCTGGTAGTCTGTCTCACAGCAGCTCCAAGTGAGCAAGTGTACAGTTTTGGAATTCCACCACACATGACTTGATGGGGAGACAATGTGTATTCTGCTGCTTTGCTGGCTTGCTGTGTTTCATTTTAGATCTACGCACGGTGAGCACTTTGATTTGGCATCTACAGGTGTTTGATGGTAGGCTGTTGTCATGATTTGATATGTCATATATCTGTGTTTGCATGACAACACCTACCTGTGTTTTGTGACTTGGTGTGGTGTGCAATGTTTGAGAGTTTGTTCCTGATCTTCTTGGTCATTGCCTGTGCTGACACTTTATACTGTAGCCTTCATTTTTTAGTTTGCTTGACGAGAAGACTGTCCTGTGTAAGCTGCAACCATACTTTACTAAGCGCAATAGCATTGCTTATGGATTAGCAGACATGAGTGCATTTGCCTGGGAAAAATGCCAGGCGGTTTCGAAAACTTGAGGCACGGAGACTGTGCTGGTCGGCCAAAAATTCAGGCGTGTTGTAGGCTCTGCATACCAGTACATGTGCAGTAGGGGACTACCTCATACGTATTAAATGATGTGGCGTCAGGGGCTTGTATTAAATCATGAATGCAGCTACATGCAACATCTTAACAAAGCGTGGCAGATTCTAGTGCCCAGATTCTAATGCCCAAGGTCTTGAGAGGAGGGAAAGCAAAGGCTTAAAGAGTAGCTAAGCAAAATCCTTATTTCAATGAAATCCATATCTAAGTAAACATGGCTTGCAAGTATTGGCGTATCACTGTATCACATGCTGGCGGGCGGGCATGTATATAATCATGTTCCATTGACATAGCGACCTGCACAGCAGAACACGTCAGCACATTGGCATTGCTCATTGCGCTGAGGTGTCAGCAGAAGTTCTCACTCAACATGAGTACATGCAGAGCGCTGTTTGCCATCTGCAAGTTGAGCACTCAAGTTTTGGAAGCAGCAAAAGAATGCATCGGCACACAGCTGAGCTTTTGTCACAAAGCAAAAGCTTGCAGTTCTTGCAGCAGTGCTTTGTGCCCATTTGGGATTGCAGTTTGACTTTGCTGTAATGTTCAAGCCTTGCTGTGCCATACAAGCCTGGCGTACTTACAGCTGATCACTTGACAGAGATTAGACGTTGAGTCTGTTGTGAATACACCTGGGTGTAAGAGTATGCAATGGGTGCAATTTGCAGAGCATAAACGACATACCTGATGTGAATGGTGTGGGAGGACCTCTACTGTATGCTAGGGGTAGCTGTGACATGTCAGTGTAGTTGTCTTGATGCTTTAGGTCACAGCCATACATGGGGAAGACACTGTTATCCCCATACTTGCATCCTCCATAAGATGCACACCACACCCACACATTGCAGCCTGACAGGGCTTCACAAGCAGCGCAGCAGTCACCCTGCATCAGCAGGTCACTGTTGCTGTGCAGTGTGAACAGAACTTCAGTGTCAGCTACATGCACATGACAGGGATATGTTGTATGCTGTGCTGCAGTAAGTCTTAGACAGTACCACATGTGTTGAGACCAGAAGCAGAATCAAGCTCAGCAGATTTGAGCATTGGGATTTACGATCAGCCTGTGCAAGTGAAGTTTGCAGCAGTCATTGATGAGAGAGGCCCCTTTGTACTGTCATAACAGCATCACTCACAAATGCGTGATTGATGGAAGCTGGTAGCTTTGCGTTTGCCAGGCACAGGTCTGCTGGGCAGTCTTTGGTGAATCACCTGGGACGTTTTGTTAGTCCTGATGCTCTGTAACACAGTCCCTTCATAGTTCACACTGCTTTCTGAGATGCAGCCTCCCGGCAGCATAAGCTCAGTAGGTCTGAGTCCGTCATCCAGGCTGGCAGAAGTAGACAAGTTGCTGTTCAAGACAGAGTTCAAGTAGTCGCTGACTCCCTGTAGCTGTGGGATTGGTGATTGGCACGATCGGCTGGCTGTTGTCTCTCCAGTTGTGAGGTTGCTGACTGTATAGTTGAGCTGCAGCATCTTCTGCTGGTAGGCTGGCATATCAACGACGTTCGGTAGTAAGATGGTGTAGTTGAAGTAAGTCAGCGCCCTGTTCCAGTCGTATACTGTGTTTCCTGTCACAATCCTCCCTGTCTCCAGATCGAAATAGGTCACGTTCTGTATCTGGGCGCCAACACTATTAGGGGACTGCCAGGTCTTGATGGCGAAACGCTGCACTTCCTCGACGGGCACTGTCATGTTTGTCATCGTCATAAATTGCAGTTCTTCGCTTGCTGTGCAGGCGGTTTGTTGACCGAAGACATGCGATCCAAAGTCTGCCAGGTTCCCTTGGAAGAGAAGCAAGCTAGAATTCACGCTCGTGGCTGCACCAGGCAGACCATGTTGTCAAACGGAACTGTATTGACGCCTTGAGCAGCAACTGCATGGGCAAAGCTTACATGCAACGTCTGCAACAGGGCTCGGACTTGATGTCTCAGGAGTGCTGCCTGTGTCGCTCTCCTCGCCTTGGCCCCAACACGGCCCCGCATACAGCACCAGCAGCAAAGACGCAACCACAGTATAGGGCCGCATGCCTCAGGAGTGTTGCGCGCGCTCCTCACGATTCGCTGTTGTGTCGCAAGACCAGCAAAGGCAGCGTGCTTACGGTACTTGCATTTTGACTAGATCAGTTTGAATTCTGAATGCTGCCTTGACTGCAGGCTTTGCCAGCTGTCTATGGAAGCTGCCATTGGCAGCTGCGCCAAAAGCCACAAACTTGATCATGAACCTGCTTGCTGCAATGTTGAGGCTGTATGGAGTGTGATTGTGACACTGTGTGTCACATTGATTAGAGGTCTCAGCATTGCCTTCAAACGTGTATGAAAGGAACTCAAGCAGCTTGAGTCGGCACTGATGCAATGCGCATGAAGTCTCTCTCTCTCTCATGATGTGTAGGACTGTACTGGATTTAGGACGATGGAGAATAAAATTGGACCAAATGCAAAGTAGTTGCAGTCATTTATTGAGCTAGGGCTTGTAATTCCTTGCTGTAGGGTCTGCCGCGCGTTGACTTGACTGAATGGGAATGCATCGCTAGTGCTCTATGCTGGGTGCGCATCAATGGCGTGTATTTTGTAATGGCATGCAAGAGCAGACCGACATCAGTTTGCAGTCAATCTCGAGTTAAGCTCGTTTGTGATCGCAGATGACCTTGTTGCGGTGTTCAGCTCGACTTGTAACACATACATTGGAAGTGCTCGGCACAAAGCAGCGGTCTGTCTATCTGATTGGCTGTTCACACACTCAATTATTGCACACGGGGGATCTGCCAGTCGTGCCGAAGGACTACTGCCCTACGCCGGCTTCACGTGTCGCACAGCAGCAAACAGTCAGGGTAAGCACAAGCAGCGCTAGTGACTTCAGTCGGCGTCAAAAGCCCAAAACAGCTGATTCCTGCAGGGCTTTGCAGCGGGTGCAACTCACCCACCTCGGGCAGGGCCAGTCCTACCAGACAGCGTTCCTCGCCCTGTTCCAGGCACTGAAGACTTTCAAGCTGTAACTGATTCCTCCAGTGACTCTGACGCTGAGGGCGATGGTTCTGATATATCGACGTTGGTTCAAGGACCAGTAGTGCCAGAGACAGAAAAGGATGAGCTGCTGCAAAAGATTCAGTCGTCAAGCAAAAAGCACCAGCGGCAAGTCTACCCTGCCTCTCTCCTCTGTGTCCATCAACCATAAACAGTCCAAGGCACTAGGGGCATCTGCAGCATGACTGCCATTGTTCACTCAGCAATTACATGGCAGTGTGTCACAAGTCAACTCATTTCTTCAGATTGGCTGCACTTGGTCTGCATCATCTCTGTGTTACTGCTACTGATTTTGGCACCTCTCCCTAAAATCATCCGACCACGCACTGTCATGCCTGAGTACAATCATTGACACGTAGGCATACCTGCACAGCTGCTGTCTGGAAGTGATATGACTCCAAAGACATTGCAACACGATGCTGTCACTCCCATTGTGCAGGCACATACTTTCACAGCTGCTGTCCGGGAATGAGCTAACAGGTGCACCAGCCATGGGCGAGGATGAGAGCAATGCAGCAATCAATGCAGCCAGGCAGAAGTACTCCTTGAAGCTGGTGGACGTGAACAGCACCAACAAGGGCTCCCCTGCAGGTGGTGTACAGAGCTTCAGTGCCATGGTAGTGGTGGGAAACCATGAGGTATGCAGTCTTCAGCATCACTTGGGGCCACTTGCCTGAAGTGTGGCACATCAGCATGGACACTGCACAGTCTTTGCAAGCTGCACTGTTTGTGGCAATGTGGTTCAGCACACACCACCTGAGTGAGAAACAGCAGCAACCTACTTACAGCCAATGCCTTTGGCAAAGTTTTGCAGCAGCATATTGCCTTGTGTCTATACAGCACAAAGTGTGTCTGAGTCAACTCAGTCATCCTTGATCTCCTTTTCAGCTTGTCAAAGGGTGCTGGCTGCATTGACATAGCGCTGTTCTCGCTATGCACATCAGCTTGCTTTGAGTGGAAAGACCGGTCTCATCTGGGTTGTGAATGTCAATTGTATGCTGATGGAACAGACAAAAGAGAGCCTGGTATGGTTGTTCGTAGGGTCTGCTAGGGCACGGCACTGGCAAAGCTGCAGAGCTGGTGTCAGCAATCAGGAAGGCCTCTCTGCGAGCACTGAACAACCTAACATTCATTCCCAGATATGAGCGCTTCACAATCCTACACCCTGTGGACACAAAGTTTGGCAAGTGCAAGCTGCGAATGTACCCATTGGCCTCAGGTGGTGGTATCAGAGCAAATGCTTTGCTGGGAGACATTGCTTCCCTAGCAGGCATCAACTCCATTGGCATCAAAGCCCACGGGTCTAGGAATGCTAGAAACTCAGTGAAGGCGCTGTTTCAGGCCTTTGAGCAGCTGACAACCATAGAGCAGAAAGCAAAAGAGATGGGCATGGCTGCTGTTGAGGTCATTGTGGGGTCTAGGCCAAAGCCCAAACAGCGCTTCAAGTATGCAAGCCGGCTCTCCAAATGATAGCTATCTACCACATTTCAGCTGATGGACATTACATCAAAGGATGGTTTTCTGGTGCAATATATACTAGAGCCCCAAAGGTGTCAATTTCATGCGTTGCGTGATGAGATCGCTCTGCTTGTTCAAGCGTGCTTGAACAGTTGCCAACTGTGCATGAGCAAAAGACATCATTAGCATCAATTGAACATCCACTTTGAACCCCACGTACGTATCCTTGGGAAAGTGTATCTGAGATCCAATCTACCAAGGAAAGGCTCTCAGCATGACAGCTACTGTCTAGTGATTGCTGACAGTACCATACATACATCTATATTGTACGCTATATTACCCTTGTTCACTTGTATATAGCTACATCCTTTCAGAGTCACAAGGAGGACGCTCATATCAAAAATAAATAAGTGAATTGTGCAAATGTATTTATGAAACAATCGCCACTTTATCTGCGAGCCCGTGACACACACACGCACACACCGTCGTCGAATAACAACAAGCTGAGGGTGATTTGCATAGAGTCTGGTTGCTCAAAAGGCTGGGTAAACTCGAGCGTGTTCAAAATTGCAATTGGTGATCGGTGACCTATCTTGCCCATGCTCGTATTGTGCTCGGGCATCGGCTCGCCACGGGCCATCTTGCGGCACGGCGTCCCTCGCGGTTCCCGATCCCGTCAATTTGTGCTGACAAGGGCGTGTAAAGAGTCTGAGACCCGCAAGCCCAGCAGATTTGGAGGCTTGGGCGATCTGCTTGGACCAATAGGCCTGACATTGGGCAGCAAGCTCTCGCAGGTACCGCCTGCCGCTATGCTGTACGCGCCATTACGTAGAACTTGTGCAGTGCACGGCGCAGCTTGCATCTCACACTGAACTGCTTGCAGGGTAAAAAGGACAAGGAGGACCAGAAGGACAGTGCGTTTTACCGTACTGCAGAGCAGACAGAGAATGGCAAGCCCTCGACTGCAGACCACCAGAGCATTCACGAAATGTCCACAGAAGAATGGCGAGCAGAATACGAGCAAGAGGGCTGTGTAGACCTGTGGGTCGAAGAAGAGTTCAACTCAGGGTCAAGGCTCATGGTGAGCCCCACGGCACTGCTCAGTATTCATGCCTTCAGATTCAGCTGTGTTAACAGCAAGTCCATCACGTATGATGTGATGCATCATTTACACCATGCGCCCTGTAACCTGCACAAATGCTGCAAGCATTCAACAAACCATGCACATCAAGCCACTGCTGTTGTCAACATCATCGAGAACATGCAGCACTGTGCAGCTGTCAGTGTCTGATCTTGCTGCCGCGTTGCATCCAAACGCCTGCACAGCTGCATCAAGCACCTTTCAAGTAAGCACTCATGTCGACAACCGTGGAGCATTGCACCTTCTGGGTCCAGCACATGTGCCCTTCATGACCATTGCCAAACTAGCCTCATTTCAGCCATTGGCTGCCACATTCACATTCACATTCACATCAAGGTAACTGCCATGGAAGATTGCCTGCAACTTGTTGTTGCTGTGACCTCCAACGTGCTTGTTGCAGGGGGGTAGGTCGGTACATAAGGGAGGGGGTTGGGGTATAGGCTCTGGGGAAGGGCCTTCAATCAGCAACGCCCCTCGCCACACTGTCAAAATCTTCAATCACCATGCTGATCAAGATATAGATGTAGAGGTTCCAGAAGACAGGTCAGTCACCCTTGTCCTGCATTCCCCTACCATGTCAGACTCCTAGTAGGTACTTGATAAATAATGCTGGAATATCTGTGCACGCATGAGTGATTTCTTGTACAGATATCTCCTGTGCATGAAATCTTCACAAGATGCACTTGAAGTATGGATGAAGGCGTCTTGTTGAATGTACCTCAATGCTGCTGGTGGGTGATCATATCTGTGCACAACAAATCAGGTTTGCATTACAAAAGCATTCAGTAAGAGCCATGACCACGCAGGTTACTGTTGATCCAATTGCAAAAGTGCATCAGTTTACCCAGACACTGATGGTACTTGCATTGCTTGAACATTAAAGAAACACTTGCTGCATGACCACATAGCCAGGCAGGGCAGAGCGATGCCTGGTGCAACCTTTCAACTCAAAACAAATATCCTGATGAGACATTCTGTCACTACAGGTTCATACTGTGGGAGGCAGAAGAGCAGGGTCTGCTTTTGCCTTACGCCTGTCGTATGGGTTGCTGCACCGCCTGTGCTGTCAGAGTCAAGGAAGGTGTCATGTCACAACCAGAGGCTCTAGGAATCTCAAAGGAGCTCAAGGATCAGGGTTTTGCCCTCATGTGCGTGGGATACCCCAAGACTGATCTGGTACTGGAGACCGTAGAGGAGGATGAGATATATGATATGCAGTTTGGGCATGTGTTTGCTGAGCAGGCTGTTGACCCCCGGAACAAAAAGCATGTTGAACGTGATGATTTTGCGTTGGAAGTAGCAAACATGGACGAATAGACAGTAACTCCAAGTTCAGTTTCACGAGCACCTCTCAGTCATGAGCATGTCGGAGGTTGGCCAGCAGCAAAGTCATTAGTTTGGGTGGCATTATCATGGCCAATTTTGATTTGGTCAACCTGTATGCTCTTTGTGTCGTAAAGCAAGTGACTGATCTTCACAGTACATTACTCAGTATGTCTGCACCCAGCCCCGATCCCATATATATGGCCTGACTGCAAGAGCCTGTATGCATCAATCTAGCTTCATTCTGACAATAAGCAGGTAGGCTTTGCTGTCTTACCAAGAAGGAGTGAGCCACATTCTATATTGCCTGACTGCAACAAGACCATTACCCGGTAGGTCCCAAAAACATGAATAAATGAAGCTCCTGATCCCGCGGGATTGAAGCGCAATCCCGGGCACCTGTGATAACGTAAACCATAAGGTCAACCTCGGCCAAAGCAGTGTCAGCGCAATTTCAGCGCAATGTCAGCCGGACCTCTTGTGCACCACGCAGTGATTGAAACTTTATAGCCTACATTCTGGGTTCCTACATTTGCATCGACACAAGCCATTAAATGGGTAAGCGCGGGGTAAAAGGCTGTTTCCCAAGTCAAAACCGCCGTGTGACCTATGCGTGGACAACATCCATGTTATCCCGTTGAACGCAAGTGACAGGTTCTTGACCATACCATGTGTGTTTTGCAGCACCAGATCTAATTGCTTTGGTGTCAGGGGCCAATAAAGGTATAGGTAAGGAGATCGCTAGAGGCCTTGCACAGAAAGGGTATCACGTTCTGGTCGGCGCAAGAAAGAAAGAACTGGGCGAAGCAGCTGCCGCTGAGTTAGCAGAACACGGCGAGGTCAGCTTTCTACAGCTGGACGTCACAGACCCAGAGTCAGTGATCGCAGCAGCTGCTGCAGTCACCTCCAAGTTTGGTCACCTGGACGTTCTGGTAGGACTTACTGCACGTCGTAAATCTCGGCATGGTTCTTACCATTCGTATGCTGCCGCATCAGCAGATTGGAGCAAAGAGG